>JAESGD010000048.1_pt1 | contig 178826 bp, 148 predicted proteins | sample 9269581 | NCBI WGS metagenome assembly JAESGD01 (sample SAMN14515903, study PRJNA621661) | algae metagenome | isolation source: Cyanomargarita calcarea GSE-NOS-MK-12-04C and co-occurring heterotrophs from... | place: USA: Grand Staircase Escalante National Monument, Utah | collected 2007-12-30
TCCGGCAGTATTATCGTTCCAATTACAAAATTTTTGGTATCAGTGATTAACGACAGAATAAATGTTTCGAGCTAAGTCTAGGCAATATTATCGTTCCAATTTGGGCAATATTATCCTTCCACCGACACCAATTTTGATGTAGGCTCCGTAATTTCTTTATCGGCAGTAGAGGTAGTTTTTTTCCGAGTCTGCTTATTTTTTGGAAGTGGTTCTATGGGTGTGGGTGTCTCGCTTGTTGTAGTCGCGTTGTCCGGTGGTGTAGGCAATGAAGGCTTTTTAGGTTGGCGTTTAGTTTTAGCCCATTTTGACCCTTTTTAAGCTGTTCCTCAGTTCTCGTTGACCGAGATTATAAACTAACAAGCACAGGGATATCAGAAATAACATAGTCTCGATTCTTTCAGGATTTTCTACGAAGAAACTATCAGCGAAAAATAAAGGATCTTTTAGAAATCTAAATCCTCGTTCACAAGATTGTTGATTTTTATAATTTGTAATATTGTCCAATCTTTTTGAGTTTGTCGGGGTGAAAATGGCTTCGGTTTGGCATCAAAATACCAGATTTTACCATCCAGTCCTGCTCACCGGGTTCCTTAAAATTTTCTGATTGAAAATTGGTATTAGTCTCTAATACTTTTATAAGAGTTTTCCACCAGTCTTTCTCACTATCAGAGAAGGGTAAGGATGTTTCAACTTCTCCTTCACCACCAGCAGAGATGATGACCTTAAATTTATTGGTATCTATCGGCGAAAGAAGTAATTCTAAAGTTTCCAAGAGACCACCTTCTTTTAAGTGAAGTATATGAACTTGCTTTCTAATTTTGCCTTCCAGAATCCTTGATTGAGTAAATTAAAGCAGCAACTCCTGCAAAAAATACTGCTATCGAAATGCCAAAGCTGAGAGCAACTACCGAATCTGCCAAATCTTTTTTCCCTGGTTGCGGTTTCAACGGTTGCAACCATTCCTTAAATGATGAGATTTCTTCAATCGCTTCTATATGCGGTGATGACTGAGCCGAAAGAATAGAAGCAGAAGTTATTAGCGATGCAGGAGCAAAACCAAAACCAAGAACTCCTAAGATGCGATTGCGGTCTTTTTCAACTTTTGCTTTGATGCGATCGCTCTCGGCTTGGTCAATTTGTACTATACCGCGAATAGTCTGAATCATCTGCCCGAAAAGCTGTTGTCCAGGGGAAAGGAAGTCGATATCGATTTGAATTTGCTGCTTCCACTGATTGCAATGAAAATTAACAAAATTATCCCAGTATTTGGGATATTCGCCAATATCACCGATTTTATCTAGACAAGTACGATAATTGGTTATATTAGTAGCAATAGAAGTGTAGTGAGCTTCTAAGTCTCGCAGACAGAGACTATATTGAATTTCATCTGGTGGCATTTGTTCTAAAGATTCCCTAAAGCTGTCTAACCGCTTCTCACGATCAGAAATCTGGTTTGGGAAATTTAGCATACTTTCATTTAGTTTACTGTAATACTTCCGTGCTTCAGGGTTACAGTTGCAAGCTTCTTGGTAAATGTAGTGTATTTTATGACGATAAGAAAGTAAGTACAGCAACCAGTCGTAGGCTTCGCTAAATTTTTTTGCGTCAGCTTTGGTATTATTTATAGATATAAGAATATGATATTGCTTGGCAGGATTATCGCGGTTATTTGGGTCAGTTGCTTGATACTCAAATAAAAGACATCCCAAAAGTTTATCCTGATGCACTTCCCCTAATTCTAAGCCTTTTCCTGCTAGTAATGCTATAGCATATTCCCTAGCAAGCACAGCGCACTCTTCATCAGTTTTTTCTACTTCTCCATAAATCCAGAGTGTTTGTCCCAAAGACGCATTAATCGATTCAGGTAGCAAGGATGCAGGTTTAAATAATTCTAGTTTATCTACATCGATGAGGGTATCTTTGGATTCAGGGGAAAGAGTAAGGTCAGCTGCGTAGGTATCATGAATTCGGAAAGGTTGAAGCGTGGCTTTAATTGCAAAACCTTTGTTTGTGCCAATACTACCTAATTTCAAAGCACCTTTACTCAACCAGTAAGTTTGTCTACCTTTTTCCTGTTCTGGTTTGTATTCGTTATTGTTATAGCAAATTAGATTATAACGTAAATCTTTTAAGCCAGGAAATTCAAGGGATTTATTGTAAAGATTAGCAAGATTATCCCATAAATCTGAAGCATTTTTAGCTACTTTATCGGGAGCATCAGTCAGATTATGGCGTAGATGAAAGGCATATAGACTTAAGGTAAAATTCTTCATAAGTAGGTTAGTACAATGATTGTTAGAAAGATAACTTCGCTACGGATTTAACGAATGTCCCAACCTAGTAATCTAGTAAATATTGAAAATAAAACTATCAAGAATAAGTCTCAAGCCTATCCTATAATATTTTTTTCGTGCGTTGCTTATTTCAAAAAAATGGTTGTATATTTTATCTATTTTGTAATAGATATTAATTGTATGATAGCTTCATTTAGCCTTTCAATGTATCATCAGCAAGTCCATTAGTGTTAGAACTTGGTATCACCCACACCTTCTGGGGTTGATATAATAGCATTATCTAGTGTATGCTGTGCAACTGAGCTAGGCTCATCTACTGGGGTATAACTTTGCGAATTTGCTACTCCCTTTGTATCTTCCGGAGGAGCAGACAATCGATTTTTAAAAGCTGTAAAAATCTTAGAATGGGATGGTAAGTTGAGCCATTCTAAAAGGCGTTTTTCTACTATTTCTAAATCACTATTAACTTTTAACTCGTCAATTAGTGCTTCAACTTCTTTTTGACAATCAGAAAAAAGCTCAGGTTTTTCTTGAAATAATTCTCTAAAAATATGGAATTTTGATTTGTAAGTAGACATTTACTTGCCTCTTGAAATATATAAGTTACAGCAAACATATTCATGTACAATATATAAAAAAAAATTGACTTCAAGACAAGCGTAAATGCTACATATCAATCCATTAATTATCTAGGCATTGGAAGGAACGTGCCAAAACGGGTAAAAAGTACGCTAAGTATTACGGAAAAGCCTAAAATGCTTAGTAAGCAAGCATTTCAGTCAATTAAAAAAGATGTAATTTTTTTGGCGTTTAGTACCTAAAAGTAGTAAAAAACATGAAGCAGAGCATTGGGCTGAAAGCCTTACCTGATAATGCTTTTAGTAATTTGCATAATTTCTTAGCGTACAGAAAACCTTTTTTGGCACGGTGACCCCAATATGACCCTGAATTCCTTTTATTATTAACCTGAGTTCGATGTAAAAAAAGACAGCGATCACAGACTTGTGTTATGATGGTTTGCGTTAGAGAGAGAAGTCTAACGAGAAAAATAAAATGTGGAGAGGTGTCCGAGTGGTTGATGGTGACGCACTCGAAATGCGTTTTGGTGAAAGCCAACGGGGGTTCGAATCCCCCCCTCTCCGTTGAAACTCTGATAATTCCCGTAATTGGGCAAAACACCTGCTTTAGGAAACTATTGGATTGTTTAGAGCAGATTTCAGGTAAATCAAGTACGTGTATAAATTTCAGCTATAATATTTTTTATACTAAGGTTGTAAGTACAAATATCATGTCATTGAAGTATTTAATTTTGGGAACAGTCATGAGTCTAATGACTCTAGTTCCTAGCTTGAGCGCTCAGGCACAAACTAAAGCCCAAAATATTGAGCTAAAAGTTTATACCGAAAACCAGGATAAAAAAAGCTGTCCTAATAAATTCACAGCCAAAGAACAAGCACAACCTTACCGAGAAGGTGGTTTTGCCACAGATGGCTCTGCTAACCTCAGTGCGATCGCAACTAATATTTCCATAACTGCAAGTAATAATTATAGCGTTACATGGGTTGGCACTCTCAAACCAAATTACGCCAAATGTCTCGCATCAGCTGGGATTAGTGCGGTAGATGGAACGAAATACGAAGGAAATAGCCGTTTGCGAATGCACTTTGTCAAGGGTAAAGTTTATTTTATGCTAGATTTAGCCGGCGAAAGTGACCCAAATAACTATCCACTTATAGTTTTGAAAAAAGGCTTAAAGAATGGTAACCCAATATGGACTTGGGGTGGAAGTGATTAAGGTTTGACACTTGAATAGATATCAAGAAATGCTGAATTCTGGGCTAGACTAATCCCAGTGTGTCAGGAGTATGAGTATGATTAATCGAAACCTGGGAAAAATGCTCTCTTTAGTGTTTGTCAGTATTTGTTTATGTTTGGGTATTGGTATCGGAAGCGCTATCCGTCTAGGACGAACTCAAGCATCAGACACTGCACCTGGTGATAGTCTGCCAATCTTACCTCCAGTAACGGAAGAGCAAATTTTCCCAGATTCCATCACGATCCAAGCAGTTGGGGATATTATTCCCGGTACAAATTACCCAGACAAGAGGTTACCACGCGATCGCAATCAATTGCTCCCAAATTCTGTCAGAAGACATCTGCAAAAAGCTGACATTTTATTTGGCAACTTTGAAACCAGTTTGACCAATTATCCCAGTACATCCAAGGATATCAGTAACGGACAAGTTTTTGCTTTTCGTTCTCCACCCACTTACGCCAAACTGTTTGCTGACGTTGGGTTTGATGTCCTAAATGTGGCAAACAATCATTCACTAGATTTTGGAACAGTCGGGTTTAAAGACACAATCAAAAATCTTAAGGCTGTTGGCATCGAAACCTTGGGTCATAAAAATCAAATTCTGTTTTTAGAAGCTAATAATATTCCCGTTGCAATGATCGGGTTTGCTCCTTATGATTTTTATAATTCTATCAACGACATACAGACAGCTAAAAGACTCGTAAAAGAAGCAAGAAAAAACTCTAGCATTGTTATCATATCAATGCACGCAGGAGCTGAAGGTACAGATGCTTTGAATGTTAAAAATAATACTGAATTTTTTTATGGTGAAAACCGAGGAAATTCGATCAAGTTTGCCCGAACTATGATTGATGCAGGTGCAGATTTAGTTCTTGGGCATGGGCCTCATGTTCCTAGGGCAATGGAAATGTATAAAGGAAAACTTATTGCCTATTCTTTAGGAAACTTTCTCGGATACCGGACTTTATCTACTGCTGCCGAGACTGGCTACTCAATGATTTTAGAAGTGAAACTGAATCTATCAGGTAATTTAGAGTCAGGTAAGATTATCCCAGTTAGGATGGATCGACAGGGAATTCCTCATATCGACCAGCGTTTCCGGACTGTGGGGCTGGTGCGGAATTTAAATAATAACCCTCACCTCATTGATGCGGTGAAGATTAACCGAAAAGGGCAAATTGTTGTTGGTAATAGTAAATAAAAAAAATACAGCAGTTTGTAAGTAGATGAGATACAAACTTAAAAGCTCAAACTCTTGTGGGATGGGCAGAGAGTGCCCGTCCAATTGTACTTCATCAAGATGAAATATGCTGTATTTAAGTAGCCAGACAAGATTAATTACAAAAAATTAGATATGAAACTTTTATACTGCCTAGACACCAATGTGTAAATGTTCCTGTCCGGTTAATTATAAACATTCTTATCAGGGATAATTTATCGTTTACCGACAGTTACACCCGTTGCTAGATTCAAGCCCTGATTTAACTTACCGCTGCGATAACCTTCTAAATCTAGAGTTACGTAGACAAAGCCAAACTCTTGAAATGCCGAAACAACAGAAGGTAAATCAGTCGTCAAAACAAACTCTTTGATTTGTTCTGATGCTAATTCAATTCGTGCTGTTTCACCTTCCGATCGCACTCGCAAATTATCCAAACCTAACTTCCGCAGATAAATTTCTGCCCTACCAACACGCTGTAACTTAGCAACGGTAATCTCTTCACCATAAGGAAAGCGTGAACTCAAACAAGGTTGAGCGGGTTTATTCCACCAAGATAAACCAAGTTGCTCAGAGAGTTGGCGAACTTCAGCTTTAGTAATGCTAATTTCAGCTAGAGGAGATCGGGCACCTCTTTCTTTTGCAGCTTGAATTCCTGGACGATAATCATGCAAATCATCAGCATTCACCCCATCGACAACATAGGGATAACCCAACTTAGTAGCCAGGGGTTTGAGAGTGTCGTGCAATTCACTCTTGCAAAAATAGCAACGATTCACAGGATTAGACGTGTAATTAGGATTTTCCATCTCATGAGTCTGAACAATTTGATGGGGAATCCCAATCGTTGCGGCTTGAATCTTGGCATCTTCCAACTCTTCAGGCAACAGACTTGGTGAAACAGCCGTCACAGCCAAAGCGCTAGAGCCTAAAACATCATAAGCAATCTTGGCAACCAAAGTGCTATCGACGCCACCAGAGTAAGCGATTAAAGCCTGCTCCATTTCTCCAAATAAAGCTTTTAATTGCTCAAGTTTTTCTGTCAATATCATAAAGCGAGCAAATTAGACCCAACAACTCCTATTCTAGTTAGTAGAAACGCAATCGACCAAAGCGTCTTTATCTGATAACTCATAACTCTCTTTCCCCACTTTTTGCAACCGACGCTTGACTGTATTTTGATACCAGAGATGCCAAAAGCAGTAAATCTATCGGTTTGGAAATATAGTCATTAACTCCAGCCGCTAGACAGCTTTCGCGATCGCCTTTCATCGCCATTGCGGTTTGAGCAATTACTGGAATCATTTGATACTGCTCATCAGAGCGCAACTGGCGCACTACTTCCAATCCATTTCCATCTGGTAGACGAATATCTATTAAAATCACCGCTGGGTTGGCTTTTGTTAAGACATCCCACATAGATGTACAACTTGTTACCCAAGTCACTTGATATCCCAATCTAGCTAAATAAGTTTGGATCATCTGACCGTTAGGTAAATCATCCTCCACCAAAAGAATATCTAGGGAGTTGGGAGTAAGGACTGAGCAATAGGCAGTGGGAAATTGCTCTTGTAGTTCCTGTGGTTCTAACGATTCTATCTCCAGACTCAAGGGTATTAAAATCCGAAAACGAGAGCCGTTATCAATTACAGATTCGACTTCCACCGAACCACCATGAATTTCAGCAAGTTTCCGAGTCACGGCTAACCCTAAACCAGTGCCTTCATCACGGCTAACAGCAGGATTGGCAATTTGGAAATAAGGTTGAAATAATTGCACTTGGTCTTCTTTCGATATACCGGCTCCAGTATCCCAAACAGTAAAATGCAAAAATCCATTTTGGGAAACTACCTCTAAACCAACTGCTCCTTTAGTTGTAAATTTTAGGGCGTTAAAGAGCAAATTCAGCAGCATTTGCTTGAGTCGTAAAGGATCGGCTACTAGAGTAGTGACATTTTTGTCAAGTTCAAACCGTAATTTCAAGCCTTTATTTGCAGCTTTTTCTTTGACCAATGCCAAAACATTCCGACACATTTCTGGCACATTTACTGTTTCCCACTGCACTTCTAGCTGATTAGCTTCAATTTTCGAGAGGTCTAAAATATCATTAATTAGGGCTAACAGATGCTTACCGCTAGAGAGAATAATATTTAAATACTCTTGATGACGCAATGAGGTTGGGTCATAACCCTGGGCTAAGAGCAGGTGAGTAAAGCCTAGTATCGAACTTAAAGGTGTGCGAATTTCGTGACTGGTGTTGGCTAGAAACTGGTTTTTGAGTAGATTGGTACGTTCTAGCTCCTGATTAAAGCTCTCTAACTGTTGACTGCGTTGCTGTAAGGTTTGTATTTCCTTGACTTGCTGTAAAGCGATCGCGCACTGCTTGGTGGCACTTTCCACTAATTGCGATCTCAATTGAACGCATAATTCATTTCCTGACTCAGGACTAGAGCATAAAGGTGATGCAGCAACGATAATCCAACCCAAAATATCGTTTTCTGATGAAGCGATAGACCAAGCAGATTGGAGTTCTTGGTTCTCAAGATGCTGTAAATTTTCAATGTCGATCGCTTCAAATAATTTCAAAGGCAACTTTTTCCCATCTTTAGACATCACTCCTACAGATGAGTTTTGGGTTGGCTCGGAGTTTTCGTGGGAAACGTAACAAACTTTACAAACCGTATGTTCTGGTTTAGACAATGCGATCGCAACTTTACTGCTACTTAAAGCAATATTCAGTTCATCCGCAAGAGTTTGAAAAATCTCTGCTTCAAAAACTGTTGACGGTATAGTAGCCGAAAAAGCAGAATGCAGCCTATCCGAAAGGCAACTTTGCAACTGGTTCAAGCTGCGTTCCAGCCACAACTCAGCACGAAGTTGCTGAATTGTTGCCAAAAGTGTCGGTGTTGCATCTACCTGTGAGTTTTGTTCTGGTAAGCTTGAATACTGCTGCATGGTCAACTAGACCGCTGAACAAATTAGCTTCGCATTTTTTGTGCGAATAAGATTCTATGTATATTAGCGCACGAATCTTTTTAAATTTATAACCCAAAACTATTAGTGTCAATTGTGACGCTCAAATCAATAACTAATTCTTAAAAGCAACTTAGGACTATGGATCTTCAGCTACTTGCTCAATTAATCGTTAACGGGATCGCAGTTGGGAGCATTATTGCTTTGGCTGCGGTGGGGCTGACTCTGACTTATGGGATTTTACGGTTATCGAATTTTGCTCATGGTGATTTTCTAACATTAGGAGCCTATTTAACGTTCCTATTTAATTATATTGGAGTCCCTATTTGGTTGTCGATGATACTGGCGGCAGTCGGGACGGTAGGAGCGATGCTATTGTCAGAAAAATTACTGTGGTCAAGGATGCGCTCTATCCGTGCTAGTTCTACCACACTGATTATTATTTCCATTGGTCTGGCATTATTTCTTCGCAATGGGATCTTTTTCATTTGGGGTGGTAGCAACCAAAATTATAAGGTACCAGTTACCCCAGCTTTAGATATTTTCGGATTAAAAATACCGCAAAATCAAATTTTGGTTTTGGTTTTGGCAATATTGGCGATTTTGGGACTGCGCTACGTTTTGCAAAACACCAAAATTGGTAAAGCGATGCGAGCAGTTGCTGACGATTTGGATTTAGCCCGAGTTTCTGGCATCAATGTTGACCGAGTAATTCTCTGGACTTGGGTAATCGCTGGCAGCATGACATCCTTGAGTGGCAGTATGTACGGCTTAATTACTGCTGTCAGACCAAACATGGGCTGGTTTTTGATATTACCCTTATTTGCTTCAGTCATACTGGGGGGAATTGGCAACCCTTATGGAGCGATCGCGGGAGCTTTTATCATTGGCATTGCCCAAGAAGTCAGCACACCTTGGTTGGGTTCTCAGTATAAACAAGGTGTGGCACTGTTTCTGATGATTTTAGTGCTGCTCATTCGTCCCAAGGGTTTATTCAAAGGCACGATTTAAGCAGCAGTCAGATCCCCGACTTGTTGCAGCAATGTCAGGAAGTGCGGCATTTTGGGCGTAATCGAGACCGGTGGAAGATATTAGATCCCCGACTTCTTGAAGAAGTCGGGGATCTAACCACAAACGGACTACTGGATGATGTTGAAATAGTAAGCTGCCACTAAGAAGTTAATAGCTAACAGCAACAACGCCCAACCTGTACGGAATGGATAAGGAAAATTACCCGTCGTGGTTGTTCCACCTGTTTTATTTTTAGTCATCAGATCAACTCCTAACTTAAGGACTTATCCAGAAATACCAAAGAGCTGCCACTATTGCCCATATTCGTTAAAAATATTTGTCAAAGGGGTTATTGGTTAGTGGTTATTAACTCCTAACTCCTAACTCCTAACTCCTAACTCCCCTCTCCCGCATGGTAGGAACTGCGGACTAAAGGACCAGAACGGACATGACTAAAACCCATTTGCTTGGCGATGTTACCCAATTCGTCGAATTCTTCAGGTGTCCAGTACTTTTGTACTGGGAGATGTTCCAAAGAAGGACGCATATACTGACCAATAGTCAGGCGATCGCATCCTACCCGATGTAGATCCGCGATCGCCTCAATGACTTCCTCAGTTGTTTCACCATGTCCCAGCATCAAACCAGATTTAGTCGGAACGCTAGGATTAATTTCTTTGACTATTTGCAATACCCGGATTGAGCGATCGTATTTTGCACCCCGCCGCACTGGACCTTGCAACCGTCGTACGGTTTCAATATTATGGTTGTAACAAGCAGGCTTGGCACATACAACCATCTCAATTCGTTGGCGTTGACCTTCCTCCCCGACACCCGCACCACCCCAAAAATCTGGCGTTAACAACTCAATTTGAGTTTCTGAATTTAGGTCACGGATAGCCTCCATCGTCTTCACAAACCAACCTGCACCACCATCGGGTAAATCATCACGTGCAACAGAAGTCAGTACCACATAGCGCAATCCCAAAAGCTGCACTGCTTCTGCGACTTTTTGGGGTTCCTTGGGGTCCAAAGCCATCGGCGCATGACCTTTATCTACTTGACAAAAACCACAAGACCTGGTGCATATTGGACCCATTAGTAAAAAAGTAGCAGTTTTTTGGGCGTAGCACTCCCCTCGGTTTGGACATCGGCCTTCTTCGCAAATAGTATGAATTTGGCGCTGCTTAATAATTCGTTGTACTGTCGAGAGTTCGCTAGCTTTGCCAATCGGACGACGCAGCCACGTTGGCATCAAAATAAGTTCAGACTTGAGTTGAGCTTTTTGAGAGGAAGTCATAAATATATACTTGGGTAGGCACGAGGGAATAAGGGGATGCAGAAGAGCGTTGGGAGGGGTATCAAGCCTTGCCGAACGATTTTTCGTTATCCTCATAGATGTAGAGACGTTACATATAACATAAGAAAAAAGCAATTTTTAGGCGAATAAGGGTCTAAACCTCAATTTGCTTTTCTGTATCCAGAAGGGCAGGGAGACACAAGAAAAAGTACCTTAGAAATCCCCATCCCCTCATCCCCCCATCCCCCCATCTCTCCATATCCCAAATAAAAGTTTTGCTAAACACATAAAATATTGCCACTTCTCCTGGAAAATACTATCCCCCAATCAAGATAAATTTTGGATATAGTGGGAAGATTCTCAATGCTAATCGGCAAATCAGCCTTTTCTTACCTAAAGTTTCTCTTAGAGCAATCAGTCGTGGCAAGTAATAAAATTTTAGTTATCGATGACACTACAGTCGTCAGGGTAAAAGTACGAGAAATGTTGCCTCCAGGCAATTTTCAAGTATTGGAGGCCAAAGACGGCTTGGAAGGACTTAAGTTAATCCGTGAGGAAAAACTTAGCCTAATCATGTTGGATTTCCTATTGCCTAAAATGAGCGGTTGGGACGTGTTCCAGCAAATTCAAGCACAGCCGGAACTGAAAAAGATTCCCTTAGTGATCATGTCTGGTCGGAAGGAAGAAGTTACAGAGAAAATCTCAGAACCCTTTCAATATTTTGAATTTCTGAACAAGCCCTTTGACCAAAAGCAATTAATTAGCGCTATCAAAGCGGCAATGGCAAAATCCAAACAGCCACGCCAAGAATCAGCACCAACAGCACCACTAGCTACTAAAAATATTACAAATGGTAATGGTACAGCGACATCATTTTCCAGCCCGACAACCGCCACTTCTGGAGTCGAAATTCAGGCAATGAACGACAAAATCGTCAAAATGCAGTCGGAAATTGATGGTTTGAAAAAACAACTAGCTCAGGTTGTCACTTTTATTAAACAAAAAATCAAGTAGCGAAAGCTAAAGTATTATACCTGTCAGGACTTACGCACTCTTATAGGGAATAATGAACTAAGTACCCTCCAGACAAAGGAAGGGCAGAAGAAAGCTATAGCTTACTTAAGCGTTAGGGGTATGTTTATGAAAGCTAAAAGGTGAAGCCTACCAATGTCTTGCGCTTAGATGCACTCGTCCCAAGGGGACACGCTACGGTGCTGAGTAGGATGCAAAAGACACAGTTGCTTTATAAGAAAGTTTTTGCGTAAATCCTAGTTAGCCTGCCAAATTTTATCCCAAGCAAAGGGGAAAGGCAGGCTTTTTGCTTTTTTAGCTGCTGTCAGTAGATAAGTAGATTGAGTGTAGTAATTAAATATAAAATGGGCGGACTAAAAAGAGAGCTTCTCTCTCTTTCTCCATCTTGCCCGATCAACAAAATTTTATTTTAGGCTTATTTACGGTTGTACACGTAGTATTTTTAGTATCAAAAATACTACGTGTGTAGGCATAAAATCTTTTTCTAAGATTATTTTTTGCAAGTTGATAGTGTAAACATTTAAATTATGGGAATACTAAACATGAGAAATCAGATTGTGAGCATGGGCGGAAAATGGTAGTAGTTTTAGACCAACTTGTTCAATTCCCTGGCTATTACTTTACTGAGCAAATATATTTAAGCACCCAAACGTTAGTTTGCCGAGCTATTAGAGAAGAAGACCAAACATCAGTCGTGGTCAAACTGATGCGGAATGAGTATCCCAGCTTCAGTGAAATTGCTCAATTCCGCAATCAGTACCTGATCACGAAAAACTTAGATTTAGAAGGCATTGTCAAACCTTGTAGTTTAGAAAACTACCGTAATGGGTATGCTCTAATCATGGAAGACTATGGTGGTATCTCGTTGAAAGAATGGCTGACAAATTTTGAGATATTTTCTACAAATTCTTTGGAAGAGTTTTTCCACATTACGACTCAAATTGTCACTACTCTTGACGGACTACACCGTCACAACATCATTCACAAAGACATCAAACCCGACAATATACTAATTAACCCTATTACTCTTGAGCTAAAAATAATCGACTTCAGTATCGCTTCTTTACTGCCAAAAGAAACTAAAGTCATTACCAGTCCCAACCTCTTAGAAGGGACACTAGCTTATATTTCTCCAGAACAAACTGGAAGGATGAACCGAGGTATCGATTACCGTACCGACTTTTATTCTCTTGGTGTCTCGCTGTTTGAACTCCTCACCGGAGAGTTACCTTTCCAGTCTGATGACCCGATGGAGTTAGTTTACTGTCACATTGCCAAACAACCACCAAAAGCCAGCGAGATTAATCCCAGCATTCCCGCAGTTTTGTCAGAGATCATTAGCAAACTGATGGCAAAAAATGCTGAAGACCGTTACCATTCTGCTTTAGGCTTAAAGTATGACTTAGAGACGTGCAAACAGCAGTGGCAAGACACTGGAAAAATTTTACCCTTTGAGTTGGCAACTAGAGACATTTCAGAGCGTTTCCTGATTCCCGAAAAACTCTATGGTCGGCAACATGAAGTTAAAACCTTACTGGCTGCTTTTGAGCGCGTAGTTCAAGGGAAAACTGAAATGATATTAGTAGCGGGTTTCTCTGGAATTGGGAAAACTGCTATTGTCAACGAAATCCACAAACCGATCGCCCAGCAGCGTAGTTACTTCATCAAAGGAAAATTTGACCAGTTTCAACACGACATTCCCTTATCCGGCTTAGTCCAAGCCTTTCGCGATTTAATTGGGCAACTACTGGGTGAAACTGATGCCGAAATACAACAATGGAAAAAGAAAATTTTATCCGCATTAGGTGAACAAGCTCAGATTGTTATTGACTTGATTCCCGAACTGGAGTTGATTATAGACAAGCAACCTCCAATTGTTGAATTATCTGGCGGTGCAGCACAAAATAGATTCAATTTATTGTTCGAGAAATTTACTCAAGTTTTCGCGGTCAAGGAGCATCCTCTAGTGATATTTTTGGATGATTTGCAATGGGCAGATTCAGCTTCTTTGAAATTCATCCAATTATTAATGACTAAAACTAGTGCAGTTAAAATAAATTCATCATTATCTTATCCCTTATTAGGCGAGGCGCTCCATACGGTCGAAGTTGAAACTGAGAGAGGACTCTTGCTGATTGGTGCATATCGAGATAACGAAATTTCAAAAGCACATCCACTTCATTCAACGCTAAAAGAAATTCAACAAACCGCAGCAGCGATAAGTCGCATCACTTTAGCACCATTAAACCAAAGTAATTTAAATAGCCTAATTGCTGATACTCTTCATTGTGAAGAAAGTCTTGCTATTCCTCTTAGTCAGATGGTGTTTGCTAAAACTAAAGGTAATCCATTCTTTAGTAATCAGTTTCTGAAATCTTTACATAATGATAAATTAATCCAATTTAGTTTTGATGTCGGTCATTGGGAGTATGACATTAGACAAATTAAATCATTAGCTCTCACAGATGATGTAGTAGAATTTATGGCACTTCAAATTCAAAAGTTGCCAAAATATACTCAGAGAGTATTGAAATTGGCTGCCTGTATCGGCAACCAATTTGACTTAAAGATGCTCTCAATTGTACTTGAAAAGTCTGTAGTGGATACAGCATCAGACTTATGGCCAACCTTACATGACGGTCTAGTATTACCTCAAACTGAAGTTTACAATTCATTTTCAGAAGATAGTGACACTCAACCGTCAAGAAATAGGAATTTCCAAATCCCAAAATATAAATTTGTACATGATAGGGTGCAGCAAGCTGCTTATTCGCTAATTCCCGAAGAGGAAAAACAATCAACTCACTTAAAAATTGGTCAATTATTGTTAAGTAAGATTCCAATTGTAGAACGGGAAGAAAATATTTTTGAGCTTGTCAATCAGTTGAATATTGCAGTTGAATTAATTGCCGATCTGGCTGAACGTGATGAACTGGCAAGAATGAATTTGATTGCCGGACGGAAAGCTTTAGCCTCGACTGCTTATCGAGCAGCCGTTAAATATTTAACAATAGCAATTCAACTACTGGCAAGTGATAGTTGGGAGGTTAACTATTACTTAACTTTAGCTTTGTATGAAACCGCAGCAGAAGCGGCATATCTCAGCGGTGACTTTGAGCAGACAGAGCATTTTGTTGAGGTGGTGTTATTACAAGCTAAAACATTGTTGGAAAAAGTGAAAGTTTATGAAGTCAAAATTCAAGCTTATGGGGCTCAGGGAAAAGCAGTAGAAGCGGTAAATACGGCTCTATCTTTTGTGAAATTGTTAGGGGTAGAGTTTCCCGATAATCCCAGTCAGTCTGATGTTCAGTTTCAATTGCAGAAAACAACAGCAAATCTATCAAACCGAAGCGTTGAAGGCTTAATTGATCTACCAAAAATGACGGAAGCTCAACCGTTGGCAGTAATGCTTATTTTATCTAGTGCAATTACTCTTGCCTATCAAGTTGCTCCTAATCTATTCTTACTGATTGTCCTTAAACAAGTCAACTTATCGCTCCAATATGGCAATGCACCCTTGTCTGCCTTTGTATACGTAGTTTACGGTTTTATACTCTGTGGGGTGCTAGGAGAAATTGAGTCTGGCTACGAATTTGGCAAACTAGCTTTAAATCTGCTGCCTCAGTTCGATACTAAAGAAGTTAAAGCTAAAATTATTCAAACGTTTAATGCCCATATAAGGTATTGGAAGGAGCCTGCTAGGCAAATATTAAGACCTTTACTAGACGCTTACTCTATAGGACTGGAAATAGGAGATTTAGAATTTGCAGCCCTTTCTCTTAATGCTTATTGTTACTCTTCATATTTTATTGGTCGAGAATTAACAGAAATAAAACATGAGATGGCATCTTACAGCCATATTATGAATCAAATCAAGCAAGAAAGAGTATTCTACAGGAATGAGATATATCGGCAGGCAGTGTCAAATTTATTAGGATATGTTGAAAAGCCCGATCTTTTAGTTGGTGAAGTTTATAACGAGGAGAAAATGTTACCGCTTCATCTTGAAAGCAATGATGTGTGTGCGTTGTTCTACTTGTATTCCTGTAAACTTCAACTCTCCTATCTTTTTGCGGACTACTTTCAAGCAATTGAAAATGCTGCAAAGACAGAAAAGTATTTAGACGGTGGAATAGGACAGATAGTTTTTCCTCAATACCATTTCTACGATTCACTAGCGCAGCTTGCAGTTTATCCAGATGCTGAGGAATCTAAACAAAAACAAATCCTTCATAAGGTAACAGCTAACCAGCAAAAAATGCAGAAATGGGCGCATCATGCTCCGATGAATTATTTACACAAATATTATTTAGTAGAGGCGGAACAACATCGAGTTTTGAGCAATAATACAGAGGCAATGGAATTGTATGATTGCGCTATCTCACTCGCCAAAGAAAACGCATACATCCATGAGGAAGCGCTGGCTAACGAACTTGCTGCTAAGTTCTATCTAGAGTGGGGCAAAGAAAAGATCGCTCAAACTTATTTAACTGATGCCTATTATGGCTACGTTCGTTGGGGAGCTAAAGCCAAAGTTGATGATTTGCAAAAATGCTATGCTCAATTACTGTCTCCCATCCTTCTGCAAGAACAACTTAATCTTCATCCGATTCAGAAAAACTCATCTTCTAATAAAATATTTCTATCCAGCATTAGCAATCCCCAAACTGTCATTGGCAGCAGGACAACCATTTCAGATTCTTTGGACTTAGCAGCAGTCATCAAAGCCTCTCAAGCACTTTCAGGAGAAATCGAAATTGAGCAATTGCTTTCTACCTTAATGGCAGTTGTAATGGAGAATGCAGGAGCCTCTAAGTGCGCTTTGCTTTTGAAGGAAAGCGATAATTTAGACCTAACTGTTACTGTAGTCAGTTCGAGTTCAACTTGTAAACCCACGACAGAGTTTCCATCCACCCGTTTGGAATCGAGCAATGATGTACCGATTAGTTTGATTAACTACGTTAAACGCACTCAGGGAATCTTGGTAATCGACAATGCAATGGCGGAAGCAACCTGCTTTAGCGATCGCTATTTTGTTCATCACAAAGCTAAAAGTGTTTTGTGCATTCTAATTGTTAATCAAGGTAAATTTATCGGTATTCTTTACCTAGAAAATAATCTGACGACGGGAGCATTTACGCGCGATCGTGTAGAACTAATAAAACTTATTACCACTCAAGCGGCAATCTCTTTAGAGAATGCTATGCTCTATAAAAACTTGACTGTGGCAAATGATGAATTGCAGGAATACAACCATAATTTAGAAGATAAAAATGACCCCACCGCCGCGTTTACGCATTTGCGGGGCTACATACTTGGCGCAAAAAGCATAGCCTTTTACATTCACCCCCAGAACTCTATCCCAATCTAGCTCAGTTGCTTGCTCTACAGTACCGACAACCACCACAGCAGCGTTAGCAACTAGTATGTCCACACCACCCATTTATTAACCACTTCAGCAATCCAATCTTGAACCTCACTTTCCACTGAAACATCTACTTGGTGAAACAGAGCAGTCCCTCCAGTGGCTTCAATTTCCTGAATGACAAATTTTCCATTAGTGGAATCTACATCCGCAATCGCCACTTTGGCTCCCTCTTGAGCAAAAAGTTTAGCAGTCTCCTGACCGATACCAGAACACGCTCCTGTTATTAGAGCTATTTTATTAGCTAACTGCATGATTAAAGTCACTATTAGGAAATGAATGGGGTGTGGAAGGATTGCAGTTTGGGTTAATTATGCTACTTGTAAAAGTTTTGAATTTTCCTGTTTTTTCGCGTATGCTAGTAACTCATTCATTGCCTCTGTATAAGCTTCAAAAGCTAGTTTAACTAACTCAAAAGCTTTTTCACGAGTTTCTTCTGTTATCTCTATGCTTTCAAGGAAAACTACAGCATCTTTTTTACCAAGCGTGTGTGTATTTTCAACATTCAAATGACACATACCGAAATAACGGTACTCTTGTCCTGTATTTTTTTGAAGTTCTTCAGCTACCGTTTTTGTTATACTGAAAAAAACATTTGCCGTTACTTCAGAAACCTCAATCAATACTAGTCTCAAAACAGGATCTGCGTGAAAATTATACTGTCCAAGAAAAGAACAAACAGCACGATTTTTCTTTGTCTCTTCTGCCCACATCAAGTTTATGGCATCAGTTAATCGTAAAGAATCATCAAGTCCTAACTTTCCAATATCTTCTAAAAGCCATTGCCAATGGAAGTGTTCTTCGTAAGTATGTTTATTGATTAATTCCTGAATTTTGTTAGTAGTTGGCTCTTGTCTAAAAGCTATATTACATAGTTCCCCAAAACCCATAGCCAAAGGAACTAAACAAGGAGCAAAACTTAACCGTTGCTTTGGGTCTATGCTTTTGTCTTGCATAAACTTGAATAATGGCAACTTAACAAAATCTTGTTTCTTTTGCTCAATAAATTTTAAGATTTCTTTCATGTTTACCACTCCTCATTTTCGATGATTGAATTGTTTTCAACACTATTGACTACCACACTGAGACTTGTACAGTGTGAGAATCATTTAAATAGTTGGCAAGTTTAGACATAAAGCGACCTCTGGTAGAGTCGCTAGGGCAAACGCCTAAATCCTGTATACCTTATCCAGTAAGGCTTTCAATAATTGTTGCCAAAACCAAATAATGGACATAATCTTTGTCCAATAGGCATTCCAAAAATAAGGTGCGTTTGCCCTGTAGAGTCGCTAAACAATACCAAAAACCTGTGATTGCTTGATTACAGCAGTTTTCGTTCTATGGACCAAAACTAAGAACCGAATTATCACTAGAAATGCAATTAATCGAAGTGTCTCTACCTGTGGTCTATTTCACAGAAAAGCGCTGTAAACTTCATACCGTCTGCAATGACATGGTTTCGTTTTTTATGCCCAGTGACTTACAGCACTAACAATCGTGTTGATTAATTGTGTTTTTTGGCGTTGCGAATCAAGGTATGATTTTTATAGAAGCAATATCACCGGATAGGGCGTTCAAAGCCTATATGTGGCTTACCGGACGCAGGGTATTGCTTCTACAGGGCTAGATCCTAATGTTTACATCACCAAATTCATACTTCAAATCCGCAACCCCTGTTTTTTGTGCAACATTTATCTCTGCAATGCATTATTGTCTCTTTCTCTTAAATAAGACATCCGTGCTTATCGATCATTATTGTTTAAAAAAAAAATAAATTACACAAGGTGATTTTTAAGACTAGTTATACTAGAAAAAATTGGGCAAAGTATTTCATCTCACTTAGAGCGCAGGTATTATAAGAATCTACCGGATTTAAACCAAAAAAGCGGAAAATATCCTCTTTTAGAAGGATTGACATCAATTTTCCAGAGTTATCTAGAACTAGTTTCAAATACTTTTTTGAAGTCTTGGTTAATCTTTTTGATAAATATCATCAAATTAATTGATGGTTAAACGGTTTCTTTAAATACTTTTTCTATTAAGTGCTATTACGCAAAAGTCATTATATCATCACATTTTGAAAGTTCGTTACTTCCTGTCAAAACTTAAATAAAGCCTGATTTTAAGCTTTTATCGCAAATTTCAGACGCAAAAGTGGCATTTATATTAATTTAATTAATTTATACATCTAGCAAATATCCGCATATTTAACTGCAAATATCCTTTTAGTTATAGATAGACAAAATAACCAATATGGTTATGTTAAAAATTCGACCTGTCCGGTGTGTCTTCCCGTCTTTACGTCGTTCCGATCGCTAGTATTTAGGTGAACCTGATATAACTTGGATATGCGATCGCGTGTACTGCTTGGAGTTTACTTCTAAACAAAAAAACAAGGCGCTTACTGTGTTTCCAGAAACGCCACTGAATTTATATTTTTTGCGGATAATTATATTACCACAGCGTGACCCATTTGCTTCAAAATTGCAGCACAAAGCGGACTATTGCCATCCAGAAAACCCTCTACTGCAGTGAAGTGGTTTTTTCCAGGCTGTGGCAAATATTCACCTTCAAGTCCTTTTGCTTTCCATGCTGCAAGAAAGTCTTGCGATTGACGGTGAAACTCGGAAGTTTCCTCAGCACCGTGGGTTACAATCAGCGAACCAGCTTTGGATGGAATGTGACGGATGGGACTGTTGCGAAGAACTTCAGCCCAACTGAGTTGGATGTTGGGTTGCAACCAAGTGTAGGGAAATGGCATCAGGTCAAATAAGCCACTGATGGCAAAGCCACCTTTGATGATGTCCGAAGGCAACCCATAATCGTTTTTCCAGTCTGTAAGCATTGCCATCGCAGTTAAATGACCACCGGCTGAGTGACCGGATACGTAAATGCGATTGGGGTCACCGCCAAAACTTTCAGCATTGCGATAAACCCAGGCGATCGCAGCACGGCTTTGACGGACAATTTCATCAATAGACACTTTTGGGCATAAGGCATAATTGATAACGACACAAGTAACACCATTCGCAACCAAACCCTTGGCAACAAAGCTATTCTCCTTACTGTCAGACATCATCCAGTAACCACCGTGGATAAATACCAGAATCGGTGCTTTCGGTTGGGCTGAGGGAAAAATGTCTAGCTGTTCGGCTAAAGTCGGGCCAAAAGGAATGTTTAGATTACAAGGTAGCTCTTCACGTACTTTGGCACTGTTGACGTTATACATAACCATGTACTTAGGTATGTCAATGCCTGGTGATTGTGCAGGATTGTATTGAGCATCTAGCTCCGCTTGAGTTTGAAAGTTGCGATATGGCATAGAGATTCGGTGGTGGGAGATGTCACAGAAGTTAAAAGTGAGAAAACCGCTACAGGCTTTTACCACGTAACGGCTAAGACTTTACCTTCTATCTTTCCTTTTATAGGTGCAAGTCGAATCAACTTATGCAAATAGATTCTGGTAATAAGAATCATAAGATGCCAGAACCCCGACTTCTTTAAAGAAGTCGGGGTTCTTGAACATTTAGAAAAGACGCCTATCCTACAGGATAATAATTACCTTATACCAATTCTGTATGAAGATGCACATAATCAAGACCCCCCTGTAGTCCCCCCTTGCCAAGGGGGGACGGCGTAGCCGGGGGGTAATATATGCAGCTTCACAAAGAAACGGTATTACAAGCCTTCTACTTGCTTAATCTCGGTAACTGCACTCACCCGAGTATTTGTGACAATTGCCGATTGCAACATCGGGGTATTGATAACAGAATTATTTGCCAATGTAAACAAGGGATTGGACAAAATTCCCGCGATGGAAGTAGCGATTAAAGTCACTATCAAACCTACTTGCAAAGGTCTATACCCAGGCAAATTCCAACGCACTTCGGGGTAATTCTTCACAACATCGGACATTTCGTGGGGTTCTTTCACCACCATCATCTTGACTACACGAATGTAATAATAAATCGAGACGACGCTAGTAACCAAACCCAGCAAGACTAACCAGTAAAGACCTGCTTGCCAACCTGCCCAAAATAAGTAAATCTTCCCAAAAAATCCCGCTAGTGGGGGAATACCACCCAAAGACAGCAGGGAAATACTTAAGCCTAGAGTTAAGAGTGGGTCTTTTTGATACAAACCAGAGTATTCAGCAATCTGGTCGGTTCCCGTCCGCAGAGAGAAGAGAATCACGCAGGTAAAGCCGCACAGGTTCATAAACAAGTAGACTAACAAGTAAAAAATCATACTTGCATATCCCGCTTCAGTCCCTGCAATCAAGCCAATCATCACAAAGCCGGCTTGGGCGATGGATGAATAAGCTAGCATCCGTTTCATACTGGTTTGAGCCAGTGCGACGACATTGCCCAAAATCATGCTCAGTACGGCAAGAGCGATGAAGACAAAGTGCCACTCATCAACAACGAGGGGGAAGACCGTTGTTAGCAAGCGGATAGCGAGGGCAAAACCGGCTGCCTTAGAACCAACAGATAAAAAGGCAATTACAGGGGTAGGAGCGCCTTCATAAACGTCTGGAGTCCACTGGTGGAAAGGTGCAGCGGAGATTTTAAAGCCAATACCTGCAATTACGAAAACAAGGGCAATCACCAAACCCAATGATTGAGAGATGTTCGCTGCGGCAATTCCACTGGCGATCGCATTTAATTCAGTTTCTCCACCCGACAAACCGTATAGCAGCGATACACCATACAAAAAGACTGCCGTACTCGAAGCACCAATCAACAGATATTTCAGCGCTGCCTCGTTTGAACGGGGGTCGCGCTTGGTATAACCTGTCAATAAATAGGAGGAGATACTGAGGCTTTCTAAGGAGATGAAAATCATCACCAACTCAGAGGCTCCAGAGAGAAACATCCCTCCTAAAGTGGCAGTCAGCAAAATTGCGATGAATTCAGCTAAAGCGGTTCCACTCTGCTCGACGTAGCGAATTGACATCAAAATTGTCACAAGGGCGGATAAAGCGATAATGCCGCGAAAGACAATGCTCAGGTCATCGCCATTAAAGCCACCGCTAAAGGCAACGGGATTGATATTATCCCATTGGAAGTACAGGGCGGCAATAGCAGCAAGCAAACCAGCGATCGCTAGATATCCAATCCAGCGTGCTGATGTCCGTCCCAAAATCAAATCAACTATCAGAACTACCATGAGGGTGACTATCACAATCCCCTCTGGTAGTATAGTTCCAGCATTTAACTGGGATGCAAGATTAGCAAAATCCATGATATGTATAGGTTTTGGCTACTAGACTTCAAGGAAGCAACTCTGTTAATTCTATTGTTTTTTCCTAAAGTTGCATAAACTAATCTTTCCTAAAGCCGAGATTCTTTTCAATTTGTTGTCAAAAATCACTATCATCAAATTAATCTATAAATTAAGCTTAAGTTTATCAATGCTTAAATAAGAACTTAAAGCTAATACCAATTCTGTATGAAGATGCACATAATCAAGACCCCCCTGTAGTCCCCCCTTGCCAAGGGGGGACTACAGGGGGGTAATATATGCAGCTTCACAAAGAAACGGTATAACTAGTTCAAAGCCTTGATTTGCCGTAGGGACAATTTATGTGGCTTGCCGTGTACAAAAATGTATACTTATTAACAATATTGGAAATTCTTGATGTCCACAAACCCAACTTTTTTTAAGAAGTCGGGTTTCTAAATTTTGAAATCAAACATTATAAAGTAAGGACAGGTGGGACGCCTATCCTACGAAATAACAATTGATTTATACCCCTTTGCAGGCTACCTACGTTTATGCGTTCAGTACCTATGTTGGTACAAGTCACGAAGAGGGTGAGGGGTTATTTATAAGATTAAAACACGCCCAAAATACCCTACAAAAATATTAATCAATCAGCAACATATCTCCATCCTTCCGGCTGATACTCCCTCTGAATTTTCACCATCCAATTACCTTTGGGAATAGGAATTGGCTGATGTTCCTCATGGGCCAAAACTGCCGAATCTGAAATTACACTTAAATAAAGCGTGCCTTCTTGTTCATATAACTCAGCCTGTCCTTCTGCAATTCGATGGGTGTGCCCGGTGACTTCACCTTCCGCCAAAATTAAATGAGATAACTTTTGTCCCTCAATATGCTCCGCAGATAGTAAAATCACGTCACCTTGACGAATTGGTTGCATAATTCCTCTGGGCATGGGTAAACATCCGACTACGCTTAAGTTTTTATATTTAATTTAATTTTGACATAAACCTTTGTAGCATATAGCGCAATGTCATTAGAGGGAGGGAAAACCGAAATCGTTGGAGGGGTTGCGGTATTAAAGTTCAAAGGTATTTTAAAAAGTGTAGTCGCCAATTATGCCTCTTATAAGTTAAAGATTGAGATAGCTGGAAATTCAGACTGCGCGTTCCTCTCACACTATAAAGAAAGGATTATCCTACAAAAAGGACTACCCGTTACCCAAATGTAAGGTAATTTTAGCTTCGGCGGGCAGTTTGTGTGAGGATGAAATCACGTCCTGTGAGCCTGAGGTAAGTCTCGACATCTCGCTGTTCTTGATCTCAATTTGACTGTTTAGCCTAGCTGCTATTCTTTTTTATTGAAATTTCCATGTCAACTCTTGTCATCGTCGAATCTCCAACCAAAGCTCGTACCATTCGCAACTACCTGCCTAGTGGCTATCGGGTGGAGGCTTCTATGGGTCATGTCCGCGATCTTCCGCAGTCGGCTACTGATATTCCTGCTGCTGTCAAGGGAGAGAAGTGGGCGCAGCTGGGGGTGAATGTAGACGCCGACTTTGAACCGCTATACATCATCCCCAAAGATAAAAAGAAGATTGTCGCTCAGATAAAAGAAGCCTTAAAAGGAGCAACAGAACTCATCCTGGCAACGGACGAAGACCGCGAAGGGGAAAGCATCAGTTGGCATTTATACCAGTTGCTGAAGCCGAAAATTCCCACAAAGCGGATGGTGTTTCACGAAATCACCCAAGAAGCCATCAAAAAAGCGCTGCAAAACTGCCGCAATATTGACGAACACGTAGTTCGGGCTCAAGAAACGCGACGAATTTTAGACAGGCTGGTGGGTTATACGCTCTCGCCTTTACTGTGGAAAAAAATCGCTTGGGGATTATCTGCAGGGCGCGTTCAGTCGGTTGCTGTGAGGCTTTTGGTGAATAAGGAACGGCAACGTCGTGCTTTCCACCAAGGTTCATACTGGGATTTGAAAGCCGATTTGGTGCATGAAAAAGCCCCGTTTAATTCTCAAATGATCTCATTAGCGGGTAAGCGGTTGGCAAATGGGGGTGATTTTGACCCAGCTACGGGACAAATTTCCCACGATCGCATCAAGCAAGTTGTCCTTCTGAATGAAGACCAAGCGATCGCCCTGGTGGAACGTCTCACAGGTAAGCCCTGGAAGGTCACGGACATTGAGGAACGCCCTGTCACCCGTAAACCGGCACCACCCTTTACTACATCGACGCTGCAACAGGAATCTAACCGCAAACTCCGCCTATCGGCACGAGATACCATGAGGATTGCCCAGAAGCTGTACGAGCAGGGTTACATAACCTATATGCGTACAGATTCGGTGCATTTGTCAGATCAAGCGATTTCTGCTGCTCGTGATTGTGTCGAAAAGCTTTACGGCAAGCAATATCTAAGCCCCCAAGTGAGGCAATACACTACTAAATCCAAAGGCGCACAAGAAGCCCACGAAGCGATTCGTCCCGCAGGAAATACCTTCCGCACGCCCCAAGAAACAGGTTTAGGTGGTCGAGAACTTGCCGTTTACGATTTGATTTGGAAGCGCACTGTCGCCTGTCAAATGGCTGACTCTCGTCAAACCCAAGTCACCGTGCAATTACTAGTAGAAGATGCTGGTTTCCGTTCTTCTGGTAAGCGGATTGATTTTCCCGGTTACCTCCGCGCCTACGTGGAAGGTTCCGACGATCCCGAAGCAGCACTAGAAGACCAAGAAGTAATTTTACCTAATTTGAAGGTAGGGGATAGCCCAAGTTGTAAAAATATTGAAGCAGCGGGACACGAAACCCAACCCCCGGCGAGATACACTGAAGCAACTTTGGTGAAAACCTTGGAAAGTGAAGGGATTGGGCGTCCTAGCACCTATGCCAGCATTATTGGCACGATTATTGATAAGGGTTACGCCCAATTAACCAACAATGCCTTAATTCCCACATTCACCGCCTTTGCCGTCACCGATCTCTTGGAAAAACACTTCCCCGATATCGTAGACCCCGGATTTACCTCCAAAATGGAGCAAACCCTAGACGATATTTCTACTGGTGAAGCAAAATGGTTACCTTATCTTAAGGAATTCTATCTCGGCGAAAAAGGTTTAGAAACCCTAGTCAAGGAACAGGAAAGCCAAATTGATGCAACCAAAGCTAGAACCGTGGAACTAGAAAACCTAGATGCCAAAGTCCGGATTGGTAAATACGGGCCTTACATTGAAGTTGACAATGGCGACGGTGTGGTGACAGCATCAATTCCCAAAGATTTGACTCCAGCAGACCTTGACCCGAAAAAGGTACAAACCCTGCTCAAGCAAAAAATCGAGGGGCCAGAAACAGTAGGTCGTCACCCCGAAACTGGAGAACCAATATACGTCAAGATTGGCACTTATGGACCTTACGTTCAGATGGGTGATAAGTCTGACGAAAATCCTAAACCAAAACAAGCTTCCCTACCCAAAGGTGTGACACCAGAAAATGTCACCTTAGAAATGGCTGTAGGTCTTTTAGCCCTACCCCGGACATTAGGCGTTCATCCTGCGACATCCGGTAAAATCCAAGCTAGTTTGGGGCGTTTTGGGCCTTATGTCGTTCACGACCAAGGGAAAGAGGGTAAAGATTACCGATCGCTAAAAGCCGCTGATAATGTCTTAACAATTTCTTTAGAACGTGCGCTGGAGCTATTATCAGAACCGAAAAAGGGACGCAGCAGCGCCAACAGTAAATCAAAAGCAGCTTTACGGGAATTGGGACCGCACCCAGAAGATGGGGAGCCAATCAATATCTATGATGGACCCTATGGACCTTACATTAAGCACGTTAAGACTAATGTCAGCATTCCAGAAGGTCAAAAAATGGAAGATTTAACTTTGTCTACAGCTTTGGAATTGTTGGCATCCAAAGCAACAACTGCAAAATCAACTCGCAAAACAACGAGTAAATCAACGAGTTCTACAGCTAAATCAACTACGAAGTCCTCAACAACAGACGCAAAGAAAAAAACGACGAAAAAAAGCTAATTTAAATCGATAGTCAAGAGTCTTCAGTCCCCAGTCAAAGGACTATCGACTCTTGGCTATTGACTGTTACAAGACAAGCGATCCCTTTCGTAAGATGCACTCTTGTATGTTGTGAATGTGATACTCTAAATAGTAAGGGAGAAAACAACACCAAAATTTCTAACTAAATCATACCCAAAAAAAAGGGTTTTATTGAGTTAGAGGTGCTATGTTCCAGTATCTCCGCAGCTGATAATCCAAAATTGAGGTAGTATCTCAGGAGCGGTCAGTTCAATGGACTATATTGATAATGTACTTGAAAAGCTTAAGGAATTAGCACGTAGGCTGATTGAGGCCCTTTTAGGTCCTGAAACCGAGCCAGAACCGGAATTGATTCCGATTCCTGTAAACGACCGCTCGCGCCGTCGCTAAGGGTGTAAACGTGCCGGACTTGCCTTTAAGTGTTTTGGTGCTGCATGGACCAAACCTGAATCTATTAGGACAGCGAGAACCAGGAATTTATGGTTCGCTGACTTTGACCGAAATTAATCGCCTGTTAGAACAAGAAGCATTAAAACTGCAGGCGAAAATATTTTGTGTGCAATCAAACCATGAAGGAGTTTTAGTAGATACAATTCACCAGGCATGGGGAAAACATCAAGGGATTGTAATTAACCCTGGTGCTTATACTCATACAAGTGTCGCTATCAGGGATGCGATCGCTGGTGTTAATCTGCCTTCAGTAGAAGTTCATTTAAGTAACATCTACCGTCGAGAAGATTTCCGCCATCATTCCTATATTGCCCCTGTGGCAATTGGGCAAATAAGTGGTTTTGGTGCCCAAAGTTATATATTGGGTCTACAAGCGTTGGTGCATCATTTAATTGCACAGAGTTAGGAGTTGGGAGTTAAGAGTGAGGAGTAAAAATCGTAACTTTAAATCCTATACTTCCCTAAGTATTGGCGCTTTACTGGCGCTTTTTGAAAATGGTGCAAGAAATCAGCATTGAATTTATTCCAAGTTGCTTATCTCACATCTTGCACTTTCTCGATATCGTCAAAGAAAAATAACTTAGTTATTTATAGATTCTCCGACTACGCTCTAGTCTGCCATTGGATTATAAATCCCTATCTCATAGCCAAAGTCCTCTTTTCGCGTTGGCAAAGCCTCCCAAAAAGAAGCCTTCTTGCACCTCTAACCTGCGGAAACTAGCGCAACGCAAAAGTAAGCTATCGCGGTCAGCACTGCCCAAGGCTAGGCAAGGGTAGAGGACTATTATATAGCCTTTAATTCTATCATATTAATCACCCTAAAAATTGTAATTAGTGATTTATACGTATAGATAGAACATATAAGCCTTGCGTATAAGTAGGTAAGCGTAAATAAACACAACTATACTTTTGTCCGCAGCGTTGCGTAGCTACTCTACGAGAATGCTCCACAAACCCGTAGGGTGGAGGCACGACGTTCAAAGGAGCGTTCCCCCGTTCACGTAGGCTGCATCCAGTCCCAAGGGGACTTAGTGTGCCCGTAAGGGCGATTGGTAGCAATTCGCTTGCGGTTTCGACCTTTTTACATTTTGTTACATAGTTAGGTTTATTCGTGCTTACTACTTAAACTAGATATTTGTAATTTCATAACTTATAAAAGTTACGAGAAAATCAAAGTATTACTTTTAGTCGATTTTAATGAACCTGTGCTGCTAGAGAGGGACTTGTAGTTCTTGACGGGTATGGACGTTAATCGATTTCCGTTTCTTAATAGCAGTTATAATTTTGACATTCTTCTTTAGAACAAGGAAGAAAATAAATACTCTTCTATCTCCTAACTTTAAAACATATGCGTTACTCTCTTGTCCATCAGTTTAGAGGGACTTTAGTCGGGGCTTTAGTTGGGGAAATAGCCTCTGATGATGAAAAATGTTGGAGTGAAATGGCAGTTATGGGTGCCAAGAGTTTAATTGAACTAGGCAGATTTGATTTAGATGATTGGCTTCATCGGTTTTCAGAAAACTCAACAAGTTTAGATCCAAGCCTAAATGTCTCTTTGAAAGTAATTTTAAGAACCCTGCCCGTGGCATTATTTTTTCATGACAACAAAAACAAATTACATTCACACTTACAGCAGGTGGTACTAATTTGCCATGATGAGCCAGAAGTGCGTGATAGTGCTTTAGCTTGTTGTTATGCGATCGCCCAATCTTTAACTCAAAAATTAGAGCCGCAAACTTTGATTCTGGAAATAATTTCTTTTCTTGGGCAAACAACGACAACCGTACCACAAAACTTGTCGAAAGTCAATGAACTACTGTATCAAGGTGCGGGAATAGAAAGAGTTAAAGCCGAACTAAATAAAGAAGAAATGCACAGTTATACCATTGCAATGGCGTTTTACTGCTTTTTGAGTACCTTGGAAGACTTTCGGCTTTCAGTCTTGCAAGCAAGGATGAATGACTTGCATTTCAATGGTTTAGGGGCTTTAGGAGCGATTACTGGTGCTTTGTCAGGGGCATATAACAGCAGCCTTAGTATTCCTGTAACTTGGCAGTCAGCAACATCGGGGATGGGCAAAATTTCTGAGATGGTAGAATTATCAGATGCACTTATGGCTGTATGGTCAGGAGTGTATAATTTATCAAATTCAACTGATGTCATCTCCGAGCAATGTGCAATCGCATCTACTCATGTTATTCACTTGCGTTGATGACATAGGCAAAAAACAGCAATCTAACAAAATATTACAATAATTAGTAGCTTTTTATACTATTATTATTCAATAAAGTTTGAATTTAATTTTATAGGTAGCGATTGTGGAAAATCGGCTTCAAGTGTGTTTCCGCTCGGAATGGTCTTGTTTTGAGCTATCAAATTAAACAACTGCGGTCATAGGTGATGAAACAAGCGCCATTTTTTCAGTGCTTGACCCAGCGATTAACACAGTTGCAGCGACGTTGTAAAGCGTTATGCCGTCTGTGCTTATCAAAAACAGTTCCGATCCAACAGCAGAAACAAAGTTCCTTTAAGTTCAGTGTAGAGTCAGCCGAGAAAAAAAATCGCATTTGTGCAGTTCGTTTGGGTCATATGCCTCAACGTTCTTCAGTCATTTTTGCGATCGCAGTCCTATCGCTCACCGGGGTAATGGGACACAAATTATACAATCAGCCTCAGTTGAGAATTGGTACTCATGCACCACTGACAGTTAAAGCGCCTTTCCCAGCTAGCATTGAGAATAAGGGAAAAACAGAGCAACATCGCAAAGCTGCCACTAAAAGTTCTATCCCAGTGTTAATGGTCGATGGGCGGATGAATGAAAAAATCGACCGAAATTTAGAAGAACTTTTACAGCAAGGCAACGATATTCGCGTTTCTGTCGGTTCATTTCCTTTTTTTGACCCCATCGTTTTGTCCTTTGCTACCCAGCGTTACCTGCGTTCCACGTCTGAGGAGGAATGGCAAGCAGTGCAAGTAGCCTTAGCGAACACGACAAAACCGGAATCAGGATTGTTAGCGAAAAAGCACAATTATAAGACTCCAGATTTCAGATTTCAATCTCAAAATGCCGACTTCCCCCAAGCCCTTGCGGAATTAGAAACTTACCGTTTTACAACTTCACAGCAAAATTTGTCCTCACTTTTACTGCAAATTTCACTCGTACGTCAGGGATATGCCAAAGCTAGGGACAAACTTTCGCAGATGATCGCAGCCAAACCAGAAACAGTATACGACGAAAATTCGCTGCTAAACTTGTCAGATGAAGACTGGGCAAAAACACAAACGGGAATCCAACAGAGTCTAGAACGCATTCTGACTCAAGGCATTCCTCCCGGATTACCGACGAACATTTTAGAGAATGCGATTAGCTTGCAGGTACAGACTGTGGTGCCAAAAGAAGCTGAACCCTTGGCAATTAGATTGTTGCTGTCTATCGTCAAGCCAAATCTTAAGAAAGATGAAGGACAAACAAAACAACAAGCAGCACAGGCCGCATCAGAGGTGAAACCTGTAATGGAAAAAGTTCTCAAAGGTGAAGTGATTGTTCGCAAGGGTGAGAAAATAACGACCTGGGACTTTGATGTATTAGAACACTATCACCTGATTCGCCGGGGAGTCGATAGGTTGGGCCTGATCCAGTTAGGTTCTATTGTCACAGTAGCTGTTGGTATTTTTGCCTTAGTGGAACGGCGGATTAAGTGTCGATTGCGGCAAAGCGATCGCATTCTAATATTACTGCTAACTTTAAGTACACCATTAATAGTTACACTGGGTATACCGTACACCACTTGGAGCGCTGTTAGTTTACTTTTGGGTAGCTTTTACGGCTCTGCTTTGAGCGTTACAATTGTTGGTCTGCTGTTAGTATTGCTACCAATTAGCTTAGAAGTAAGTAAAATTGCGGCTGTAGCTGGTGCTGCTGGAGCGATAATAGGCAGTTTCATGGCTCACCGACTGCGATCGCGTGAAGAATTAGCGTTATTGGGTGTTGCCATTGCCTTAACTGAAGGTGGCGTTTATTTAATTTTTAAACTCATAGTCACAGCGGCATTTGGTTCAGTTTCTTACGCAGTCCTCCATGAAGCCGGATTATTTGGTTTATCGGGCTTAGTTTGGAGCATTTTGGCTCTGGGCTTGAGTTCTTATTTGGAACAATTATTTGATTTAGTTACCCCCAGCCGTTTGGCAGAACTTGCCAACCCCAACCGTCCTTTATTAAAACGACTCGCTACTGAAGCCCCAGGCACCTTTCAACATACCCTATTTGTCTCTAGCCTTGCCGAAGCCGCTGCCAAACAACTCAAATGTAATGTTGAACTTGTCAGGGCAGGTACATTATACCACGATATAGGTAAAATGCACGATCCATTGGGATTTATTGAGAATCAAATGGGTAAGCCCAATAAACACGATACAGAAATTAACGACCCTTGGAAGAGTGCGAAAATTATCAAAAAGCACGTAAGCGAGGGAATAGTGATGGCACGGAAACATCGTTTACCCACAGCGATTCAAGCCTTTATCCCGGAACATCAAGGAACGATGCTGATTGCTTATTTTTATCATGCGGCACAGCAAATGGCACAGGAAAATCCCCATCTAAAAGTAGATGAAGCAGATTTTCGCTACGATGGGCCAGTTCCTCAATCGCGAGAAACGGCAATCGTTATGTTAGCAGATTCTTGCGAAGCAGCACTGCGATCGCTAAAAGATGCGACTTCGGAAAAAGCTTTAGTAATGATTAACAATATTTTACGGGCGAAATGGCAAGATAATCAACTAGTAGATTCGGGATTAACGCGAGAAGAAATGACAAAAATCGCCCAAATTTTTGTGGAAGTTTGGGAACAATTTCATCACAAACGTATTGCTTATCCTAAATCGAAAGTGAATAATTAAGTAGCTCCCTCCACTGTTTACGCAGCAACGCCCGATAAACAACTGCATCTCCTGGTAATGCCTCAAACCCGGTCATGCTTGGTTTAGCCACTCCAACCATTGCACCAATACGGATGCCGTCACATCCCGTTCGACAGCGTAATTATCTCCCAATTCGTGGTATAAATAAGCCTGTTGCTCGGATGAGGCAGGGCAAACTAATCTAACTTGACATTCAGGCGATAGTTTGTTCCATGTTAGTCGAATGCCGCCTTCTTCGTCCGTCGAAGCCGATGCTTTGGGGAAGCGATCGCCCATCGCTTCATAGGCATCTACAACCAATCGCATCGCTAACTTAAAGGCGGATTGGCTCGGTTGTAAAATTCCATACTCATCCGTCTCATCCTCTTCCAAAAGAGCAACGAGCCGCTTCAACGTCACCGTAATATCGAAAAACGAGGGTTTCGCTGACTGAGCAACGGTCATAAAACTCAAGTACATCCGCTTGTATTGATACTAGCCTAACACGAGCTATGATTAAACAAGTGTGAAATTGTCGCCAGTTCCAGGCTTGTTTAATAAAATCAAACCCTTATCTACGATTGGCACCAGCAGATAACCCCTCGACTTAACTCAATGCCATAATCGCCTTCAAGATAACTAACTTTCGGACTTACGCACTGTACAAACGGCTCATCTTATGTATCAACGTAAATAGGTCGTTTCAGGCTTTTATAGACCACTTTTTCTTGGCAGCGATACCACTTCTTGCTTGCCAAGGGCATCCCTTGATAGGGAGCAGAAAAATCAAGCTAGAAGCCCATAAACTCATACCCCTATTTTTGTTTTTCTGTCAATGCGTAAATCCTATAATTAATGTTACCGAGAAAGATTTGGTTCAACAACTAGTGGAAAAGTCTCAAAATTTCGCCTTACCCAATCCATTCCGACTTCGTTATTAAGTTTGATATGTTGGGGTGTATTGGCATATATTTTACCCAAAATGTCAGCATCCTGCTCCACAACAAGTTCAACAAGCTGCAAGAGATTCCGTTTTATGAAATGAGCAATGGGAGTGTGGGCTTTCATGAACATCAGAATGAAGACACGAGAGGAGTTTGGTGATTCTGGGATGTAGAAATGACACTCTTTGAGGCTTAAGAGCGGACTTTCACCGTGCATTACTGCCATGCAGGGGAAGAAATTTTCTAAATGAGCTTGCAGAACCTTAGGCATCGCTAGAAGTCCTGGGTTCTTAAGAATGTCACGGATCGTGGGCTTCTTCCTAGGCTGATCCACATACGCATGGGAGTGAAGTCCGTTGTCAATAAACTGCTTCAATTGCACTTCTTCGATCTCGAACAACTCACGATGGGTGCCATTTTGGTGGTTATAGTCGTGCATATTTAACAGCAGTGTTAAGAGATCGGTCTTGATGCTACGATTCTTTGTGAAGCCAATAAATTCATACTCTGCCGCAATCTCATTCATAATCGTCGGAATCGGGATTTTGGCTTCATGTCCACCGTAAGACCAGATGAAATCTCCTTGTACTATTAATTCCAAAGGCTGTATCAAGGATTTGGTTGACTTGTTGGAACCCGGTAAAATTGTGCAGCCACTGCTATCAAACTCCAAGGCATGAAACGGACAAATTACAACGCTACTTTTATCCTTTCGCTGTTGACACCACCCTTCTGAAAGCATTGCACCCATATGAGGACAGGCATTTGACAAGCAGCTAATTTCACCTGTGCTGTCTTGCCACAACACGTAATCATTGCCCTGAAGGGAAACTTTCATTGGTTGGTTGGGTTTGAGCATCGAGCGATACGCTAACAGCCACGGTGAGCCAGAGAGCATTGTCATAAGCGCCTTCAAACTAACTAATTAATTTTTTAATTAGTTTAAGGAGATAGGGGATGCATTGTCAAGATATTCTGTTTTCGTCAGATGATGAGTAGTGGGGAATGGCTGTATTATATAAGAAAAAAGCAGTTGAAGCGGGCAAAAGAGTAACACAAGCATGGTTCGATCGCACGCTTCTAAAAAGCAACAAATTCGGGATGCTGAGGTCACACAGCAGCAAATTCTCGATGCGGCAGAAATAGAGTTTGCATCTTCTGGCTTAAAAGGTGCCCGGTTGAGTGCGATCGCCGAACGTGCGAAGATTACCACCGCGATGATTCACTACTACTTCGAGAATAAAGAAGGTTTGTACAAAGCGGTTTTACAGCGTCCCCTTGATGAAGTTCAGGCAATGGTCGGTCAACTGAATCTCGACCATTTGCCACCCGAAGACGCACTTAAACAAGTCATCCGCAGCGCGATCGCCAGTGAAGCAGCCAATCCCCAGCGTCAGATGCTATGGTTTCAAGAAGCCTGTCAAAATAAGGGCTTGTATTTCAAGCAGGGCAATTGGTGGGAGCTATACGAACACCTCCTCAAAATTTTGGAGCGAGGCATGGTGGAGGGGTGTTTCCGTCCGCTAGATCCAATTTTAACGCTGACTCATATCCTGGGTGTTTGTATTTTCTACTTTAGCGTGCAAGAAAATTGGAAACACTTAACCCCTGAAATCGACCGTCTCAGTCCGGAGATGGTATCGAAACATACCGAAGCCGCGATTGATTTTATTTTGGCGGCTGTGAAAAAAACTCCGTGAGTCGATACCGTTGTGGCTTTAAGGGATTACCAGAAAGTGCAGCATTTGAACCGCAGGATAATTTTGGTTTTTGAAGTTAATAAGAATTAATATCAAATGGAGTTAACTAATTAACTAAGTTAAAATAAAATAATTTTTGAATGAGTGACTTTTGTGTAGCGGCACTAGCACTCTTTGTTTGGATTTATTCTTGAGGGTATTGTACTGGATTCTGACATGGAAACAATGAAGTTGCGAGCGCATATCGGGGCAGATGGCATATTGCAAATCCAGGCACCCACTGATTTAAAAGATACTTCTGTTGAGGTGGTGGTGGTTGTACAGCCGTTACCAGATGCGGAAGTTGCTATATATTCCGAAGCCCAAGCGCGTTATAACGCTTGGGGAAAGCCCACAACTAAAAAATCGATAAGTAATGCGATCGCTCTGATGCGACAACTACAGGGAGAAGTTGCGTTGGATAAAACGTCAATCCGCTCTATGATTGAAGAAGGGCGAAGATTTTAATGCAGTTTATTTTGGATTGTTCCGTAGCAATAAGCTGGTGCTTGGTAGATGAAAATAACGATTACGCTAATGCGATACTGGTAATGATGCCGGATGCGGAAGCGTTTGTACCGGGTATTTGGTCGCTGGAGATTGCGAATGTCCTACTGGTAGCTGAACGACGTAACCGCATAACCCAGGAACAATTCAAGGAAGTTATTGCTTTGTTACAGTCACTGTTAATCCAAGTTGATACGGCTACAGATGCCAACGCATTGGGTGTAACCTTGGAACTGGGACGGACTCTTGGTTTAGCTGCTTATGACGCAGCTTATTTGGAGTTAGCGCTGCGGTTGGGATTGCCATTGGCAACGCTTGATACTCGGCTCGCAAATGCTGCGACTTCCTGTGGGGTAAAGTTGGTCGTTGTTGATGAGGAAAGGCATAGGGGTGGGCAGGTATCCTGATTCAAGGGTTTTTCACTGATTTCACGACCTTAAAATAGCATCACTCAATTCATCAACCTGCGAAATGTCGGCTAAAAGACTAAGAAAACCCTTGCAATTGAATTTCTTGTAATTGCGACAAAAGACTCTTTTCTAAGTCTATTAACCGCTGTGTTTCACCTTGAATATCAATTTCATGAACTTGTTTTTGCTGGAGTAAATTATCTAATTCTGCTTTGCGGGATTTGATATCAATCTTAATGCGATCGCTTATTTGTTGTTCGTAAACTTCAAAGCATTTTTTCACAGATTGATGTATTGGTTGCCATTGTTCTGCGGCTATTTGCGGTAGGTATTTGACAAATTCTTTTTTGGTAGCAGTGAGAAATTGCTGTCGCACAAATTCTGCTTGCAAGGCAACTAAACCAAATCCGGCAGCAATAGCACCAAAAACTGAAAATGTGATGCCAGTAAAAAGCACGCCAACCATCTGTAAAATTACGGTAGCGACAACACAAGAAAAGACGCTCTGCCAGAACATATTAAATGAGCCAATGCCTTTGTTGAGGCTGTTGGGAATAGATGAGAATACATTCATAACATCATCAGCCCAAGTAGAAGCCCGATCTTTTTGATAATCATGTCCTATGGCGTAGAAGCGATAGCCAATAAGTTTTTGATTGATGACTTCGACAACTTTGGTGTATTCTATTTGATAACTATCAGCCTTTTCTTCTAATTGTTCAAAAGTCGCGGTAATTTCTTGTCTAGCAATGAATTCCCAAGCTGCAAGTCTATCGTTAATATATCTTTCAAATGCGCGTTTGAAGGATGTGTAGAAAAGTTCCCGATTTGTTTGATCGAAGAATTGCATAAACTCTAACTCGGGTTGAGAATTTATAAAATCTTCTTCAAAAGTATGTTCTAGTTTCAGAATATAGTTTTTGAAAGAATCAGCGATTTCCGTAGCTTTTTTGTTGCTGATTGTTCTAATTTCTTCTTGATATTTACTGGCAATGGATGATAGTTGGTGAAAGTCTGACTGTACGGTGTCAATTTTTTGTTGCAATTCTTCAACATTTTCATCCAGTAGGGGAATGCGACGTTGAGTAGCTGCGGTAAACCGAGCGTGAACTTGACGAGCGATCGCCAGAGCTTGGTCAATTTCCACTGCGACTCTTTCTTTAGTCAAGAAGTTATTCAAAGTATGTAAAAACTGCGGAAAACCCGTACCTGCCAAATTACTCTCTGAGTCTTTCAATCGGCTACGTAAGGCATTGAGTGCCGAAATTTCAAATACTCGCTTGTAGTAAATATCTTGACCTTGTTCTTGGCAATACTCACTTAAATTGGTACGGAAAACCTGGCTGACTTTCATCTCTGCTGCTTGCAGTTCATCAATATCTTCCGGGTTAATCAGGCTATCTCGCACCCGATCCCAACCATTAATTAGAAAGAAAATATTTAATCCCCGATTCTTGAGATAATTTTGTAGATATTGCCGCTCATCTAAGGTACAGGGTTGGGAAGCACTCATCACAAATAGAATTGCATTGCAGTTGTAAATATAACTCAGCGATAGCTCATTGCGGGCTTCTGTATCGTTTAAACCAGGGCTATCGATAAATTCAATTCCTTTACCTAAAAGTGGTAAGGGATGCTCAACCACCGCATGGCTGATATCAGGAAAAGCTGGCTGATTAACTTTTTCTAGAGTTTTGGCTTCTTCGGGGTTGATGGTGTAACGTTGCTTAAACTGCGGAAAATCTATTTCCTCAGCAGTACCATCTTTGTAGTGAATCGTAACTTTTTCTTTCGTACCGTACTTTAGCACCGTTAACAAAGCCGTACAGGGGCTAACATCGCTGGGAAGTAAATTTTGTCCCAGCAACGCATTGAGAAAAGTACTCTTCCCCCGCTTCATATCACCTAACACCAACAGACGGAAGACACCTTGACGTAAATTCTGGCTTGCAGTGGCTAGACGCTCAATTTCTGCCTCTAACCCAAGTTTTCCCGATGTTTTAGCACCTTCCAACTCGCATTCAATTATAGTTTGGGCGATCGCATCCAAACGAGAGGCTACCTGATGACGAATATTGACAACCCGATCTAAATCATCTAGCCAAGCAGCACCTTTAATTTCGTTGCTCATCTGTCTTCCTGTTTTAGAGTAATTAGCCTCTAAGTAAGTATTCCCAAATCATCCTGTTTGATTACCGTAGTGGGGAAAAATTTTTTAAGTCTCACCAACCCCACCCCCGTAAAATAAGCTTTACGTCCCCTCCCCTTTGCAAGGGGTGGGGAGTAAGAATTTTCTTTTAACCCTCCCCTTTGCAAGGGGTGGGGTATTGTCTTTCCCAAGCCAAAAACGATTCAAGCGTGCAAGTTACGGGACGCTCTTCTTGAGTTTAGATGTGCTGAATTTCTCCCAACAACGCTGTCACCTTTTCGTGAAAACCCATATTTTGGTGTTTCTGAGCAATTTCAGCCGCTTTTTGGAAATCTTTAATAGCCTCTTCCCGCTTAGGGAAGCGATGTTTAGTTGTACTATTTTATCTCTAACCTTTGCGTACTTTGCGTCTTCGCGGTTAATTCATAGATAATCTTCCACCACTTCGTGAGTAATTCACTAGTAATTGACAAAACACAATCCAATCCGTCATACTAATTAAAAAATTAATTAATTGGAAGCATTAAGATGAAACCGATGTTACAAGGGGCACCGTGGCTTTTGGCGCATAAATCCATGCTGTTAGCCAACAACCCAAGGAAAGTTTCTCTGTATGGCGAAGATTACGTAATTTGGCAAGATGATGCAGGTAAAATTAGTGCTTTGCCCAATGCTTGTCCGCATATGGGGGCAATGTTATCAGAGGGTTGGTGTCAGCAACGAGAGGATAAAAGTAGCGTTGTAGTTTGTCCGTTTCACGCATTGGAATTTGACAGGGAAGGTTGTACCATTTTGCCCGGTTCAAAGAAGAAAACATTACCGCAATTGCAGCCGTTAGAATTAATAATTCAAGGAGATTTTATTTGGTCTTATGGTGGATATGAACCTAAAATTCCAATTCCGAATATTTTCAATGAAATAGCCAGTAAATATGACTTTATCGGGCATGCAGCAGATATCAGCATTGAGACAGACTTGCTAACAATGCTACTGAATATGCACGATTACAACCACCAAAATGGCACCCACCGTCCTTTATTTAAAATTGAGGAAGTACAGTTTCAAAGCTTCACAGACAATGGTCATGAATCCCATGCATTTTACGATATGCCCACAGCGGCTTCCACTTTAAAAGAAAAAATTAAAAATCCCACTTTATTGACGTTACCAAGAGTATTAAAAGCGCATTTAGAAAATCACTTTCCATCTTTAGTCATCTTTCATGGAGAAGCTGCAGTTGGTAAAGTTGCTCAATGTCATATATTTGTGCCAGAGTCAGAAATGCGGACACGCACCTATATTTTGATGTTTGGACAAGCAAAAAGTCCATTATTTAAAGTATTGGGAAATAATTTTCTTAAGTTAGCTGCAGTGGTTGTAGAACAAGATGCAGATATTTTGCGGAAAATTTATCCTAATACACCCCAGAAAATTAAGCTGAATAATGAAGTGGGAATGGATTGGGTGAAACGGAATTTTGCGAGTTTTCCGGAAATAGTAGAACCAAATTTTTCTAAATAGTGAAGTGGAGTAATATAGTGTTCCTAAATCATTTGGCACTGAAAAAAGCCCTGAAATAAATTTATGGCTAAAAGCTTAAGTAAGCGGTCATCTTACTGAATAAGCTTTTTAACCCATTTCAATGGGTTTAAGCTTTCAGCTGTGAATTTTAATTCTGGGCTTCCTGACATTGGTGCAAGATATCACTTTTAATGGGTTTAGGCTTTAAACCCGTTCGCGCAGCGTCCCGAAGGGATAATTTATTTCAGGGCAATGTCCTAATTTAGTGCCATTCGACTCAAAGTCCCTTAGACTTCGCATTAAAATAACAATACTGCCATTATTGCAACAGAGGTACACCTGATGAGCGTTGTATCGGTGAATCCAAAAAGACCAATTACCACGCAAGAAGTCCTCTGGGAAAAACTACCCGAAGACTTTCAACTTGATGATGAACCCGTGGAAAATACTGGTCAACCCTTACTAGCCGGCGCATTGCGTGAAAGCTTGGAGTTAGCTGAATACATCAAACCAGAGATGTTAATTGCCTCAAACTTCGCTCTTTGCGCCACAATTAATGGGCAGTTTATCGCTAAAGCCCCAGACTGGCTTTATATTGCCTCCGTTGTGCCGAGTTCCACACAAGGAGATCGGAAAAGTTATACTCCTAACCTAGAAGGAGATATACCAACAATTGTCATGGAATTTCTCTCCGATAAGGATGGAAGTGAGTATTCTGTCAAGCGCTCCTATCCGCCGGGAAAGTGGTTTTTCTACGAACAAATCTTGAAAATACCTTTTTATGCCATTTTTGAACCCGTAACAGGGTTGTTAGAAGTTTATCGACTCCAGAGCGATCGCTACGAATTGCAAACAGCAGACGAGCATGGACGCTACTGGATTGCACCAATGAATTTATTTTTAGGCACTTGGCAAGGTAGCAAAGAAGAACGTACGGGTTATTGGTTGCGCTGGTGGGATGCATCAAGCAATTTGCTGTTGTGGGGAGTGGAGAGAATTCAACAAGAACGAGAACGTGCAGACCGGGAACAGCAGGAAAAGGAGCGATTGTTAGCAATTTTACGCTCGCAAGGAATTGATCCACAAATTCAGTGATAAGCACTCACCCCCCATCTAATTTGCATATTTAAAATTCATGTAACTTTTGTGGGGGAGCCAGTGCGTTGCTTATTTTCCCCCGTTGTAGCACCTTAGGTTGGGCTTTTGGCTCTCTTCCGAACCAAAAAAGCAGCAATGTCAGGAAGGCCGAAATCCAGCCCAGAATTAAAATTCACAGCTTAAAGCTTAAACCCATTAAAACTGACCGGAATGCACCAATGTCAGGAAGCCCTGAAATAAATTATCCCTATTATAAATCTATGGTTTATACGCAAACTGCAAGATATCAGTCCCCAGAATTGGGGGCAGGGGGGCTTCATGGTCGCACCTTCTACCGATTAAAGAGCAAAAACACAGTTTGAAACGCTCCGACAACAAAACCCAAAACACCGCCTAAAGTCACAATTGCTTGCAATTCATTCTTGACAATTCCCTCAATTGCTGCTTCTAAATCGGCAGGTGAAGTTGACTTAACTCTGTCCACAATCACTTGGTCAATATTCAATATCGGAATTGCTTGAGCAACGATTTTTTCTAAGTCTCTCTCCAAATAACGCTCTAAAATCAGAGCTAATTCTTTGCTCACGACTTCTAGAGAAGCGGTGACAACAGGAGAAGTACTCAGACGATTCACGAGTAAGGTCGCAAGATTTTCCCAGTCAACAGAACCTGTTAAACCCTGTAGTAAATCAGTACCACTATTTTGCACGTAATGACGGACGCTTTCTCTGGTAGTTTTTCGCAGTTGCCGGACTGTTGTTACTGGTAAGTTTTGTAAAGTTAATTCTTGGAGAAATTTCCGGACGCGATCGCGCACTTGCAAATCTTGAGTCAATTCCCGCAATCGTTCGTTAGTCGCCTCTTTTTCATCTAAGCAATAAGTTCGCAGCCTCGTCAAGCTATTACGCAAACCAAACAGATTAGCTACTACCCAATAAGTACCGCTTGATTTCTCCCGAAAGCTTTCGTCGATGGTTTGAATCGTACGATCGGTCAAAAAATCAATAATCGCCAACCTGATAGTATCTCCAGGTAAGACCACTTGCAAAAGCCAATCAGCAAGCCGACTGGATTGTTCGTCACTCAGTTGAAACTCCAGCAATACTTGGTCAAAAATTTGATTGATTTGCGCTTCTAAAAAATCTTCCCGTCGTGCCAATACCTTCAACAGACGTGGTAAAGATTCCCCTAACAAATCACGCAAAATTACTGCCAAAATTTTAGCAGTTTTCTGTTCTTTGTCTGAGCCAATTTGGTCAAGTGCTAATTGTAACAACCATAGAATAGCGGCTTCCACACGTTCGGGTTCTAACAGTCGTCGTGCCAAATTTTGCAATTCTTCCGGTGTTAACAACGACCCCATAATCGTGTCGGAGATATTTTTGGCGAGCCGTTCCTGATTCCGAGGAATTAAACCAGGGGTAAACGGCAACTTTCTGTTACCGATATAAATAGCTCGGTAAGGACGAAATAACATTTTTATGGCTATATCATTCGTGAAATAGCCAATAATTGCACCCGCAACAGGGGGAGATATATAAAGCCAAAGATGTGACCAATCCAAGGGACAGATCCAATTAGGAGTTAGGAGACATGGGTTAAATCGTGAATAAGTATTTATAACTATTCACAATTTCTAAAGTTACGTTTGCTTACTACCACTACTACCATGATAGCTTTTGATTTTAGGCAAAAGCATTCAAATCACCAGTTTAAAGGTTTTATGCTGATGGCTGCGCTACAATAACCTTTTATAGTTTAACCCCTAATCTTATCATTATTTAGTTATTGATATACAGTTAAGATTTGTTGACGACCAAAATTCCCATCATTCCGTTAGCGATCGCATAGTGTGTGGCAGTTGCGAAACCAACTTGACGGGCTAATTCTATTTGCTCTGCTCCTGTGGGAAAACGGTCTAAGCTGGGACTGATATAAGCATATTCTTCCTTTAAGCCCATTTGAGCGGAGAAAGGAACAACAAGATTTTCCAGATACCATTGCTGAAAAGCTCGCATTGTGGAATTGCTGGGACGATGAAAGTCTAAAATTGCAGCTTTAGCACCCACCTTCAAGACGCGGTGTATTTCCTGCAAGCTACGCCGAATATCTGTAACATTTCTCAATCCATAGCCCATTGTGGCCGCGTCGAATTCGTTATCGGCAAACGGTAGATTCAGGACATCGGCTTCTACCCAAGCTAGAGCCGACTGAGGATACAAATATTGGGAGCGTTGTTTGGCAACAAGAAGCAATTCAGGAGAGAAATCCACACCGGAAACTTTTCCTGTGCTGCCAACACGTCGTGATAAACGAAAAGATAAATCACCACTACCACAACACAAATCAATACAGGTATCTCCCGGTTTAGCTTCGCTCCATTTCACTGCCATTTCTTTCCATATTCGATGTTGTCCCAAACTCAACCAATCGTTCAATTGGTCGTATTTTGGGGCTATCCGGTCAAAAATGGCGCGAATTTCGGTATTAGTCATTGGTCATTAAAGAGGCGGAGGGGCAGGGGGCAGGGGGCAGGGGGCACAGAGCAGGGAGCAGGGAGCAGGGAGCAGGGAGCAGGGAGCAGGGGAAAAAATACGATCATTAATATCAACGAAGTTCCCTCCTGCGCTGTAATCTTGTTTCAAGAAGACCGAATTTATTCGTGAAACGGGGGAACTTCACCTCATCCCCGCTCTTGACCACCAAATATCTAATTAGGTTTCTCCCCTGCTCCCTGCTCTGTGCCCCCTTTCCTCTTGTTTGACTCTGGACTATTAGCTTTTTCGAGATACACAAACAACGTAGTCAACCGAAGTCAAACAACGTTAATTGCTGATAATTCGCTCTTTGATTGACCGTACTCGTACTTTTTCTTTTCGGTTCTAAAGCCTGGGGTTTATCTATACCCGGTATCGCTTCAAAAAAACTATCCCAAACCTGCTGAGTTACTTCAACGGGTTTGTTCAACATTTCCTGAAACTTCTGAGTCCTCTCTAGCAATATTTTCTTAGCATCCGTATGTTTCATGTAGCGAGGGATTTCAACGTCCCCCATTCTTGCCAGAATATTATCAGCAGCATTAGTGTCTGAGTGCATCACGACCCCATCATGTCCGGTAAACTTGTCCCCAAGCCTAGTCCCCGTGAGGGTTCCAAACCTAGAATCAAGCTGTGACGTATATGCACAATTAACACTAACAACCGTGCAACCTACACGGGTTGAAACTTGTTTGATAGCCGAGGCAACCATCCCCTTGCACCATGAAGAAACATTTCTCTTCATGCGCTTTTTCATGGGCTTTTTGCTTTTTATTTGCTCGGTTAAATCTTCGTAAGCTACCTTGATTGCATTCGACATCAAGCTATGCGTAGCTGTAAAAACTATAGTTTTAATCCTACCTTTAAAGGATGCTTCTCGATTATCCCACTTTATTTTTCCCAAATTATTACGTTTGATTCTGTCTGCCTTAGCTGAATCACCACGTATAATTGCTTTATCCGCAACAGATTTTAATTTATTTCTTTTAATTTGTTTTGCAGTTCTGTAATCTGTTTCGTTGGTTTGAATTTTACCAAAATCATTCCCTAAAAATCTCGCGCTATCATTAGATGAAGTCGCGTAAACTTCGGTATAACCTCTATCAACACCAATAACTTCACCGCCACATCGACGCTGGGCACAGCCCGCGCCGAGTGGCTCACCTTGTTTTTTCTTTTCAGCTTTTTCAATATCGGTAGTGTAATGAATCTCCCATCTGCCATTACTTAAGATTAGTCGTAGTTGGCATTTAACTGTTGAAGGCAAGGTTGTTGGTAATTTTAAAGTCCTGCCTTTTTCTAATCCTCCAAACCGCAGCCAAACTACGTTATTACGATCTAATTTAGTATCGAATGCACGAAGAATTATTTGGTTACAAACTTTAGTGTGACCTCGATACCAGTACTTTCTAACTAAAGTACAAAGTTTCGGGTGATTCAACCATTCACGGCTTTCTAATGTTAATTGCAACACTCCTTTTTTAGCTTGAAATGATTGGAATGACTGCCCTAAATCCTTCATTACTTTTTCAACACAAGCTGACTGCACAAGATGAATATCATCAATTACATCGTAAAGCGTTGAGTCCCATAATTTAGCAGGTAGCTGATATTTATCTTTACCTGGACGCAACTGTTTATCAATATCAAACTTTGATATCCCCCATGCTTTTAAAGAGCCATACTCATTCCAAATATCAGAACGCAGTTTACCGAGACGTGAAGCAATTAAATCAAGCTCAAGAAACTTCCACCTATTTATTTGGTTAGTTCCCAGAATGGCTATCCTAGTTACAGTTACTTGGTTTTTTACTTTACGCTTCATAGTCTCGACTTACTACGTTTTCTGAATTATACCCCCATTGACTCACATTGACTACTGTTTGGTTCTAGAAAATTAGAAATATTTTGTTCCTCGGCAATTTTCTTTTTGTAGGCACGCAGAAAATAGAGCTTGGAACTAAAACAATGCATAATTGCCATGAAATCCTGCATCAACTCTTCATTTGCTGAGAGTTTAGCGTTGTTTATAACCACAATTTTGCAGCTATGCAGGTTGCAAAACCATTCGACAAACTCAAAGCCAAAACGGCATAGCCTATCTTTATGTCCTATCACAATTTCGGATATTTCGTTTTCTGCGACCTGTGTCATTAACTTCAGAAAATTTTTGCGTTTCCAGTTCATACCACTAGCAATATCCTTTACAACCCGACATCCTGGGTAAGTTTTACCCAAAAACTCTATTTGGGTATCAAGGTCATCTAATTGGGTTCTAGTGCTAACGCGAGCATATAAAACTCTTTCCCTATCGTTTTTTGGGGGAGAAACAAAAGCCGACTCTGGGTAACGTCGATGTCCACCTGGCGACTTAATGCATTCTATTTTGCCCAAATCCGCCCATTCTGCGGTTGTTTTCGGATGATACCCAAATTGTTTGTAAACTTGTTCCGGAGTTAAGTATTTCATTTAGACGTTTAAATACGGTTAACTCCAGTCTACTACGTTATTCGGCGATTAAGTTCCTTGACTAGAGGTAAGTGCGATCGCTACGAGTTGAGCCGATGAATGAATCAGTTTCAATTCATCTTCTCGCAAAATACATGGTTGTTTCCACTGCAAGGACAATACCGCGAAAACCTCCTGACGGTAAGATATGGGGATAATTAAATGGGATTGGATGCCGTCTGGGTATGTCGATCCACCAGGTGTATTCACTCCTACTTGCATTTGCCTAGAAGCGATCGCTTGACTCGTCATGGGGTCTTGGGTGAGCCAGTTTTCTACAGTACCGTTGCTGCTATAACTGCCTTGAGTATCGGTTAAGGCAAGACCCGATACCATCTGTAGAATACAGGTATCTACCGCCAAACAGGAACCAAAAGTAGCAGCGATTGGCTCTAGAGATGCCTCTAAACTAAGATTCGTCTGAGCAACCTCTAGCAAAACAGTCAGCAGTTCCATTTGAGCGTGGGCACGGCGCAATTCTTCAGTCCGTTGCTTTAATAAATCGTAAGTTTCTGCCGCTCGTTGTACCACTGCCTTCAGTTCCCCTGGGTCCCAAGGCTTGGTGATATACTTATAAACCTGCCCAGCATTAATCGCTTCTACCAGGTCTTCAATATCAGTAAAGCCAGTAAGAATGATTCTAACTGTATCAGGAAACTGAGGTACAGTTTTGCTGAGAAATTCAGTTCCCTTCATTTCTGGCATCCGTTGGTCGGAGATAATTACAGCTACTTCCCCTTCGCTCGCCAAAACTTGCAGGGCATTCATTCCACTGTCGGCTTTAAGAACATTAAAGTCGCGTCGAAAAGTGCGATAAAGCAGATCGAGATTATCTGGTTCATCGTCAACTACTAGGATTTTTAGTTTTTTAGGTTTATCTAGAGTCATCAATTGGCGGCGTATTTTATCAAGTTCAGGAATGGGATTATCCATGAGATAATTCCTTTAAATATTAATCATATTGTTATATTCCATACATAGCTACCTGGAAAATACCAGATGAAGGGTGTACTGACATACGTCTGTACAGAAATATTGGCAGGTAAAAAGTTGACAATTAAATTTTCTGTGCTAAGAGGAATTGCGGAATTCCATTTTGGTCAAATGGTCTTTTGATTTATCCTCACTGAGTTTAAGATTCCGACCGGGTTCAGGTCGTACCTTTTGAGTTGGGGTTCTGTATCCTCATCTCAAAACTTCCTTCTTCCTTCTTCCTTCTTCCTTCTTCCTTCATTAAACTGAGTAAGTTAACTATATGTGTACATAGTCTCATCTAGTCCCAGGTTAAATCATAAAATAAGATTTGCTACTTATAACAGTCCTGAGTCTTGAGTAAACACTTGTATTGCTGTCGAATATTTAATTTACATTTAGCAAGTCGCTAGGATGTATGAATAGACTAGTTTTTTGAATTTTGAATGAGCGAATTTTAGATTATTTATGACTGATTTACCACGAAATGCTCCCAATCCTAGCGATATAGACAACGATGTCGCATTACAGTTGTTGCTAAAACTCAGGCAAAAACAAGGTAACTGGGTAGAATGGGGGATGGCGATCGCCCAACTACAAAAAGGCAATTACGATCCTCAGGTAATTTTTGAGGAAACTGGCTTTGAGCAAGTGCAGCAGAATCAGGTCGTAGTTGGCTCCCAAGTTTATAATTCTATAGAAAAAAATGGAGCATCTGAGGCAACCCTAGCTTATTATTCCCAGCGAGGCAGTGATGTTTTATATGAGTTGCGCTTGCTCACTCACTCTGAGCGTGCCGCAGCAGCCGAACTTACTTTCACCCACAAAGTAGACTGCGATGAGGCAAAAGAAGTAGCCAAAGCAATTAAAGATTTCTCCAGATTCCGCACCTTGCCATCCGGATTTGATAATTATCCAGGGGATGCAGTTGCCTATCAATGCTGGAAACTGGCAAAACAAAACACCGATTTACAAGTGCGATCGCGTTTAATTGCTAAAGGATTGCGGTTTGCTCACACGCAATCAGCCAGGAAACAAATAGAACTACTATTAACTGATTTCACCGTAGTTTCTCTACGTCCGGCACCAACTATACCCTTTTACCGTCCTGATTCTGAGGATGAATTGCCCCGAATGGTGCCAGTAGTGGGTGAGTTGCCCTTGACAGCAGAAGACTTCCAAGCAGTGCCCTTCGTTCAAGAAAAAGGACCATTTCGCATGGTTAAATTTGCTGGAGAGCAAGCTTGGGTGTCCTTACCAGGATGGCAAGTCTTGTTGAGTGCAGAAGACCCAGTCGGTATCCTGTGTAAAAGCGATTGTCTCCCCAATCAAAAAGCGATCGCAAAAGAACCTGTGCTAGTAGTTGTAGATCGAGCGCAAAGAGAATGGGAAGCCAACAGCTATTTTGCAATTGACGAGGGAGGAGAGTTGGATTTTCAGTGGTTTGAAGCCGTGCCAGATATTAAACTGCTCGGGAGAATAGTCGTTGTTGTCAAACCGAAAAGAATCTTCGATGAAGAATTAGCTAAAGATTCTTGGCAAATAGATGAATAATCAATAACAAAACCAAGAGACTCAAACATTGTTGCTTGAGCCTCTTGGAAATTCAATTAAATTTATTAAAACCTCTTATGCCTACTTAGACACAAAAGAGGATGATTATTTAACTGACTTTTCTCTTAGCATTAATAAAGCTAAAAGTGTACGAGAACATCTCGCTTAGTAACGGTTGCGGAAGCTGTTGTTTCCACCACGGTTGCCACCACCACCACCAAAGGAACCTCTATCTTCCTTGGGTTTAGCTTTGTTAACTTTGAGGTCACGACCCATCCATTCAGCCCCATCAAGAGCATCAATGGCAGCGGTTTCTTCAGCTTCTGTACCCATTTCCACAAAAGCAAAGCCGCGCAAGCGACCTGTTTCACGGTCAGTAGGTAGCTGAACCCGCTTTACAGTGCCATATTCTGCGAAAACAGCACTTAGGGTGTCTTGTGTAACTTCATAAGAGAGGTTACCTACGTAAATTGACATAAATTGTCTCCAAAATCATAAGCGTGTAGAGATTTAGATTCCGGAGAGAAGTCTGTAAATACCAAAAGGGAAAAACCTATCAATACTAAAAACAAACGCTGTCGCCGAATAAATTCTCATCTCCCATGATGACATAGAACTGAGCAATTGGGGGGGAGCCTGCAAAAATGTTACAAAAAGTTATGTTATCAATTGTTGTGAGTTTTTTCGAGTATCAGCGGTGCCATTGGGAATGATTGCCCTTTAAGTGCGGCTTCTCTGAAATGGTTGCAAGAAGCCGAAAATTACAGGGTTTTTCAGATAAATCAACCACATCAGATTTTTTGTCTCATGCACAACTGCTGTAATTACTTCATGTGTAATTGATTTTCAGGCATTCGCATAGTTTCGATGAAAGCCTTCAACCTTAATATCGCTAACCTGATGCTGCTGGTGAATTGAGCCGTTATAATTTTTGAGCGAGCCACCCTGACAATTAGTTAAAACCGCTTTAATTTCTGCAATGATGGCAAGAGCAATTTCTTCTGGTGTATCGGCTCCAATATTCATCCCAATAGGACTGTACAATCGGCGTTGAACTTCTGTGAGATAAATTACTTCTTCTGTGCGTAAATCTTCCAGTAAGTGTTCCGTGCGAGCCTTTGAACCCAAAATACCCAAATACGCTACAGGTGATGGTAAAAGCATTTTCAAAATTTCACGATCATCCTGGTAATTATGAGTCATTACCACTATCGCGCTGTTTTTTTCAATACATACTTGTTTTTGTACAAGTTCCCGATTGCTCAAAATTACCTTATCAGCCATTGAAAATCGTTCATGTGTCGCTTTTGATGCATTACAATCAACAATTGTGACATGCCAACCTAAAGCTTTGGCAAATTTTGCTACAGGTATAGCATCAGGACTTCCACCAAAAATTACCAGAGGTGTAGGTGGCTTAATAACTTCGATAAAGACTTCAACACTACCCGATGCCAATCTATATTTCTTGACTGTAGACTGTTGATTGTAAAGTGCAGTTTGAGCATCTTTGACCAAAATAGTGGTAAAAGTTTGTTCGGGAATATCAGTGGTTATACTCCCATCACTAGGAAAGATCAATCGATCTCCAATTTTGACATTAACAGCACCCTCAACAGCGAAAACCGTGGCAATAACCGCAATTTCGCGATCGCTTAAACATTCAGAAAAGAACGCGATCGGGTTGAGCAAACTATCCACATTCAAGCGTTCAATGAGGATTTGCACGACTCCATTGCAACCAAGCCCAATCCAAGTAATATCTTCATCAACAGCAATATCGTAGGTGACAACAATCGGCTCAAGCGATCGCATACCTTTGCGAGTATGCTCCAATACATCGTTTTCCAAACAACTACTGGCGATCGTGCCGACGATGTGACCTTTACCAGTTATTAACATTCTGGCACCGGGTCGGCGATAAGTTGAGCCTTTAGAATTGACTATGGTCGCAAGAAATGCTGTGTCACCAAGTTTTTGAGTTTTTTCAAATGCTTCTACAATCGCTTCTAATTCGTTCATGATTTTTGTCACTGGAATAAGGATGCACAGTAAGCACTGACAGACCAAAACACAAATATATTTTCTCTTAGTGCCTTGGTGGTTAAATTTTCCTAGTTGGTATTTTTAACTAAATTGCCGAGTTGGGGAATGCGCCCAGAAGCTTAAGTCATCGAATCGAAATTTCATTAAGATACCTGAATCGGAGAATAAAGGATTGCAAAGAAACTGTCTTCTACCTTTTGACTATTTTTAAGTTTTTTAATGTTAATTTTTATGTTCTTCGGATGAAGTAAAACTATAATCAGTTCAAATGTACTAAAAATACTTGTTTGAATTTTGGGTGAATGCGCTTATATTTGATGTATGTCAATTGCCGTAAAGGTTTGGAGTTTCGCACTCCTTACTAGACTAAACTCCATTAGTATTAGAAGCGTAATCATTGCAATAGGAAAATCTAAATATAAGTCCACGATGTAACTTTAAGACTTTTGCATGCTTGACAATAATCACCAGACAGGTACTTAAACCAAGTTTTCATGGGTTCTGGTGTAGTTAATTTCCAATATTCCCACATCGATATAATTGATAGGGAATACCAATGCGATAATGATATTTTGGGTCTATATTACAATTAATATTTCTTGAAAGTACTATCTGTTGTGGATAATCATGCTGTATGATTCCAGGCCCAACAACCCAGAGATTAAGTTTAGAGGTTGTTGGTGGAGGTAGTTGAGATAGTTTTTTCCAAACCGAAGAAAAATCTGGATGTTGGTCAAGAAAAACAAAGTCAGCAGAATCATGTCTGACTTGTTTTAACGCTAAAGCAAAACTTAACCCCAAAGCCACATCTTGATAACTACTGTATCCCATCACCATCATCAGCGGGACACTGGGTTCAAAATTCATCCGAGCAGCGACTTTTTCTGGTTGGAAAGGTTTGAGAAAAACGGAATTAGAAATAACGCAGATACAACTAAAAATACCAACAAGTAAAAAAAATGATTTTGGATTTATAACTGTTAACTTTGAATGTTTTTTTTGATTCAGGCTAGCGGCAATCAGGGCACAAAAGCTGGGGTAATATATAAAATTATAACGGGGGGCAACAGTGATATCTTTGCTAAATAAATAAATTATCGCAAATAACTCGAATAAGACACAAGCAGAAAAACTTAAGAGAGTGAAAGTAGCTAAATTAGTGCTTGGTTCTGATAAAAGAATTTTTAAAGCTTTAAAGACTAGATAGCCCACCCAAATGCCAAAGACTATCATTAGAAATCCTGAGATAATCATTATGGGAAGCGATTGATTTTCTACAGGAAAAGCAACAACCATTAGCACCCAGTTAATGAAAGTTTGAAAGAAGGGAATAATCCCGTTAGGAGAAGAGAACCAGTCAGTTTCAGAACGGTGGTAATGATGGAATATTTCCGGTAACAAAGGCAAAAAGCTAATCACAACAACGGAAATAGATAGAACTAAGGCCTTAACAATTTGCCGGATATTAGCAATAATAGAATGATGCGAGGTTATCAACAAAAATAACGTAATAATTTCCGCTACTAATGCGAGAACAAAAAAATAGTGGACGTAAAGACCGATACTATTAATAATAGTCCATGCCACCCAAACCCAAACTCGTACTACTTTGACAGAGAAAATATCTTGCTGGATTTGCATCAGCCCCAATAGCGATAAGGTGATAAGGAGCATCGGCAAAGTATAGTGTCGTGCTTCTTGAGAAAGGTAAACAGCAAAAGGTGAGACTGCCATCACATATGCTGCCATCAACCCGGAGGAGGGGGAAAAAGCAATCCGATTGAGAAAGTAAATTGCTACAATCGCACCCACACCAAACAAAGCTGGAAGCGATCGCAATTTTACCACCCAATTTTCTCCCAAAGGACTCAACCAACCCAACCAAGCATACATCCAGCAAAAAAATAATGGTGGATGAGTAGAGTGTTGGGCTACTGTAGCCGCAATGAGGGAACAATTGTTACCATACCTATAAGTAAAAAAATCTACCAAACTCCTGACGGGAAAAACGACATTTAAGGGTACATCGTTATAACTTTTGCCCAAGCTGAAAATGGCAGTAATCACTTCATCCATCCACAGAGGTTTCAAACCCAAATGAGAAAACCGCAAAAAACTACCGAGTGCGATCGCTCCGACTAAAGTTAGATAATGTAAGTAAACTATCCGATTTTTCATCCGTGCGAAAAATTATTTTTTTTTAAATCAGAGATGGAGGGATGGAATGGGGAAAACTTTTGAATAATTACCAATGACTAATTCCCAATCAAAAATCAAAAAAACAAGTCTAAAATCTTGATATGTTAGACGATAATCTTACCGAACAAGTGCCTCAAGAATCTCTCTATTCAGATGTAACTAAAAATTCTTCAATATCATCCCAAAGAATGAATGCTGTAGAAAGCATTCGTAACAGTTTGCGTGCTGGACAGCAACAAATGGCAGACTGGAGATTCGGCCCTCTAGCAGTTTCAGCGGTTCCTGGGGCTGGTAAATCTACAGGGATGGCAGCAGCGGCAGCAATTGCGATCGCCCGTCAATACGAGCATACAACAAAGTTATCTCGAAATACTCGCCGTCAATTAATAGTTGTTACCTTTACTCGCTCCGCAGCTGCGAATATTAAAGCCAAAATTCGCAAATATCTTCAAAAAGATTTATCCTTACCGGCTACTGGTTTTGCAGTATTTACCCTGCATGGTTTGGCTTTAAATATTGCCAGTCGTCACCCAGAATTATCGGGATTGGATTTAGAAAACCAGACATTAATTACACCAAACCAAAGCCATCGTTTAATCCGTACTGCTGTAGAACAATGGATTGCCAACTATCCAGGACGTTACGCAAAATTACTAGAAGGTATACAATTTGACGGGGAAGAAACAGAAAGATTGCGTCGTCAATCAGTATTGCGAACAGAAGTTTTACCAGACTTAGCGATTACCGCAATTCATGAGGCAAAAAGTTCTGGTTTATCGCCAGAAGATTTAGAGAATTTCAGCCAACAAACCACAGATGCCTATGCAATTTTAAGCGTAGCCAGTGGGCTGTACGCACAATATCAAAATTTAATTCGATCGCGTGCCTTCATCGACTATGACGACATGATTTTAGCCGCCCTGCGCGTCCTCAATAACAACAGTGCCAGACAAATAGAGCAAAACCAAGTTTTCGCCGTCTTTGAAGACGAAGCCCAAGATTCCAGCCCACTCCAGACGAAGTTACTAGAAATTCTCGCCGCAGATGGGGGGATGGGGAGAGGAGGGGATGGAGAAAATTTAACTCTGTCTCCAATTAACCTAGTCCGTGTCGGTGATCCCAATCAGGCTATCAACTCGACATTTACCCCTGCCGATCCAATCTATTTTCGGGAATTTTGTTCAGAATGCGAAAGTAAACAACGATTGGCGACAATGGATCAAGCCGGTCGCAGTACCAAAACAATCATCGAAGCTGCCAATTTTACCCTCGACTGGGTAAATAGCCGATACACATCCCCCTCATCCTCTCCCCTCCCCTTCCGTCCCCAAAAAATCCGTCCCGTGGATTCTGGCGACCCCCAAAAAGATGCCAACCCGGAAAAAGTGGGAGAGGGATTGGAACTTTACACACCACGCGACACGCATCACACAGTAGAATTACTTACAAAAAGAGTCGTGGAGTTATTCACCCAAGACCCCTCGAATACCCGTGCAGCAGTATTAGTCCGTGAAAATCGTCAAGGACGCTGGTTAGCTGAAGCATTAGCACCTGTATGTAAAGAGCATAAAATCATCCTTTGCGATGTCGGAGAACAAGATCGCCATTCTCACGTGCCCGAGGAAATTTTGGCATTGTTGCAATTTTGCGATCGCCCTCATTCTCCCGATTATGTAAAAGCAGCGTTACAGGTATTGGTGCAGCGAAGGTTGATTGAGACTCAAGATTTGAATGCGATCGCAACTCTACCAGAAGAATTTTTATACCCAGGACCCCTAGCACCACCACAGGCAGAGCCAGCACAAAAAGCCTCGCACTTGTGTCGGAGTTTACTTCGCGCTCGATTAGAACTGCCTCTATATCAGCTAATTTCCTTCATCGCCTTAAGCTTAAGCTACGACCAAGCAGAACTAGCCACCGCTGACAAATTATCAGAACGAGTTAACCTACAAATCGCTGGCAATAGTTCGATGGGCGAGATGCTCAAAGTATTAAGCGAAATCGTTAGTTCCGAACGCTTTGAACCCGTAGAAACAGAAGACATCGAAGCGCGTTACACCCGTCCTGGTCAACTGACAATTATCACCATGCATAAAGCTAAAGGGCTGGATTGGGACTATGTATTTCTACCATTCATTCATGAGAATTTGATACCCGGCAGGTTTTGGGTTCCGCCCCAAAGTCAATTTTTAGGAGACTTTACCCTATCAGAAGTTGCCCGTGCCCAAATTCGTGCTGCACTCCACAAACAGACTACCTTACCCAATGTCCACAGCGCTTGGGAACAAGCAAAACACCTGAAAACTGCGGAAGAATATCGTTTGCTGTACGTTGCCATGACTAGGGCAAAGCGTTTGTTATGGATGTCTGCAGCATTAAAGGCCCCATTTACTTGGAGCAAACCGGGTAATTTGCAACAACAAGCACCTTGTCCCGTGTTTCCAGCATTAAAGCGGCAGTTTCCTGAATGCGTGGTTTCTTCCAATTAAGGGAGTACCAAAAAATAAATTATTCAACACATTAATTTTGATGAATAAATCAACATTCCAATTTCTCTGCCTTTCTTCTTTCCCTCTTCCTTTGCGTACTTTGCGTCTTTGCGGTTCAATCTCTTTCTATCAAAAAAAAGTTCAGCACATTAATTTTGAGGGGTAGCGCATTCGCAAAGCGTGCTCAAAGGGCTTACGTTCCCGCTCGCTTTTATCCTCTAGCGAGGACGCTCGCACTAAATTATTTCGAGGGGGAAGGATTAAACCGCAAAGACGCAAAGTACGCAAAGGAAAAGGGAAAGAAGAGAAATTGGAATGTTGATTTACTCATCAAAATTAATATGGTGAAGTACTAGTACTCCACCGCACTCGCTATGAGGGGTGAACCTTCTTTCCATTCCTCTTCTTTCCCTCTTCCTTCGCGTACTTTGCGTCTTTGCGGTTCAATCCTTCCCCCTCAAAATTAATATGGTGAAGTACTAGTGGTCTAATACACTCGCTATGAGGGAGCATTTTTGGTAGACGCAGCTGCGATGGGTAACAAGTGCCTTCTGCCACCTGATTGCTATTTTTGCAGAGAACTAGGTAAACTCATTCTTTAATGACACGAGTGTGAGCCTTGACATTTATTTGCTTGCTTTCCACCTGTCTTGTTCCTACTAAAAATGTAAATGGTATGGCTGATTTATCAAATATTTTGAGTTTTCTTGAACAAGAGCGCGATCGCTATGTGTTAGAAGCCGCTGAGTTGGAGCGTCGCTTGTCCTTCATCCACAACCAGATTATTACTCTAGAATCCCTTATATCAGGTTACGCCCTCGAAGAGCAGATGTATTCCTCCCCAAAGCGTTTTCCTGATTTACCTTCTAGCACTGCTGTACTTGAGGATAGCAATGTCTCTGTTTCAAAGGAGGAATTAGAGTCCTCTGACTCAGATTTGGAGGATTTGTTGGACTCAGAAGATGTTGAGGAAGATGAAAATCTTGATGCCGTATTGTCAAATTCCCTTGAATCAAACCCCTCTGAAGAAAAAACAACTTCAATACAGAATGTTGACATCTCTGATATACCCAAACTTGCGACTGGAAGAAAACTAGGAGCTTTACCACTGCTGGAAGAATTCAGAAAATACTCCATTCAGAATGCAATCTTGATTCTAATGCGTCGCCGACCAGATTTGCATTTTCACGTTGATGCCCTCGTCCGCGACCTCTACGGTGATACATTGACACCTGTAGAAGTGAAAACCGCAAAAGCAAATGTCGCAAAAATGCTCACTACAGGATTGCAGATAGGTATGTGGCATCAGGTATTGTACGGAAAAAATGTGTATACTTTGCATTATGAAAAGGGGGTGACAACCAAACCGCTAAAGCGGAGATAGACCGCGCACGCTTCGCTAATTTGTCTAGTCTATGGTTTCGTGGCTAACAGAGGCAAAACTTATCTCCTCAATTTTGGGAGTAATCTCACCTCTCATAAAATGACTGTTTCACTTTTGCCAAATGGTATTAGTCCCGAATCTGTGAAAATACTACTTTAAGTAAGTCAGCTTTGCTAAATGGCTTAGTTAAATATCCCGAAGATTTGACTATTTTTGCTCGTGCTTTATCGATAAATCCAGTCCTTCCTGTCACCATTACGATTGGAGTGCTACGAAAAATCGGATGTTTACGCAGTAAAGAGCAAACTTCGTAGCCATCCAATTTAGGCATGGAAATATCAAGAAGAATTAGATCGGGTTTATTATGAAGGATTTGCATTAAAGCTTTAAGTGGGTCTTGAACACTGATAACAGTAAATAACTCTTCGTTTAAAAAGTTTTTGATTGCTTTTAGAATGATAGGGCTATCATCAATGCACAGTACCTTATAAAGTTTTTGTTTTGTTTTCTTATCCTTTTCGTTATTGTTAATACTAGTGTATTCAACTTCTTGAGTAATGACCCCACTACCGTTAGTTGAATTTGCTACAAGTTGTCGTTCCATAACTAGCTGTTGTTGCCCTAATCCAAACAACCCAACCTGATGATGATTTACTGGCTGCGTGACATTAGTGATATTGGTTAAATTTATCGAGCGCAATTGACAACGCCGAGCTAATAAGGAAATATCAAGATGGCAGAATTTAGGTAAATAATCTGATAAGCTTTCAGGTATAAATTTATAGATTCCATCTCTGAGTTTGAGAAATGAATCTAGCACTCCTAGTGCGATTTCTTCGATTAGTTTCCCCGCCTGTAATGGGTTTAAATATTGTTGTTCAACTAACCAGCATATTGCTAGATAATCTGGTCTATCTCCTATTTCGTCATTTTTTTGACTATCAAATAGCGCTCTAAGCTGATCGAGAAGTTGATTGCTCAATTCATAAAATGTAGGACATAGTTGCTCTAATTTTTGATAAAAAAGATTCCACATACTATTTGACTGGCAAGCATATATTAACTTTCCATCCTCAAAATAAAGTGCCAACGACTGCGAATCACTTAATACTTGCAAAGACCCCTTAAAATAATGTTGAGAAATTTTCTCAAGCAGTAATATTGGATCTTTTTGCTGTAAAAATTTATGTCTGCCAAAATTACCTGTACTCATATCTTTTTTAAAAACTATTCTGTACAACCTGCAATTAGCAAAAAGCTACTGAACAACTAGCTACATTAAGTATACAAACAACAAACAGTTCAACCTGCTCGTACAGAGGTTAATTGTTTGTGATTGTATAAAATCTGTGCAATTTAGCCGAGTTCTAATACCGATATAAAGCCCAATTTATCTCAAAATCTATCGTAGTGATTTGCGAGATAAATGGTCATAAAGTAGATGCGATTGCTGATAGTCAAGAATAGGTATCACAAAAATTATTAGTTAATCTAAATGATACCATAAGAAGTTCCAAAAGAAACATTAAACTTTGAGTGTACGATTTAATGCAACTTCATTTTACAACCCTAAGCATTTGTTATTAGGTTAGCAATGATTTCTAATACTCTTTGAAAATGGAGTTAGGAATTATGCATTACGACTTCCTAACTCCTAACTCCTAACTCCTAACTCCTAACCCTTGATTCATCACCTGTGCAGTTTTTTCTTGATCGAATTTCAGAACCAACACACCCAAAGGAGGCAAACACAAATCCAGGGAATAAGAACTATTATGCAACGACCAATTATCAGTCCATTTACCACCTAAATTGCCCATATTGCTACCGCCATATTTACGGGCATCACTGTTAAATAATTCGTTATAAAATCCCGGTTTTGGTACACCGATGCGGTAGTGAGAATGAGGCTGCGGTGTAAAGTTACAAACAACGATAACAAAACCATCACTATCTTTATCGCGACGGATAAAGGAAACTACACTATGACGGTTGTCGCTACAATCAATCCACTCAAACCCCGCTTGAGCAAAATCTTGAGTGTATAAAGCTGGTTCCGAGCGATAGAGATGATTTAAATCGCAGAAAAATTGTTTTAGCTGTTTGTGGGCTTCATGCTCGAATAAATGCCACTCCAAGTCACTCCAGACATTCCACTCACTCCATTGTCCAAACTCCATGCTCATAAACATGGTTTTCTTGCCGGGGTGCGCAAACATATAGCTGAACAAACAACGCACATTGGCGAACTGTTGCCATCTATCTCCCGGCATCTTCCCGATGATATTACTCTTACCATGCACAACCTCGTCATGAGATAGTGCCAGCATGAAGTTTTCGCTGTGGTTGTACCACATACTAAAGGTGATATTGTTTTGGTGGAATTGGCGGAACCAAGGGTCCATGCTGAAGTAGTCCAGCATATCGTGCATCCAGCCCATATTCCACTTCAAGTTAAAGCCCAGCCCTCCCGTGTAGGTGGGCCATGATACCATCGGCCAAGAAGTAGACTCTTCTGCAATCGAAAGAATTCCGGGAAAGTAGCTAAAAATGGTGTGATTAACCTGACGCAGGAAATCTGCTGCTTCTAGGTTTTCTCTACCACCGTACTGGTTGGTAACCCATTCCCCTTCTTTGCGACAATAATCAAGGTAGATCATGGAAGCGACAGCATCAACACGAATTCCGTCGATGTGATACTTGTCAAACCAAAAGAGGGCATTTGCTGCTAGGAAATTTCTGACTTCGTTGCGGTTGTAGTTGAATACGAGAGTACCCCATTCTTTGTGTTCGCCTTTGCGGGGATCGGCGTGTTCATAAAGGTGACTACCATCGAAGAAAGCTAAACCATGTCCGTCTTTGGGGAAGTGACCGGGAACCCAATCAACAATTACACCAATGCCTTCTTCGTGACATTTGTCAACAAAATACATGAAGTCTTCAGGGGTGCCAAAACGGGAAGTGGGGGCATAGTAGCCGGTGACTTGATAACCCCAAGATCCATCAAAAGGATGTTCGGCGATTGGCAAGAGTTCAATATGCGTGTATCCCAACTCTTTTACGTAGGGAATGAGTTTCTCTGCTAATTCTCGGTAGGTGAGAAACCTTGCACCTGGCTTGAGTTCTGAGACGCAGACTACGGGTTGCGGTGTTCCATCAGGGAGTTGCGCTGGTTCGGCACTCGAAGCGTGCAACCATGAGCCTAAATGCATTTCGTAGACTGAAACGGGGTGGCTGAGGGGATCGGTTTGGCGACGCTTCTCCATCCATTCAGAGTCATTCCATTTGTAGCTGTTTAAGTCAGAGACAATGGATGCAGTTTTGGGGCGGGGTTCTTGTTGGAAACCGTAGGGATCGGATTTTTCGTAAATATGCCCTTCAAAATTTTTGATTTCGTATTTGTAATGTTCTCCGATCCCAATTTCGGGAATAAATAATTCCCAAACCCCGGTGGAACCCTTACGCATTTGGTGCTGGCGTCCATCCCAAAGGTTGAAATCCCCCAAGACTGAAGCGTTACGAGCGTTGGGTGCCCAGACGGCAAAATAAACGCCTTTAACGCCGCCTACTTCTGTAGCGTGTGCCCCTAGTTTCTCGTAAATTCTGTGGTGATTTCCTTCGGCAAATAGGTGTAAATCAAATTCCGTCAATTTGGGAGAACGGAAAGCATATGGATCGTAGGTGACACGTTCGTGTTCTCCTTCTTTTATCCGTAATTGATAGTTCGCTAGTTCTTTTGTTTCAATAGTGCATTCAAAGAAGTGGGGATGATGCACTGCTTCCATTGGATATTCTTTGCGTTCTGAGGGAATCACTACCCACACCGCATTGGCATTGGGTAAGTAGGCTCGTACTGCCCAGAGTTTTTTGCCATTCTCTTCTATCAGGTGGGAACCAAGCACTTCAAAGGGATCTTGATGCTGGTTCCCGACGATGCGGTTAACCTGTTCTGGGGCGATCGTGGTCATGGACATGCAGCTACCTATGTAAATTATAATGGTTTCGTAAATCAGCTGTTTATTCTCTATATATATTCTTTACATTTATTTGCAGCTTTTGTCGCCCTTATTCGCGAGATGCTGGGAGTGGATCTGTGAGGGAAGAACATGGGCATAATGCCTTCTTAAGCTATTATGTCGCATTTTGAGTCATTAATGGGCTTTTGTGACGATTATGTCGGCTATGGCGCTAGACAAAAAATCGCGATTGAAGATTTGTTGAAAGACGGTATTTTTGATTTTTTTATTGATATATTTACACTATAAAAACGCAATCTTTAAAAAGTATTGGGCAAGAGTTGCGCAAGAAATTGCTGATTATTTAGCGCTCGTTAGCATCTTGGGTAGAAAAGCAAGACTACCCTGTTCGGGTGAAGGCATTTCCGATTTTGTAAGAAGCCTATTAAAAATTTAAAAAGGGGAAAATCTGGCGCAAGCCTTTACGCAAACGCAGTAAAAAAATGTTTTCTCTGATTTTGGGATCTAGTTTTGGAGGTGGGCTGATTTGCAGTTTTGCTTGTAATTCGGCGTATTCTGCGGCACTCAGTGATTTGCCATCAATGGGCGATCGCGCTTCTATGATTATCTCTGTCCTCAATATTTCCTCTGGTATATCCTCTTTTGGCGGTAATGATAAAGCTGCTTCACCCCAGTAACTTGTAAACCCGATCAAAAGACTAGTTATTACACCTAAAACAATAAATAATATTACCTTTCTCTCCATTACCCCATCTCTCCATCTTTCCAAGCTACTTTACAATAAACCCGGTTTGTATGAAAAACCGGGTTTATTGCACAAAAATCTGGCAATGTCATGAATTAATAACCAATAGCATGAAGGTCAGCACCTTCATGACTATTACCTTTCGCTCAAGAGCAATTGCCAGTGTAGCGTTCAATTTTTGATTCACTCTGAAAACTCAGCTATCTACTCCAAAGGGAGGTGTTTTTTGCCCAAACTTAAGTAACGGGCGTCTGATTTTACCGTTACTCATCGGTTTGAGACTTAATCTAGACTAAGACCTAGGGGCTTTTAGTCGCTTTAGGAGTAGCGCCTGTTGTTGCGGGAGTTGTCGCGGAAGTAGTAGGCGCAGTGGTAGCAGCATCGGTTGGCTCACCAGTAGCTGCTGGACTTGCAGTATTAGCACCTTCAGGGGTACCACCGTCGCAAGCTCCGAGAACTGTAGCTAGACCCAAAATTAAAGCAAGACCAAAGATTTTTATTTTCATAACTCCTCTTTCACCATTAAGGCAATAACATATTTCAGCCTGTTGAATACCATACCGTATTTGTTGGTTTTTTTTAAACGGTGGCAGATTACAGATTCAAAAGCAATTTTCGCAGATTTTTTGGAGTTTAGAGTAAGGTAACTTAAATCCTTATAGCTCTAGCATTAGCAAATTTTGGCAGAAACCGAGTTATCATACCAAAAATTGTGATGTTTTGACACACTCTTGCCTTAATTGATTAGTTAAAAACTTTGATGGGTGTATCTGAGGGACTGTTCACTTTTCATCGGCGTTGTGATGTGTGCTTTCTCTTCCTAGAAGACAAGATGCACAATTCCCCACCATAAAATCAACAATAGGTCAATTTCACATCCAGTATTTGTCTTTCCTACCTCAAAATCATAATTAATTATGGCTGTTGCTCGCAAATCAGGTATTTCTACAACGGGCGGTTGGTTTCAAAGAAGAACTCCCCGTTCCTTCATCGCAAATGTTCAAACGGGTACTGAATCTAACAGACGTCCGGCTAGTGATGTGCCCTCCACCCAACCGTCCGCGCGATCCTCTTGGCAACCATCCCTGCAGGAACCGCAAAGGGGTACGAAGATGGTATCGCCAAAAAATGTCAGAAACTCAAATAACCCAGGGAACAATATATCAGTACCAAACCCAAATCGACGTTCGCGTAGCTCCAAAGGAGAATCGCCTGTAATTAACAAAAATAAAAATTCGCGGCTACCCATAATGCCCTCGAATGAGTCAGGACCTATGTGGTTGCTGCGGTTGCAAATTCTAAACCGCCATTCGTCACTGCTGGCATTTTTGATGGTGGCAACAATGCTTGTAGTTTATGGTTGGACAGTATACTCGCAACAGCTTTGGAGTCAGTCTTCCAAAAGGCTGCAGAGTTTGCAACGTCAAGAGCGACAGCTAATGGCAACGGATGCGGCATTGAAAGAACAAATGGCAAAAGAAGCACAAAAAGCCCCAAATGGATTGGTATCGCCAACACCTGGAAATATGATTTTTTTGCCTCCATCAGCCCCTGGGAGTCCGAATCAGGTACCCTCGACTTTGGGGCAAAAGACTGAAGCAGAACAGCAAACCTTAACCCCAGTCGGATATTAAGTCAACGTCGAAGGTTAGTGGTTATTTATTCAGTGTTTTCACAACTAACCACTAACAACTAACAAATAACAAAAAAACAATGCTATGCAGAAGTCACCAAGCAGATTAAAATTTCAAAATTTTAAGAATACAGCCTTAAAAAAGCAGGGAGGAGCGAAACGAGGATTGCGGGGAATATTTGGTGGAGGCAATCAAGCCCAACAGCCAAATAGCAAAAATCGGCTATTTTTGGTTTGGGGTGTATTAATTGCTGCTGGGTTGGGGTTAGCTGCTAATTTATACCAGTTGCAAATTGTCCAAGGAGCAAAGCTCAAAAAACAGGCGCGAAACCAGCAAATGGTTAATTTGCGACCTTATATGCCACGTCGCTCCGTGGTGGATCGCAATAAAGATGTATTGGCGATTGACCGTCGGGTGTATAGTTTGTACGCCTACCCCAAGCAGTTTAAAAAGCCTGCGGAAGAAATCGCGACCAAGCTAGCTAATGTATTAAACATCGACTCGGGGGAGTTGCTTTCAAATTTAAATGCTGGCAAAAGTAGTGTAACAATTACGAATGCGATGCCAGAACAAGTTTACAATCAAGTTGTAGCCCTGCAACTTGATGGTTTAGAACTAAGAGAAAAATATTCACGATTCTACCCACAGGAAGATTTAGTTGCAGATGTTGTAGGTTATGTAAACCTCGATCGGCGCGGTCAAGCTGGGGTAGAATTAAGCCAAGAGAAATTCCTAGAGAGGACTGTGCAAACAGTGCGCCTCAGTCGGGCGGGGAATGGAGCGCTGATGCCGGATTTTGCTCCCGAAGGATTTCTGCATTTTGATGACTTGCGATTGCAACTGACTATTGATAGCCGTCTGCAACGATCTGCCCGTTCTGCACTCAAAAAACAACTAGACAGATACAGTGCGAAACGCGGCGCAGTTATTGTAATGGATGCGTGGGATGGTTCCCTGCTAGCAATGGTTACTCAGCCAACTTATAACCCAAATCAATACTCAAAAGCTGATATTTCACTGTTCAAAAACTGGACAGTAGCGGATTTATATGAACCAGGTTCGACTTTTAAACCGTTGAATGTAGCGATCGCTCTAGAAAATGGTGTGATTAAACCCTCTGATACATTCATGGATCGTGGTGCAATCCAAGTCCTTGATAAAGTAATCAATAATTTTGACAAAAAGGGTAACGGACGCATTAATATTGCCCAAATTCTCCAACGCTCCAGTAACATTGGCATGGTGCAAATCATCCAAAAATTGCGACCATCAACTTACTACGGCTGGTTAGAACGAATGGGATTGGGACAAAGCGCCGGTTCCGATTTACCTTCAGAAACCGCCAGTCAGCTAAAAAATCAAGACGAATTTGTTGCTACACCCATTGAACCAGCTACTACCGCCTTTGGGCAAGGTTTTTCTCTCACGCCTTTACAATTAGTCCAAATGATGGGTGCTTTGGCAAATGGCGGTAAATTAGTTACACCCCATGTCGTCCGTGGATTGATGGATACCAACGGACAGATGCATGAGGCCCCGACTCTGAGCGCACCCCGCCAAATTTTCACCCCCGCAACCACCCAAAAAATAGTGGAAATGATGGAAACTGTAGTTAGCTCTGGAAGCGGCAAAGAAGCAAAAATCTCCGGATATCGCATCGCTGGCAAAACCGGTACAGCCCAAAAAGCCAGTCCAGATGGCGGTGGTTATATCAAAGGTGCCAGAGTTACCAGCTTTGTGGGTATATTGCCGGTGGAATCCCCCCGCTACGTCGTCTTGGCGGTAGTGGATGAGCCAAAAGGAGAAAATGCCTATGGTGGTACCGTCGCTGCACCCATTGCCAAATCAGTGATGGAAGCATTAATTACTACCGAACAAATTCCACCATCATGGTCGAGAGAACAACAGAGGTGAAAATGGGGAAAAGTTATGAGTTAGGAGTTAGGAGTTATGAATTCCAGACTCCTCACTCTTAACCACTAACTCTTGATCCCCTCCTTTTGGCTTAACTCTCTTCTGACTGTAGGGAGAGGTAGATAAAGGAACTGAATGGAAACCTAGTTATAAGAAGTGGAAGTAAATTTTCACCGAAAAATCGCAAAGCAACTAGAGATTCCATGCAAAGTAATTTAGTTATGTTCCCGAGCCTCCGTGTTAAAGGAACTAATGCAAATACAGAAACAACTAAGATTACAATTTATGACCGTGCAGAGCGACAGTTTATAGAATTGTTGGCGATGGAGGGTTTGGATAATAAGCTAGCTTGTGATCCGGCGATCGCTTATGAGTTTGCAGCGACGCTCAATACAGCAATTGATGCTGCTTTTCAAGGTTCTTCTACTAACCAAGCGGCTCACCTTTTTCTCCAACGGATACTTTACCTGATTAATCGGCTCAACTTGTTTTGGTACGACGATTTGCGGCATTATACCAATGAGCGATCGCCTTATTTAAGCCAAGTCCGCAACCACATTGAAGAAGTCTGGCAAGAGTGGGAACTTTCACAAGTCGATTTAGCCGCATTGCAACAATTGGATGTGAAGCAGGCTTTAAGCGAACGTGGTGCGGCTGATTTAGATCCGCCATTATCCGCAGAAAGTCGTTACATTCGGGAGGAAATGACTGAGGCTGGTTACCGTCATTTGTTGGCGATCGCTTCTTTTGATGGTTTGGTAGAAGGTAGTCGTCTTTCTCGGATTCTCGGTGGTGCGGCGAATGATGTCCAGTGTACCCTCGTGCGGGTTCTAGTGGAAGAATATGGCAACGGTCGCTTATCCCACAAACACTCAACATTTTTTGCAACTATGATGAATGAGTTTGGCATGAATACCGAACCGGAGGGATATTTTGATTTAGTCCCTTGGGAAGTCTTAGCTTGTGCCAATCATAACTTCCTGCTGACGGAACGCAAACGCTATTTTCTTCGTTATAGCGGTGGTTTGACCTATTTTGAAGTAGCAGGACCAGCAGCTTATAGAAATTATCTCACCGCAGCCCAACGCCTACAACTCTCGGAAGCAGCAATGGGTTACTGGGAATTGCACATCAGAGAAGATGAACGTCACGGGCAATGGATGCTAGAACGTGTTGCTTTGCCTTTGGTCGATAGTTATCCCAATGATGCATGGGAATTGGTCTTGGGATACGACCAAGAGAAATCAATGAGCGATCGGGCTGCGGTGGCTGTTGTGCAATCCATACGCCAAGCAGAACAAGCTAACTGAAGTAATAAATCAGTTTAAATCAAATAGTAATATTCCTTTAGTAAGTAATAGTTTGCTAAAGGAACTATGAAGGCTAAGATTAATTTTGCAGCGAATGTTTTCAGCACAAATGATACCTACCTAATAATCGAGTTTTAATCAAATGAAAGACATCTTTTTTTGTCCCGAAGAATCTAACTTTTATTCAAATTGTTTAGAAAATTTTGTATTGAGAAATTCATCTGATGCTGAATGCGTTGAATTTGGTTCAGGAGATGGCAGTCCTGTAATTAGTTCACTATTAAGAAACAAATTTGAAGGCGTAATACATGGATTTGAATTAAACGATTCTGCCTGTAAAGTTGCTAATTCCACAATTGATGAATATAATCTGACAGAAAAATATGTAATTTCCAATTCATCTTTGTTTGAATCTTCTCATCTTGAAGCCGATTATCTTGTCGCTAACCCACCCTATCTTCCTGCACCAGACGAAGATATTTATATGCCACTATTATTTGGTGGGGTTGATGGAGCTTCAATTACTAATGAACTTTTGTCATTAGGTTATGAAAATGTAGTAGTTTTGGTATCCAGCTATTCCAACCCTAAAAGTACAATAGACCACGCCAAAGAAAACGGTTACAGCGTTAGTAACTTCACAATTTTACCTTTAAAATTTGGATATTATAGCTCTGAGCCAAAAGTCAAAAAACACATTGAAGAACTACGGAAGCACAAAATGGCATTTTATTCCGGCGACTATTATTTTTTGGCTGGAGTCTTATTTCAAAAAGATTCTGCTCGTGAGGTTGATTTATCTAATGAATTAACTCAAGCTATCACAAGTTTGTAAAAATAACCCCCAGCATTCTATGCTGGAGCTATACTATAAAAACAAAAAGTCTTTTTCATCTGCGTTCTACCCTATAGGACGCAGATAAAACTCAAACTTTGACTTCACTAAACTTATGATTTTCAAAACTTGGTAAAACAGTTTGAAATTCGGCTTTGTTGAGAGGTGCAAAATAAAGTTCAACCTTAATATCAGGATAGCGGTTGCGAATTGACCAATAAGCTCGATTCAAATAATCTGTATGTACTTGTAACTCTCGCTCTGGATCTTTGCTTAAATTAGGGTCAATCATGATTGCATAAGCCCCACAATCTTGATGATCGAGAACAATCACTTTGTTGATATGATGTAATCGATAGGATAGATCTAGCTGATCCCAAAATGCTTCCGCATCATATAGGTGAGGGAATCCTGTTACAGCAAGGGAAGCACCTGCTAAAGCTGTCCAATCATACTCATCCCGTAAATTTTTTATCCTCAAAAAGTTGCGCTCTGCTGTCAAAAACCGAAAGTCAATACAACTAAGTACTAAAGTTTTAGCTTGATGAATTTCGGCTCTAGCAGGTTCTGCTGATTGCAGGATAGTAAAGGCCAATGCTCCGGGAAAGAAAGATTTAATAAAATGACGACGACTAACCAAGGGATGACAACAAAGACATTCAGCAGTTTTCAATAGATTGATAGTATTTTTCATTTTTTGTGAGTAGATTTAGTTATGTTCGTAATGAAGAATGTGCCTCCGATTGAGTGAAAAAAGTTTTTAGGAATCCGTAGAACGATTTCGCGAGGAATATAATGTAGAGGTAGCAGAAATTGACCTGATGAAATTTTTGCTCTTGTGCGGGACAAATCATCGGGACGTGGGGTAATTTTTTAATTTTATGCGCTTTCTCCTAGATACTAACATCCTCTCAGAACCGTTGCGCCCCCGCTTAAATCAAGCTGTTGTCAACGTTGCTGATTATATCGATTTTCAAAATCTAAAAATAGAAAACTGGTTTGTAATATAAAACTTTTTCTTGTTTCTCCATTCCCTCTGTCTCTCTGTAGTCAATTTTTATACTCAAAGTTTTACCTAAGAAATTAGCAACCGCATCCAGCAAAACAATAAAGTGGCGTAGGTGCTGTCTAGACCAATGGTTAATACTTTCATCAATTTTGAACCCATCGCACACACGAGTAGTAGGGTTGATGGAGGGAAAATTCACCCACTAGCTGGATGCTAGGCAAAGATTGGCGATCGCACACTCCTGAAGAGTTGCGTGCGATCAATGGCGAACACTTAGACTCTTTAATTCCTTAACCCGTTACTTCTGTCGGCTACTATAATAAACTCCCGTTTTGCTATTTAATAAGTTTGCCGCAAAGTATCTTCTATTGAACCAAGCTCTTGAAAGATTTTAATTAATTCATTCGCTCTTGCTTCCCGCTTTTCAAGAATCAGCTTTAGCGGAGTTAATAATTCAATATCAGGGTCATCTTTTAGCGCAAGTTCAGCAGCTTGTAAAACCTGGGTTGCATTCCCAAAAATTTCCTCATTCTCAAAACCAAATTGTGCCGATTTTTGGTGCAATTCCGCATCAGGTACAGTTGCTCTTCCTGGCAAAGATTCATCTAAAACCAAACCTTTCAATAATGCCAGTAACCCAGCATAAATAGAAAAATCATCACAACTATCACAAGCTTTAAATTCGATGCGACCAACTTCCATTGGAATCCGGGCTATTTTTGTCAGCGAAGGAACGCTTTTAATTATTTCTTCCTGTTTTTCCACAAAAACTAATGCGGCCGACCTTTTCCCAGTTCTAATAAACGTCCTCACCGATAATCCTTGCCATAATTTCCCTTGATAAAACGGAGAACTATAACTAAAAGGAACAATATAAGGACTGTAATAAGTCAACTTTTTCCCAATATCAATTACATTTTCAATCTTATTATCTTTGACTGAAATATTTAAGTCGGGTCCGTATGAAGCCATATAGATATTGGCAGTCTGCTCATCAGGATAAGCCTGTAACTCTTTAATTTCATAGTCATTTAATGGTGGCTCAGGCTCAAATGCAGCACGGTAAGGATTGAAACTTATTAAAACTGGCGAAAAACCGAATTGTGCAGCAACCTCACGCAACAAACGAAAACTTTCTGACAACTGGGCGATCGCACCTTGAATATCAGAGTGTATACTCGTTCTAATCTCTATACCTTTAGGAACGCATTCAACAAGTGTTCCAGAATCGCTAAATCGTTCAAATCCTTCAATATACCAACGTTTTGCCTTGATACCAGCATCCCCAACGCGCAATTGAGGATAATCACTTTCGTATGTGGGTAGCTGTTCGATAATTTGGCTGAAATCATTAAATTTCGTCTGCGAAAAATCAGCGAACTTTCCTTCTTTATTTAAGAAAGCAACTTCATGCTCAATGCCAAAATAAAACATTTAGATAGACCTTAGCGAATTAAATTTAACCCAAGCGAACTAATGCCAAACGATAAGAATCCCGCAAAATTGGAATATACGAAAACAGTAAACGGTTAATCAAAGAAAAACGTTGTATATATTTAGCTGGCAAATCCGCAAACGTACAGACTTCTATTACTTGATAATGTCCATCCCAATTGTGAATTTTGCGGATATTTGCAATACCCCAATCAAACTTTGCTGAGGTATATTTTAGTGAGTCATGATACTTTTGATTCCTCACCATTAGCGGTGACATGGAATCAAAAGCAAAGAAACAACTGGCAAACTCTTGCAAAAGATTAGCAAATAACAGCTTAACTTGCTGTTCGCTTAGATACATCAGTACTCCCTCCGCCAGAAACATACAAGGTTCTGTACTAACAGCTTTCACCTGCTCAATCCAATCTGTATCTAAAGCTGAAGCACTGATAAACTGCCGACGTTCTGTCTCCTCAAAAAACTGTCGTCGCACAGCTATTGAATCTGGTAAATCTAAATCAAACCAGCGTACCTCACCATTATCCACTCGTTCAAAGCGTGTATTTAATCCGGAACCGATCTCAATAACAGTACCTTGAGGATGCTGTGTCATATAAGTGCGTACCCAGTTATCGAGTACCATCCCTCGCAAGCAACAGCCTATCTGAGAGTTTTTAGCAGTAGCAAATTTATGAAAATCATAATCAATGGCCCGAACAATTTCAGCAGATTTTGGGTCTACTATAATTGGATCGGCTTCCTGAAGCTCGTAAGCTCTAGCATAGAGAGTAATTAGCAGGGTTTCTTGAATAACACCCAAGTTTACTTTGGTTTTACTCACCAACACCTCGACAACACAAATTAATTAAAAAAGATTCTTGATAATTTTCCCAACTTAATGCTCAACAGTCAACATTGAACAAAGCTATAAAGCCTACAAGTGAGACGTGCGGCAGTTTAGCAGCCTTTAAGGTAACTTAAGTAATGAAAATACAATAACCTTGAGGTATAAAATTATGACAAATGCTGTAAAGTCTCTCTACAGCAGCGAGCAAATTACCGCTTGGCTGCGTGGACTGCTAACTATTGCTTGGGCTGATGGTGACTTTGATGCTCAAGAACAGCAATTAATTGCCAGGATCGTTGAGGACGAGTTGGCTCCCGGTTTGAAGTTGGAATCACTGGATAATATTTCACCAGATGAATTAGCCGCTGTTTTAGGCACAGGTACACCAGCAGCCGAAAATTTTTTACGGACAGCTGTGATGATCGCGATCGCCGACGGGATGTATACCAAAAGCGAAGACGATCTGTTGCACCAGTTGTGCAAAGCTTTAGGAGAACCAGAGAATATACTCGAGGGCCTGCGTCACACTCTAGAACATCCAGAAACCAGGAGCGCGACTACCGCACCTACAAAGCGTCAGGTGGATGCAATTCATCCCTTACGCGAGTGGCTTGATGGGCTAGAAATTGAAGACCCCAGAGTCGCCCGGTTTTTGTGTAAAATGATTCCCTCTCAGTGTCCCTTTGAACGGGATATCACCCTATTTAAACGCAAAATAGTTCACATTCCACCGTTGTGTAAAATTAATCCGCTTTATGAGCAGTTAGTCGGGTTACGTTTCCGCGCTCTCTCCTATTTAGCAGATGACTGCGGTGAGGATGTTTCGCCATATATTTAGTTAGGAGTTAGGAGTTAGGAGTTAGGAGTTAGGAGTTAGGAGTTATGAGTTGGGAGTTGGGAGTTGGGAGTTAGGAGTTGGGAGTTGGGAGTTATGAGTTGGGAGTTAGGAGTTGGGAGTTAGGAGTGAGGAGTTAAGAATTAAAATCTATAATTTATGGAGCGATGCACGTTGATGTTGTAAAATCTTAGTCTGGCTTTGAAGATAGGCGAGACGCCTGTACTACAATAATAAAAAAATGTGTATTGCAATCTTAACTCCTAATTCTTAACTCCTAACTCCTCACTAACTTTTATTGACCATGCAATTCATCGATCAAGTAGAAATTGAAGTAGAAGCCGGTAAGGGGGGCGATGGTATTGTCGCTTTCCGCCGAGAAAAATATGTACCCGCAGGTGGCCCCTCTGGTGGAAATGGGGGACGCGGTGGTTCGGTAATTTTTGTTGCTGTGGAAAACCTGCAAACCTTGCTGGACTTTAAATACAATCACCGTTTTCAAGGTGAAAATGGTGCTAGAGGTGGCCCAAACAATTGCACTGGTGCATCGGGGAAGGATTCGATTATCGAGATTCCGGTAGGTACGGCTATTTATGATGCCGAAACTGCTGAATTAATCGGCGATTTGACGAAACCCGGACAAAGATTGCAAATTGCTCAAGGTGGTAAAGGTGGACTGGGAAATCAGCACTTCCTCAGCAACCGCAACCGGGTCCCGGAATTCTGTCTCCCCGGACTTCCAGGGGAAATTAGGCAGTTGCGTTTGGAGTTAAAGCTTTTGGCGGAAGTGGGGATTATTGGCTTACCAAATGCCGGAAAATCCACCTTAATTTCATCTCTGTCAGCCGCACGCCCAAAAATTGCTGACTATCCCTTCACTACCCTGATCCCAAATTTGGGTGTAGTGCGCAAACCTACTGGCGATGGTACAGTTTTTGCTGATATTCCGGGACTGATTGAAGGTGCTTCCCAAGGTGCTGGTTTGGGACATGATTTCTTACGCCACATCGAACGCACGCGGGTGCTGTTGCACTTAATTGATGCTACCAGTGATGACGTGGTTAGAGACTATCACATAATAAATAGAGAATTGCAAGATTATGGACGGGGTTTAGCAGAACGTCCCCAGATTTTGGCGTTGAATAAAATTGACGCAGTTGATAGGGAAACTGTGGATTTAGAAGAGTTAGCGATGCAGTTAAATCATCTTTCTCATGCACGGGTTTTCGTAATTTCAGCGGTGACACGGAATGGGTTGGAGCCGATGTTACAGGAACTTTGGGGAATTTTGGATGTACTCAATGTCCCTGAGGAAGAAATGGTGATGAGTTAACTTCTGAGATACACATTTTAAAACCCTTGTATAGTGAAGCTTCCAGGGATTCAGGAAAAATGTGTTTCTTTCATACGTTGCTACCTACGCTTTAGCCGCTAGTTAAAGGCTCACATCTTGCATTAATATGTTATGCAGGAAAATAGCTACTAAATATTTATAGCTTGGACGACTGCGTTCCGGACGACCAGGGACTAGAAGTCCCTGTCTCATAGCTAAAGTCCTCTTTTAGAGGACTGTTTGAGAATATTTCATTGAGGTCAAAGAGCGCTACTTAAAACTATTCGATGTTTATTTTCTTTTATTTACACCCGCCCAGATAAAGAATCATATGGTGTGCCGATTTGCTTGTAACTTCTCTGAGTGAAATTCAAGCTGACACGATCCATAAACTTTAACCTAGGTCTAAATTTTAATAAACCAACGTCGCGAATACATTATATATGCGATCGCCAACCACAAGCAGACGGTAACAAGGGCGAAAAATAGGGAACCGTTAAATGCACCAGCCCAAGATGCGAACACATTCTGATAAATCCAATCGAAGGTACTGGGGGCTTTTTCCCCGATACCAACTTTAGTTTTAACTAAAACTTTAATCAGCAGTACAGAGGCAACAAAAATCGAAATTGCATTCATTCCCAATACTTCAAAGGGTTTGCCCCAACGTCGGATTCTCCGCACTTCAATTAATTCGTAGCAACCAGCGAGTAATAATAATGCCCAACCAGTGGTAAATACGACATAAGAACTCGTCCACAGCTTTTTGTTGATGGGGAATATAAAGTCCCAGCCCCAACCTACAATCAAGCAACCAATGCCAAATAAAGCCAAACCAATACTAGTGCGCGACTGTACAGGTTGATTACGTATCCATTGCCCGGTGAAGTAGCCAAAAAGGACGCTGACGACTGCCGGAATTGAACTAAAAAGTCCTTCTGGGTCACCCAAATTTTTAAAGCTTCCGTGTAAATGTGCTTTCGGAATTACCAAGCGGTCAATATAAGATGCAAAATTCCATTCTTGGACGATTTCTGGCTTTTGTGTCAAGTCGGGAATGCCATGACCGGGAATTGGGACATACATCATGACTAACCAATAACCTAGCAGTAATACCACTGCCAGTATCCATTGTCCCTTACGCGGTAGGTTGAGGACTGCCAAAGATGCTAACAGGTAGGAAAGGGAAATCCGCTGCAATACCCCCATGATCCGAAGGACGCTGAAGTCAAAAGTCCACGGGCCCTTATTCCAAAAGCCGTTGAGAAATAACCCCAAAGCAAAGAGAATAGCCGCACGACGCAAAATCCGCCAATATACGGAGGCAGTGGGTTTATTTCCGTCGCTATATTTGGAGAGGGAAAAGCTCATCGCTACACCGACGATAAACAGGAAGAAGGGAAATACTAAATCTGTTGGTGTACAACCATTCCAATCTGCATGGAGTAGCGGTGCGTAAACATTCGGTTCCATGACTCCCGCCATATTGACGAGAATCATTCCCGCGATAGTCAGACCGCGAAAAATATCAAGAGATGTCAGGCGCATAAGCTAGGTTGAATGAAGGAAGAAGGAAGAAGGAAGAAGGAAGAAGGAGGTTTATATTTATATATGTGGATACAGGACCCCAACTCAAAACGGACGACCTGCGAAAAGTAACTATTAACAAAGAACAGCGAGGATAATATTTACTACTTGATTAAACTAAATCTAAATAGTTGCCTAAAATATCTACACATTCAGAATCTTGCATCCTCGCTGCCCTCAGACTGGAAGTTTGTGTGGTCAGATACCCGACTTCGCGCTCATTTGTCGGGTATCTCGTCGGTCGAGGTAGATTTTTCTATTGAGATGATATAGTTATGCCTGGAATTAATGTTGTAAAGCCTTACACAAGTTAAAATCTTGTAAAGAAACTTAAAAACCCAGTTTGTGAAAAAACCGGGTTTCTGGAAAAATTGGGGATTTTATCCTCGCTGTTCTTGTTGATACCCCGACCGTTCTTAGGTCACTTGTTTTGAGTTGGGGTTTTGTATCCACATATATAAACCTTCTTCCTTCTTCCTTCTTCCTTCTTCCTTCATTCAATTTATGGCAGTCAAAGTTGGCGATTCGGCTCCTGATTTTACTCTTACAAACCAAAGCGGCACACCTGTTAGCCTGAAAGATTTACGAGGCAAAGCTGTTGTTCTTTACTTTTACCCCAAAGACGACACCCCCGGATGTACGGCAGAATCCTGTGCGTTTCGCGACCAGTATGAAGTCTTTAAAAGTGCTGGGGCTGAAGTTATCGGCGTGAGTGGAGATTCCAACGAATCTCACCAACGCTTTGCAACTAAGTATCAGTTACCATTTACTTTGTTGTGTGACAAAGGCGACCAAGTAAGAAATTTATATGGTGCAAAAGCTTTAGGTTTTTTACCTGGTCGCGTTACTTATGTAATTGACGCTTCTGGTATTGTGCAATACGTGTTTGACTCGATGTTTAACTTTAAAGGTCACGTCGAGGAAGCGTTGAAAATGTTACAGCAGATGGCGGCAAAGTAAGAGTTTTTACAAAGGAACGCAAAGAAATACTCTGCGTTCCTAGAAATTTATACTCCTTTATTTATTCGAGTGTGATTTTTCCGGCATGGGAAGATGAGATACTTTGCCATTTTTGCCGTTGCCGTTGGTATGACTGTTAGCGTTACGCGGTTGAATTACGCCATAACCACCGTGGTTGCGTTCGTAAATCACGTTAATTTCCCCACTTTCGGAATTGTGGAACATATAAAAATCGTGTCCCACCATTTGCAGATGTTCTAAAGCCTCTGTAACTGTCATCGGCGGCATGGAAAAATATTTTGTCCGGACGACTTCCGTTGGTAATTCCGGTGTGCGATCGCCGATTAAATCTCCTATCACCTCAGTAGCAACTATCGTATCTGGTTCAACCTCTGGAGTCTGATTTTTCTTATTTTGTCGGCGTTCCTTATATTTACGCAGTTGACGAGCAATTTTATCTGCTACTAAGTCAATACTTGCGTATAAACTTTCGCTATTCTCCTCCGCACGAATAACGTTGCCATTGGCATAAATAGTCACTTCAGCTGCTTGCCTGGGGTTAATTCGGGGATTGCGAGCCACGCTCAAGTGTACATCCACTTCATTTGTGATGCTCTGAAAGTGATTTACTGCTTTTTCAATCTTTTGATGCACATACTCCCGAATTGCATCGGTGATTTCAATATTTTTGCCGTGGATGACAAGGTTCATGTAAACTCTCCCGCTCAATAGTTGATGTGGATTTAGTTAGTATGAAAAAGAGTTGCGGTAATGTCTATCAGTGCCGACAGAAAAAGTTGCGAACAAATAATTTACATCCAGTCCGTTTCATTCTCATCTTAAAAGTCTCTTTGCGTCAGTTTTTATGATAAGTTTTCAACTGGAAATGATATATCATTCTGATGGTGTGCGATAAACCACGCATAAATATTCTAGTAAGCGTAACCTCATCTACTATGCTTCCCACTGCTTGCTAGGCAATCAGCATCGTGCAGATATTGTCTAATCTCACCTTCTTCTTGGTTTTAGGTTTGCTTGGAATACAGAACGCATGACTTCTTTTAAATTCGATCGCTTACTGAAGATAAACCGAACAGGCACACCATCAACCAGTACATTTGTTCTTACTTTCTGGGCGTGATGGTTATTGCAGAGAATTCCTCCTGACACCATTGAGGTTATGCATTCAAAGTAGCATTTTGTATTTTAGAAAATGAGTTTCCTTTACTTTCCTTTAAAATCCTTTGCAAAGCTTGAGGTTTATTTACGGCAAATGTGTAATTTGAAACACTTTTTGTTCCCAATATCAGTTGAATTTTAATTTTATTCGTAGTATGACCTCCCACTCTCATAAATGTTCGTTATATAACCGAGAATTGATGCCCTACTTAATTGCTCATCAATGGCAGCGATCGCTATATGCCGAAAGGATAAAAAATCCCGACTTAGATGATGTGCTGATCTTATTGGAACACCCGTCTGTATATACCTTGGGGCAAGGTGCAACTCTAGAATTTCTCAAGTTTGATCCTGATAACAGCGAATATGAGGTGCATCGAGTTGAACGAGGTGGTGAGGTTACTTACCATTGTCCCGGTCAACTAGTGGGTTATCCAATTTTAAATTTGCAACGTTATCGTAAAGACTTGCATTGGTACTTGCGCCAATTGGAAGAAGTATTAATTCGCGTTTTGGCTGTTTACAATTTGCAAGGTGAACGGAGTGCCGGCTTTACTGGTGTTTGGCTAGAAGGGCAGAAGGTTGCGGCTATCGGTATCAAAGTTAGTCGTTGGATTACCATGCACGGTTTTGCATTAAATGTATGTCCTGATATGACAGGCTTTGAGCGGATTGTACCTTGCGGGATTCAGGATAAACCTGTTTCTTGTTTAGCGCAGTGGATTCCAGATATTAGTTGTCCAGAAGTGCGATCGCACGTAGCCCAATGTTTTGCACAAGTGTTTGATGTCGAATTCGGCAACGGATAAAAGTAAAAAGTAAAAAGTAAACTCCTATAAATAAATTTACTTGCTCTGAACCCTTTTTATTTCTTCTTTCTTCTTTCTTTTACCTTTTGACTTTTGACTTTTTACTTTCTTTTACCTTGTTCGGTAATAATTTTCCGGTTTCAAGGGGATTAAACGTGTATTTATGTAATAAGTATGACCACATCTAGCTTGTAACCACGCACTTGGGTTGGGGTTGTCAAAGCTGGAATATTCTTATTTATACGCCGTGACAACTAATTTTTCGCGGGAGTCGAATAATGTCTTCCGTATAAATTCCCAAGTCAATATAGATACGTTTAGTTCACCGTCAATTCCCTTGACAGAACGTGACTGCAGAGCTATGGCAGAATTGTTCGATCGGGGAGATTGCGATGAAATTGAAAAGGATATTAATCGTAAATTGCAGAAAATTTATCCCGAACCTTGTTGGGAAGACGATCCTTATGATTTTTTAAGAGAATATCTTTAAGGGTGATATCGCTATTTTTCGCCCGCATCTTGAAAACAACATAGTTTGTGCCAGCAATCTGGTCGCCAACAAAATTTCCAGTCTGAAGCTCATCAATGATGGGTTGAATATCCTTCTGAATCTGACGATAACGCTTGGAGAGGGATTTCAGACGACGCTAAAACGGCAACGTAAATCGAACCTCAACAGCAGAATTTTCAGACATCAATCCCATCCCATAATTCAGAGATAGGGAACGTTTGCCCTGCTTTCACTTGACGAAGGGAGTCCTGCAAATCTGCTAAAATTTGCTCTTTAGGTTCTGCTTCATCAACTTTCCCAAGCTCCAGCGCAAAAACCTGCCACGATTTCAGGATATCTTCCCAAACTTTCAGGGGAACTAATACGCCTGTTGTTTCACCATGAGCATTGGTGACATATTGCACCAGTTCACGAACCTCCCCAATCGTCATTTCGCTATCCTCAACGCTACACATCAATGATAGCAATCTCAGTCCATACACCACAGGAGCTTCAGTTTCCACTCTTAGAATTGAACGGGGCGATAGCGAAGCGCTGACAAGGAGTCAGTTCGCTGCTTTATCAGAACGAACGGACTATCCCGATTATTAAAGATATGTTGATTTTAATTCCTAACTCCTAACTCCTAACTCTTAACTCTTAACCCCTAACTCTCGACCGTTCAACCGACTAAGAAAAAGACGCAGGCGATCGCTCTGGGGATTTGTGAGGATTTCTTGAGATAGTCCTTGTTCTGCGACGATGCCTTTATCCATAAATATCACTCGATGGGCTACTTCCCGAGCGAATTGCATTTCATGGGTCACAACCACCATTGTCATCCCTTCTGATGCTAGTTGCTGCATGACTTGCAAGACTTCGCCGACTAGTTCGGGATCTAATGCGCTGGTGGGTTCATCGAATAGCATTATCTGGGGGTTCATGCACAAACTGCGGGCGATCGCTGCTCGTTGTTTTTGTCCGCCGGATAGTTGTTCGGGGTATGCTGATGCTTTGTCGAATAGCCCGACTTTTTCGAGATAAAATCCTGCCGTTTGGGCGCTTTCTTTGCGGGTTTTACTTAGGACTTTGCAGGGGGCGAGTATCAGATTTTCTAGGACGCTGAGGTGAGGGAATAGGTTAAATTGCTGGAAGACTATGCCGACTTGGGTTCGCAGTTGTCGGAGTTGTTGGTTGTTAAAGTTGGGTTGGTGTAGGTTAATACCGTTGACTGTTAATTGTCCGGCGTCTATGGTTTCTAGGCGGTTGAAGCAGCGGAGGAGGGTACTTTTTCCGCATCCTGAGGAACCGATGATTGCTACTACTTCCCCACGATTGATTTCGCCGCTGATTCCTTTGAGGACTTTGAGGGTGGCGAAGTTTTTTTCGATATTTTCAAAGGCGATCGCGGGGGTGTTCATTAAGGGTTTTATCTAGGATACTGTGATTTTAATATATTGAACCGCATCAGGTGCAGTAGCTTGCTTCGATGCAAGGTGGATGCAGAGAGTAATATAACCCCCTCCTCGCTTGCGGGGAAGGGGCAGGGGGTGGGGTTCCGAGGGCTATTGCGAGATGTGAATAGAGGTATTTTACGTGGGTGTAGAAGTATTATTTTTTAATGAACCGCGAAGATGCGAAGGGCGCGAAGGAGGAGGGATGAGGAGTAGAGGTTTTTTCCGTTGGGGTTTGGTTGTTGGGTTGTGTTGTTTGTTGTTGGTGGGTTGTGCTGGGGGGGGTGGGGGGAAGGTTTTGCGGGTTGCGACTGAGCCGGCGTTTCCTCCTTTTGAGTTTCAGGGGAAAGGGGGTGAGGTACAGGGTTTTTCTTATGATTTGATGAATGCGATCGCAAAGAAGGGTGGGTTTAAGGTGGAGTTTCAGAGTCTGCCTTTTGATGGGATTATCCCGGCTTTGCAGGCTAATACGCGAGATGCGGCGATTAGTTCGATTACTATTACTGAGGAACGGGCAAAGGCGGTTTCTTTTTCTCGTCCATATTTTAAGGCGGGGTTGGCAATCGCTGTTCAAAGTAATAATCAAGATATTACTGGTTTTGATAGTTTGAAGAATAAGAAGATTGCTATTCAAATTGGAACTACTGGTGCTAATAAAGCTAAGGAGGTTTCTGGGGCGCAAATTCGCAGTTTGGATTCTGCTCCTTTGGCTTTGCAAGAGTTGCGAAATGGGAATGTGGATGCGGTAATTCATGATGCCCCGGCGATTTTATATGCCATTAATACGGCGAATCTCCAGGGGGTTAAGGTGGTGCAGCAGTTATTAACTGAGGAGTATTACGGAATTGCGACTCCGAAAAATTCGCCCAATTTAGCACTGATTAATCAAGGTTTGGCTGAGGTTTTGAGAAATGGCACTTATGATAAAATCTATCAAAAATGGTTTAAAGCTACGCCGCCGAAATTACCAGAAAAGTTAGCATTTACTACTGATAATGCTGCTGGTGGTTCTAAAATATTGGCTGCAATTCAATTAATTTTACAGTCTCTGCCTTCTTTATTGCAGGGTGCATTGGTAACGCTACAATTAACGATTTTTTCTGTAGTTTTGGGTTTAATTTCCGGTTCGCTGATTGGAATTTTCCGGCTTTCTCATATTGCACCAGTACGTTGGTTGGCCCGAGCTTATGTAGATTTTTTCCGGGGAACGCCGTTGCTGGTTCAGATATTTATGATTTATTTTGGATTACCTGCAATTATCCAAGATTTAGGGATTAATTTCAGTTTTAATCGTTTTGTCGCAGCGGTAATTGCATTAACTTTAAATAGTGCTGCATATATTGCGGAAATTGTCCGCGCTGGGATTCAATCGATTGAAACTGGGCAGTCAGAAGCATCACAATCACTGGGTTTAAGTTCTGTGCAAACGATGCGTTATGTGATTTTTCCCCAAGCCTTTCGGCGGATGTTACCACCTTTGGGCAATGAGTTTATTAGTATGTTGAAAGATACTAGCTTAGTTGCGGTGATTGGTTTTGAAGAATTGTTTCGTAAAGGACAATTGATAGTTGCAGGAAATTATCGCGCTTTTGAAATTTATGCGGCTGTGGCTATAGTTTATTTATGTTTGACGCTAATTTCTTCGCAATTATTTAGTCGCTTGGAGGTGTGGATGAATCCGGTTAAGCGTAGGAGATAGAGCTTGGGGAATACATCTCTTGCACCAAGCCGCAACACCCTATTCGTGTCTCGCTATACATCCAGAGCTACACCAGCGTAGGCTTGATCCTTCCAGGGTGAGCGACTTTGAAAGACAAATTAAGGTTTTTTCAACTTCTACACCACGTAGGCTATAAGTCAGGGGGCTATAATATACCTTATGCGATCGGGAAATGCTATACATTTAGAACTTACACAAAAACTCTCTTAAACTCTTATTTCTAGCCTACGGCAACGCCAAGGGCGTACAGCGTACTTGGCGTCTGAACGCGGTTATATAATCAAAGTTTCCGGCAATTTCTGCGTAAGTCCTAGCATTAAAGAGTTTAAAACCGCACCCTCGACGCTGATGTACGCAGATAAACCTGTACCTCACCCGGATGGGAACTACTACATGAAAGCTGAACAACAAAGCCAAAATGCCTCTATTTCTGCAAATAAACCCTCCCAAATCGCGGGTTTAGTTGATTATTCCAATTTGCGATCGCTTCCTGAAATCTGGCAAATAACTGCAAAATTATTTCCCGATACGGTGGCCTTGATAGACCCTCATGCTAAAGCAAAAGTATCTTTAACTTACGCACAGCTAAACCAACAAATTCAGCAATTTGCAACAGGAATCCAAGCATTAGGTGTGAATGGAGATGCAACAGAATCGATTCCACCACGGATAGCTTTAATTGCTGATAATAGCCCCCGTTGGTTAATTGCTGACCAAGGAATTATGCTAGCTGGTGCGGCAAATGCTGTGCGTTCTTCTGTAGCGGAGAAAGGTGAAATCCTGTATATTATAGAACACAGTGGCAGCATTGGGTTAGTAGTAGAAAATATCAAAACTCTGAAGAAGCTTACCCCAGAGTTATCTAATTTACCGTTGCAATGGGTGGTGTTGTTGTCTGATGAGGACGCAGAAGAAAATCCAGATTTGAAAGTATTCAATTTTACTCAACTGATGGATTTAGCCTCGAAAAATACTCTGGAAGTAGTAAAGCAAAATCATCAGACTCTCGCTACCTTAATTTACACATCTGGAACAACTGGTAAACCAAAAGGTGTGATGTTGAGTCATGGAAATTTCGTTCATCAATTGACAAGTTGCACTGCGTTAATTCAACCTAATGTTGGCGACAAAACTTTAAGCATTCTCCCAACATGGCATAGTTTTGGACGAATTGGTGAATACTATCTTTTGTCTCAGGGTTGCACTCAAATTTACACCAATCGGCGCTATTTTAAGGAAGATTTAGAAACATATACCCCGCAATATGTAGTTGGTGTTCCGCGTTTGTGGGAGTCAATTTATGAAGGCATCCAAAAGTCATTCCGCCAGAAATCACCTAAGATGCAGAAAATAATTAACAATTTCCTGAGTGTGAGTGAAAGCTATATTAAAGCAGCTCGCGTTTGGAAAAGACAAGATTTAAAAAATTTGCATCCTTCCAATTCTGAAATATTTCAAGCTAGGATAAAAACAATCTTACTTGCCCCGCTACATTATTTAGGCGAATTGATTGTTTACAAAAAAATCCAACAGGCAACGGGTGGAAAATTAAAACAATTAATCTGTGGTGGTGGTTCAATAGCCCAGCATTTAGAAGATTTTTTTGAAATTGTAGGAATCGATATTTTAGTTGGTTATGGGCTGACAGAAACTTCACCCGTACTCACCGCACGTCGTCCAAAAAATAATTTGCGTGGTTCTTCTGGATTACCTATTGCTAACACCCAAATCAAAATTGTTGACTTGGAAACTCACAAAGCTTTACCTCAAGGTCAACGGGGTTTAGTGATGGCAAAAGGACCACAAATCATGCAAGGATATTATTTAAACCCGGAAGCAACCCAGAAAGCAATTGATAATGAAGGTTGGTTTGATACTGGGGATATTGGCTGGCTAACACCAGATAATCAGATTGTGTTGACAGGTAGGGCAAAAGATACCATTGTCTTAACAAATGGTGAAAATATTGAACCTCAGCCGATTGAAGATGCTTGTTTGCGCAGTGCTTATATCGACCAAATTATGCTAGTCGGTCAAGACCAAAAAAGCCTTGGTGCTTTGATTGTACCCAATTTGGATGCATTAGAAGCCTGGTTGTTGAGCAAAAATCAACCGATGGAGGGAGAGATTGATTTAAATAGTAAAATGATTCGGGATTTATTTCGTGAAGAATTAAATCGAGAAGTACGCGATCGCACAGGTTATCGTCGAGATGATGAAGTTATCGTATTTGATTTAATCAAAGAGCCATTCTCTGTAGAAAATGGTTTATTGACTCAAACATTGAAAATTCGCCGAAATGTGGTCGCAGACAATTATCAAGAAGTAATTAAGAAGATGTTTAGGTGATAACCTGTTCCCATCCGAATGATATCATGTTCGGCAAATCACTTATAATTCCCCAAGAACGCCACCCCTTTATCCCCTCCCCTTGCTAAGGGGAGGGGACGTAAAGCACAGCTTTACGGGGGTGGGGTTCTTATACCTCATATGTAGAGACGTTACATATCACGTCTCTACATAAGTTGATAAATATTAATTAGTTGGTCTTTACTACCACTCACAATAGTTTGACCATCTGGACTAATAGCAACACAATAAACTTCCTTGGAATGACAATCTAAACTAGAAAGTAATTCACCCGTACTCAATTTCCAGAGTTTAACAGTTTTATCTCCACTACCACTCAGAAGGGTTTTTCCATCAGGACTAATCGCAACGGACCAAACCTCTTTTAAATGACCTGTGAGGGTGTGTTGTAATTCCCCTGTATTTAGGTTCCACAGCCTAATAGTATGCTTAATACTACCACAAGCAAGAGTTTCTCCATCCGGACTAATAGCAACTGACCAAAATAAATCGGAATATCCAGAAATAGTTCTAATTAATTCCCGAGTATCTAGATTCCATAGTTTGATAGTATTATCAAAACCGCTGCTAGCAAGAACATATCCATTGGGGCTAAAAACAAGTGAAATAACTGCACCATGATGTCCAGTAAAAGTTTGAAGTAATTCCCCAGTTTCTAGATTCCAAATTTTAATAGTTTCGTCACGACTACCACTAGCAATAAGTTCTCCATTTGGACTCACGGCAACACAATCAATCCAACCCGAATGACCAGTTAGAAAATTTTTTAATTTGCCGTTGGTGATTTTCCAAATCTTAATAGTTTCATGATCGCTACCACTAACGAGGGTTTCCCCATCCGGACTAATAGCAACAGAATTAAACCTAGAATATCCACTAATAGTATTAATGATTGTTCCTGACTGTAAATCCCAAATTTTGATTGTGTTATCAAAACCCCCGCTAGCCAAAACATTACCTTGAGGACTTATAGCAATGGAACGTATTGAGTTTGTATGTCCGGTTAAAGTATGTAATAATTTAGGTATTGGTGTTTCTTCAATACCTTCCTCAAAATCTCCATCGCTGGGTGAAGTGCTAGCAAAATTCAATCTACCAGGTTCTACTAACATCCATTGCTCTCCCCCTGCTGCTAAAGAGACTGTGGCAGGTTTTATCAAAGTAAATTCGCTGTCTGAATTTACTTCATAACCATCGCATTCAAATAGAGATTTAACTGTTTGATAGTTATAGGTGTCAATCCTGAGATTAGCTTTAGGTAATAGCCAGTAATTATCATCCTCTGTAGCGACAATCCAATAATTACCTTTTTTTCTTTCTGCCAAAAAGATAGAGTTACTAGATTTTTTTAACAAGCTATCTTCTGTTAATGAAACTTTTAATACTTTATTGAATAAAGCTGAACAATCATTATTGTAAAGTTCTACTAATTCTGGTTCTGAATAATTAATCTTAATAATGTTAGGTCTTTCCAAAGAGCCAGTTACCGACACTGCATCTGTGTCAATTAAATTATTTCCTTGTTGTAAAGACTTCTCAACAAAAATTAACCTACGTTCTAATTGATGAATTGTCTCAATTAGGTAGTTAATCTTTTCTTCCAGTTCTGCAAAATTTTGCTCAGAATCTGCCATATTTCCAATTAAAATTCTAGCACTCCGTAGTCAGCAAGTTCCCACATTTTTTGACCAATGGCAGAGACTCTTGCAGGTCTGACAAGTTGAAAGTCACTGGAGTAACCAGGACGGTAACTATGACAATCAAACAATGCTTCAACTGTTTCATAGTTATATTCATTTATTTTGATATTCCCTTTTGGAAGCAAGTAGTCTACACCTTGTTCAGATACAATCCAATAATTACCTTTGCCTTTGCCAACTTTTTCCAAAATTGCTGCACGATCGCTACCAACACGACGTTGATTAATGCTTTCTTCTGTTTCTGAAACTTCTATAGCAATTTTTAACAATGAATTACGATTTTTATTATAAGCTCCAACTAGGATACTTTCAGGAGAATTAAAATTTTCATTTGCAATTCTTTGCTGACTGTGAGAATCTGGAGTGTAAACTTCTTCCGAGAATTTCAGTGGTGTAATTTCTATACCCTTTGTCGGTGAAGGTGAAGTATGTTGCTCCATAGATATCTGAGGAGAAACTGATTCCTTCAGATGACCATATACTTGCTTGTTAGGAGCCAAATTTTGTTTATTGTTTCTATGTTCTTGTTTGGGATTAGCATAACGATCTTTATAAATAAACATTGCGATCGCTCCGATAATTATACCAGCTACAAAGGAGACAAGAGAGAGTGCTAACAAGCCGGATGAGGACTTTTGTGAGTTTTGATTCTCTACTCCTAAATTGCGATTGTTATTCGGAATATTCTCAATTGGCTTAGTATCAGTAGCGACTGTTCCTAACTGTTGAATTTGATTGCTTAAATCTTCACTTTTTTTAGTTAGATATTCTTGAATTTCACCTTGAGTTATTTTACCAAAGGAGCCTTTGTTGCGACTAACTTCAGGATTTTTATCAATTCCAAGAGTTTCTTGTATTTGTTTAACAGCTTTAAAATTTAAACCGCTTTTTAAAGGTTCAATAACCTTTAAAATATCTTGAATTGTATTATCTATATTTGTTAAAATGTTGCTGTTTACATCAGATGTTAGTATTGTTTTCCGGAAATTATTATTTTCTAAACTCAGTTGTTGCAGCTTTTCCAATGTTGCACTAGAATTTACATCCTTTTTGTCTATTTTTTGATTAACTACTTGTTGAAGTTGAATCAATAATTCATCAAGTGCAAGCTTAAATTCGCTAGATATAGTTCTAAGTTGACTAACCTCTGAAACTGTATTTTGAGACGCTCCACTATTACTTTGGATAGTAATTAGTTTCGTGGTATCACTTTCATCGGCACGGTTTTGTACTGGTTGACAGCCAATTAAGAAACTAGGAACTATCAGTAATGCCAGTAATGATTTATAAATTGTTCGTTTTGCCATTAACACCCCACTTTCTAACTTTGAATAAAACTACCTATCCATTAAATTAAAATTTCAGTACACCAAGTTTTGTAAGTTGCCATTTTTCTGGTTCGATAGGAGATACTATTGCAGGTTGAAGGAGGATGAATTTACTATTATAATTATCTCCCTGCTCTTTAATACACTCAAACAAAGTTTGAACTGTTGCTATATTATATTGATTTATTTTTAGATAAGCTTTAGGGACTAAATAGAATTCAGTATTACTTTTAGGTAATATCCAATAATTTCCCTTACCCCGACGAGAGTTTTCTAGAATTACTGGTTGATTCGTTCCCAGACGACGCTGATTAATATTTTCTTCTGTTACTGATACTTCTGTTGCATGTTGGGATAAGGATTCTGGGTCTTGATTGTAAGTTATTAGCCAGGGAATATCTGAAAAAGCATCAGGCTCATTTTCAGAAGCTTGTTGTGGAATATCTTCCGGTTGAATTTGATAATTTTGGTTGACTTCATAACCTGTCATCCTCTCGGCAGGGGGAGTATTACTATTGGTATTTAAATTAGTTTTGATTTCTTTGATTTCAGTGAATAATATCGCTAAATTATCATTGATTTGCTGTAACTGCGATTCAACTAGGTTGTTATTTTCTAATACAGGCTGAGTAGAGATTTTACGCTCGATTAAATTAGCCACTTGGGAGGGAATTAGCAGTATCGTTTGTTCCAGTTTCTCTATCTGAGACTGGGATTGTAATTCATTTCTACTTGATGGTTGTCTATGTGCTGCAGTCGGTGTTAAATTAGGTTGAATATGTTGTTTTTGTAACTCAGATATTCGTTTGGACAGATTATTAGTGAATGCGGAGAATATATGCTGACTGTTCGGTACAATCGAGACGTTTAATTCTCTTAAATCAGATTCAAGTTTGCTAAACTCTTCGAGTAATCGCTTAGATTGAGATTGAACAAGTGATAATTGCTTTTCTAACTCTTTAATCTGAGACTGCAATCGCTGGATTTCATCTTCATCTTGCTTCTGCGAATTATCCGCAACCTGATTAAAAACGTCGTCTGTTAAAGATGAATGGTGACGATTGAAGTCTTGATTTGATTTTGCCGACTGCTGCTTTAATTGCGAGTATTCTTTATATAACTTATTTGCCCATACAAGCAACTCGTGTTGTAGTGACTCCGATTTTCCAGAAGCCATTTTTTCCCACAAACTATAGCTGATAGAAGGAGGTATTACAGGAAAGCCACAGTTTGAACAATCTTTATGATTTTTAGTGTCAACTTGAGTTCCACAAACTGGACATGGTGACATAAGTATAATTGCTCTCCTTGAATTTCAGTACTGACTTCTCAGTTGGCGATCGCTATCGCTCTTCAGTATATCTCTCTATCAGCTTGTGCTGTTGCTAACTTAGGAAATAGCAAGCAGACAGCCTTGTCAAAACTTAAGAAAACTTTATTTTGACCATTTGTCTGCCCAATCCTTACCTAAAACCCGCATTAAGGCCTTTAAAGCCAATATATAGGGAGGCTCTAAGCGAATGTTATCTGATTTACCTTTGATTTTCAGCAAGATGTTAGTCAATTCTCGCTTAGTGTCATCCCAAAGTTTTTTATTATCTTGGGGATTTGGACTGCGTTTGTACCCCTCCAGCGGTTTTATTCCCTCAATTTCTAAGTCTCTCAAAGCTACATGAAAGTCATATAGAAACTGTGGCAATATTGCTAATTCTGGAATTGTAAATTGCTCAACATTATCCTCATCTTCTTGTAATTCCAATCGAGCATCCCAATTAATTAATCTGCCATTAATCTCACAATCTTCTCCTGCAATTAATGGGTCTTTTACTTTTTTCTTTAGTCCTTGGAGTTTGGTTTCACTCAATACCAAACCGCAAGCAACTTCATCTTTTAAATTCTGACTCAATCGTGTTTTTACTTCTGTATCTTCAAAGCCAGAACCTTTACTCAACATTCTACTTAGTAATTCATTCACCTCAGAATGACGGTTAAATTCACCTCCTTCAGCAAGCCAGTGTAAAAATCTACCCCCATTTCCACCGATGTAAACAGGAGTAATTTCACTACGTCGATACTTCTCTTCTACGTGTAAAGTTTTCAGCAAAATTCCTACATAATAATATAACCCAGCTGTGCCAATTGCCGTGAGTTGTATCAATTCTTGAAAATCTGGCTTTTCTGATACAAATGCTCTTTGACTATTGAGCCAATTATCACCTTCCAATCGCAGCCATACATCTAATTTGGGATTAAATGCTGTACCTTTGAGTCCTTTTAATTCAGTCGCATCAATCCCAAATGTCCGCTGCATAAACTTAGGATTTATCTCTAAAAATTGCGAAAATAAATCCCTACCTGCAAACAAAACTGAACACTGATGTACTAAATTTTCTTCTTCCCAAATTGATATATCCGAAGTTCCTCCACCCACATCAATACAGGTAGTATTAACTAAATCATGACCTTCCTGGTCGGCAAAATATTGAGCTACAGCTAAACTTTCAGAACGGAAGTAATCTAAATTATCGACTTCTGGACAAAGATGAATAATTCCTGTTTTACTTTGCAATTCTTTGGTTAAATCTTGCCATGTTTTCGCATATTTATTTTTGTCACTGCGAGAAAAAGCAGAGGGAAAAGATAAAGACCATTGAATCTGTTTTACCCGATTCTTTGCTGCTATAGCTGTAATGTGTAGGGCTAAGTGTTTGAGAAATAACTGATTGAAACTTAAATTTTGTGGATCTTCCCACTTCAAATTTGTTTTGATCCAGTCTTCTTGAGGCTTGAATCTGTTGCGATCGGGCACATAAATTCGACCGTCAAAAACTGGACGTAATTTTTCATGACTAACCCCGGAATTCCCTCTAATTGTCAGTACACTAGATAGAGGTAATGGCTTTTCTACAGGGATAAAGTTTTCTGGGATAAAGTATTCATACAGCAGTGGTAAGCGAGTTTCTGGGTTAAATTCTGTGATTTTGAGATGCAAATTCTCAAGTTTCAATGGTTCCGCAGCACCTGTCCTATTGACATAGACATTGGTAAAAGAAGTCCCAAAATCGACGCCAATTTTCCATGTAGTTGTGGGCTTAGTTTCTTTCGGAGGTTGCAAAAGAATCAGACCGACAGTTGTCCTTCTATCTTTGGTCTGACATTGAATAAAAGATGGAAATTTTTCCAGAATAGACATTTGATAAGAACCTCTACCATCTTCAAAGTCGTAGGGTTGCTTTGCTTCTGGTAAAAACACCTGAAAAGTATCCTTTCCATGTTCACCATCATAGTAAAATGCGTGATAGGATTTCCAGCCTTCCGAGCGGAAATTCGGCCATACTTCTAAGACGGGTACTTCAGCAAGGGCATTTTCTTCTTTGATGAAATAATCTTTCTGCAAGCGGAAATTAGTTGGGGGATTGCCATCCTTTAAACCAGCAAGAGGCAAATCCAAAATAACTCGCACTTGGGGCCCATTATTATCATTAAAGGGTTGGAGTTTAATTTTTTCAATTAAATCTTCTGGGGTGAAATAATCTAACAAAATTGGATTTAGGGGAAGAAGTGGGGTAATCCGCTCACCCTCGAAAGTTAAAGGTAATATTTCTTTAGGGAGAAAAGCCCCTGGCAAGGCATCTTCTTGGTTGATAAAACAAAATTCTGCTAAAAATAAATCCTTGGATTCACAGTATCTAACATCCTGCCAAACAATTTTTTTGCTGCGTAAATCATCCACCTTTAAAGATGCGAGAGTTTTGCCTCCATGAACCCAGATATGTTGCGGTGATTCATGCCATCTATCGGCAATTTCTGTGTCAATAATTAGTAAATCAATTACTTTACCTTTTTCTAAGCTAGGAATTAAACGGACACTGGATGGTTTTTCCGGTGCTTTAACAGGAAAATTTAGAGCAGTTAATACCCCACGATTCAGGGGAACGCCAAAAAACTGCGGGTCTTCAGTTAAACTCAGAGGTGGCTCATTATCTGCATTTAATTCTGCCCGAAAGTCGTCAATTAATCCACCAATTCTATTAATTGCAGCCTTCCTACCTCCATATTTATTTAACTCCATGCGGATATTTTCTAACCAACGCCATAATAGAGATTTTTCACTTGAGTTAAGATATTTAATTGGAGAACGCAATCTCCCATCTGACCACCAAGGTAAACCTTTCCATTGTCCCTCTTCTGAAGGAGAAACTAAGGTACTTGGTGAAGTCATTCCGACGGCTTTGTTATCCCATAAAAATATGTAAATATCTTCCCAGGGATGCTTATTTTCTAAGGTGTAAAGAGTATTGCCGTCAAAAGGTAAAAGCTCATATAAAGAACGGGCAAAATCTTCATGTCTTAACTTGCTAAGTTCTACCAATTGTGCAATTAAGGGAAAACCACGCACCTCAGCTAAAGCGATCGCAGCCAACATCCCCTGCCACTGCTCAATCATTTGGTTGCGAATAGCATACTGATCATTATGGAGTGCCATTTCCATCGACAAGGGACGTGCCCACATTGTCGGGACGGAACTAACATTCTTCACCTCTCTCGGGGCTTTATACTCTAAGCTAGAAGCCACATCTTGAAATGCTTTTCTTTTTTGTGCCTGCCATTTTCCGGCTTCATCAATCGGCTTAACGTCAGAATCTGGCTTTAATCTTGGTAGAAAAAAATGCAACTTTTTGTTACCTGGTTGTGTGTTTGTCATAAGCGACTTTTTAGAGTCTAGAGAGAATATAAAGAGCTTTAGCCAGTCCTGCCGTACCTTGATTTGGTGGCATGAGATTTTTGGGTTCAGATATTAGATTTACGTGCAAACTCTGTACTGTATCTTGCGATTGTTTACCTTTATCTCGACTATCACTTATTACTAAATTGGGAAATTCTTCTTGTTTGAGTTGGACTTCAGAATTCATAAAAGAACGAGACATAAATAGTTGCACATTATCACCTTCACAAAGATGAAGTTCCGACAACCAGCGCAAATAATCTTTACACCAATTGCTGACAATTGTTATTGTTTCTTGTTCATTTGTGTCACCAAACTCTGGTAAATCCTCTCCCCTCTTGATGAAAAATCCTTGTTTAGGACGAAAAAACCTGCTAAACCAAGTAATATATTTTTGTGCCCACTCAATGCCATTATCTTTTGCATCCTTCAAGTCTGGAGCAGTCTTAGCTAGCCAAGCATAAGCAAATCTCGTGGCATTAACTAATTCAGCTTTAATTATACTTTGCTCTGGAATATCGCTCCAACCTAATACCTCCAGCCGATCCCGACCAATTAACATCACCGTGCCAGACATAACAGTTGGACTCAAAAAAAACTGTCGGGCTGCAGATGCGGCATATAATTCAATAAAATGTGACTCATTGCGTTGTTCGTTTTTGCCGATACTAAACTTCACTTGCTTGAAGTTTTGATTACCCAATAAATACACCGTATCAAAGATATCTTCGGCTTGACTTTCATAGTATCTCAAAGCCGCTTCTGTATTTAGCAAAAATAAATCTGATTGAGCATAAACCCCATCTGGGTCTTTACCTGCATCTGGTGAAAAGCCAAAATAAGGTAGCATGAATAAACACCCTACCTTAACGCGATCGCGGACGTTAATCTTTTTCAATTTATTCGCAATTAAGCGACCGATAGTCGGCAAGCCAGAGGCACCAGTACCCCCAAACATGGAACCACACAGAAAAATTTTGGTAGGTTTTCCTGCACCCACATCCGATTGAATTTGACTAATTAACGTCCCCCAAGGCTCATTGTCTAAAGCATCCAAATCTACCTGACTCATGATTGCCGAACCAATCGCAGGTCTACCCCGAAAACCTACATCTAAGACAACATCCCGCTCTTCTTGCGTATATAGAACATCAAATAAATTCCCCAAACCTTGATAATTTTGTTTGAGATTGTTGTAATTAAAAAATGAGCCAAGAGTCCGATTCGTACTTGTTTCGTTAAAGGGTGACCATAAATCATACGATTCAATAGGAGTCTTCATCCAAGAAGCTTGCTGTTTCTCACCCTCCTGTAATTTAAAGCATTTTTGATAAACATTTAAACTGCTGCGAGTCCGTTCTACATTGCCATTACTTTCATCTGCATCAATAAACAATATCCTAATCGGTTCTTCCGCAAACAACCCGATAGATGCCAAATGAATTACTGACTCAATACACTTAGCACCAGTCCCACCAATACCAATAATATAAAATGCCATTCCTTCAGTTCCTAAATAGACGACGCATTAAAAACGCACCAGGGGGAACAAAACTTAAACCTCCGGGAGAACTTGTTGCCGTAGTAAACCAATAAAGGAACAGAATATCGAGAACAAAAAAGCTAGTTAAAGACAAAAGTGCTTCATCGCTTCCCTTAAAAAAGACGATGGCAATAATAATACTCAAAACAGGTAATAAGAAAATTATCCACCACACCACAGACCACTTCTCAACATCCTTCCCTCCTTTCACTTGAGCTTTAGCAGCCAGTAAATACCACAGCACCGTTGCAACGAGCGAAGCAAAAAATACAACATATGCTCCTGGCATATAATAGTTGCTTACCCAGGCATCGACAGGCACACTTCGCAACCGTACAAAAGGAAATTTGCTTCGGTAAATCCAAGGTTGCCCCAAAAACATCAAAACTGAGCCGATGAGGCTGAAAACTATGATCCGAATCCACTCACTCGTTCTCATAAGTACAGGTTCGATTTCAGTACTGTTTTAAAAACATATTATAAACCGGGAAACCTTTTTGCTACATTCAGTAAGAAGAGAAAAGTAGTAATATTTACCTTTTTTTATAAATAGTATCTTGACTTAGTAACTAAGAGGTGATAAGAAAATTTAGTTCTAGACTTGAATGTTCTAGCAAAAAGCTCGTTCTGTTCCTTCTAAAAGATTGGTGGTAACTTCTGCCCACCATATCATTGGGTTGGCAACGGCGATCGCATTTAAGTTATTTTTATAGCTTAAATGCGTGCTAGAGTATGGGCGTAGTACAAACTTTTTTATACGAGTAATATTAATTACTAACTTGTGTGTAAAATGATTCGAGTAAAATCGTTAGTATTGGCGATCGCTACATCGATGTTAGTGGTAGCTTGCAGTCTTGAGAATGAAAAAATCACCTGCGATTTATCCTTAACTAGTATTCAGTCTCCCCAGTCGCAAAACCTCAGCATTTTTATGTATGTAGACGGGACTCCATCTATGCGGGGATATGTAAATCCTCAAAATACTAAAACTCGCTATGCTCAAACAATAGATTTGCTAGACCAAATATTATTTGCTGGTGGAACAGTTGCACCTAGAACAAAATCTCAACTCGAATACTATCGTTTGGGAGAAACCAGTGCAAAAACTGACCGTGATGGATATCTGAAAGCAAGAGATTCTAAATTTTATGATGGTACTGACCCAAAATTTCCCCCACTAAAAGTTAGTAAAATTGAAACTGCGATTACTCCTGCTATTGATGGTAAACTGACAGTTATTGTGACTGATTTATATCAAGATGGGGAAGATGTCACTAAACTTAATAAAAAAATCAGAGATAATTACTTTAATGCCAATCAAGTAGGATATGCAGTCGGTATTTTAGGAATCAAAAGTGAATTTAATGGCGATATTTTTCTAGAAGATGGCAGTAACAGAAATTTTAAATATAATACCAATGATGCTCAAGGTAATAAAGTTAAGGGTCAAGAATTTCGACCTTTTTATATAATTTTCCTTGGTCATTCTAGTGATATAGCTCACTATTTTAAAAATCTCAGCGATAGTAAAAAATTACCTGAAGATAGTAAATTAGCTATTTTTTCGCCAAATAATTTAGTCAGCGGCTTATCTTATCTCCAAGGTTATCCTAAACTCCCAGAAGGTTTTAAAACTAGACCACAAGAACTGGGTGATGCCAATGTCATACTAGCAGGAGATGATAAGAGTCAGCTTTTAGAATTAGAAAGTAATATAAATAATCCTTTAAATATTAATTATAGTGTTCCATTTCAGAGCATCAACAATACATTATTGATAGAATCGAATTCTCTCCAGACAGAAACAAAAGTTCAGAGTTTTGATTCGATTGAGAAAAAGTTTAAAGAACCTCCCAATAATTCCTCACTGCTAAAAGCATTGGAACTCAGCAAATGGCAAATAGATAATAACAAAAATTTAAACTTTGTCACAACAATCAAACCCAGCGATATTCCAGAAACCGGAATTTATAAATTCACCGTTGATGTGCTAGCTAAAGGTGTACAAGAGCAAAAATGGTGGTCTGAATGGAGTGCAAATAACAATACCAGTAATGATTGGAGAACCTATAACTTGCAACCCTTTTTACAGGGATTAAAATCTAGTACTGACGATATTCTGAAAAATAATAAAGTTGTAGTTGGTCGTTTTTGTTACGGAATTCAGAAGAATTAAGCGCTGCCGATTCTTTCTCTGATGAAAGAAAAAAATACACTAAAACAGGTGAACTTTTTAGCTTGACTATCAACACTTATTCGCTTGCGAGAACAGGATAGTTTAACTATTATAAGTGAGGTTGAAGGCCATCTTCGGGAAACTACTACAAAATAGAACGTCAAACATATACAGGTGCGATTAGAGTATTTAGCATGAAGTTCCAACTGTTACTAGCTTCCCTATTTTCCCAGCTTAAAGGACGCCATTTGTGGTTAAGTATTCTGGTGTGGATTGCTTTGATTGTCCCAGCCCAAGCCGCTGTAATTTTGCGGGTGGCAATAGAAAGGGATGTCAAACAGGTAAAAGTCGGCAGTTCCACAGCAGCTGTTCTCAAAGATGGTAGCGGTAGGACTTTAGGAGAATTGCCGCAAATGAGCGCATTTATTGCCCAAGCTGTTCCTGGTGGAGTTGCTTTGGACAAATGGCGTTCTGGTTTATTTTGGATTGAACCAACAGGTAAAGGATTTGTTTACATTAACGACAAATGGTATCGGGGTCGAACTTTAGTTGTTCCCACATCTAAAGGCTTAACCGCTGTCAATTGGGTAGATTTAGAAGAATATCTTTACAGCGTCATCGGCGGTGAAATGGATACTAGATGGCCCGGTGAAGCCCTCAAAGCCCAGGCGATCACGGCCCGTACTTATGCCATCTATGAGCGGGAAAAACGCCGCAATGACCCCCTTTTCGACGTTGGCGACAGCCCCGATAAGTGGCAGATTTACAAAGGTGTCATCAGTGAATCTCCCACTACTTATGCAGCAGTTGATGGGACGGCAGGGCAAGTTCTTACTTACCGAAACCAGATTATTCTCTCTGTCTTCCACGCTTGTTCTGGCGGACATACAGAAAATGTCGAAGATGTTTGGGGAAGTCCACAACCTTACCTGCGTGGGGTTCCAGACTTTGACCAAAATGTCCCCGAATGCAATTGGGTGAGAACCTTCACTCCTGCGGAAATCAGTGCCAGCATTCCTGAAATGGGTAATGTTAAAGAAATGAAGATAGAGCAATTATCGCCTCACCAAAGCGTCAAAGCTTTGAGTATTATTGGCGATAAAGGTACAAAGGTACTAAGAGGTGAAGAGGTGCGCACTGCTCTCAAATTGAGAAGTACCCGCTTTACCGTCACCAAAAGCGCAGATGGTAGTTTTACCCTACAAGGTTTAGGCTACGGTCATGCTTTAGGTATGAGTCAGTGGGGAGCCTACAATTTAGCTTTGCGGAAATACAATCACCTGCAAATCTTGAATTACTACTACCGAGGTGTTGCCCTAGCGCCAATTCGAGCAAAATGAAAAAGTCAGGAGTTAGGAGTTTGGAGTTAGGAGTTTGGAGTTAGGAGTTTGGAGTTTGGAGTTGTACGCTTGTTGCATTTAAAAGTTGTAGAACAGACCTCTTGCCTATTCGTCATTCGCAAAAAAACGCCTGCTTTAGGCACCACAGCTTATTAGCATGATGAAGCCTGAACTAACTCCTAACTCCTAACCCCTAACTCTTAATCTTTAACTCCTAACTCCTAACTCCTAACTCCTAATTCCTAACTCTTAATTTCTAACTTCCTTCATTCAATCGTCTTTGCCATTCCGCGTCAATTTGTGCGGAACGTTCTACTTCCTGTTCCAGCAAATCTGTTTCGGTGGAGTAAACTAAATCCTCATTACCGATGACTTTTTCAGCCGCAAACTGACTGGCATAGGCAATTTTTTGTTCTAAAGCTGGATCGGTACTCGCTAATATTTTCGCACGGGAGAGGCGATCGCGGTTCCTAGAGGCAATTTGACTATTGCGCCATTTAATCCAGAAATAACGGACTAACGGCACACCCAAAAATCCTGTACCGTAAGCCAATAGTACCCAGTAAATCCCTTGAACAAAGGCAACAAGTCCCCCCAACTGCGCTGCGACTGCTCCATCCCTTAACAAACTGCCTAGTACTAATGCACCAACAAAATTGGCGACACCCAACCCTGCACTGAGCATAATTTGTCCGGAAGGAGCTGCACTAAATCGCCAAGGAAATTCCTCCAAGTACACTGATGCTGACTGACGGCGTTTTTTGCCTGCACTTACTTGTAACTCTGGAAAGTAGTATACAATAGAACCTTCGGGACTGACTGAAGGTTGCCCGTTAAAGCGTGTGAGAACGGGTAACATATAGTCTTCGTATTCTTGTTGATATTTTTCACCGATATCATCCAAATATGGCGAAACTTGCTCTGCAACAATCGCACCCCGGTTTTTCCGAATCACACCTGCAATTTCTTGCCAGCGACGTTCGTCTAAATTAGCGTTGGGATTACCATCACCGAATAAAAAGGAAAAGACAGCTTCAAAGAAATTCAGTTCGCTTTCTTCCTGTCCTCCCCGTCTTCGTTCTTCTCTACGTCGTTCTTCATAACCAGGGCTAAAATACCAGAATAAATCTGGGAAGTAGAAAAAGCCAAAGCCACCACCCCCTCCCCTAGAACCACCAGAATTATTGCCGTTATCCCGATCGGAGTTGGCTGCAATCGTAATCGCAATTATGGCGATCGCAATCAGCGCAATAGAAGCAACCAGAAAAACGCCAAAGGAAATCCGAATTAGGTAAAACAGTACTCCCCAGACCTTTTTCCACCATTCGGCAAGTTGTAATCGGAAATATTTCCTCCGTAATATTGCTCGAAAATTCTTTGAAAATTCGTAAACTATATCACCAGTACTTGCTACTTGCATATGCCCGCCAGCGTCAGATGCAAGAGCTAATAAACCAAGATTAGCCTCCCCCACATTCAATCCTGCTTGGGTTGCCACATCGCCAACAGTGACGCGGTAGCCCAATTGTTCGACAGCCTGCATGATACTTGGATTGGGAGCCATAGTGCTTCCCTCCTGTTTAAATTTACTCCCTTTATCAAGTATAAAGTTTTATTTTGACTGATTGGGGAACGGCTATAGAGTAATATCGCGGTAGTGCGGGTTGTTGCGTTTTCAGAACGGATACTATATTTTTCGTGCCTGCTGTGGCTCTGAAAATATTGATTTGGCCTAGCCCACGCAGGTGGGCTTTATATGTATAGCGACACCCTTCTAGGGTGTTGCGGCTTGTATCTTCGATTTTCATCACTCAGATACTGACAATCAAATCTATTGATACAGCTACATCAGGCAAAGCCGATGGGTAAACCGTTCCAACCGTTAATGTGGACTTTGATGCATACTCCCCATCTTGGGGTTCTCGAAATACTATAAGCTGTCTCTTTCTGAGGTTAACCACCCAGTATTCAGGAATTCTAGCTTCAGCATAGACTTTACTTTTCATCTCCAAGTCTTTGTCCAAGCTGGAATCTGAATATTCAATTAGCCAGAAAACATTTTCCGGATAAGGATGATGCTCCAAGTACTCACGCCCCAACCGTTGTACAATAGCAATATCAGGCTCAGGCTCAGAGTTGTTAGGAAGCGTAATCGGCTTACTTGAGCGAATCATTGCTCTATCGCCCAACAACCTCATCAAATATTCTCCGGCTTCACTGCTGAAATAGGCGTGAGGTTCTCCCTCCGGTGGCATCTCTACAATTTCTCCCTTGAGTAGTTCCACGCAGCGATTCTCCAAAATGCCCGCCGCAATCATGCGATGATATTCATCAGTCGTCCATTTAATTACAGTTACGGTCATAGCGATCGCTTATTTCTCGCTTTTCTTAATTCACATCATAACAAAATAGCAAACTCACACGGAGCTATCGCCCTGAAATAAGCATATAACTCTAGTGCAAGCGTATCTTTCTCGCTACTGAGCAAACGCACGCACTACCTAATATTTTTTAACTCCTCATAACTAGCGATCGCTTGGAATTTTCCCTAGTGATGAAACTATAGCTCTAGCGCAAGAGTTTTCTGTGGTGATGAAACTATAGCTCTAGCGCAAGAGTTTTCTGTGGTGATGAAACTATAGCTCTAGCGCAAGAGTTTTCTGTGGTGATGAAACTATAGCTCTAGCGCAAGAGTTTTCTGTGGTGATGAAACTATAGCTCTAGCGCAAGAGTTTTCTGTGGTGATGAAACTATAGCTCTAGCGCAAGAGTTTTCTGTGGTGATGAAACTATAGCTCTAGCGCAAGAATTTTCCCTAGTGATGAAACTATAGCTCTAGCGCAAGAGTTTTCTGTGCTGATGAAACTATAGCTCTAGCGCAAGAATTTTCCCTAGTGATGAAACTATAGCTCTAGCGCAAGAATTTTTTATTAGGAATAAAAAAAGAAATAACCGCTCCAGGTAACACTTCATGTTAGGATTAAAGGCTCAGGCTTGGTTTATCGGCAACATCTGCGCCTAAATATGGTTCAATACACTCTTGCTCAAAGCCCAGAAATCATCCTCACCGTTCCTGGCAAAGACTCAGCCAAAGCCCGTGAGAAAGCAATGGATCAATTAATGGAACTGATGGATTCGGGTAGTCTTCCCACAGAATTAGAAGAAGGATTTGGCGCTCAACAATTAATTGAAGTCAAAGAGCAGCCAATAGAATCTACTAGCGGTGAGGACGCTATTACACAAGCGGTTCAAGTTTTGAGCAACCTTGCCACGCTGAAACTCAAAGTTCAAGAGTCACGTAGCGAAGCGTTGGAAGTTCGCAAGGCAGTTGACGTTCTCTTCTGCGATGAATCTGTGACAGAAGAGGAAATTACTAAACTCAAAGAAGGCTTTAAAGTTCTCAAAACCTTTGCGACAGCAAATCTACGCTACCAAGAAGCCCGTTCCAAAGCAGAACAGGCTAGGGAAGTGCTAGATCAAGCGCTAAAATCTCCCGATAAGTAATTTGATAATTGTTAGTTGTTGTTTGTTCCGACCAACCACTATCCACCAACCACCAACAACTAACAACTAACCAATTAGGGTCGCTTAACTTTCCTCAGAGAAGAGGAATTAGAAGCATCAAGTTCTGCATCCACCTCAATCCTCTCAGCGCTGATACTCTGTTTGTAATAGCGTTCATAGTAGCTATTAGAGTTAGGTACAGATTCTTTTGACTTATTTGCTACCATCCCTAAAATGGGAGTGCCAGACACCTGTAAATCTTCTAATGCCTGTTGCAGAACAGTTCGTTTCAGCTTGCCCAATCCAGCGACTAATACCATACCATTGGTATTTGCTGCCAGCAGATAGGCATCCGCAAAACCAACTATCGGTGGGGTGTCATAAATTACTAAATCAAAAGCCGATTGCATCTCGTCCATTAAATCGTGCATTTTCTGAGACGCTAGCAACCTGACTGAATCTGGCGGAATCGGACCAGCACTCATGACATAGAGATTGTCTTCTAGAGGCGATCGCTCAATCACATTATTCCAATCTAAATCCTGTGAGATGACATCAGTCAATCCCTGAATATTCATTAAACCGACACGGTTGTGTAAGGTAGGACAACGTAAATTGGCATCTACTAATAAAACTCGTTGTCCCATGGCCGCTGCTGCCTGTGCTAATTGTATAGCAACAGTAGACTTACCATCACCCTGTCCCGCCGAACTGATGACAAGAGAGCGAATCGGACTATCCGAACCAAGCAGCAGAATATTGGTGTACAGAGAACGGAAAACTTCAAAAAACGAAGTAGGACTTGCATTTTGCAAATCTTGTGCCACCAAAGTCCCAAGTTCTTTTCTAAACGGAACTACCCCTAATAGTGGCAGTCTAGTAGCATCTTTGAGGTCTTTAGAAGAGTAGAAGACATTGCTGAGTTTATCCACTACCAAAGCTGCTCCCACACCCAACAGCAAACCTAAGACTCCCCCCAAGGCTAAGTTTTTCTTGGCATTTGCTGAGACAGTTGTAGGCTCAGTCACTTGAGTTAGTTTTGGATCTAATAACTGCCAAGGCTGCTGCTTTTGAGATTTTTCAATCTGCAACGCTTGTTTTTTGGTAGTAAATTGATCTAGGGATTCGGTATTAATTTTTAATTCTCGCTGGATATTATCGTAATTACGGCTAATAGTTGCTAAATCTTTGACGTAATTATTTAGGTTGTTTATTTTTTGCTCCAAAGAGCGATCGCGTGTTTGTAGATCCACGATGCGGCTTTGAAAATCTCTATTAACCCGATCCCTTTCGAGATTCAGTAAGGAGAGCATCGTTGCTTTCTGCTCGTTCAGACGCTGCATCCCTTCTTCTTCATCTGTAAAAACAGATGACCTTTTGGCAATTTCAGCGTCCAGTGGCAGAATTTGATCTAGTATTCTTTGGTAGTTAGCATTTTCACTCAGCACTGAATTACTAGCCGAGGCTCCGGGTTGCTGCGCTAACTCCCTTTGCAAATTCTGATATTTTGCTACCATTTGCTCTAACTGCACCCGACTCTCCAACTGCTGCTGGGTCAAATTAGCAATATAAGTCGAAACTTCTTGAGCTTTCTGTGCTGGATCGATTAACTTATTTTCCAGTCGCAGGCTTCGCAGTTTGTTTTGCCCTAATTTAACCCGATCTTCTATCGGCTTTATTTCTTGGTTAACAAACTTAATAGCCTGATCTACGTCTGCCTGACGTTCAGCCAAACTATACTGAAGAAAAGCATTAGCAAGCGTCTTCAAAACGTCGATAGCTCGCTTCTCGTCTTGATCTACATATGCAATTTTTAAGATATTATCCTGCTTGGAGTCTATAGTTAAATTCGCAGCAATTAAATTGTAAGTCAGTTCTGGATATTTCTTCTGAAGCTTTTCGACAACCGAATTAAGCACTCGATGACTTTCTAAAACCGCAATCGTAGTTTTTACTGGTTGTACTGTCTCAGGAAATGCCACACTACCGGGAGCGCTACCCAAAGTTTGAGGAATATTCGAGATCGCCTGACTTTCGCCAGTCACCGGTTTGGTTAAAATCTCAAACTCGCCTTGATACTCCGGAGGTGCTTGTTCTGCCTTTAATACCGTGGCCGTTGCGACAACCCCAGTTACACCAGCAATTAACAATGAACGGCGACGTAGAGCTGCTCCAACTTTGCCCAGATTTAATCCACCTTCATCAACATCATTTAAGTGGGCAGTGTTGACTTGTGATAATGGGTGATGATATTTGTCTGACTTCAGCATGGTATTTGTAAATTTAATTACTCATGTTATTTCCGCAGTTGGATGCTGCGATTCGAGAGAAAGGCATCCGTACTGGAATTTCTCCGACGTTGCCTTGCCGATGCACTCTGTAATATTACTGAATTAATTATGATGGCGCAGTCAAAAGTATCTCAAGCTTCACTTAAGTATCATTTTGAACTTACTTAACAGACTTATTACCCTGATGAAAGAATTTAAAATACAGGCTGATTTGGAGAGATGCACTATAACTACAGTAACATTACGCAGGAGGAATTTGGTTCCTGATTGACACCTTTAGTTCTAACAAAAAACTAAATAACTAGGTATTTAAATGTTATGGCTGTAAATAAAGTTTGAAGTAGGCGTGGAGCAATCGGTATAAATTGCTTAAGTTTACTAATCAACATCAAAGTTTTCCGGATAAATCAGGATGGTATCGATTTATCTTTATTGCGACAAATACACGGATACAGTCGCAGTCATGAAAAACCCGATTTTGTTGGTCAGATCCCTGACTTCGTAAAAGTTGTCAGGGATCTTGCGTAATGCATAGGCGAAGCGAAGCCTAGAAACATTGTAGGCAAAGGAGTACAGCCCAGGGCAGTATCAGTTATTGTTAAAAAATCTAAAGGGTGGACTAACAAGTCCACCCTCTATAATGCTGGGGCGCTAGGATTCGAACCTAGGGATGTCGGGACCAAAACCCGATGCCTTACCACTTGGCGACGCCCCAATGCGTTCACCTCACATAATATAGCAGTCACACCAGGGGTTGTGTCAAGTGGTTCCTGAAATTTTGTTGCCAATAAAAGTGAAAAGCTGGCTTTGGAGTCAAATCAAAGGCTTTCGCTACTCCAAAGAGTGAACAAAGGTGGCATACAAGCGCTTGTTCAGTTATTCTAGTAGTTAGACTTAGTTCTTTGTGAACACTCTATAAAAATAAAAATCATATATCTTAAGGTATTACTATCGAATGATTAGGGAAAATTATTTACCTTGACATTTAGTAAGTTTCAAGGTAAACATAACTGCCCAGCGACTTCAGCCTGTGTTTAACATTATTTATTCCAACTAACTTATGTCAAATGCCAGGTCAGGTATCAACCAAGAAGTGAATTTTTTCTCCTTACTTAGCTTTCTATTAAATCAACCAAAACCTCATAAAAAGAAAACATATGATTACACCGACTACGTTTGTGGTCGTGACTATGTTTTTGAGCTTATAGAAGATAAACCTAATTCAGGTTATATGACTTGCCAGAGCAAAGGCATCAAACTAGGCGATCGCATTATTTTACAAAACGACTCAACCATAGGGTTATATGAAGTTGAAGAGATTGAATACTATTCAGAGCCGTCAGATATGTGGATGGCCTTGCTTACGAAAGTAAAGTCCTGATTCCTGGACTGATGAGTCGGTGAGAATGAAGAGTGATTTTTGCTATTGTTGCATTATAGAAGTTTTACGTGCGATATCGTGTCCGCTTAATTTAGTTATAAATCCCCAATAACCCCAACCTCTACAGGTCATCCGTTTTGAGTTGGGGCGGCACCGTTTGCGTTCTTAATCTTAAGAGCGCAAAGCTGCCTTGTCTGAATCCTCATCTCAAAACCTCTTCCTTCTTCAAGGATATATAGATTTAATAAAACTAGATTCAGATTGTAAAGTATCGTAAAGTACACCGCATCTACCTGAAGACACGTTTATAAAGTTCAAGTAAGAGATTCATAAAGTTTGCCGTGAATGTGATATAAAGTACACTGAGTTAAATTAAAGCAGCGATACGATATAGCCAACTACTAAAAATACTGAAAAGAAAGGGTGTAAATTATACTGCCGAATAAGTTGAATCACCAGGGATTCATGCCTTTCCAATCAGAAACTAGCATAGACCTTGCGCTCTGATTATGGCGCAAGTAGTTGATAGTAGGGTGTTTGAGGGTCAATTAACATCAGCCCAAGTCTAACCAGTGTGGGTGCTAAAACAACAGTTTGGGGACTCTCTCGAAGTATCTTCGTGACAATTCGTTATCTAGAGCAAATGTATCCTAACCGTGACATTTAACTTCCTTAGAAAGTTTTTCGGTTTGAGCAAGTAGAAGCTTGAAAGTATTTTAAAGAGTCACAGTTAAGCAAGTATCTACCGTAATTAAATAGTTAATTATTTATACATAGGAGATTGGGCTTCGATGGTCTTTTTGATCTCAGTCCCTCCAACGTAACCTTCTTCTTATCTTTTTTATACTTATTGATGAGGGAGGTCGAATTGCAGAGAAGGTGTGACAAAAATCGGAAACGCTCGAAAAGACGGACAATTTATTGTCCAGTTCATGGATGCTACATACACAGTATAAGCCAAAAGTATGCATTATTTGCCGACCAAGCAGGGCAACTTCAGGAACGGGGTGTAGGACGAGAAGAAGCCCAGATATTGATCGCAAGCAAAACTGCAATTACTCTCAAGGGTGAATGGTTAGAAGCTTTTTGGTGCGATCTGTGTCAGGAAACGAAGTGGTATCACGTCACCAAACGCGATCGCATCTATGAAGTTACAAATGCACCAAGAGAACTCTGGCAACAAGCAATTGGGGTAATGAACCCATCTGGAAATCCAACTGTTAGCGAATTTACTCGCAGACAGTCACGGATGGTTGGCGATCGCGGCATCAAGGATTTTCGGTTTGTAGGTTAAGCCAGCAGTTGAAGTCACTTTCTTAAGCATACTGCCAAGAAATAAATGCCCAGCCGTCACAGCTAGATCCTGTCTTCGACACGCTCCGCGAACGACACACACGAATAATTTCAACACACGGCTGGGCATTTATTTTTATGGATCACTCTAATACGCGAATAGTCTCACTCAGCAGCCATTTATTATGCAGCCACAAGAACATTTTGACTTTGAAGAAATAGATTTTCAAAAATACTGGCTTGTCCTGCAACGCCGTTGGATACCCGCAACAGGGGTTTTCTCCGTAATTTTCACTATGGCATCTGTATTTGCACTTTCATTAAAACCTACGTATAAAGCAGATGGAAGCGTGCTAATTAAGGTGAATCGCTCCTCACTAACAGGATTAGAGGAAAATATTGGACGGATTGACCCTGCACTTCAGACAAATAATCCTACAGATACTCAGGCAAAGATTGTTGCGTCGGTTCCAGTTATTGAAGAAACTATAAATTCACTGCATCTAAAGGATAAGCAGGGCAAAGCGATTAAAATCCGAGACCTCACAAAAAAACTTAAGGTAGAAAGTACAAAAGGAACGGATGTTGTGGAAATTTCCTACTCTGACAGCGATCCAAAACAGGCTGCCAAAGTAGTTAACAAAATTATTGAAATATATATCAGGAATAACATTAACGCGAATCGGGCTGAAGCAGTCTCTGTTCGCAAGTTCATTGGAAAGCAACTACCCTCAAGTGAGGCAGCTGTAAAACAAGCAGAGTCATTTCTGCGTAAATTTAAAGAAGAAAATAAGGTCATCGTTCTTGCCGAAGAAGCAACTGCAGCAGTCAAAACAATTTCTCAGCTAGAAGATCAAATTGCTCAAGCTCAAGCTCAACTAGTTGATGCTACCGGACGAGAGGCAAAGTTACTTAAAGAGGTCAACGTTGATTCGCAACAAGCTGTAGCATTTACTCAGTTGAGTCAAACACCTGGAGTTCAAAAAGTGCTTGCTCAACTCCAAGAAGCGCAAAGCCTGCTTGCAGTTGAGCAAACCCGCTTACAGCCTGGACACCCAAGCATCATTAGCTTGAACGAAAAAGTTACTGCTCTCAACAGTTTGCTGCAAGTGCGGGTACAGGAGGTAGCTGGTAGTAATGAACAAGTAAGGGTAGGAAATTTACAAATTGGAGAGTTGCGACAAAGCCTGATTGCAGATATTGTTCGTGTTCAAGCAGAGCGTATTGGTCTAGAAAGACAAGTTACTGAACTTTCTAATATGCGGACTGCTTATAAAGAACGTGCAAACATTTTGCCACGGCTAGAACAGAATCAACGGGAACTGGAGCGGCAGATGAAAGCGGCGCAAACGACTTACGAAACACTCTTGACCAGATTGCAAGAGATTAAAGTCGCAGAAAACCAAAATATTGGCAATGCTAGCGTCATCTCAAAAGCCTTAGTACCAGACCAACCTGTAGGTCTTGGAAAAAAAGTGGTTTTGGCAGGTGGAGGAGTTGTTGGAATTTTGCTGGGGATAACGGCTGCATTTGCTATAGATTTGATAGACAGATCGCTTAAGACAGTTAGAGAAGCCAGGGAAATCTTCCAATACACCTTATTGGGAGTGATTCCCTTATTGAGTAGGGATAGCAAAAATAGTGGAGATCCATCCATCCCCAAAGTGATTGGTAGAGACATTCCTCACTACCCGCTTGGTGATGCCTACCAAATGCTGCAAGCGAACTTAAAGTTTCTCAGTTCGGATAAGAAGTTAAAAAGCATTGTAGTTACAAGTTCTGTCTCTAAAGAGGGTAAGTCTGAAGTTGCTGCAAATTTAGCTGTCTCTATGGCTCAGGTAGGGAATCGAGTCTTGCTTGTAGATGCTAATATGCGTCATTCCGTACAGCATCATATCTGGAATCTGACAAATACAGTGGGTTTAAGTAATCTCATTGTTGACCAAGTTGCTCTTGACGCAGCCGTCCATCAAGTAATGCCTAACCTTGATGTTCTTCTTGCTGGGGTAGTACCTCCTAACCCTGTGGCACTGCTGGATTCCAATCGCATGGCTTCTTTGGTCACTACCTTTGTCAATAACTACGATTTCGTAATTTTTGATACTCCCGCTCTCGCTGGAACAGCAGATGCTGCGGTTTTGGGCAAGCTGGTGGACGGCATCTTACTTGTAGTTCGTCCTGGAGTGGTTAACTCTGCTTCGGCACAAGCAGCAAAAGAGTTCTTAACCCAGTCTGGTCAGCAAGTTTTGGGCATGGCAATCAATGGTGTGAATGTCAAGCGTGAGCCAGACAGCTACTTTTACTACACGCAAAAGCAGGTTGAAACTGGTTCTAAGTCGAAAAAATCTATCAATATCAAATCCACTTCATCGGAGGTTAGTAAATAAATAGTTCCATTTCCAACCGTTACACCTTAGAAAAAGGATTATTTATCTGTGTTTATCCTCGCTGGGGGTTTAAGACCCCGACCTAATCAGGCCGTCCGTTTTGAGTTGGGGTGGCACGTTTGCAAAGCTGCCTTGTCTGAATCCCCATCTAAAACTTCTTCCTTCTTTCTTCTTCCTTCATTCAGAGGTTATAATTAGGTGATCAAATCTCTGTCAAAATTTTTGTATATCCTTGGAGAAGCAAAAGGTAAACTTGTATGGTTATTCCTTGCATCCATTACAGCTTCTCTATTAGAAGCGATAGGTATTGGACTTATCGGTCCCTTTTTAAGTTTAGCTTCTCATCCAGAATCTATACAGGACTCTTCCTTTTTAGACTGGGCTTATAGGCAATCAGGTGTGCAAACCAGTCAACAATTTATTTCGATTGTTGGGCTAGTAATTGCACTTGTTTTTTGCTTCAAGGCATTAGTATATTTTCTGGTTAAAGCATATATCTACAGGTTTAGTTTTAGTCAAAAAGGGAAACTTTGCTCAAAACTAATTAGAGCATATCTAACAGTTCCCTATACTTTCTTCCTCAGCAGAAACACTGCCAGTATTATTAGAAATATCGTCATTGAGACAGATAAATTTTGTTATGCTTATATGCTTCCACTCCTAGATGGCAGCGCTAACCTTGTGGTTGTTATTGCACTTATATTTTTACTTGGTAAAACGGATTTAGTTTTTCTAGCAATAGCATCAGCAGTTATTTTACCTGTCTTTTTACTATTTTACACACTCAGAAAGAATTTCAGACACTGGGGTGAAGAAGCATCTGAATCTCGCAATCAGATGGTTCGGATTATTAACCATAGTTTGGGGGGAGTTAAGGAGACACGGCTTATCGGTTGTGAGCAGTACTTTGAGAAACAGATGGATGAGCAAGGATACAGGTACGAAATTGCGGAATCTCTCTTTCATTATTCTCAAATTATTCCACGCATTTCAATTGAGACAATTTTAGTTTTATTTTTGATAATTCTTGTATCTGTATCTCAGAGTTTTTCTAATGGGGGACTAGAAACACTTATTCCAACTTTAAGTGTTTTTGCAGTAGCTTCACTCCGTCTGATACCAGCAGCTAGCCAGTCAATAGCAGCAATTGGTCATCTTCAGAATGCTACTTATTCTGTTAATGCTATTTATTCAGATTTGAAGGAGACTCAGCAACAAAATAACCACAAAAATCTCGGGTTATCGCACAAAGATAAGCGACGCAATCAATTAAGTTCTGAGTTTGCCGGACAGCAAATTATGACTTTCAGGGATCGAATTGAATTGCGGAACATCACATACTCTTATCCAAATGTAAAATCTTCTGCCATCTCAAATATTTCTTTAAATTTGAACAAGGGTGAGTCTATTGCACTAATTGGTAAATCTGGGGCTGGAAAAACAACTTTAGTGGATGTGATTCTGGGTCTTTTGGAACCGGAAAAAGGAGACATTTGTGTTGATGGTGTCTCTATATATAAAGATATCCGTTCATGGCAAAACTTAATCGGTTACATTCCACAATCCATTTTTCTCATGGATGACACCATCGAACGCAACATTGCTTTCGGTGTTCCAAATGACTTGATACATACAGAAAGGATGAATAAAGCTATCCAGGCTGCTCAACTGACAGAACTCATAGTCCAACTACCTGAAGGTCTGCAAACAGTTGTTGGTGAGCGTGGAGTCAGGCTTTCGGGTGGTCAGCGTCAAAGGGTTGGTATTGCAAGGGCACTATACCATGAGCGAGAAATTTTAGTCCTAGATGAAGCTACATCCGCACTAGATAATGAGACGGAAAGTCTTGTGAATGAAGCAATTCGGGCATTATCTGGCACAAAGACAATAATTATCATTGCTCATCGACTCTCGACTGTTGAGCATTGCGATCGCATCTATCTACTTGAGGGAGGTGGGATTGTGAAGTCGGGTAGTTATCAGCAAGTTGTAGTCGGGTAGTAAATTAATTCCTGAAATTGGCTAAGGAGCTATTAAAGTGAAAAGTCTGAAAGTTTTTATGTTATCGAATCTAGGGAAAAATCCCTACAATCAATTATTAATTGAGCATTTAGCTAAAAACGGGGTCAAAGTAGAATCTGAAGACGACCATCAAGGCATTATATTCTTACCACAAGTATTGAAGAAAGGTCGGCCTAATATTCTTCACCTCCACAAGCTACATTATTTTTTCCTTAGTAAAAAAGGACAGCATAAATCATTTTTTGACCGAGATGAGGTTCGACGTTCATTTAAGTTGTTGGTATTTCTCAGTCAAATTTGGATTTTGAAGTTAATCGGAACCAAAATTGTTTGTACAGTTCACGAGTGGGCTGACAAAGTGGAGGGAGGTAAACAGAGTATTCCTTCGGGTTGGTTACCTATACTTGGTAGAGGATTTGATGCATTAATCGTTCATTGCGAAACTACGAAAAAGCAACTGCTCGAAGGATTTGGTTTAGAAATTTTACCCAAGGTATTTGTTGTACAACACGGCAATTACATCGGTTCGTATGCCAACTCTATTAGTCAACAATTGGGTCGAAAAATCTTAGCTATAAAGGACGAAAACTTAACTTTTCTGCTTTTTGGAAATATCTACCATTCTAAAGGCTTTTTGGAAGCAATTGATAGTTTCAAGAGATTACCCCAACATAAGTTATTTCTCATAATTGCTGGCTACCCTGCTGAATCGGGTATTGAAAACCTGATACGTGAAAAAATACAGGGTTATGGCAATATTTTATTTGTGCCTCAACAAGTGCCAGACAAGGAAGTTCAAATTTATATGAATGCCTGCGATTGCGTGGTACTTCCATATAAAATTTTTACGACTTCGGGAGTAACTCTACTGGCAATGTCATTTGGGAAAGCTTGCATTGCACCCAATTCAGGTTATTTTAGTGATTTGCTTGATGAATTCGGAGCATTTCTTTACGATTCAACTCAAGAGAATGGCTTGTTTTATGCCATGAAAGAAGCAATTTATAAGCAAGGTATGCTTCTAGATATGGGTGAGCATAATCTGGAATTAGCTCAGAAATGGAACTGGGATTATGTTGCCGAAGAAACTCTAAATGTTTACCAACAATGTCTGAGGTAGTTACTTTTATTAAGTTAGATTTTACCTTCGACTGAAAGCTTGTGTTCGCAATGACATTATATAGCCTCTTTCTTTTCAGTCTGAGGTCTATTTCCACTTGGAAAGATGTTTTCTTTGAGGAGTTTCGCCTGGAAGAGTCAAATATCGTAAATGGAACTATGAAAACAGTTAAACAGCTATATCAGCGAATATTTTCATATCATCTTCGCGGTCAAATAAAACTAATAGTATTTAAGCTTTTCAGAAAGCTTCAAATCTTATCTCTACTCAACAAAATAGGATTCTTAGCTGCTAATAGGTATCTTCCACTCAATGGGAACAATATAGAAGAAGTTTTGGGAGTTTCCAATGGGCATACCCAAACTTACAAAATAGTAGAAGATATTATAACAACGGAGCCTGCGAATCATCTTTCCGAACAGGTATTAAATGAGATTCAGCCATTCGCAGCAGTAACAGAAACCGTAGTATTAGATACTAGAGACTGCGGATTTTCTTTTCGCAATAATTACATCCTAGATAGAAAATTGAATGTCATTGGAGGATACAGAATAGAGTTTGAGAAGTTACCTATATATATACAAACACTTTCAAATGCAACTAGGCTATCGGGAACGGTAGCATACTTATCCGAATCAGAGCCATCAAACTATTACCATTGGATGTGCGCAACATTGCCACTCATTAGGTTTTATCAGAAGTTTTATAATCTGGCGGATATTGATTTTTTTTATGTTGGCCAATTTCCACTATCTGGCTTTCATGAAGAGACTTTGAGAAAAGCAGGTATTTCTATGAGACAAGTTATTCAGAAAGCCTGTACAGCCGATAGGTTAGTCGCAGCAATTAGCAGCCGATTTATGGGTGTTAACGATCCAGTTAGTGAAGAAGCTTATCGTTTTACTAGAAGTCTTTTCCAGAATGAATGCCATCGGGGTGCAGAAAAAGAGAAAATTCGTATCTATGTACCAAGAGGCAATGTCAGCAGAAGAAGAGTGATTAATGAAACTGCAGTAATTGATTTGCTCTCTGCTTATGGCTTTCAAACAGTAGAAATGGACGGAAAAACAGTCAAAGAGCAAGCGGAAATATTTTCTCGGGCAGAGGCAATAGTTGCTCCACATGGTGCAGCTTTGACTAATTTGCTCTTTGCACAACCTCTAACAACTGTGATTGAAATCATCCCGAATGGATTTACAAATAATTGTTTCTATGTATTAGCTAATTATGGAAAACTCAACTACTTGTATTTGCAAGGTGAAAACATTGGTCAAACCAAGGATGCACATCATCGAGATATATATGTAGATATTCAAAAGCTTGAAAAGATTTGTCAAATGTCACTTCGCAAGTTAAATTACTGTTAAAAAAATAAAATTTTACAAATAATGAAAGTATCACTAATCAGTACATACGACAAAGCCAATGGTTCAGGTACTGCTACTTACCGCCTACATCAAGGTTTGCAGAAAATTGGCGTAGTCTCTCAAATGTTAGTACAAGGCAAAAGTACTGATGATAAAACGATCGCTGGGCCAAAGACAAGACTGGCACAAGGTATCGCAAGGGCAAGGATTACCTTTGACGCTTTACCTCTAAAATTCTATCCTCAACGCGATAACACAACATTTTCTGTACAGTGGTTTCCAGATAAAGTCGCACAAAACATTGCTAATTTTAGTCCCGATGTCATTAATTTACATTGGATGAATGAGGGATATGTGCAAATTGAAACCATCGCTAAATTGAGAAAACCTCTAGTTTGGACACTCCACGATATGTGGGCCTTTACAGGTGGGTGTCATTATAACCAGGAGTGCGATCGCTATACAAAATCTTGTGGAGCTTGTCCCCAGCTTGGCAGCAGTAAAGACGGGGATTTATCCCGGTGGGTGTTTCAGCGCAAAGCCAAGGCTTGGAGAAATCTTAATTTAACTGTCGTTACCCCTAGTTTGTGGTTGGGCAACTGTGCTAGAAAAAGTCCTCTATTCCAAAATTATCGCATCGAAGTCATCCCTAACGGTCTTGATACTGCAATCTATAAACCCCTGTCTAAGCAGGTAGCACGAGAACTACTGAATTTACCTCAAGATAAGCAACTTGTGGTTTTTGGGGCACTACAAGCAAATAGTGATAGTCGCAAGGGGCTTCATCTATTGCAGCCAGCTCTCGTAAATTTGAGTCAATCTGGATTACGCGATCGCCTAGAAATTGTAATTTTTGGCTGCAACACTCCAGAAGTTCCACCGGAATTTGGTTTTAAGTCTCACTATTTAGGCACTCTTAGAGATGACCTCTCGCTGGCTTTAATCTATTCTGCTGCAGATGTCTTCATTGCTCCTTCTACTCAGGAAAACTTAGCCAATACTGTGATGGAGTCACTCGCTTGCGGTACACCCTGTGTTGCCTTCAATATCGGTGGAATGCCAGATATGATTGAGCATCAAAAAAATGGCTATCTAGCTCAACCATACAAGATAGAAGACTTGGCTAAAGGAATTGCTTGGGTATTAGAAAACCCAGAACGTCACCAAAAACTTGCCGAAAATGCTCGCACCAAAGTAGAGCAAGAATTTACTTTGGAAATCCAAGCACGACGCTACAAATCTCTGTTTGATGAAATTCAATCTGGGCAACATAAAATTTACTCTTAACACTTGGAGAAAGAACATTGAAAGCTCAATCAATTGGGCATCTATGGCGAAAGCTAGAGCCAGGGATTGTAATTCTACTGCTTTTAGTATTTTCTGCAGATGTCGATTTAGCACCTTTTCTACGTACAGGTGTAAATATATTTGCCTATGTAATTATTTATCCCCTTGTACTTGGATGCTGGAAACGCTTTCTTTATGTTTGTACAAGAGATTGGACATTACTGCTTCTACTAGTAGTTGCTCTGACTTCATTCTTTTGGTCTGTAGCTCCGGAGGTGACTTCCCTTAAGCTCAGAGCTTTGATGCGGACAATGATGATTGGTGGATACTTGGCTGCACGCTATACCCCATTAGAGCAGAAACAATTGCTATCGAAAGTTTTAATTCTCTCTGGGTTTTTCAGTTATGCAGCGGTTCTGCTTTTACCAAGCTATGGCATCAAGTTTGCTAGTGCTGATGGGGACTTGGGATGGACGGGCATATATGGATTTAAGAATGGACTAGGTACCATGATGAATTTGGGAGCTACCTTAGCTTTGCTGAATTTTCTTCATGGTAAAAAAAACCGATTGCTTTCACTAGTTGGATTTTGTTTGGCAGTAATTCTAATCGTATGTTCCAAGAGTTCAACTAGTTTAATTTCTCTGGCATCTGCAATTGCATTATTGCCAATTTATAAAATTATGAAGCAGCATTACAAGCTGCGGATTGTTTTTTTTATTAGTGCATTACTTTTATCTGTTAGTGTAGCTATATTAGCTCTCACTAATTTAGATACGATTTTCACTAATTTTTTGGGTAAGGAAGCCACTCTTTCTGGACGTCAACCACTCTGGGGAGCAATTGTTTCGGTAGGTAATGAGCGACCTTGGCTTGGCTATGGATTTGGAGGTGCATTCTGGAATTCTCCCTTCGGTCTTGAGGCTATTAGTAGAAACCCTCTAGGTTGGCCACCACTAGATTCCGATCTTACTAAGTTTCACAGTCATAGTGGTTTTGTAGAGCTTTTTACTCAGTTAGGTTGGTTAGGTTGTTCAATATTTGCACTCAACTTCGTATTTGTTTTTTATCGAGTTATTACTTTAGCCATATCAACGAAGAAAATAGAATATTTCTGGATGCTTCAAATTCTGATAATTTTTGTGGTCTTTAACTATACTGAGGCTCCAACTATATTAGTTGCCAATCAATTTATGTGGGTTTTGTATGTATCAATTTGTCTTTCTACTGCTATTCAAAAGGGACGAATTAAAAGAGAATCACAGCGAAGGAACTTCCAAAAAATTAATTGTCCAGTAGGATAAGCATCTTGCCTGTCATTTTCGGGCTTAGACATATATTTTCAGTAATACAAGTAATTTCTATAGGCTAAATATCATGAAGAAAGTATGCGGCAGTGATTCAATTTATGCTGCAAAATTTTCCGCTTCTTCAGGGGAAAAATCCTACAATGATAAGCTTTATTTCTATGCTCGTTAGAAGGCAGAACAAGAATTTGCATTAGAAATTCAAGCTGGTGTTATTTTTCTTTGTTTAAGGAAGTTTTTTGAATTAACTATCAACTACGCAAAGTACGCTAACCGAGGGAAGAAAGATATTATGAAAGTTCTTTTTTTGACGACAATTCTGTTAAGTAAAAACTGTAATGGTGGTGAAGTTGCTTCTCAGTGGTTTATTGATGCGATTAGGGGTTTGGGACATCAAGTTACAGTTGTTGGCTATCTTCGTAAGGGAGATGCTTTTAAGCATAATCCGCAAGAGGTGTTAGTCGTTGATGAGCGGTATACGGAAACGAGAAAGTCTAAGTTTCATACCATGCTTTGGATGGGATATAGTTTTCTCAAAAATCTCCCTTATTCATCAGCCAAATACTATTCTGCTGCTTACATCAGTTTAGTTAAAAAGTTATTGAATCAAGAGGACTATAACTGTATTATTATTAACCACGCTCAGATGCTTTGGATAGAAAAATTTATCCCAGATAAGAGCAAGTTGATTAATATTGCTCAAAATATCGAGAATGAAATATATGAGGATCATGCTAAAAAAGCCAAGAATTTAATTTCAAGGTTTATTTATCAAAGAGAAGCGAGTTTAATTAGAGCGCAGGAAGAAAGTTTGCCAGGGATTCAACAGGTTTGGACGTTGACTGAACACGACAATAAGTACTTTTCTCAATTCAGTGGTGCAAATAGAACTAAAACTTTTGGAATTGTAGCAACTGCGACAAATGTCAAGGAAAAGACTGTTAATAAATCCTGCGATATTGGTCTTTTAGGTAGTTGGTCATGGCAAGCAAATATCGAAGCCCTGGAATGGTTTCTAGAAGCTGTTTATCCTCATTTGCCAACTAATTTGTCAATTCATATTGCTGGCAAAGGTGCTGATTGGTTGGATGGTAAATATCCGAATATCATCTATTGCGGTGTCGTACCAGATGCTCAAGAATTTATGGCACATTCCCGAGTTGTAGCGATTCCAACTTTGAGTGGAGGTGGTATCCAAATCAAAACTTTAGATGCAATTACCTCTGGTTCTTTCATCGTCGCTACCACTGTAGGTTTACGAGGAATTTCTCAACCCCCATCCACAGTTAAAATTGCCGACAATCCAGAAGAATTCGCTTCTTCTTTAGTTTCAGCCGTAGCTTTATCATCAACGCAAAAATCCTTTGATGAAGCTAAAAATTGGTACCAACAACGTCGAGATCAATTCCACAATGATGTTGCTGATGCACTTAATAGAGCAAAGAGTTAAGAGGTGCCCTGCATCAAGAAAAATCCGAAGCCAAAAATCTCTCTCCAACCTCTTCCCTTTCCGTACTTAGCGTCTAAGCCGAGACGGCTGACTTCGCCTACGTGGTTAAATAAATGAAAATATCAATCATTACACCCGTATATAATTCCGCCAAAACATTGGAGACAACTATCCAAAGTATTATCAATCAAAAAACCACATCGCAATTAGAATACATAATTGTTGATGGAGGCTCAAATGATGGCGGTCTAGAAATCATTCAGCGTTATTTAGATCACATCGACATTTTTATTTCTGAAACTGATAAAGGTGTCTATGATGCGATGAATAAGGGTATTGCTCGTGCGACGGGTGACATTATCGGTATCATCAATGCTGATGATTGGTATAACGATAAAGCATTAGAAGCTGTGGAAACCATTTTTACACAAGAACCAGATGTTTCCATCGTTTACTCTCCCATACATAACTATTTTGACGGTAAGTATTTAAATACCTTCACACCAGGTAAATTAGAAAATCTTGTATTCAAATTTACCTTGAATCATCCTAGCTGCTTTGTGAGAAAGTCAGTCTACGACCAGATAGGTGTGTTTGATTTAACCTACTCTATGGCGGCTGACTACGATTTCATTTTTCGAGCTTATAAATCTGGTGTTAGTTTTCGCTACCTTGATACACCGCTTGTTTCGTACTCTCTTAACGGCATGACTGGAAAACCATCAAGTAAATTTAAACAAATCCATGAGAGTTGGAGAGTCGCATCAAAATTTGCTCAAAACACCTCTAAGGACTTAGAAAAACAACGTCAAAAATTTTACTTAGTTTGGCTAGTTAAAGAATACCTAACCTTGCCATTCAAGCAATTTATTAAACCCCATACTGCTAGGAAAATCAAAGCTTTTGTGAGAAATATCTTAGGAGGTTTGCCATCCGATCGCTATGGAGCATGGTGACATTAAATGAAGGAAGAAGGAAGAAGGAAGAAGGAAGAAGAATGTTTGTACAGCGGTTCCTGCTGTTATGAAGTACAGTCTCCACTCTTTCATATATTCTGAAAATATGGGGATTTTCTCGCTATGAAAAGTTTTGCAGAAGTCTCGGTACTGAACACGAGATTCCATAAAGTAACAGTCCATCAACTAATCCAATATTTAGTATCGGCTGCAAAAACAGAAACCAAAAAAATTGTTGGTAATGTGAATATCCGAGCGATGAACTTTGCCTATGAACTACCTTGGTATCGAGATTTTATAAATGATGCTGATTTGGTTTTTTGTGATGGATTCGGCATTATTTTAGGAGCTAAATTTTGCGGATGTTCTGTCGATTCCACTCATCGGATGACTTGTCCTGATTACATCGAAGATTTAGTCAAGGCTTGTGAAAAAAACAATGTCTCTTTGTTTATTCTTGCTGGTCGTCCTGGTGTAGTAGAAAAGGCGATTCATAAGTTTAACGTGATTGCACCAAACTTAAAAGTAGAAGGGCATCATGGCTATTTCAAAAAGTCTGGTGCGGAAAATGATGCTGTTATTCAGAAGATTAACGAGTTTCAACCTGGAATCTTATATATAGGTTTTGGGATGCCATTGCAGGAACGTTGGATTGTAGAAAATTTTGACCGCATAGAAGCGCGGATTTTCTTACCTCTAGGTGCTTGCCTTGACTTCTATACGGATACTGTAAACAGAGGACCTTCTTGGCTTACTGACAACGGATTTGAGTGGCTTTCACGATTTATTACCGAACCACGCCGCCTCTGGAAACGATATTTCTTGGGAAATTTCGTTTTTTTCTATCGAGTTTTTTGTAATAAGCTTTTCAATTCCCCAAAAAAAAAGCGACTTCAACATAAAGACTGAAATTTCAGTTGATAGTTGTTCTTCTCAAGCTATTTTTTGGGTGCATTTAATTGGGAAATTTTGCATGGATTGGCCTCCTATACTCCCAATTTAGGATTGCTATTAATGCACTAGGGTGTGAATCGCCTCCGGTTAACTCTAAATGAGAGTAGCTGAATCTCCGTTTCTGACAGCTTGAAGTTTGTTTGCACCAACTTACCTAACGTCACAGTAACTAGAGGCGATCGCAATTTTCCTATATGATTAACCCCCCTCCTTGTCTATTGACACTAAAATGGTTCGGGAAAATACTTGGTAGCAATACTGCCGATTTTGTCAAGATAGGCGACAAATATTTAAAGATCAGAGGTTATTTTATTACTTACCATGATTTACATCATCTTGAAGCTTCTTGTTTAGATAGAGTTCAAATAGGAAGACACATGGTAAGTGGAATTCATGGCATTAACTCAGATATGTTTCATGACTCCCCAATTGTAGAGGAGTATGATGGCATATTGGATGAGATTCGTGTTGTGTTTCATCAGTGGATATCTCGACCATCGCTATTCACAACTCTGAAAGGAATCTTTTGGATGTTCTGGATAATATTATATGGTCTCAACTCAATCGCTATCGTATTTCGCTTAGTTAGAGCCAGCAAACATCGCGAAGACTTTTACAAGTTAGCTGAGAACATGATATTCGTTAGTTCAAATGAATTTAATGAATTTAATGTTCAGAATAATACTAACCAGGAAATTTCCTTAGGCAATTACGGGCATTGAAGATTGATTAGGGTGCTTATTATTTAACGTAAGTTGCTAGTTATATAGTTAGGGTTGGCAATGGGTAATAGTCCTTTCAATAACCCATTGTAAAACCACATCTTTTCATGGAATTGCATCCTTGATTAATGCAGATAATTATCTTAAAAATAATAGTTAATTATGGCTTATAAACGATTAATTAGTAGGCGGCATATTATGCGTTTAGGTCTTGCAACTCTGTCGGGTATAGGGGTTGTTTTAGGAGCTAAAAAAATTTATCCACGTCAACAGATTTCATCATTTAGCAACCAAGAAAAGAACTTAAGACGAGATTTTACAGTATCTGGAAAGACTCCCCTGAGAAATCGTGCTGCTAGCAAAGGATTGATTTATGGAGCCGCAGGTAACTACCCGGCATTATCTTCAGATGAAGCATTTAAAAAGCGTTTTGCACAGGAATGCGGTATTCTTGTTCCGGAAAATGAACTTAAATGGGATACCTTACGCCCTACTCCATACATTTTTGATTTTTCTAAAGGTGATTGGTTAGCTCAATTCGCACAGCGTAACAATATGCTTTTTCGGGGGCATAATTTGGTCTGGAATCAGTTTATGCCTGAGTGGTTTAAGGAGGTAGTCAACCGTCAGAACGCCGAAAAATTCTTGGTCGAACATATCACAACTGTCACCAAACACTATGTCGGTCAGATGCATTCCTGGGATGTGGTAAATGAGGGGATCGATCCAAATCACGGAAACCCTGACGGATTGGCAAATTCACCGTGGCTAGATTTCTTAGGTGCAGATTACATTGAACTTGCCTTTCGAGTTGCTGCTCAATCCGATCCTAAAGCTTTGCTAGTTTACAACGAGGGAGGACTAAAGTATGACACTCCTGAACACGAAGCAAGGAGAACCGCTGTTCTGAAATTGCTAGAACATTTGAAATCTAGAGGAACACCAATTCATGCTCTTGGTATGGAATCCCATATTTTAGCTCATGAAACCCGTTTCAATCCCAAAAAATTACGGACTTTCCTGAGTGATGTCGCAAGTCTTGGTTTGAAAATTATGATTACTGAATTAGATGTAATAGACCAAAAGTTACCAGCAGATCCAACGCTTCGCGATCGCATAGTTGCTGGAGCCTATCAAGACTTTCTTTCAGTGGTGTTAGATGAAAAAGCAACGATCGCTGTACTAACTTGGGGATTGAGCGATCGCTACACCTGGATTTCACGGTTTAATTCCCGTTCAGATGCTGCAACCGTGCGTCCTTTGCCCCTGGACTCAGATTTTAAACCTAAGTTGGGCTGGAATGCGATCGCTTCTTCATTTGACAAAGCTCCAAAACGTTAGCAAAAAAACCAAGTTTTCCACCTCAATTTTTCTAGTTTTGCTACTTGACTAAACAATTTCTACATTTTAGATTTCGGATTGTGAGGGGAGAAAAATCTCCAAATGAGTGGAGGTTTCAACTTCCCACAAAATCCGAAATCCAAAATTTATTGACCGAATTCTCTGGTATATATGTCGCTGTAAATCCAGAGAATCTTGTCAGTTAGACAGATTGTTATTTATTCACCGACTCAGGAGTGCAGTTAACGGTACAAATTCAAAGATTAAAATTATCATGGTTCCCAAATATATACCAGTAGAAAGCCTCAAAACAGATTTGAGGTCTGCTCAAGGCACAAAGATACAGAAAGGATTAGCGATAAGATTAATCCGCGTATTAACACTTGTACTTCTAGATGCCATATCTCTGTCCTTAGCATGGAGCTTGGCAGTCTACTATGGAACACCATTACCTTCTCCTTGGACACAAAATTTATCTTTTCTATTACTAACTCTAATTACTGCAATCGGCATCTTTGCAACAACAGGACAGTATAAAGCAGGAGTTCGTCGGCGCAATTATTTTGACCTGATAAAAGCAATTTTTCTATCAGAGTTATTACTCTTACTTATTGCTTTTCTTTATGAACCAAATCGCTATGTCTCGCGCTCAACTTTTCTATTATTTTGCTTTTTGTCCATAACATTCATCTGTACTGCTCGTCTGATATTTGATATCACTACTAAATTAGTACGGAAAAAAGGGCTAGCTCGTCACCCCGTTTTTCTCATCGCGGATGCAGAGGAACGAGAGGCTAATATTAGCATTATAGAAAAAGAAAATGCCTATTCTATACTTGCAGTAACTGACGCTAGCTGTCTTGACAAATGTAACCGAGAAAAAACCTTTGCCTCACTTCAGAGAATGGGTATAGTAGAAGTTTTTGTCTCTTGGGATGCAATCAAGAATCGTTTATATGTTTGCTGGCATTTCCAGACTGCAGGTATTACTATCCGAATACTGCCGAAACAGAAGGATGCTTTTCCACGTAATTCTATATTTTCTGCAATCGGTGAAGTTCCAAGTCATATGATTCCAGCACCAATTGTTGCAGGCAGCGATTTCTGGGTGAAGCGGTGTTTTGACTTTTATTTCTCAGTGATTTTGGTACTAATTATTTCACCTGTCTATCTTCTAATTGCCTTGCTAATTAAGTTAGATTCTCCTGGACCAGTCTTCTTCAAGCAAAATCGCATCGGTTTACATTGTCAAAATTTCAAAATGTGGAAATTTCGGACAATGATTACAAATGCAGACAAAATGCAAGCAGCCTTAGAAGCAAAGAATCAGAACAAGGATGGTGTTTTGTTTAAAATGAAAGACGACCCTCGCATCACAAAAATTGGCAAATTTTTACGACGTTACAGCCTGGACGAATTGCCACAACTTTTTAATGTTGTACTTGGAGAAATGAGTCTTGTTGGGCCTCGTCCTCTGCCGATGCGAGATGTTGAGAAATTTCAAACAAAACACTTTATCCGACAAGAAGTTCTACCGGGGATGACAGGATTGTGGCAAGTTTCTGGTCGCTCTAATATTGAGGATTTTGAAGATGTGATCAAATTAGACCTAGATTACATTCAAAATTGGTCTTTATGGGTAGATTTACAAATTTTGCTGAAAACTGTACAAGCTGTTTTTCAAAAGTCAGGTGCCTACTAGTAGCTCCCTACCCCCAATTCTGGGGGAGAAGAAGGCGTTGCTGACTCCGGGTATGAATCGCTAAATCCGCCCTCACCCTAGCCCTCTCCCTTAGGGAGAGGGAAGAATAATTAAAAGCTCCCCTCTCCCTAGGGAGAGGGGTCGGGGGTGAGGGCAATTCATACCTCAATTCAGCAACGCCGAGAAGAAAATTCAAAGTCCCCCAAATTTGGGGGATTTAGGGGGCTTTTGGGGTTTTCCGTGACTAGTGTATAAATCTCCGGTTGGCGGCAAATTTGGCTGTAATTAATTTATTGAGGTAGTAAAAATTACTTTACTCACTTCTTACAGCAAGTGCCGTCACCCTATAGGTGCAATGATACAAATTTTATCGTCATACGACACCAGAAACAAGTTAAGCAATTTGCGAAAAGAAGCGGAATTACTCCTTTGTTGTGCCCGCACTCACTTAAATTTTTCCACAACTGAGCTACTTAAAACTTTACTTCAAGAGAATATTGACTGGGAATATCTGCTCAACATAGCTCATTGCCATAAGGTCATGCCACTTTTGTATTGGAGTCTGAAAAATACTTGCTCTTCTTCTGTTCCCCAAGCCGAATTTGATAAGCTTCGCAATTATTTCCAAAGCAATAATTATAGTAACCTAATTTTAACTCAAGAATTAATCAAACTCCTACGCTTATTTGAAAGTCAGAAAATTCCCGTTATCCCTTTCAAAGGACCTGTCTTAGCGGCTTCTATTTATCGTAACCTTTCACTTCGTAGAATCGGCGATTTGGATATTTTAGTCCAACAACAGGACTTTCAAAAAGTTGCAGATTTACTATCAGCCCAAGGATATAAATTAAAGATTGACGTTCCTTGGGAATGTCACTTTGTACGTGATGATGGTTCCTCTAACATAGACCTTCATAGAGACATCGTACCAAAACACTTGTGTTGCTCTGTTAGTGATAATTATTGGTGGGAGCATATTGAGCCATTTTCCCTCGCTGGAACAAAAATTTCTAACCTCACCCCAGAAGCATCGCTTCTCATTCTCTGTCTGAATGGCACTAAAGAATGTTGGCAAAGTTTGAACAGAATTTGCGATGTTGCGGAATTAATCCGCACCCATCCAGAAATGGACTGGAACCATATTATGGAAGAATTTACTATTTTGGGGTGCAAAAGACTGATTTCTTTAGGTCTTATCCTTGCAGGAGAACTTTTGGCAGCACCGCTAACAGAAGAAGTTTGGCAGTGGGTAAAATCAGATTCAGTAGCAAAGTCTTTAGCGTTTCAGGTGAGGGAACAACTATTTTCTGATTCCGCTCAAGAAATAGGAGAGGTTGAAAGAACCATCTTCCACATTAAAACAAGAGAGCGTCTGCGAGACAAATTTCAGAGTTTTCTCGGTTTAATGAACCATTCTGGCTGGCTGACTCCGACACAAAAAGATTTAGATTTTTTATCTTTACCTCTGTTTCTTTACTGGCTTTACTTTTTGATTCGACCAATTCGAGTCCTTAAAGACTATGGGTTGAGTCCTTTAAGAAAACTTTTACTACCTCAGTAATTTATTCCTACGTTCAGATTATGGTGTATCATCTATCACGATTGCATAGATTCTCAAAACTTTGGGGTTTTATGAAAAATTTCCTGGTGATATGTTTAGTTTGTTTATTGTGCTTGACAGCAAGCATTTTTCCTGTAAATGCTGTACCATTGCCATCCAAGGCTCAGGGGATCAATGTTAAAGCATTTGGTGCTAAGGGAGATGGAAGAACTGATGATACTAAGGCAATACAGCAAGCACTTGATGCAGCCAGCAAAAATAAAGGAACTGGCACTGAGAGGAATAATTTAGTTTATCTGCCGAACGGTACTTATTTGATTAGTGCTACATTGTCCTGGCCTAGTAAGAGAATAATTGTATCAGGACAGACTAGAGAAAAAACTGTTATTAAGTTAAAAGACAATAGTCCCGGATTTAGCTCTAGCAACAAACCTCTGCCAGCAATCACGACTTTTGAAGGTGAAAGCACGGGTCAAGCTTTTAGCAATGCAATTTATGACTTGACTGTAGATATTGGTTCTGGTAATCAAGGTGCGATTGGGATTCGTTTTTTGAATAACAATCAGGGAGGACTCCGTAACGTCGCAATTAAATCAAGCGATCGCGATCGACGTGGGAGTGTTGGTCTAGCATTGACAAGAGCTTGGCCTGGTCCTGCGATGATTCGTGACTTGCAGATTTCTGGTTTTGACTATGGCATTGAGGTGCAGCAGCCAGAATATAGTCTGGTTTTTGAGGATATAGCTTTAACAAACCAGAGAGTTGCTGGCATAAAAAACACCGCAAACATCTTAAGTATTCGAGGCTTAACAAGCAAAAACTCAGTACCAGTCATACAAAATGTTAATAGTGATACAGGTATGATTGTTGTACTGAATGGAGACTTTAAAGGTGGTTCTTCATCTTTTACCGCAATCGAAAATCGCGGTGGAACGCTATACGCTCGAAATATCAAAACATCTGGGTATAAATCCGCGATTAAAAACGGATGTAAGGTGATTCGGGGTAATAACGTCACCGAGTATATTTCGGGAAAGGTGTATAGTTTATTTCCCACTCCCAAGCGATCGTTACAATTAGCTGTAGAGGAAGTGCCTGTAATTCCTCAAGATGACTTCAAGGATTGGGTAAGTGTCACTGACTACGGTGCAAACGGTGAGGACGATAAAGATGATACTGCAGCCATTCAAAAGGCAATGGATGCAGGTACGACAGTTTATTTTCCGAATGGTAAGTATTTCATCAGCGATACGATTCGTGTCCGGGGCAAGGTTCGCAGAATCACAGGATTGCATTCCACCTTCAAGGTGAATCCTCCACTCCAGAATCAGGATAAACCAGTTTTTCGGTTTGAAGAAGGCGAACGCAATGCCATCATTCTGGAGCGTTTCTGGGGTGATTACGGTGGAGGTGCTTTTCATTGGATAGAGCATGCCTCATCCAAAACTTTAATTTTGAGAAACATTTACATGGGTTCTGGCGCGGTCTATCGCAATACGGGTTCTGGTAAGCTTTTTATTGAAGATGTTACAGGCTATGGGAATCTAGTATTTAACAAGCAAAAGGTTTGGGCGAGACAGTTGAATGTAGAAGCTGCTGCTACCCAAATTACCAACAATGGCGGCAGCTTATGGATACTGGGACTCAAAACTGAAGATGAAGGTACAGTAGTCGAAACAACTAATGGTGGAAAAACAGAGATTTTGGGTGGGTTAGTTTATCCAGCTACTCGAAAGATACCAGATGACAGACCAGCTTTCATTAACGATGAATCAAAACTCTCTGTGATTATTCGCACTTCTTACTATCAAGGTGGTCGCTATCAGACTGTTGTGAGAGAAAAAAGAAAAGGTGCAACCAAGAAGTTAATGTACACAGATATTCCCCGCATTGGTGAAATCAATATTATTCCTCTGTATGCGGGGTATGAATAAGAGTTAGGAGTTAGGAGTTAGGAGTTGGGAGTTGGGAGTTAGGAGTTAGGAGTTAGGAGTTAGGAGTTGGGAGTTGGGAGTTAGGAATTGGGAGTTGGGAGTTACAATTCATGTCGCTTGCCTCCTTATCGGTATTGTCCCTACAGTACCCCTAACAATTTATGAAACAGACCACTGGTGGTTGATGTCAAAAGTTTTGAGGGTTTTAAAAAGATTCTGTAGTGCGAGCATCTTGCTCGCTTTATATAATACACGAGCAAGATGCTCGCACTACTGCCCCTCAAAATCAATGTGGCGGACTACTAATCCGAAGGGCGTTAGTTTGATTTGATTGCTACTGGACTGGGTAGCAAGTATATTTTAATTTGATGAAAACTCTGTATTGATTCCACCGCTTGCTGAAATGCTAGGATATCCAACAAAGCAAGAGGATAATAAATGAAAGCGATCGAAGTTACTGGCAAGATTGACCATGAAGGAAACCTAGTTTTGGATAAACCGATCCAGGGAACAACCTATCCCCATCAAGTGCGGGTGATTGTGTTGGTTCCAGAACATTAGATGTGGAACAGCTTATCAAGTTTTCTTTGGACGGTAAAAATATCCCCACTCGTTGCTATTTAGCTGACTTAGCATAAATTTCCATCAATCTCCGGTAGTTTTCTACTGCCGTGTACTTGGCTTCAAACTCGGCTCTAGCCTGCTGTCGCATATCAGCGAGTTTCTTCGGGTTAAGTAGAAGTGATTCCACTTTCAAGGCCAAATCGACCGCATCACCAGGAGAGAAAAGTAAACCGGTACGATTGTGGTCAATTAATTCGGCGATCGCTCCAATGTTTGCGGCTATCACTGGTGTTCCTTTAGCCAATGCTTCAATTGCTACAAGGCCAAATGTCTCGTACCACTCTGAGGGAAACACCAAAAATGCAGCTTTTCCCATTAATTCATAAACTTCTTTCAAAGGTTTGCGTCCCAACCATTCCACTCCGGGTATTTGCTGTGCAGCTTCAGTAACTTTCGCTGCCAAGGGACCATCTCCCACGATTTTGAGGGGAATTTTGCCACCCAATCGCTCCCAAGCTGCAAGTAATGTCCCTGTCCCTTTTTCTGGTGCCAATCTGCCTACAAATAAAGCGTAACCTTCTTCACCTTTTCCAGGTTGAGGGGCTGGGTGGAGGAAATTCGGCTTAAATTCTAGCTTTTCTTTGGGTAGCCCTCCCTGAATAAATTTATCCAGGGCAAAATGACTATTAGCAATCAATATATCAACAACCTTAGTCCAAGTTCCCAGAAGTTCGTGCAGTTTGGTCATAGTTGCGACTGCACCACTGGCTATTTGGCTATCCCGGTAACAAGCATTCTTCACTCCCTGCCAATGTACAGGTTGGCCCAAACAATCTTCGCAGACTTTCCCGTCGCGAAAAAACAAACCATTCGGGCAAAGTAAACGATAATTATGTAAGGTTTGAACTACGAGTACACCCTCGGCTTTTGCTGCATAAAAGGCAGCAGGAGATATTAGGGGAAAAGTATTGTGAAAGTGAGCAACTTGGGGACGAAAGTCACGAATTATTTCTCGCAACTCTTGGTAAATTTTACCGTTCCACAACGTCGCAGTCGCTAAACTGAAAGCATTCATTTGCTCCACTTTGTCGTTGTGAACAGTATAACGTCGTACTTCGTGACCGTAGGACTCTAGTAGGTCTGACTCAGTAGAAAAAACTGTATCCTCACCTCCAACTTGCTGGTAATAGTTATGGACAGTAAGAATACGCATTGGGGAAGACAGTTTAGAGTTATTCATATTTTAAGACAGCTTATTATCCCTACAGCGATGCTCGTGCCAACGAATACCAATCAGACTCATTACAAAAAGCATATATCCTGGTTCTTCCATCTGGCTAAAAACAGCTCCGAAAACCCACACACTCAGCAGGGCATATCGGGAAAAATCATCTACACAGAAATAGCGCCAAGCTAAAAAGGATATATATAGGTATGTTCCCAAGCCTAAGAAACCTAAATCTCCCCAAATACCTGCCCAACCCCATAGCGGTGACCACAAACTAGATTTGTCACCTAATGGGTTTGCTGATACCACCTCCCAAATCCGTTTGTTGAGAGGATGGATGCTAACACCAAGGGGATTCAGCAGGTCATAATAATCTCGAATCATCCATCCTCCCAGTCGTCCGACTGTGTGCCCTGGTCCCAAACCAAGTAACCAATTCCAGCTAGAATGATAGTAAGAATGAACAATAGAAAATACTGAATATTTGAGTTCCAGCCCATCCTGTACTAGGTCAAGATTGTTTGTCCAATATTTTAGTTCAGTATTTGGGGCTAAATTGAAGGCAGCCCAATAAAGTGCGCTTCCTCCAATAATAAAAAGAAGTATGTACTGTATTGCTTTGACAATATCTGTCATTTTGAGGAGGACAAAAATAACAGCCGCGATCAAAAAAACTAGAAATATCTGTTTAGTATCACTAATAATAATTTGACCTAGCGCTGCAAAAACTACAGCAATACGTAGCCAGAGAGGACGGGGTTTAACGGTTGTAAAATAATAGAATGCGAAAGTTAGTGAGACAGAAGCACTCACCACATGACCAGCACCAGTAAAATAGAAAACCCCTTGCATGAGATCCCAAGGTGAAATAGGGCGTAAGAGGTCGTAACGCAGAACATAGCGCTGAATATAGACCAATATCAGGTTGCTAAAGGCAGAAATAATTAACCATTTTTGAAACCGTTCGATGTTTTTGGGAGACATTGCTAAACTAGTAATGCCTAACAGCATGATGAGTGGTTCACCAAGCAATAAAAATTCTAGAACAATATTAATTACACCAGCTTTATTTAACAGTGCGCTCGCAACATTGATGGTAAATAATGCCACTAAACCAATTAATAAAGCTTGCGAGATAGCAATCTGTTGTTTATCCTTGGTTTTAGTATTGAAAATTGCCACCACACCTGCAAACGGAACAATTAAGAAATGCAGGAAATTGATTGCAGATGGGAATTTTAGTAAAGTATTAAAAATGCGCGGGAAAAAGGCGGTTACAAAACCCCATAGCAGAAAAGTGGAACTTTTGATGAATGTTTTACGCTGAGTTGGAAATGCGATCGCTGTATTTCCTTTTGTAGGATCAACCGGGAATGTTCCCCTAGTTTGAGATGGTGGCATATTTTATCCCAGATTCTGACAGTGTTCAGTGGAAAATGATATCTGCGATACATTTAACACTTCATCTTTAAAGAACTGTTGTGTTTAATTTAGCTTACCAACTTAGTAATACATTATCTTTCTATAGCAATCCGGGTTAAGTAATTATATCAAGTTCGGTTAATCAGTTCTGATTCCTTTCCTCTATGTCCTAACTCCGTATACAGGGCTACCGTGTATACACAAGTCGTAAAAATTCTTACTTTAAAAGACTTATTCTTTGCGTCCTACCGAAGCGGAAGGGCACGAAGAAAGAATTTTACGACTTGTGTAAATAGCTAGTTCTAGCTTTATCGGCTCATGAGAGTACGGGATTTATAAGCAATCATCCTTCTTCCTTCTTCCTTCTTCCTTCTTCCTTCTTCCTTCATTCAATGATTCATTGCAACAAATGTTACTTCTGTCAAGAACTTGGCTGCAGCTTCTGGGGTGTGTTCCTCTGTGAGTTGCTGAGATTTTTTACCCATTGTTTGAGCTAATTGTGGGTTGTCGATAAAACAGCGCATCACCCCTGCTAGCTGCTCAATATTATTTGGGTCAAAGCTGTAACCATTTTCTCCATCAATTACTAGTTCAGATGCTCCTGCTAGTTTAGAGCAGAGGACTGGTTTACCAAAAATCATGGCTTCTTGGACTACCACACCCCAGGTATCTTCTAGAGTCGGCAAAATAAAAACATCCGCACGCTCAAAATAAGAGCCTAGGCAGCTATACTCTACCCTTCCTATCCACTTTACCTGATCTGACAAATTATGCTCTTGACTAAAACCTTCTAATTCCTCTCGTTGTGTTCCATCTCCGACAATTAGGAGCGTATAATCATTACACCCTTGTTTCTTTAAAAAGCTACATGCTTCTAATAACAGGTGAAGCCCCTTTCTGTGTACCACCTGTCCGACAAAAAGAAAAATAGGTGTTTTAAATTGTGGCTCTATTGCCTCAGATTTATTGCAGTTTCCGAGTAAAGCATTAGCATCTGGAACTTCGTAAGGTCTAGCAAAAACTCTTTCTTTTTTAGCTTGGAGAACTTCTGTAAGATAAGCTTTTCCTGCTTGACTGTTGGTAATATAAGCATCTGCTAACGATACCATCACTCTTCGCACCAGCAAGCGAGCAGGTGAATTGCGAAAATCAACACCAGGGGAACTGCCCTCATAAGCAATTACCACTCGCCAATTACCTAAGAATTTAAATAGTAAAGCGAGAATTGTCCACACACCAAAAGAATTTGTAAAAACAATATTCGGTTTAAAATTTAATAACTCACCAACAATACTGAAGGGGAGAAAATCAACTTTACTGTCGTATTCAGCTTTTAAGTAAGTTCGTTTGCTACCCTTCTTACCTACTAATTTCACCTGAACGTGGTTTTCAAATCCTTGAGCGTGTCCGGGCCAAACAGCGGCAAACACCTTTGTTTCAGAAAATAACTGTGTCAACTTGCTCAGAGTTGGTTGCCAGTATAAAAAACTTTTGGGAAGGAGCCAAGCGATACGGAAGTTATCCATAATTTTAACTTTGTAATCGGTTTACTTTAACAAGTTGTCATCACCGAACAAGGCAAAAGTAAAAAGTAAAAAGTAAAAAGTAAAAAGGCAAAAGAAAGAAAAATCAAATCGGTATGAAGCCCCTGAATTTCTTTATGGAAAAGAAAATGAAGATTTGTTAATCGAAGAGAAGCCTTATGACTACGAGACACGTAGTGCGATGAAACAAGACATCCTTATGAAATCCTCTAAATTTATTTATCGAGATTCTCTTTTTACTTTTTACTTTTTAAAGTTTCCTTTACTTCCGTCATTCGACCCACCGGATTGTCTCTACCCTTGCCTCTTTATATTGAGTCGGGATCAACACCTAAATCTCGCAGTCTTGCTGCTAAACGATCGGCTCGTTCTTGAGCGAGTTCTCGCTGTTGACGTTCTTGTTGTAATTCTTGCTCAGTTAGTTCTCGTTGTTGACGTTCTTGTTGTACTTCTTGCTGAGTTAGTTCTCGCTGTTTTTGCTCTTGCTCTGCTCGTTCAGCCGGAGTTGATATCCAATTACCAGTTGCATCGTACCAACGCAGCCATAGCCGCTCAATACCCTGATAGTTGCCCTGCCAAAGTCCCAAGCCCAACTCGATACTTGGCATCCACAATCTTAGCTCACTTAGATTTAATTCACTGTATCGATCTGCAACCAGTTGGAATGCCCGCAGTTGTTGGGTATAACGGTCAAATAAAATATAGTAGGGGATTCGTAAAATGCGCTCGTAAACTTCCCACTTAGTCGGAGGTTGGTTGATTTCCCGTAAAGTTTGCCCCAAGTCTTCTTTTTCAGTACCAGGAGAGAGCAGTTCAACCACTACAGAGGGATCGACTCCTTCTTGCCAAGTGACATAACTTAGACGCAACTCCCGCTGTTCGTAAAGACGAGAAATTCCCAGTACTGCAAACCAGTCTGGGCGTTTATACCACAGGGGATGTCGGACATCATAGTATAAATTTAAATCGCTTGCGACGAAGACTTCATCTGGCGGATAGTTGGATGGTATGAATGTTTCTCGCAGTAGTTGCGGCTGAAAATGATGAAATTCATCAGGCAAACCAGGCTCTTCCAAATCTTCACTTGGAAGATCGTACATTGTAGGTAGTACTTCTTTTGCAGGACGAGGGGGGTCTGTTTGGTACATAAATTCATCTTTGACTGACTAGCTTGATAGTAGCGTTTTAGTAATGTTTTCCGGTTGCCTGTCAAAACACAATATTTTAAAACGAAAGCACCTCTTCCCCCACTCCCCATTCCCTGTTATTGGTTTGCAGTTCACATATTTTTAAAAATTGTGGATGCATAATTTTCAGCAGAGTTTTGTTCTGCAAAATGTTTGGCTTTGCTTGGGTCAAAGGAAATTTCTGGTGATTCAGTTAAAAATTGAGTCAAGCATGAAGCAATTTCAGTGGGTATAGTTGAATCTACGGTTAATCCCAGTTGCCAGTGGCGGACTGTTTCCCCCATCAAGCCATAATCTGAAGACAGTAAGGGCTTTTGAACTGCGGCACCCTGTACTACTATGCCACTCATCCCTACATGACGTTGATAAAGAGCTAAAACCACGTCAGCAGATTGAAAATATAGCGGTACTTCTTGCTCGGAAATAAATTTGTCTTGAACTACAATCTGCACTGGTAAGGCTTGAGAAATCTCTCTAATTCGGTTTTGTAGGGTTGAGGAGTCGCTATCCGCAATTTTACCTACTAGCAGAAGACAGATTTTCTCACAGAGGGCGGGTGAGAGAGTCGAAATTGCATCCAAAAGTTGATGAATGCCTTTGCGACCGTCTAAAACACCAAATAAGAAAAATACCCGCCGATTTGCTTCTATACCCAAGTTGGCTTTGAGTTCATCCACTTTGGATTCACTCTTAGAGTAAATTTGCACCGGATCTGGCAAGTATACTATTTTGGCGTGGCTGTGAAATTCCTTGAGGTATTTGACCGCAAACTGGTCAAGGCAGAACAGCGTTTTTAGCTGGGGATGTCGCAGAGCTTGGGAGATATGAAAGCGCTCTTGCCAATGCCTTACTTTGTCTTTCCAGGAGAGGGTACATCCTGGAAACTCATCATAGTGAAATCTCGGTCTGAAGTAAATACCTGAAAACGGACAGGGGAGTTTGCGTCTCAATACTGCAGATAGCTGAAAGGTATCAAAATACAACAGCACGCATTCAGTAGACCCCAAAGCGATCGCATAACGATTCAAGAGAGTCCACTCACGCAAGGCACGGGATTTGCGCTGAACGTAGGTAGTCCAAGGTCCCAGCCAAGTTACTTCGGTGTCAGTAATCGGGATGAAATTTATGCGATCGCAGGTTTGCCCCAACTCCACCACATCCTGATGTAGCGAAAAGAACTTCGGCACCACGACGATATCCAAGCGTCCTGGTAAGTTTTGCTCAACCAAGTAACAAATCAAATGCTGAATGTAGGCTGCATGGTGACCCCCTACAGATAAATCAAATAATAAAATTTTCCGTTCAGGGAGACTCAGACCCATGCCGACATCAGTCTCATTTAGTTGTTTTACACTATCGCTCAATTGCTGCATATTCAGATACCTATCAGCTCGCTGGTAGGGACAATTTAGTTCCGAAAATCACACCCTGAGTAACAAATTGCTCCGTTAGTACTGAGATGACCGCATCTCCATCTGAGGGCGATCGCCTGGTTTTCTAGACTTGACTTGTGCCCAGTAACGAACATAACGGAGATAGTTTTTGACTTGCTCACCTAAACTTTTCTTCCATACCAGAATATTTTGATTAGATGTGGCGATCGTCGGATCTGTCTTGTTTTTACCATTTTGCAGGCGATCGCAAAACTTCCCGTAGGTAAATGGTAGGTAGTGGGCTGTGAAAGACTTTCTGGAATACTGTGGGTTGAGATTTTTAAACGCTCCATGTACCAAAAAAGGATGCCAGAGGAGAACTGACCCCTTGGAAAGAGGCATAGACTGGAACTGATAGTTTTCGTGTGCAATTAATTGCTGGATGTTTTCGACATATTCTGTATGGTCAGAAAAGTTGGTTGCTCCAGGTTTGCCTTCAACAAGTGGGCCTTTGTGGCTACCAGGAACAACAAAGAAAGTTCCTGCATCCTCATGGATGTCTTCGAGTGCGAACCAAGAAGCCACGAGATGTCCTGGGGGGTTGCTGTCTAAGTAGTAGTGATCTTGGTGGGGAACTGTACCAGTCGATTTGTCAAAGAACATACTCTGCCAAACGATATGTTTCTCACAACCTGAAAGCAGGCTAAGTAATTCAGAAACAACGGTGGAGTAGATAATGTTTGACACCGACTTAGTAAAGTTTTTTTGAAATAGCAAGTCGGCAGGATCGAGAATGGAACGCTCTATAAAACCCTCATTATTGACCTGCAATTCTTCGGCTCGATTTGTGTCTTGCGAGCGAAAGTAATAGGACTTTCCAGCTTTGAAAACTTCATAACTTTCAATAAAGCCGTCAATAATCACAGAAGGTATGGCATCCTTAACGACGACATAACCATTTTCTTCGTAGTATTTCTTGATTTCCTCGGTTTGATCTAACAAAAAAGAATGGATCATGCGAGAATTACTCCTATGGTTAAAATCAGCAGAAACACCCTTTTTCGTTATCTCTTGCACTATGTAATTGACTGTTGGAGTCACTAAGGGACTTCCAAAAAATAAATTCTTCAATCTTGTGGGGTGGGCTTAAGCGCCCGCCCTTGCTTTATGACGGGCACCGAAGCCCATCCCACAAGAAAAATTGGAGATTTATTTAATTGGAAGTCCGTAATAACTCCTATCTAACAATTTTAACAGTTATCAGTTATCAATTTCATTGCGAGTGTGATACGCCAGACAATTGCTGGAAGCTTTTGGTGGTCATTGTTGTAATCATCGAGGTTTCGTTCGTTCCGACTGTTCGCTGTTCGCCGGTTTGATTTGTCTGAATCCCTACTCTTAAAATAGGAGGTAATTTATACATAGGCTACAAATATTATATTCTTATTTTGCTAATCTATTAATAGATTTCTCTCAGGTGTATCTTGAAACTGTTTAATATTAACTCCATATATTTTATAACTTATAAGTAGTTGAGATAATCTTCCTTGCAGAATTTCTAAATTGAGAATATCAGCATCACCTTCTAAAGGAGAGTAACTGGATAAAATCCATTTATAAGAATAAGGAAGCAATTTTAGTAAGACTGCTGCCATCCGGTAAAACCAACTTTTTTCTATGTATCGCTTCAGCCAGGAAGAATCCTTTTTGAGTGCAAAAAAATAAGGATCGAGTCCCACACTACCAGCCCCAAATCCGCGTTTTAGGCGGCGTAAATAATTCCATTGCAAACGGGATGCCGGTATAAAGTGGCAAAATTGTAGGCGTGGATCGTACCATATATGCCATCCTGCCAAGCGAAGAGCAAGACAGAATTCATGGTCTTCACCAGCAGAAAGTACTGCCCCTTTGCGACCAGTAAGGATGGATTTAAATCCTCTATTTTGTAGTTGTTCCCATGCTTGTTTCCGAATAGTTAACCCTGCACCCCAAAGAAAACCACGAGTTTGAGTGACATCACCAACCTCTTTAGTTTGCTCTCCAACAGCATAAGTATCCTGATACTTGGAAAACCACCAGGGAAGAGCGACTTCAGACACAGCTTTACTACATCCCCCACAAGCTCCAACCTCAGGATGTTCAGACATAATTTCTGCTACGGTTTGCACCCACTCAGGACATACCCAGTTGTCATCATCGACGAAGCTAATCAGTTCATATTTCGCTTCGATAAAGCCTCGATGGCGAGCATGACTAAGACCGGGCTGTGGTTCATCAATTACGCGAAGTGGAACAGAACTTTCTTTTGGCCAAGATGAAGTAGCTACTTCTTTTGTATTATCTGTACAGGCGTTATCAATTACAAGCACTTCCCAAAGCAATTCACTGGTAACTTCTTGAGCAGCAAGATGTGCCAGTGTCTGAGGTAACCGTTGAGCGCTGTTATAGCAGCAAATTACAATACTAACTCCTGTTGTCATAGACTACAGTTCTCCTGTGTAATTAATATCATTGGGTAGGATTGAGAATAACTTTAAGCAAAGTTCTACCAGGTGAACTATCAAACTTATTCAATGCAAACTCATGAGCTTGAATTCCCATTTGCGGCCAATTTGCTTGAGCTAGCCAAGCTTTTTCTAGTGCTGCACCGAAAGACTTAGCAGTTGGTGCTTCCGCGATAAATCCAGTCTGTTGCTCTTCAATCCACTCAACATTCCCTCCCACATCGCTCACAACGGCAGGACGACCGCACAGCATTGCCTCTACTAGAGCAAGAGGTGTACCTTCTGCTCTTGAAGGCATTACTAAAATATGGTTGTCTGCCCAAACGGATCTGAGATCGCTGACATGTCCCATAAACTTAATTCGGTCAGTGATATTATAGTGTTGAGCCAACTCATGTAAGTAAGCTTGGTCAGGCCCAGAGCCATATAGACAACATTGCCAATCTCGCTCCTTCCATACAGGAGAACCGAGCGCTTCAAACAACACGTCTTGACCCTTATAGGCTGCTTCTAAGCGAGCGACACAAGCGAAACTTACTTTTGACTGTGTTGGAGGGGGAACCAAGCTGCGATCGCTCAAGTTAACAGGGTTTTGCACCACGCTAGCATTGGGTAAAGACATAGCTAGTTGACGTTCTGCCAATTTCAGATTGTGTTCTGAAACAAAAGCAATATGAGCAGCTTGATTAAAAAACTGTTGAGCAGTACTCCGTTGAACTGGACTCTCAAATGAAGAAGTATCGGAATTAAACTGACAGATAATTATATAGGGAATTGAGCTAGAACGGAGTAAATTTAAAAGGTCGGGATAATATATAGCATCATAACTGCTGCCTTGACTGATACAAATAACATCTGGTTTGCAGTCAAAAGCAGGCTTATAGAAAGATTTAGGAGAAAAAGGTCTGAGAAAAGTTTTGACCTGAGTAAGTTTTCTGATGCCTCTGTAGAATAAAGACAGCGATCGCGGACGGGGTAATAAATGGGCACTTTGTTTTTGAAGTTGGACAATCAATGGGTGAGAGACAGACCAGTCATAAATTGACAGGAAAAGTTCATGACCCTCAGCAAGGCCTTGCTCTGCCATTTTCACCCACAGATATTCACTTCCTCCCCAAGGAGAGTTTGCCATTGTAGAAATGATCGCGATTTTTGTCATTTGTTTTTTTAATAACTAATGAAATAGCTTTAGCATTTTAGTGATGTAATATATTCATTACGTAATTTCAAGTCCGCAACCAGACTGGTGTCAACCAATAACCTTTGAGTAAACCTCCAGAGTTTGCATAGCAATTTTGTCCCAAGTAAGGTTTTCTTCAACAAAAAAGCGTGCCGCTGCACCTCTTGTATTTTGCTGTTGTGGATCGTCGATCAGTTTGATGACTGACTCTACCATTCCATCTATATCTCCAACTGGCAGTAAGTCAGCAAAATCATTTCTAGTGTAATCCAGTAGTCCTCCTACATTGTTAGAAACTACAGGTAAACCACAAGACATACCCTCTAAGAGTGCATTATTAGCGGTGCTATCAATAATTGGCAACAATAATAGACTAGCTTGTTGATAAATTGTGCGTAGTTGTTCATCTGAAATTCCAGCGTGCCAAGTCACTTGTTCATGACGTGCAATTCTATAAAATGCGGGATGATCTCGCTTACTTATTGGCACAATCATGTCAAATCTAATATTGGGATTTTTCGCAATTAGTTGGTCTACAACTACTGCAAGCGTATCAATATCACGTAACCAAGTACCTGAAAAAACACAGCGTGGATATTTTTCAGCTTTATCAGAGTCCACAGTTTCAGATTTTGGTTTAAAGAAGTCAATATCCACACCGTGGGGAACAAAAAAAACACGTCCTGGAAGATAATTTTCAAAATATGAAACTTCTCTACTTCCAGGAACAATTAAAGCATTCAATAAAGCAATTCTGTCTTCATAGCGATGCATTAAACGCCACCAACTAGTGGGTTGATGAGCTGTACCTACAATCTTGAGAGATAATCGTTGTTTCCAGTCCAGCAAAATTCCTAAACTATGCTCGACATAAGCAGTGTGGATGAGATCGGTCTTTTGAGTAAAAGCCTTCCACAGCAGTGCAAATTCGGCTATAGTACTCTCACTATTGTAATATGGGCTGACTTTTGCTTGTTTGGTTAGACCTGAAATAATCCGTTTGCCAACGCTAGGAATATTTTTGTATTCTTTGCAAATACTAGAGTGATTAACTGTCTGTAATTCTGCAATAGCCTCAAAAAGTTGATCGTAACCACTATGACTGCCCATCCAGCCAAAATTTTCCCGCAACCATAAAATATTGGGTTTTATATTTTGTCTCATCATTCCTCACTTATTAAGTAACCAATTACCGGAAGAATAGAGCATGGATATGTTAGAGATTTTTATTGTTTTGATTGAGAAATAACCCATGAAGGACAATTTCCAAATTTGCGGAAGATGTAGTCCTTAACACCCTGTAGTGCTGCTTTCTTCTTCAGACGTTCTCGTGCGGTTATTTTAAAACTGAAATAGCTGCGGAGCAGTCCGTAAGTTTGGATGAAAACTAATTTGTAGAGTTTTATAGCTTCTATAAAAGTAGTATTTCGCTCAATCCACAATAGTCTATTTCGCGAGAAAAAGTATTCCTGATGAGGAGCACCGTCACCACCACTAAAGCTTGATGAAATTTTGTGCCATACCTTTGAACCTGGAACAAGAAAGCACTGATATCCGGCTCGTTTAGCCCGATAACACCAATCACTTTCTTCATAGGTAAGGAAGTATCTAGGCTCCATTGTGCCTATTTTTTTTATGACTTCAGCTTTCACCAGCAATGAACAGCCACAGATATAATCCGTTTCCTTAATTTCCTCCCAGCTTGTGCCATCATCAACTACTCCCCATCCTACATGAGTAAATTTAGCTGCATCAGGTAACCATTGCCCTCCGGCATACCAAATTTTCTCTGGTTCCCCGTAAAAATATATTTTTGACCCGAACATTCCAGCATTAGGGTATTTTTCAGCGGCATTCATAAATGCCCAAAGGATTTGGGGATCGACTACAGTATCATTATTTAATAGGAAAACATAGTCAGCCCCTTCAGAGAGTGCATAATCAATCCCAACATTATTGCCTGCTGCAAAACCAAGATTTGCACCATTATCAATGACGTGTACTTGAGGAAATTTTTCTTGAAATACTGTTACAGAGTCATCCGATGAACCATTGTCCATCACAACAGTTTTATAGTTGGGATAATCAATTTGATGAACAGATTCCAGACATTCAATAGTATCTTCTTTGCCATTCCAATTCAGAATCAGAATATAAATTAAAGGAACGTTAGTTTCCATTAATGCCTCAACCTCTAGATATTAAATTAATTACTTATTCTGAACTTGAAGAAGATAGCACTAACTCTAAACTTTGTTGCCAGTTAGGCAAAGCTACCCCAAATTGAGTCGATATTTTAGAAGTATCCAACGAAGAATAAGCGGGTCTTTTGGCTGGTGTTGGATACTCGCTTGAAGGAATTGCCAGCAAATTTTTAAGCTTTTGTTGACTGCGGTTAGGGTCAAGTTCAAAAATCGCTTTTGCAAAATCATACCAACTAGTTTGACCAGTAGCTGTAAGGTGGTAAACCCCACTGTTACTACTCAATAAACCCATTAAATCGTGTCTTCCCTGAGTAAGAATTTCTGCTGTTGATTCAGCAATCATTCGACTCCAGGTCGGAGCTCCCATTTGGTCGTTCACTACTTTTAATTCTTCCCGCTCCCGTCCCAATTTCAGCATGGTTAACAGAAAGTTTTTACCTCTGGTACCATAGACCCAACTTGTTCGCAAAATTATATGAGGTAGACCAACTGCTTGAATTGCTTGTTCCCCAGCTAGTTTAGTTTTGCCGTAGATATTTTGTGGGTCAGTCGCATCTGCTTCAGTATAAGGCCTTGCTTGAGTGCCGTTGAATACGTAGTCTGTTGAGTAATGAATAACTCCCGCACCTAAAAGCTTGGCTTCTTCGGCTATTACACCCGGTGCGATTCCATTCACAGCCATTGCCAATTCGGGTTCGGACTCTGCTTTATCTACCGCAGTGTATGCAGCAGGGTTGACAATTAAGTCAGGCTTAACTTCCCGAATTACCGCACGAATTGTATCAGGTGCAGACAAATCCATCCGCAGACTGGGGGAAGCAATTTCACGTCCCGCAGATATTACCTCACCAAAAGTCATCAAGCTCTGTTGCAGTTCCCAACCAACTTGACCGCTAGTGCCTGTTAAAAGTATTCGCATCATGCATAAACCTCAGCATCTTTCAGGAGTTTTCCCGCTTGGTCTTTGCCAGAAAGAATTGGTTCATCTTTAAGAGGCCATGCGATCGCAATATCCGGGTCGTTCCATAAGACGCTGCGTTCGTACTGGGGTGCGTAGTAGCTCGTAGCTTTATAAAGCACTTCTGCGTATTCGGAAACTACTAAGAAACCGTGACCAAAACCCCCAGGAATCCATAGCATCTGCTTGTTTTGAGCGCTTAAATTAACACCGACCCATTTACCGAAGTATTTGGAATTTGCTCGCAAATCAACAGCAACATCAAATATTTCACCAAGCACAGCCCGCACCAATTTGCCTTGGGGTTGTTGAATTTGATAGTGCAAGCCGCGCAACACATTTTTGGTTGAACGGGAATGATTATCTTGGACAAAACGTTCTTGAATATTTGCTTTTTCAAGGAAAGCTTGCTCGTTGTAACTTTCCAAGAAAAAGCCACGCTCATCTTCAAAAACTCGCGGTTCGATTACCAATACATCGGGAATTTCAGTCTGTATTACTTTCACAGTACTTTCCTCTTATATGTCTGTAAATTCCTAAATTTAGCGATCGCGTTTTGTAGTTGGTTTTTACCCCACCCTAACCCTCCCCTTGCAAAGGGGAGGGAACTGAATTTCCAGTCTCCCCCCTTTACAAAGGGAGGGAACTGAATTTCTAGTCTCCCCCCTTTACAAAGGGAGGGAACTGAATTTCCAGTCTCCCCCCTTTACAAAGGGGAGGGAACTGAATTTCTAGTCTCCCCCCTTTACAAAGGGGAGGGAACTGAATTTCTAGTCTCCCCCCCTTGCAAAGGGGAGGGAACTGAATTTCCAGTCTCCCCCCTTTACAAGGGGGGATTAAGGGGGGTAATTTGACTTGTGTGTACACCGTAGCTTCCCTAGTAGGGGAGAGAGGGGTTAGGTTTTTTGGTGGTCTATTGGCTTGAACATCGTTGTAAACCTCTATCCACCAATTTAGACATTAGATAATGCAACTTGATGATTCAGAACCTGAAAATTAGCGATCTCAGCATTTATGATGTCCATCAGGTAACGACCATAAGTACTTTTTGCTAATGGTTTCGCAAGTTGATAGAGTTGATCGACATTGATATATCCCTGACGGTAGGCAATTTCTTCGACACAAGCGATTTTAAATCCTTGCCGTTGTTCCAGGGTTTGAATAAAGCTGGCGGCTTGGTGCAAAGATTCATGGGTACCTGTATCCAACCAAGCGTAACCCCTACCCAAAAGCTCAACCTGCAATTGTCCTTGATTGAGATAAACCCGGCTCAAGTCAGTGATTTCTAGCTCGTTACGGGGTGATGGTTTAAGATTAGCGGCAATTTCTGCAACTTGGGAGTCGTAAAAATAAATACCGGGTACCGCGTAGTTAGATTTGGGTTCGCTGGGCTTTTCCTCAAGGCTGACTACTCGCCCAGTTGTATCAAATTCAACTACGCCATAATGTTGGGGTTCAGCGACTCGATAGCCGAAAACGAGCGCACCTTCACGCAATTTGGCTGCACGAGCCAACACATCGACCAAACCATGACCGTAGAAAAGGTTATCACCTAAAATTAGGCATACAGGTTCGTTACCGATAAAATCTTTACCTAAAATAAAAGCTTGTGCCAAACCTTCCGGTCGAGGTTGCTCCACATAGCTAAATTTCATACCCCACTGGCTGCCATCCTGCAAAAGTTGCTGAAACAGTGGCAGATGGTCGGGTGTCGAGATAATTAGGATCTCACGAATCCCAGCCAACATTAGAGTTGACAATGGGTAGTAGATCATTGGTTTATCGTAGACTGGCATTAACTGTTTGCTTACCACTTTGGTGAGTGGGTACAGCCTCGTACCGGAACCGCCAGCTAAAATGATACCCTTCATACTTCACTCCTCGTGTTGGTTGGGATGCTTGTTAGATCCGCCTGCACCCAATCCGGGTGGGGCTACTCTCAATACTGCGAAGGTTTTGAGCCGTGAAATAAATTACCCTTCGGGATGCCTTCGGCTACATAGCAAGAAGCTAAAACCCATTAAAAAGGGTTAAAAGACTCCCCAGTAAGCTAAAAGCTTACTTCAGCTATTAGCCCAAAATTTATTTTAGGGCGGGATTTTGGGCTTAACCGAGCAGTATTGGGGCTACTCTTACAAAGCCTGACGATTGCTGGTGCTAGATTGGCGATGACGCGACTTGGCGATCGCTGTAGTTTTGCTCAATCCAAGTTTGGTAAGCACCAGATTGGACTTCTTCAACCCAATTTGGATTGTTCAGGTACCACTGAATTGTCTTTAACAAACCACTATCAAAATTCTCCTTTGGTTCCCAACCCAAATCGCGCTTGATTTTGCTACAGTCAATTGCATAACGGCGGTCATGACCGGGGCGGTCTTTAACAAAAGTTATCAGATCGGAACGACGCAAGCCTGGTTTGGGAGCCAATTTATCGAGAACTTCACAAATTTCCTCAACTACTGTGAGGTTGTTCTGCTCGTTGTTACCACCAACATTGTAAGTTTCTCCAAGACGGCTTTGTTGCAGAACCAACTGAATTGCGTCGCAATGGTCATCAACATACAGCCAGTCGCGGACATTCTGACCATCCCCATAGATTGGTAAGGGTTTAGCATTCAATGCGTTGAGAGTAATTAAGGGAATTAGTTTTTCTGGAAACTGGCGCGGGCCGTAGTTATTGGAGCAGTTGGTTGTTAAAGTGGGGAGGCCGTAGGTGTGATAGTAAGCGCGTACTAAATGGTCAGACCCGGCTTTTGATGCTGCATAGGGGCTGTTGGGTGCGTAGGGGGTATCTTCTCGAAATGCGGGATCGGTTGGACTGAGGGAACCGTAGACTTCATCGGTCGATACGTGCAAGAAGCGGAATTTTTCGCGCTTTTCTGGGGATAATTTTTCCCAGTAAGCTTTGCTCGCTTCTAGGAGTTGGAAGGTTCCGAGTACGTTTGTTTGAATAAAATCTAGCGGACTGAGAATCGAGCGATCGACATGACTCTCGGCTGCGAAGTTAAGAATCGCGTCTGGTTGGTACCGCTCCAGAAGGTAACCTAACATTTCTGTATCGCTGATGTCTCCCCGAACAAAATAATATCCGGGATCGTTCTGCAATTCTGCAAGGGTTTGGGGATTGCAGGCATAGGTTAACTTATCGAGGTTGATAATGTTAGCCCACTGCTCTTTTCTCGCCTTGAGGATGAAATTGGAACCGATAAAACCGACACCGCCTGTGACTAAGAATGTTTGCATATTTGTAGTTTAATAAATTAACTAATTAGGTTGATGATAATGCTCTTTGGGTAGCTTCTAGATAAGCATGTCCCCATTTTTGACAGGGTTCCAAATGATTGCCCTCAGCCCACTCATTCCAGGCATTAATAAAAATAATTTTTTCGCTGGATTCGTTAGATAATGTCTTTTTGACAACCTCTTTTAACCAACGTTCATAAATTTCAGGTGTGGAGTTCCGCAAAATCGTTGCATTCCCTTTTGTGCGACGAGAAGAATTGTCCCAAGATGGAGTAACGCAAGGAAAACGCTTGTAGTCAGAGGCTGGTTTTGCCAACATCCGCTCAACCATCGTCATGTAATCATAAATATTATTCTCTGCATAAGCCTTCTCAGCCAGTCTCAGCTTTCTTGCCAATCTGTAGAGTTTCCCCTGTTGCAATGGGGAACCAAGTCTTTGCCAGTCAGGTTGAAACTCTACAGATGCATCAAACCCAATTAAACTAGGGTCGCTATGTTCGTCTGCAAAACTTTCGACTTTGCACAAAAATATCTCACCAATTCCCAGTTTGTGTGCTTCTTCACGCCAGGTTTTGGCTGTTGTGAGCGGATCTGGAATTCTCTCTGTCCGATAAACCAAAAATAAAGGCTTGCCATCAATCCGAATATAGCGGGGGTCTTTGAATGCTTGAGCAAGCCATTGCATATGCTGTCTATCGTCTTCTTCGCTATAGACTTGCTCCATCAACATTTCACGTTCTAAACCATCCCACCTTCGAGTCCAGTTTTCGTTTGCCCAGCACAAGCAAAAAGGGAAATCAGGCTGTCTTGAAGCCAGGATATCATTAACGGGACGTTCCAATAGTCGCTTGCCATTAAACCAGTAGTGGTAATAGCAAAAACCGTGAATACCGTAGGATTTTGCTAAATCTGCTTGAGATTGACGAGTCTCTGGCAAACGCAAATCGTAAAAGCCCAAGTCAGCAGGAAGGTGGGGTTGATAATGTCCTGGAAATAGAGGTTTGGCTTTAGAGACATTAGTCCATTCAGTGAATCCTTTACCCCACCACTTATCATTTTCTGGAATCGGGTGATATTGGGGAAGATAGAATGCGATCGCTTGAAGCAGATTATTATTCATGATCTCAGCTTACTAATTTATTTAGATACTTCATCTTGATTGTATCTTTGAAAAGTTTGTCTGTTTAGAAAGCAAAGCCTCAAGTGATGTGTTAATGTTAATTTTATAAAGTATTAAGCTTCAACTTTTATGCAATCTGAAAAAATGAAGTAATTTTCCGTAGATAGTAATCCTTTAAAGCCTGTTGTCTTAATTTTTTTAGGTCGTGCCCTATCGGGTCATTTTCAGGCTTACTACTTAATCCACCACCATAAAACTTTGCAATAATTCTATCTAAATAAATAGAATCCGTTTTAGAGAAGAAACGAAGATTGATTTCCCAATCACCACATACAGGATATTGAAGCTTGTATTTGCCAAATCTTTGAAATAATTCTTTCCTATAAAAAATAGCTTGATGGCAAATATTTTTAGTGAGTAATTTTTTTATATCAAAATATCCATCATATACTTGACCTGCTTTTGCCCAAGATGTGTCGTCAGATATATAAGTGTTTCCGTATATGATTCCATGCTTTTTCAAAACGGGAGTATTTGAGATATCTAAAAAGACATCTTTATCAAAAATCTCATCGTCACTGCCCATAAAATAAAGCCATTTACCTTCAGCGAGATCGATACCTTTATTCATGGCATCATACACACCTTTATCTGGTTCGCTAACAATTTTGATATTTTTGAAATGGTCATGAAAGTTATTAACCTTAGCTATAGTTCCATCAGAGGAACCACCATCTAATACACAAATTTCAAACTTTTGATAGGTTTGACAAATTAGTGAATTAAGGCATCTTTCAATGGTTTCGGAAGAGTTATAAGTTGGAATAATTACAGATAGGAAAGACATAGATTTTAATTTTTTAGTTCGACAACTCCACAAATCATTTCCGGCTTAAACTCTCAAAATTTTCTGTCGTGAAACTTTTTCCAATTTTTCAATAAATTGCTTTATATTTTGCGGTAGTTTCCTAGACATATATTTTTTAGTTCCTCATATGTTTAGGTCAAATATTCTCTTTAAATCTATAGGTTCGGAGTCCAGTTAAATAGTGCTGCTAGATGGGCAATAACACGATTTTTCCTCCCAAGGTAAGATTTATTTTTTGCCATAATTCCAACTTTACGGAGTAAAGTTTTATCTGTAGCCTTATAGGAATTGCGAAGCATATAGCTAATATACATATTCATCTTATTGTGGAAATATTTTAAAGCTTCATCTCCAGTCAAGCCAGAATAAGTTACAATTAACTCTTCTATTTGTTCCAGTTGTGTTAAACAATCTGGCTTTGCCCACGTTTTATATTCATAGTTTTGGTCGTGCAAATTGAATGTTAGAATACAAGGATTCTCTATAATGATTGAGGTATATTTACTAGATATACGAGATAAATACTCAATATCTGCTGAATATTGAAACTGTTCGTTAAATAATCCAAGATTATCAATAATACTCCTGTGGATTGTTACTCCAGATGGTATTGCCAGTGGATGCAATGCTGACCAAGGACCTGGTTCGACTATCCGACATCTGAAGCAATTATCAAAGTTGTCACCCAAATAATTATGACCAATAAGAGCAGATCCTTGTACTAATGTACATGCTTTACGAATAGTATTTAATGCATCTGAATTAATAGTGTCATCATCGTGAATCATGCATATCCAATCACGACTAGCAAACTTTAAACACTTATTCCAAGTACTTAGCATTCCTTCATTAGTTGAATTCGATACTAATCGAACCCGTTTAATTTTTCCAAGAGCATCAGATGTACCATCTTGAGAACCATCATCTACTACAAGTAATTCATCATCATCTTCTAATTGAGGAATTATAGAATTTACAAGAGATACTACAGATTTACATCTTTTGTATGTAGGTATTGCTATAGTTAGGCGAGAATACTTATTCATTTATTGACTCCAAAACTTGCAAAATCAAGATTAAATGCTTGAAGCAATCCTTTAAATTAATAATATTTTAGACCATACTAGAAGTATTACTCTCTAATTTTTCTATCCTCAAACTCACATCCTTAAATACAATATTTCCCCAACTTACACTCCAATTTGCAATATGAAATTCGCTGTTTTGCATTGCAATAACTTCAAATACTGGCTTGCCAATCACGATGTCAAAATCCGTTCTCATTCCTTCTTTTTGACCAAAGCCAATACTAAAACCTACATGATACGAGTCTGGTGCAAGATTTAAATTTGAAACTACTAACTGTAATGTCAGCTTGGTATTAGCTCTTACCGAGAACTCCTCAGAAAATAGCGCTCCTACACAATTTCCATTGCTACTGAAGAAACTGGAACCAATACTTAAACTATCTATATCTATATCTGACCATATTGTAAGTTCATATTGAATTGGTTGACCAAACATTAAAGTTCCATCTTGAGAAGATAATAACTTTATATCTAGAAACCTAATTTTCTTACCAAATCCAGATAATCTTAATTTTTGCAAATCCTGAGATTTATTAGTTAACATTTCTGAGTAATAGAGTTTTACAATTTTTTCTGTTAGACCAATTGAATGAACTTGACCTTTTGAAAGGTAAATTACTCTATCGCAAAGCGTGCTAATTGTTCCCATATGATGGCTGACAAACAGGACTGTTCTTCCCTCCCCAGATATCTGTTCCATTTTTCCCAAGCACTTCTTTTGAAATTGAGCATCACCTACTGCTAAGACTTCATCAATAATTAGAATTTCTGGTTCTAAGTGTGCTGCAACTGCAAAAGCTAGACGCACATACATGCCGGAGGAATAGCGTTTCACAGGGGTATCTAAAAACTTTTCGACTTCTGCAAAAGCGACAATTTCATCAAATTTACGTTTTATCTCTGCCTTGCTCATTCCCAAAATTGCACCGTTGAGAAAGACATTTTCTCTTCCCGTCAACTCTGGGTGAAAACCAGTCCCGACTTCTAATAAGCTAGCAACTCGCCCCTTAATTCTAATACTTCCTTTCGTAGGTTCAACAATTCGACTAATAACCTTTAGTAGCGTCGATTTGCCTGCTCCGTTGTGTCCGATAATACCTAATTTTTCACCCTGCTTAATCTCAAACGACACATCTTTAAGCGCCCAAAACTCATCGCGGCTTTGCTCTGCTTCCTTTTTGGTACGGGGGTTCAATGCACTAACTAAAGACTGTCCCGCATTGGTGATTGCTTCGCGAAATGTCTTATTGCTCTCTTGTTTATGTCCCAGAACATACTTCTTGGCTAAGTTCTCAACTCGGATTACAGTATCTGACATCTGCATTACTCCTATCTCAACAACACTTTTAAACTACGTCAGCAAATGTGCGTTCCATTCTGCGGAAGTACCAAATACCGCTCACAAGCATCAGAATCACTAAAGCCACAGAGAGTGCAAAACCTGGTAAGTATATCTGCGACTCACCACCCAAAATCGCCCACCGGAAACCGTCAATTACCCCTACCATTGGGTTGAGTGAATACAGCAGTCGCCACTGTTCCGGTATTTTAGTGCTGCTATAACCCACCGGAGAAATATACAAACCAATCTGCACTAGAAACGGCACGACATATCGGAAATCTCGATACTCCACAGTCAAAGCCGCCAGCCACAACCCTGTTCCAATCGACGCAGCAAAGGCAATCAGAGTAAACAGTGGCAGTGTCAAAATACGCCAGTCAGGAATAAAGTTGTAGTAAGCCATCAACCCCAGCAAAATCATGCCAGAAATCAGGAAGTCTACAAAACTGACAATCACCGCACTGGTTGGCACTATCAAACGGGGAAAGTAAACCTTGGAAAGCAGGTTGGCGTTGTTGACTAAACTGTTACTGCATTCACTCAGCGCACCGGAGAAAAACTGCCAGGGTAGCAGCCCAGCAAAAACCAAAATGGGATAAGGTGCATTACCTTCACTGGGCAGCTTTGCCACACCTTGAAACACAGCGGTGAATACCACCATCGTCAGAAAAGGCCGAATCAATGCCCATGCCATCCCAATCACTGTCTGTTTGTAGCGCACTAATATATCGCGCCATGCCAGAAAGTAGAATAGTTCCCGATACTTCCACAGATCCTTCCAGTACTGGCTCTCTGCACGACCTGCCTCAATAGTCAGTTCTTTACTGTTCATCTACTTACCTATATTGTGCATCAATTTTACAAGGCGCGGTTCGCTTTTTACTTAGGAAATCCCAACTCATAGAAAACACATTATTATTTTTACTCATGCTTTGTTACTTCCTTAAGTAATCCCACTATCAGGATATTTCGCTACTTCTCTAAGCTAAGATTTTAACCCGGTCTAGGAATCTCGTAATTCAGTCTCAAAACACTAACAACTATAACGGTAATTTATTTAACTTTGTGTAGCTTTTTTACAATTGCGCGGTAGTCCCTAGAAGATTCTGTCATAATAATTCGGCAAATTGGCAACTATTCTAAGCATCTTCATCATCAGAAAATATACTGAAAATTTTGGGAATATTTATTTAAAACCGCTGGAATACTCATACTGTGTAGCTTTGAGCCGCATAAAAATCTACGCAATATTAGCGTAAGTATATGGAGATTCTATGAATTTTTTGTTTTTTTCCGGATATTCTTGCTAGAAGAATGAATACTTTATATTTTGTCAAAATTATCTTTAGCTAGAGTAATTTTAATTTTTTTCTGTTTATACCGCTTCTTTATAAAGATGCGCCTAATTAGCCCACGTAGGTGGGCTACCCTAAGCCCTTCGGGCTGGCTTTGCCTACGGGAACGCCAAGGGCGAATGTTTGTATAGCCGAGCCAGTGCGTTGGGCGGCTCCGCCGACTTGTTCGCGTAGCGTCTCCTTATTGAGAAGCACCTGGCGTCCAGGCTTGCTGCCTGTGGGTGAATAAAGCGCAACCTCATAGAGAATTGGTATTAGAACAACTTATACCAATTCTGTATGAAGATGCACATAATCAAGACCCCCCTGTAGTCCCCCCTTGGCAAGGGGGGACGGCGTAGCCGGGGGTTAATATATGCAGCTTCACAAAGAAACGGTATTAACAGATCAACTGTATTCAACGCTACATTACAGGAGTTTTCAGCAGTTAGAAAGTAGAGTGTTTCACAATTGAAGAAGGAGCAGTGCTTATAAATCCCGTACTCTCCGTAAGCTCAAAGGTGGCATCATGAGTTTTGCCAGATATTAGTAAGCTTCCTGACTGTTCATGAAGTTTGTCAAATTTCATATTAGCAAGTGAGAGTAGGTAGTACTTCTCTCAGCTTCTGCCAAAAGGGGGTCTCATTGAACACAGACCCCCTATTTTTTTCTTGGAGTTTGATTATTTAGTCTAGTCAGGAGTGCGAAACTTAAAAGCCTCAATTTAATTGGGTTTGATTATTCTCAATTGCAGAAGTCTATTCTCTACAATGTCGGTAAGTACTAGCTATATTTACTGATTATTACTTAATTAGTCCGTCAATAATAAGTGCTAAAATTTACTTGACTTTTTTCAGTATTGAGAAGTAATCTAAACTCCAGTAAAGAATCCGGGTAGTAAGTTTATGTATACAAGCAAACCGAAAACAAAGACTAGGATTTTTTATTACGATGCTATCAAAGTTTTAGCTATTTACTTAGTTTGTATATATCATTACAATAATCTTAATTCCAATATTCTTGACAATCCAAATTTTGGAGTCTATATAAATTACTTTTTTCAAGGCATCTCAAGCATCGCAGTTCCCTTATTCTTTATGGTTAACGGGGCTTTGTTATTGAATAAGCCATACGAACTGAGAAGCCATCTCAAGAAAGTGCTTTATCTATACATCCTAGTTTTTGTGTGGAGTATTATTTACTTGATGGTATTTATCCCAATCGAAGGAAATTCATACTCTTTGAAAGATTTTTTCCAGGCATGGTTTTTTCTTAAACAAGGAATAAGCAATCATTTATGGTTCTTACAAGCATTAATTTCAGTTTATTTGTTATTTCCAATTATCAAGGAAATTTATGATATTCCAGAAAGGAAGCTTCTCAAATTATTTTGCTTTATTGTTTTTGCTTTTTCTTTCGGCAATTTATTTCTGAATAGCTTATTAAATTTAGTTGAATTCGTGTTGGGACTCAATCTTCTTAAAAACGATTCTTTTAATTTTTTCCCTACAATAAATCCATTTGGAAACTACTATTATACATTTTTTTACTTTATTGCTGGTGGTATCCTCTCTGAGAGAGTGACAAACAACAAAATTAATGTATCAATCAGAGTACTACTCGTATCTTTTTTCACTGCATTGTTTGTGTTATTTCTGTACGGCGTTATAATGACTGCCTCAAACAATCTTGTTTATGATACGGTGTGGAATGGTTACTACTCCATAATGACGCTCATAATGTCAGTTTCAACTTTTCTATTCTTTTCCAAACTCACCTATGAAAATAAAAAGATTAATCATAGTTTGGTGATAATTGGATCTAACACGCTTGGCATATATCTTGTTCACAGATTTGTGGGACATGTGACACTACCATATTTTCGTAGTTTAATTTTATCTAACAGTTTGGTGTCAAATATCCTCTACGATTTCTTATTGGTACTAAGTTCGTTATTGATTGTGTTCATCCTGAAGCAGTTACCTCTTCTTAGAAAAACAGTAGATATTTAAGTTTCGATTAAGCAACGAGGGATCGTCTGTAACTGCGATGGCAAGCTAACAACCGTGCTGCACCGGAAAGCCCCACATTCATTACAGCAGCAAACACCCCGGCATAAGTAAGTAGGTGAGAATAAACCTAGCTATGTAACAAAATGTAAAAAGTCCGAAACCTTTGCGGTTGCTACCAATCGTCCTTACGGGCACACTAAGTCCCAGGGGGACTAGATGCAGCCTACGTGAACGGGAACGCTTCTTTGTTCCGTCGTGCCTCCACCCTACGGGTTTGCGGAGCATTCTCGTAGAGTAGCTACGCAACGCTGCGGACAACAGTATAGTTGTTTTTATTTTCGCTCACCTACTTAGTCAAAAAATCGCATGGTGGAAGTGTGTAGGGAGTGTTGGAGACGCCCTTAAGACTTTGAACAACAAAGATCATTTTTAGTCCATTTTAATGGACTTATAGTCCCTGGCTGGCTTTCTGTGGGCTTAGTTTGTAGAGCAAGATGTAAAAAAATAAGTTGGCTGGTAGTGAGGGCTACCCTACAGGTTCTGCGAAGCAGTACAGCCCTCAAAGTAGAGCTAGAGCCGCTTAGTATAAACCTTTAATTATTAATGCCGTTCTAATTAAGTGTTAAACAACGTTAATGAAATTGTATTTTTTTGATGAACTTGAGATAAAACTCGAACATGTGTATCTGAATTAACCTAATATATTTTCTACGGGTTCGGAAAATTTATACATCCAGTCGCTTCTGTACAAAAATCTACCACCACCAAATGTAGAGCGACAGACTTTGATGTAATTAATACAACATTTGCTCCAGGGATAGTCTTTAACGTATATCTACCACTTTTTTGACCTTACTCATCGGTCATGAAGTCGCTGCCGGGGTAGTCATATTTGCATCGATAGGTTATACAAGTCCGGTTGATTAACAACTGTTCCCACCGAATCGTCCCACCCCGCAAAGCGGAGCTACCCTAGTACTCCATCTCATTCGCTATGGTGGGTGCGACACTTTTGTCCCCCTGCCCCAATTCTGGGGGACAAGAAAATTCAATTTGAAGTCCCTCAGAATTGGGGATTTTAGGGGGCTTATCTTTATCCTCCCCAAAATTGGGGGCAGGGGGGCTTCATCGTCGAGTACCCCCCAGAATTAATGACATAGACCACTAGCATAAAGCAGCGCTGAATGCTTACGGCTTTGCTTTGCGCTACAGGTTCCCCAGTGACGCACACATCCCCAACAACTTCATCGGGTGCGATCCACTGACTATGGGAAGTAGAAGTACCGATTAGCTAAAGGAAATTTACAAACTATGAACTTTCCACAACTAAAGCACAAAATCTTTGACTACTCAACGGTAGTTGCAGCCAATGAGCAAATCTTTTCAGATATTGGTGGAGAAGCAGTCATTCTCAATCTCCAAACTGGGATTTACCACGGTCTAAATGAGGTAGGAGCTAGGATTTGGACTCTGATTCAAGAACCAAAGGGTGTATTAGATATCCAACAAACTCTTTTGCAAGAGTATGAAGTTGAATCATCAAGTTGCTTGATTGATATCTTAGCATTACTTGAAGAATTACAAGCCGTTGGGCTGATTGAGGTTAGGGATGAGAAGATTGCGTAAATTTTTGGGTTTAAGTTGGGGCGATCGCTATTTACTCCTCTCTACTTTAGTTTTGCTGTTAACTATGAGATTGGGGCTGTACTTGCTGAGATTCCGGACATTACTTAAATGGGTGAGAAGAGTTAGTCAAACAACTTTTCAGTCACCAGTCAAAAATCAAACTTCCCCAAGCAGAATTATTTGGTCAGTTAATGTGATTAGTCGCTATATGCTGCCGGGTGTCAAGTGTTTGGCACGGGCTTTAACTACCCACATACTGATGAGTCGCTATGGTTACTCACCACAACTCCAAATAGGTGTTGCGAAAGCAGAAGGAGGAAAATTAGAAGCTCATGCCTGGATTGAACATCAGGGACGAGTTGCTATAGGTCATCTTCCAGACCTTGGACGCTATATCCCACTACCATCCCTCGAAGGAGTTAAATTATGAGCGCGATCGTGGGCATCCACTACCTGGATGGTAGACCTGTAGAACAGGAATTGGGACGGATGGTAGATATTTTGGCTCATCGGGGTCCTGATGGTGCAGATATCTGGATCGATGGGCCAGTTGGCTTTGGGCATCGGATGCTCTGGACAACCCCCGAATCCTTGCTAGAAAAGTTACCTTTAGTCAGTCAGAGCGGTGATGTCGTAATTACTGCCGATTGTCGCATCGATAACAGAGAGGAACTTATTTCTGCATTCCAGTTAGAGAAGTGTCCACCTGAGAAAATTACGGATAGCCAGTTGATATTGGCAGCCTATGAGAAATGGGGTCAACAGTGTCCGGAGCATCTGTTGGGTGACTTTGCCTTTGCGATTTGGGATAAGCGAGAGCAGACACTTTTCTGTGCCAGAGACCATTTTGGGGTCAAGCCTTTTTACTACTATTCTTCTGGTCAGACTTTTGCCTTTGCGACCGAAATTAAAGGGCTTTTGTGTTTACCGGAGGTTCCACGGCAACTCAATGAGAAGAAAATTGCTGACCATTTTGGATTAGGCGGTCTTGATACCACAATTACATTTTATCAGCATATTCTACGTCTTCCTGCTGCACACATTATGAAGGTGAGTTGTCAAGGAGTGCAGTTACAATCCTACTGGTCTCTAGATCCTAACCGCGAGCTGCGTCTGGGTTCAGATGAAGAGTATGCAGCAAAGTTTCGGGAAATCTTTACTGAAGCTGTGCGTTGTCGCCTACGCAGTGCCTTTCCCGTGGGATCGATGTTAAGTGGTGGATTGGATTCCTCTTCCATTACCTGTGTGGCACAGGAGCTATACAGCAACAACGAAAACTCCAAGTTACATACATTTTCAGCTATCCACGAACAGATAACTGAATGTGATGAACGCTTTTATCAAAATGCTGTCTTAGCAAAAGGTGGTCTGGAATCACACCAATTGAATACGGATGCACTCAGTCCCCTAAGTGACTTAGACCGCGTTCTTTGGCATCAAGATGAAGTTCAAAGTCTTGCAAATTTTTATGCAAATTGGTTTTTGTATGACTCTGCTTCTTCACATGGTGTACGAGTGATTTTGGATGGTTTTGATGGCGATAATACCGTATCTCACGGGACAGGTTACTTAACAGAACTAGCAGAAGCAGGACACTGGCTTACCTTGGCTTCAGAAGTAAGGGCATTCTCAAAGAATCTCAACCAGCCTTGGATACCTCCTCTACTGGCTTGGATGCGTGTATACGGACTAAACCCTCTGATATCTAAGTTTTTCATCCTGCGAGTCCTCGGGTCATTGCGGCGATTGATGCGTTATTCCAAGCGTGGGGCAAAACCTTCAGAGTTGAGCAATATTCTCAGCAGAGATTTTATTCAACGCTACGAATCGTCTAATGATTCAACAAAGCGAAAACGACCAAAGACAGAGAGGGAAAGTCAGTATCGCCGCTTAACCGATCCCGGCGAACAAAATACCTTAGAAAAGCTCAACAGTGCAGCAGCAGCATTTTGTATCGAGCCGCGATTTCCTTTTTGGGATAAACGATTGATAGAGTTTTGTTTGTCATTACCTCCCGAACAAAAATTGAACCGAGGTTGGGGTCGAATGGTGATGCGTCGTGCAATGGAAGGGATTATGCCCAAAGAGATTCAATGGCGTCCTGGGAAAACAGACCATTCACAAAGTTTTAATCACGGGCTACTCACTTTTGAACGTGAGTGCTTGGATGACGTGATTTTGAAACATCCAGAAGTCATCGAGAGTTATGTGAATTTAAGTGTATTGCAAGAAGCGTACCAGCGTTTTTTAACTGGGAAAGCGACAGGTGATGAAGCAGTCACAATTTGGAATATTTTATCGCTGGCTCTATGGCTACGCAAAACTGAACTAAGTAAAAAGTAAAAAGTTAAAAGAACCAATTAAGACGGTTTAGGCGATCGCTCGCTGTTTCATTTACTTGATGTAAATTCGATAGCCAACGGCTGACCATAAGCCGTATTCACCAAAAACACATTCTTGAGGAATCAAATTCATGTCTAAGAAATCCTACACCAAACCCCAACTCAGTGTACATGGAAATGTTGAGCAAATTACCCTTGCAGGTTGTAAGCAGAATTCCGACCAACCCAACGGAACTGTTAACGACAGCGACGCTTTCCCTGTGTGTTCATAGGAACTGAAACGCGGGCATAAAATAGAGTGAATATTTAGATTGCTAAATATTCACTCTCAATTTGACAAATGCCATCATTTGAGGATTTTTGTAAGTAAGGTTAACTATAATTCTTGCCTTACTTACAAAATTTTTTAAGATTTTTAAGTAGGCATTATTAAATATAATTTGGATGAGCTGGAAGCCCAAACCAAAAAAATCACAAAACTCTTGTGGGGAGAGCTTCTCCAGCCCGCCCAAACCAAAAAATAGTACTACCTACAAATCAAATTGTAAAAAAACTTTTATACCACTAAAAACAACAAGGTAAACGGAAAATGTATTTTTATCATGCCTATGGGCTGAATATTCAATCTGCTTTGTCCTTACCAGAACTAAACTTAACGATAGAGACTAAAGCAGATGTAGTAATTAAGTTAGGAATAATTGATGACTTTCCGTTTGAGGTAAACCCCTCGGAAATATTCAGAGAGCATATATCTCTAGAGAAATCTTATTTTTTCTGGAATCAAATAGGAAAATTCTTAGTACAAAATGGCACAGAAATTGTTATTGAACCTTTGCCAAAAATAGAAGAACGTTCAATCAGACTACCTCTTCTGGGAACGATTATGGCTGTGTTACTCCATCAACGAGGATTGCTGGTGTTGCACGCTAGTGCTGTGGCCATAAATGATGGTGTCGTTGCCTTTTTAGGTAACAAGGGGCAAGGTAAATCTACTATGGCAGCAACACTCTATGGAAGAGGACATCACCTAATGGCTGATGATTTAGTTGTTATTAAGTTTAGTGATTCTGAGTGTCCTTTTGCTATTCCTGGCTTTCCTCAGTTCAAACTTTGGCCTTCCTCAGCCATTCATTCCTTGGGAGATAATCCAGAAACACTACCCCAGCTTGCCACAGGGTACGAAAAACGGGCACGTCGAGTTGTTGATAGGTTCTTAGAAAAACCCATGCAACTTAAGCGTATTTACGTACTTTCGGAAGGATTGTTACCCAAAATTACACCTATACAGCCCCAAGAAGCCATTGTGCAATTAATTATTAACTCCTATGTATCTCGATTTGGGAACAAATTGTTCCAAGGTGCAGCAGCTTCCTTACATCTGGCTCAATGTACTAATTTAATCAAGAATGTTCCCGTTTCTAGCTTGGAACGGCCTCTATCTTTTTCCTTCTTATCTGAAGTTGCCAAATTAGTCGAAAAAGATTCACTCACCCGAATGCACCAAGCCGCAACACCCTAAAGCTACATAAAAGGATGTCTAAAGAATCTAACCCCTTTTCTCGTACCAATTCCCTGGGTTGGGTTGTAGCTCGGCTATCTTATTTAACCCAAACTTTTACTTTAATTTGGACAGCATCTCGCAATTGGACTTTAGCTTGGATAATTTTATTAATCATTCAGGGAATATTACCAGCAGCTACTGTCTACCTCAGCAGACTATTAGTCGATACCTTAGTGGGAGCGGTTGGTGCTGGTATTTCTGCGAGTAGCATCCAAACACTTCTCATGCCAGTTGCCTTGATGGTAGGTGTTCTCATTACGGGAGAATTTCTGCAATCCGCTACTGAATGGATTCGCACTGCTCAATCAGAACTGGTACAAGATCGGATTAGTGCTTTGGTTCACGAGAAATCGATCGCTATTGATTTTGGTTGCTATGAATCTTCTGAATATAATGATTATCTCGAACGTGCCCGTGAGGGTGCTAGCAGCCGACCACTTGCTTTATTAGAGAACTCTGGAAGCCTTTTACAAAACAGTATCACTCTATTTGCAATGGCAGCAGTGATACTCCCCTATGGTTTTTGGCTACCAATTATTTTATTTCTCAGCGCTCTACCAGCATTTTATGTAGCGTTGCGCCTAAATATGCGACAGTACCAGTGGTCACAGCGAACAACTACAGACCGACGACGATTGTGGTATTATCAAATGCTGCTGACGAGTAATTGGGCGGCTGCGGAACTACGAGTATTCAACTTTGGCCCATACTTTAAATTAGCTTATCAAAGATTACGCGATCGCCTGCGCAATGAGCAAATGAAGCTGATTAGAGAACAAAGCTTGGGTCGCTTGGGTGCTGGAGCCATAGCGTTATTATTCACTGGTGTTGCCCTTGCCGGGATGGGTCGTCAAGTACTCTTAGGAAGTATTTCCTTGGGTGAACTCGCACTCTTCTACCAAGCTTTTAATAAGGGACAGAGTATTGTAAAATCTCTTCTGGGAAATTTAGGACAAATCTACAAAAACAGTCTATTTATTAGCAATCTGTTTGAGTTTTTAGCGATAAAACCCCAAATAGTAGATCCTCCCAACCCTTTGCCTGTACCGTTACAACTCAAGCAAGGAATTAGTTTTCGGCAAGTCACTTTTCGCTATCCTGGTAGCGAGCAGGTAATCCTAAAAGACTTTAACCTCAACATTCCTGTAGGCAAAATTGTGGCAATTGTGGGGGATAATGGGGCTGGTAAAAGTACACTCATGAAACTTCTGTGTCGCTTTTACGATCCTGAATCTGGCAGCATTGAACTAGATGGGATCAATTTCCGTGACTATGCAGTATCAGCAATGCGGGAATTAATCACAGTCTTATTCCAAGTCCCTATTTATTACTACCTCACAGCGGCTGATAATATTACTTTGGGAGATTTATCTAAGACCCCAAGCCAAGCTGAAGTAGAAGCTGCTGCTTATTCAGGTGGGATTCATGAGAAAATTACTCACCTACCCCAAGGTTACAACACAATTCTTGGGAAGATGTTCCCTGAAGGTACGGATTTAAGTGGCGGACAATGGCAACGTATATCCTTAGCACGAGCATTCTTCAGACAAGCTCAAATCATTATCCTTGATGAACCCACCAGTGCAATGGACCCTTGGGCCGAGCATGATTGGTTAGAGCGATTTCGCACAATGGCAAATGGACGTACTGCAATTGTCATCACTCATCGTTTTACCTTGGCAATGCGGGCTGATATTATTCACGTTATGCGTGCCGGTGAGATTGTAGAATCAGGTAGCCATGATGAATTACTCATTCAAGATGGTTTCTATGCCCAGTCTTGGAAATCGCAAATGGAGTCTAATTAATTATTTTTTTGGCAATGAAGCAAGAACTCTATTTATTGTTAAATAGCCTCTAAAACTTCACCGTATTTTTATATAAAAATATTAATTATTATGCATTGTAATTTTATTTAATCAAATAATTAAACTTTTAATAAAGACAAGTCAGTAGAATAATAAATTAACTATTTTTGCTTAAAATTACAGTAACTATTTTTACTAAGTAAGTTGTATGTTCAAATACAATTTTACTTTACAACTAGTAAACTCAGTTTTAAGTGAATTGAAAGCAGTAAAAAAAGCTATCTAATATGCCGGGTAATGCATCTAGTTTTGTGTTTAAAAATACAAACTATTTGAGGATGAGAATGGGTGGAGCCCAAGCATATATATTGGCTAAGTACAACGTTAATTGTCACGGAATCAACTACCCATGTCAGAAACAGTAATTAGAGTTGAAAATCTGAGTAAAAAGTATATTCTGAGTCATCAACAAGAAGGGCGAAGCAAATACAAATCTCTGCGGGAATCTATCAACAATGGCGTACAGTCCCTGAGTAAAAAACTTCTCAAGCCTTCCGATCCTGATAGATATAATCCTGCGCGTGAGGAATTTTGGGCACTAAATGATGTATCATTTGAGATTAAGCAAGGCGACAAAGTTGGTATTATTGGCCGCAATGGTGCAGGGAAATCGACACTACTGAAAATCATCAGCAGAATTACCGAACCGACAAAAGGAAGAATCAAAATTAAAGGGCGAGTTGCCAGTTTATTAGAAGTAGGAACAGGCTTTCATCCAGAGCTTACGGGCAGAGAGAATATCTTTCTCAATGGTGCAATTTTGGGGATGACCAAGGCAGAAATTCAACACAAGTTTGATGAAATCGTAGCGTTTGCAGAAGTAGAAAAATTTTTAGATACACCTGTTAAACGTTATTCTTCTGGAATGTATGTACGGCTTGCGTTTGCAGTGGCCGCGCATTTGGAACCAGAGATTTTCGTTGTCGATGAAGTGTTGGCAGTTGGGGATACTCAGTTCCAAAAAAAATGTTTAGGAAAAATGAGTGAGGTAGCTCAAGATGGAAGAACAGTAATTTTTGTAAGTCATAATATGGCAGCACTTTATGCTCTTTGCTCAACTGCGTTTGTATTAAATAAAGGACAAGTGGTTTGTAGTGGTAGCACAAGTCATTGTATAGCAGCTTACGAAAATCAAAACGATCAAGAGCAAGGTTCAAACTGGATCAGACCTTCAAATCAGCAAAAAGGTAGTTTAGCAATAACTGAATTAAATTCAGTTTTAAAGGGTGAACAACCAGAGCTATTTTTAGAACTAGAAATTTTATTAGAATCTAATTTAAAACATAATCCCGCCTTTTTAGCAGTAGAAGTTTGCGCAAAAAATGGTACAGTATTAATGCAATCAATTCCACAGATTGAAGGCTTTTTAACTAATTCAAAAGAAAAACACTTTGTTAACGTTTCTATTGATTTGCCACCACTGATACCAGGTCAATACTTGATAAATGTTTGGGTGGGAAGCCATAATACAGAAACACTTGACCAAATTAATGAAGTGGTGAAGTTTGACATTCATGAATCTCCGACACGAGGTAGAAGTTTTCCTCATGATATTCAACATGGCTATATTGTTCCAAAATCTACTATCAATATAGTAAGGTAGTGTTGCTACTCTCAAAATTAATCACTATTTCAAGAGTGCAAAAGTCTTTTTCATCTGCGTCCATCTGCGTTCTAACCTACACCGAAGACGTACAGCGCCTACTGCGACTAATTGCAATAACTCTAATGTTGTTTCTAGCGGTTTTCATTTAAGAGAGGTAAAAAGAAAACTAATTAACCGCAGATAAATGCAGATAAAGTAAACACCATATTTTATATTTTATGATACATAATTCTCTGAAAATCCTGAAAAAATCAATGCACTTTCTGAAAAATTCAAAAGGGCAAATTGAACCTACAACTATTGAATTAGAAGGCATCAAAATAAATTTAGGAGATTATTTATCTTCTAGTATAAAAGAAGCAATTTATAAGGGGTACTATGAGCAACAAGAAATTCAACTTGTTAAATCTTATCTTGCTTCTGATGATGTCATCATGGAAATTGGCGCTGGTATAGGTTTTCTTTCTAGCTATTGTGCTAAGAAGATTGGTTCGGAAAGTATTTATGCTTATGAAGCTAATATCGCATTAGAACAACCAATTCGTAATACCTATGAAATCAATCATGTTAATCCTAATCTCGAAATGTGTTTAATTGGAAAGCAAACAGGGATAGAGAACTTTTATGTAACAAAAGATTTTTGGGAATCCTCTTTTATGAAGCCTAATCCAGAAAAAATAGAAAAAACTCTTACCATACCTGTCAAATCATTTAAGGAAGAACTAAAACGCATTAATCCGAGTTTTGTAATAATTGATATTGAAGGTGGAGAATATGATTTGCTCAAAGATGATGATTTACATAACGTCAAAAAAATTGTGATTGAATTACACAATACAACAATTGGATATGAAAAAGTTGAAAATGTTAAATCACAATTAAAGTCTTTGGGATTTAAGGTTGTTGAAAACCTGCCAAACTGTCGTGATGAAATTGTTTTTTTTCAGCGATAAGTTATCAGGTCTAATTTCATATTTGCAAGAAAAAATATTGCTAAATTATGATTTCAATTATTATTCCAACTCTGAATCGTGCCGAAAGTCTAAATAGGACATTAAAATCTCTCGTTGCTCAAAATTTTCCGATAAATAACTATGAAACTTTAGTTATAGATAATGGCTCAAAGGATGAAACTGAATCAGTATATGAAAAAAACAAATATGAACATCCGAACCATCAAATTCGTTACATTTACGAACCAGAGCCAGGATTGTTATCAGGTCGTCATCGAGGAGCATTAGAAGCAAAGGGTGAAATTTTAGTCTTCATAGATGATGATATTGAAGCAGATGTAAATTGGTTGCAAGCAATTAAAGAATCCTTTGACGATTCCACAGTTCAAATCGTAGGGGGACGTAATTTGCCTGATTTTGAAGTTGAACCACCTAAATGGCTGGAATGGTTTTGGATAGAGCATCCTTACGGTAAACTCTGCTCTGAGTTGAGTTTATTAGATTTTGGCGACCAAGTTAGAGATATTGATGCTAATTATGTTTGGGGTTTAAATTTCTCAATTCGCAAGGTTGCTTTATTTGAATTAGGTGGATTTCATCCTGATTGTATTCCTAAACATTTACAGTGTTTTCAGGGAGATGGAGAAACGGGTTTAACTCAAAAAGCAAAACTTCAGGGATATAGAGCAATCTATCAACCGAATGCGTTGGTATTTCATAGTGTTTCTCAAGAAAGAATGACTTATGAATATTTTGATCGACGTTACTTTTATCAAGGAGTTAGTGATTCTTACTCATTCTTCAGACAATCTCAAGGTCAATTAAAAGAGGTAAGCCTGATTGATAAGATTAAAAATATCTTGAAAATGTTCAAGCAAATAGGCAAAAAAATAATTATTAGTCAAAAAGAAAAAAAAGCACTAAAAGAACGCTTCTTTAATGCTTACAAAAGAGGATATCAATTCCATAAAAACGCTATTATTAACAATCCAGAGCTTTTAGACTGGGTGTTAAAAACAGATTACTGGGACTATAAATTACCTCAAATAAATATTACTCATGATTGACAACATTACCTACCAGAATCAGCTAATAGCTGTGATTGTTTCCCACAAATTTAGTAAACCGGGTATTCACTTCTTCACGCCAGACGAATTATCGCAACAGTTAGGCTATATGCACCACCCCACGGGGAAAATTATCCCGCCCCACGTCCACAACCGTGTAAGCCGTGAAGTGCAATATACTCAAGAAGTTCTGTTTATCAGAAAAGGCAAACTGCGCGTAGACTTTTACAACGACCAGCAGCAATATCTAGAAAGTCGCATCTTAGAAGATGGAGATACGATCATGCTTGTCACTGGTGGTCATGGCTTTGAGGTTTTAGAAGAAATCGAAATGATTGAAGTTAAGCAAGGTCCTTACCTAGGTGAGCAAGATAAAACCAGGTTTGTGGGTATCACCGCAGAACAAGTCAAGGTCATTGAATTTAGTAATATCAATTCCGGTAGTGTCGGAATGATTAAAAAACCGCAGAAGCCCAGAGAGTATAAAATCCGAGGGAAGAGAAATAATTCCGGTGTAAACAGGTTTGATATAAGTTATGAATCCGATTCCAGTAAATGAACCACTATTAGACGGTAACGAGAAGAAATACCTATTTGAGTGTATTGAAACTGGCTGGATTTCTTCTGAAGGACCCTTTGTTAAGCAATTTGAAGACCAGTTTGCTGCCCGTGTGGGACGCAAACATGGCATAGCTGTCAGCAATGGTTCTGTGGCTCTCGACACCGCAATTGCAGCCTTAGAAATTGGTCAAGGTGATGAAGTCATTCTCCCCACATTCACCATTATTTCCTGTGCTGCTGCGATTGTTCGTGCTGGTGCTGTACCAGTAGTGGTGGACTGTGACCCCGACACCTGGAATATGGATGTCAATCTAATTGAAGCAAAAATCACACCTAGGACAAAAGCAATCATGGTTGTTCATATCTATGGATTGCCTGTAGATATGGATTTGGTGCTGGCTTTGGCTGATAAATATGGACTGCAAATCATTGAAGATGCAGCCGAAATGCATGGTCAAACCTATAAAGGACGGTCCTGTGGTAGTTTTGGCGCTATCAGTACCTTCAGCTTTTATCCCAACAAGCACATTACGACCGGTGAGGGGGGAATGCTGGTCACAGATGATGACAAATTAGCAGAGCGTTGTCGTGCTTTACGCAATTTGTGCTTTCAACCCGAAAAACGCTTTGTCCATGAAGAGCTAGGCTGGAACTTTCGGATGACCAATTTGCAAGCCGCTGTTGGGGTGGCTCAACTAGAGCGATTAGACGAATTTGTGGCTCGTAAGCGTCATATGGGGCAACGATATACAGAACTTTTATCAGATATCCCAAGCTTACAGTTACCCAGGTCGCGAACTGACTATGCTGAGAATATTTATTGGGTGTATGCCTTAATTTTAAATGATGATGTGTCCTTCGGTACACAAGAGGTTATGCAACGATTAGCTAAATATAAAATTGGCACTCGTCCATTTTTCTGGTGCATGCACGAGCAACCCATATTCCGAAAAATGGCGTTGTTTGATGGTGTATCTTGTCCTGTAGCAGAAAAAATTGCTCGTCGTGGTTTTTATATCCCTAGTGGGATGGCACTGAAGAATGAGCAAATTGAGCAAGTAGCTAAGATATTGCACGAATTATTTGCTTGAATATTGTACTCAAAGCCAAAATACAGTGCGTCTCTTTTAATCTACGTGTTTACCCACTTCCTTGTGGGGGTTTAATACCCCGACGTCTACAGGTCGCTTGTTTTGAGTTGGGGTTTGAATCCACAGGTCGAAACCTCTTCCTTCTTCCTTCTTCCTTCGTCAATGTAATTAGATTACTTTCAAAATTAGCCAGTTTGTTGCATAAAATCTAATTTATTAAAGCAGACACGAAGAGATATGGGTACGTAGATGCCTGCGGTCAAGAAACAGGATCACAAATTTGACAAATTATATTGAGGAGTCTTCCATGAGTGTATTTGGTAATTACGCCCGTTACTACGATTTGCTCTACCGTGATAAGGATTACGTGGGAGAAGCTAAATTTATTCATCAATTGATTCAAACTTATGCACCCAATGCACAGAATATCCTAGAGCTAGGCTGTGGTACTCTTAACCACGCTGTGCTGCTAGCAAACGAGGGATACCAAATTCATGGGGTGGACTTTAGCCTCTCAATGTTGCAAAAAGCAAGCGATCGCCTCGAAGAACTCCCGACAGAGTTAGCTTCAAAACTGAAATTTACCCACGGTGATATCCGTCTTTGCAGATTGAATGAGACTTTTGATGTTGTCGTATCTCTATTCCATGTCATTAGCTACCAGACAACCAATGAAGATTTACTGGCAGCTTTTACCACTGCTAAGGAGCATTTAAAACCTGGTGGAATTTTTATTTTTGATGTTTGGTACGGACCAGCGGTATTGACTGAACGTCCAGCAGTCAGAGTTAAACGTTTGGAAGACGAAGAAATACTTGTTACTAGAATCGCAGAGCCAGTAATGCATCCCAATGAGAATTTAGTAGATGTAAATTACCAAGTCTTTATTAGGGATAAAAGTAGCAATGCAGTTGAGGAACTACAGGAAACTCATCAGATGCGCTACTTATTCAAGCCAGAGATTGAGTTGCTATTATCGGAAGTTCAGATTGAGGTTATTACCTGTTGCGAGTGGCTCACCAATCAAAATGCCGGATTTGATACTTGGGGCGTTTACTTCATAGGAGTAGTCTGAATGAAAGTAGCTGTATTTATAGCTGAAGAATTACCATCCAATGGGGGAAGCTATACATTTACAAGTGAAATTATTAACTCACTTATAAAATTAGCATCAGAGAGTAGCCATACATTTTTAGTATTTGGCTGGCAAAAAGAAATACCTCAGCAATTCTTGGGAGCAAAAAATATTTGTTATATATCTCTTTGGGATGGTATTACAAAAAGTTGGCTGTATGGCTTGAACGTAATTTTAAATACCATTTTTCAGAAATTACGATATCCCAAAACTAAGTTTAAAATAGAGAATTGGTACGAAAATTTTATTCTCTTACGTCCTCTGCAAAAACACGAAATTGATATTATTTGGAATATCTGTCCATATAGTCTTACAACAAAAATTCCCAATATCGTTACAGTGTGGGATTTGCAACATCGAATGCAGCCATACTTCCCAGAAGTAAGTACAGAAGGATGGAAATGGGATGAGCGAGAACAGTATTATTTAAAGACATTGAAACGAGCTTCGTTTATTATCACAGGTACAAACACTGCTAAAACTGAAATTGAACGCTTCTATGAAGTACCATCAGAGCGGATTAAGGTATTACCCTTACCCACACCTCAATTTGCCTTAAATCCGGCTCTTCGTAATGACAAATCTATCCGAGATAAATATAATCTTACAGATGAATATTTATATTATCCTGCTCAGTTTTGGCCTCACAAAAACCATGCCAATTTGTTGCTGGCTGTAAAATTATTAAAAGACAAGTATGACCTAAAATTTTCAGTTGTCTTTACTGGTTCGGACAAAGGAAACAAGGAATATATCAGGGAGATGGCAGCAAAACTAGATATATCCTTGCAAGTACATTTTCTTGGGTTCATACCTCAAGAAGATTTGATTTCCCTTTACCAAAATGCTTTTGCTCTTACCTTTGTGACCTTTTTCGGGCCTGATAATCTACCACCCTTGGAAGCATTTGCTTTGGGTTGTCCTGTGGTTGCTTCCAAAGTCTCTGGTGCGACAGAGCAACTCCAAGATGCTGCTTTGTTAGTTGACCCTAAAAATCCCGAAGATATTGCCCTAGCCATTAAGTCACTCTGGGATGATATTAGTCTGCGTCAAACCCTTGTGCAACGAGGCTTCTTACGAGCATCTCAATGGAGTCAGGAAGATTATGTCAAAGGTATATTCTCAATTTTGGATGAATTTGCCACAATTCGACGTTGTTGGGGTCAAAAGTAGAATACTACAAGTTTTTTGAAAAAGTTCTGATTATCATAGAAACTTTATAGTCAAAAAAGATACTGTAGTGTTATTATCGATGAAGCTTCTATCAAAGTAAGTTGCAATATTCTGTGCGTCCAGAAGTCTTACTTTAGCACGACGCTAATTAGTTAAGTAAATACTAATTGTAGCATTTACCAAAAATTGTTGACGGCTGCCAATCGTTCAAAGTAATCCTCTTAGTGTGCATTACACCAAAGCTTTAACCGCAGCATTTACCAAAAATCGGAACGCGAACTGAATACTCGAATACTCGCGCGACGAAGCGTTTAAAGGAGCATGCCTACAATTGGCAAGCGCAACGCGGCTATATCGCGTGTACTTGCTTTATAGCGATTTTGCAATCGAATCATATTGTGACCTACTAGAAACTTCTCTCATCCTTCTTGAGAGCAGCCCAACTTGCACAGCATCAACCGCTACAAATCATAAAAACACGGGTTTCCCTTTCCCCCGTGTTTCTTAAAAGCCTTGAAATTCTCCCCCTTCCTTACCTAGCTTGCTTGGTGCATTGGCGTAGCTTTTGAAGAAAGATATAGGGGTGGGAAAGAGGCTAGGGATTAGGTATAGCGTGCTTCTATTCAAATGTAACAAGACTTACGCGAAAAAAGCCTAACCAATATTTTATACAATGCGTATCCTCAGTATTCATAATAAGTATCAAATTCGCGGTGGAGAAGATGAGTCTCGCGAATCAGAGGAACGGCTGTTGCGGACAATGGGTCACATCGTTGACGTTTACGAAGAAGACAACTCGCGCATTGCAAAAATACCTTTACTGAATTTAGCAGCCAGAACTGTCTGGTCAAATGAGTCTAATAGCATAGTTAAAACTAGACTAGTGGAGTCAAAGACCGATATAGTTCATATCCAGAATTTTTTTCCCCTGATTTCTCCCTCAGTTTACTATGCAGCCAAGGATTCAGGAGTGCCTGTAGTCCAAACTCTGCGCAATTACCGTATATTGTGTCCCAATGGCTTATTCTTTCGCGATGGAAAGGTTTGTGAAGACTGCATGGGTAAGCCAATTCCTTATCCGGGAGTATTACACGGTTGCTATCGCTCAAGTCGAGTAGCCAGCGCTACAGTCGCAACTATGTTGAGTGTCCACCATACTATGGGTACTTGGACAAAATTAGTAGATGTCTACATTGCCCTGACTGAGTTCGCCAAACAGAAATTTATTCAGGGTGGATTACCAGCAGAAAAAATTGTTGTTAAACCCAACTTCGTCTATCCCGATCCTGGTGTCGGTTCGGGTAGTGGTGGCTATGCTCTCTACGTAGGAAGGCTTTCAGAAGAAAAGGGATTAGATACTCTGCTAGAAGCTTGGGAGCAACTGTCCGTAAAGATACCGCTGAAGATTGTTGGGGATGGACCTTTAGCCTTGCAGGTAGCTGATTTAACAAAGCGACTCCCGCAAGTTGAATGGTTGGGACGCCAGGGCATTGAATCCGTTCATGCTTTGATGGGAGAAGCGAGATTTCTGATTTTTCCCTCGAAATGGTATGAAACCTTTGGTCGGGTAGCAGTCGAAGCATTTGCCAAAGGAACACCAGTAATTGCCTCTAAAATTGGAGCGATCGCCGAATTAGTTGAACACGGTCGTACAGGCTTGCACTTTGCCCCCGGTGATTCAGCTTCCTTAGCAGGGGCTGTGGAATGGGCATTAGAGCATCTCGATGTACTCCAAAAAATGCGTTATTCCGCACGCTCTGAGTTTGAGGCAAAGTACACTGCACAAAAAAACTATGACCGGATAATGCAGATATATTCCCAAGTCAGCGGTAAAAAACTAAATTTCTAAAAATGTTGGTGTATCTTGGTTTATCCCTTCCAAAATCCGTCGAGGGTGCGTTGCTTGTGCCGTTCAACTAGCGTCACGCAGTGAAGCTTTGGAAATCCAAGATTTCCGGTGTTCGCCAAACCGTCACCAGTAGAACCTGTTAGATTAGGTGTACAAAACCAAGCATTACAAGAGCGCTGGCTCTCGTAATGCTTGTTGAATCTCTGCCAGTGTGCAAAGACATACTGACGAGCTTCACGGTTTACTGAAGTCTGAAAGACGTATCTCGCTGGCATTTTTTCATGATAAATTCCTCTCTTCGACGAGCCAAAACTAATCCCCCTAATGGGAAAAGCAAGCAAGTTATCAGGGAGCCGCCCTTTAAGGGTTAGAGGTACGGCTACGGGAATTATAAGTGATTTACTGAACCTGATATAAGCAACAATGAGCGCAAAATCTAAAATTTTATGACCACCCGACAATAAGCGAAGCATCAAAAAATACTGGTAGATTGTTGGTGGTACTTTTTTTAAACTGAAGTAGGGATTAGTCGCTACCTTCAAGGGAAACTTCTGAAACGCGATCCGCGCTCAGGAGTTGTTTTAATGCCAACCAGATAAAGGGTGGAATGGTTGTAGCATAGCGACGCCATAGTCGGCGCGGTTCTTGAATCCAACGGTAAAGCCATTCTAGTCCTAAATCTCTGACTACACGGGGCGCACGCTTATGGATGCCTGCATACACCGGGAACACTCCACCTAGCCCAATCATTACTCCCGAAATTTTACCCTTGTGGTGAGCCATCCAATTTTCTTGTTTTGGACACCCTAAAGATACTAATATTATACCAGCGCCGCTATCGTTAATCTTTTTAATCAGAGCTTCATCTTCAGCTTCAGTCAAAGGACGAAATGGTAAGGGTTCCATCGCTGCAATCTCAAGCAAAGGAAATTCTTCCTCTAACCTGTTTTCCATCCGAGACAGAATTTCTGTTTGCGAACCCACAAAAAAAACACTTATATTTAGTGCTTGAGCGAGCTGACATAATCCTTGAAAAAGATCCATTCCCGCTACGCGGTTTTGATAACGCGCCCCCATCTGTCTCATCATCCACACTAAAGGCATCCCATCAGGTGTGACGATATCCGAACTTTTTAAGATACTAGCAAACTCTGGATTCCAATAAGCTTCCATAAGCATATGCACGTTGGCTACACATACAGTCTTACTTTCACGGGCTTTTGCCCACTTAAGTATTGTTTGTATCTGCTCGTCTAAACGCAAGGCAGTAATCGGAAAATCAAGCACTCTTTGAGTAGGTGGAAAAACTCTAGCCACTTAAATTCACTCCTTGTGTCACACAAAACATTGACGAACTGCCTAAATTATTGCCAATGTCGAAAAGGCAAGGTTTCATTGCTCCTTAGCTTTTACATACTTGGGTTATAGGCGACAGTTAACACATGGAGATGCAATAGCTTTGACAGTAAATTTTCTGCTTCCCTGGTAATACTTAAATCATCAGTCACTGTATATTAGTTTACTGTAAATTTAATTACTTGTAGTCACAATTTGGCTAACTTTACACTATTTTCATGAATACTTCTCCATTTTTTCACATATTTATTAAAGTAGTGTGAAGTATAGGCAAAAAGAATATTTCTTTTAAAACTATTAAATGTATAAAAAAGAACTCTCAAGCACAAAACTCGCAAAATTATGATGCGTAAAGATTGCGAGTATGAAGCCTGGTTAAAATTTTTATTTAAAAAAGAATACTTGCAATATTTAATTTGATTGCTTGAATCTCTTTCTGGGTGAAGCTTTGATTAATAGCTGAGAATGTCATCACGTTGTTTTTGTTCTCGGAGAAAAACCAAAAAAAAGGGGAAGATTAAATTTTCTTCCCCTTGCTTGTTATTTTGATTGTTGTTTGACTTATTCGCTTCTTTGAGTTTCTGCCTTAGCATCTGTCTTTGCTTTTTGAGTTGTCGCTTTCTGGCTGAACCACCCCTACCTTTATCATTTCTACCTTCTCTGCGGGGAGACTCCCATCTCTTAAGTCGCATAATGATTCTTATTCCTTCTAAAAAAATTAGCTGAGAATTAGAGAAAAAATTTACCCAACTGCAAAATTTTTTATTGCAACCGCTATATCTATTTTACATTAGACTTACGCTATCGTCAAATTAAGATTTTAGAGAGCAAAAACCGATTCGTTGATTTCGGGTATTTTAACTAAAAAATCTACTACCCAAGTAAGTTTTTTAAGTTGGTTTTGATGTATGCGAATTATACATTAACAACTATCCGGATTATTTTCAATATTCTTAAGCAGTATCTATAAAATCTATCTTATGACTGACGACAACAAATAGATTCTGACTAAACATACTTAAATATACATTATTTTTTTATATCGTCCGGAATTAAATAGATGAGTTAAAAATTAAATCTGTGATTTAATTTAATAATTAAAATTGTCGTTAAAAAATATGAGGGGTGAACCTTCTTGAAATTTCTCTTCTTTGGCTTTTTCTAGCCTTTGGCTACGCGTCCTACCGAAGCGGAAGGCGTATCCCTAACGGGACGCTTGCGACGAGAGCGCCTATGGCGTACTTGGCGGTTCAATCCTTTATCCATCAAAATTAATGTGACAGACTACTGGTCTATGTCATTAATTTTGAGGCGTTGGTTGGATGTTGAAAACCTTGTAGAGAGACGAAATTTTGCGTCTCTACATCCATCAAAATTAATGACATGGAGTACTAGTAGTCGTTAATTGATGGTTTCCATCCAGCAAAACTTGCTCAAACTGTGGAACCAAAAAAGAAACACTCGAACTTAAAGAACGAATGTTTAAATGTGGTCATTGTGGTTTTGAGATTAACGTCTCAGTTTGTACCTATCCGCTCCTTTTGGTGGTGAGTGCCTGTGGATCAGATAGTGCCGACACCACCACAAATGTTGCAGGAATTAAGCATCAGGCTACCGATGAATAGATTCGTCTACTCATAAGTAAGTCTTATGTAATGCTTAACTGAGTATGGTTCAAGGCAAATTACTTATAACCTTTAATTTCTCAAACCTTACAATTAGTGGGCAGGAGGAGAATCGAACTCCTATACCTTTCGGTGCCACATTTTGAGTGTGGTGCGTCTACCAGTTTCGCCACCCGCCCTTGGGTGCAACCCCACCATCATAATCTACATTTGAAGAATTTTGCAACAATTTTTCGTATTCTTTGCTGCTTGCCCATCGGTCAATTTCTCTTGCCCGCAATACAGGGACTGGGTGGCTTAATTGAGCGGTGCGGGCGACCTTGACCATTTCGCCGAGTTCGGTTTTGCTAATTTCATCGTAGGCGCGGGCTTGAGCGATGAAAGCATCAAGGTTGAGCATTGGTGCTAAGGTTGGGGAACCACCGGCGAGTTTCATCAAGACTGACATGACAATTTTAGGGTCTTGGGTTGCCAATAATGCTGCGCGATCGCATGTAAACTCAGCACAGCGAACCCATTCCAAAAGTTGTGTTTGGATGGTTTGTGCCAGCATTACTCCGACGGTGGGTACAGCAGAAGCAGCTAAGACCAATAAATTCACTGGCGTCAGATAAACACTATGGTCGCACTTGAGGTGTCCCAATTCATGGGCAATCACTGCCTGAGTTTCTTGTGGTGTGAGCATATCAATCAAGGAGGTGTGCAGCACAACAAAAGGCTGTTTACCTCGCATCGCAAAGGTGTAGGCGTTGGGAGCCGGATGCTGCTTAACATAGAGTTGGGGAGGTTCTATGTCCAATATTTTGCAAGCTTCTAATAACAGATCGTGTAGGTGGGGCAGTTGTTTTTCACCGACTAGAACGCTAGAGGCGATATTTTCTACATAAAACATCTGCTCCGCCACTGGGCCCAAGAGATTCCGCACCATCATGTCTATGCCGGGTATCTGCTTGAGTGCTTTAGTTGCATCCAAGTCTAAGGGATGACGAAAATTATCTGCTTTTAAGCCAATCAGTTGATTTTTAAACAGAGACATAGCGAAGCAAGTTTAAAATAAATAACTAAATTTTGAAAAGGGGCTGATTTTACAACCAGCCCCTTACACATATTATAAATAGTCCTGAGTTATGGAGTTATGGAGTTATCGAGTTAGGAGTTAGGAGTTAGGAGTTGGGAATATTAGTCACCGACTCACTAACTCAGTTTTATCAATGAAGGAAGAAGTTTGTTCGCGTAGCGTGTCCCTTTAGGGTAAGGAATTCGTAAGAAGGTTCCTAGTTCGCTCACAAACAAACTTCTTCCGATTCTGGGGTTTAAAACCCCGACCTAATTAAGGTCGCTTGTTTTGAGTTGGAGCGGCACGTTTGCGCTCTTAAACTTAAGAGCGCAAATATGCCTTGTCAGAATGCACATAGATAAACACACAAATTCCTTCTTCCTTCTTCCTTCTTCAAGAAATTGACGCTTCAGAAGGGAGGAGGCTCAATCCATATTCTGCATCTGCCTCAACTTGGGTGACGCGTAGGATTTTAGCTCCTAACTGCTGTAACTTCAAATCCATGCGATCGTACCCGCGATCGAGGAATTGCAATCCCTGAACTGTGGTTTTCCCTTCTGCTGCGAGTCCTGCGACAACTAGGGCTGCAGATGCCCGTAAATCAGTACCCAATACAGGTGCGCCTGACAACATCTGAACTCCCCGAACAAAGGCTGTGTTGCGTTTGACGCGAATATCCGCTCCCAAGCGATTTAACTCAGATGCATGACGCAAGCGATTCTCAAACACAGATTCGTTAATTAAGCTATCGCCATCCGCCATTGCCAGCAAGGACATAAACGGAGCTTGCATATCGGTGGGAAAGCCTGGATGGGGCAAGGTTTCAATATCTGCCGGGAGGAGTTTTTCTGTTTTCAGAATCCGCAAGCAGTTATGTCCATCCTCAACTATCCTAACTCCCATCTCCCGCAGTTTGGCAATTACTGGGGTGAGATGGTCTGGGATTACTGGTGATAGGATAAATTCCGATCGCGTAATTGCTCCCGCGATTAAAAATGTACCGGCTTCAATGCGATCGGGAATAATGCTGTAATCAACAGAATGTAACTTCAAGACGCCTTGAATAGTAATTGTACTAGTCCCAGCACCTTCAATTTTGGCACCCATCGCAATACAGAAATTAGCCAAATCGACTACTTCTGGTTCGCGAGCGGCGTTTTCTAGAATTGTTTCGCCGTCTGCTAGAGTAGCCGCCATCATCAAGGTTTCTGTCGCTCCGACACTGGGGCTGTCTAAGTAAATCTTCGCACCTTGTAATCTGCCGCCACTGCCAGGAACATAGGCGTTACAAATCCCATGTTCAATTTGGACTTCAGCTCCCATTGCTTGCAGTCCCCGGACATGCAAATCAACAGGTCTGGCTCCAATTGCACAACCACCGGGTAATGGCATTTGTGCCACTCCTAGCCGTGCCAGAATTGGTCCGATCGCAAAGAAACTTGCCCGCAGTTGAGTAACAAGTTCGTAGGGAGCCTTGGATGTGGTAATTTCACGGGCATCGATATCTAAAGTGTCGCCGTTTTGTTCTAAGCGCACACCCAACGCAGATAAAACTTGCCCCATTTTTTTCACGTCCGCCAATTTGGGAACGTTACGAATGTGACAATCTCCCGAACATAGCAAGGCTCCAGCCATGATTACCAATGCTGAATTTTTTGCCCCGCTAATTTCGACATGACCTTGCAAAGAATGTCCACCCCAAATTTGCAAGACTGAGGAGTCTGCTTCGAGGGAAGTCTTTACATCTGTTAAGCCGCTAGAAGGATTAATAAGGCTACCCTCCAAAAGAAATAGGTAATTTTATAGGTTTGAAGTTGGTTTTGATTCTACAGTAAAGATTTCATTTGTCTACATTTTTACGCTACAATCTCGGCTTGATACATGATGCTTTCAGTATGTTTTGTAGTTTGGAACCACTCCACAGATGCCTAAATGCCAGGAGCATACCCACATTAAGACCATTATCCAGACTGGAATTATTTAGTTCAAGATAATATTTCACATTAGTCAAAATAGAATAATCCCTTGACAAAGGTAAATAATTCGGTAATAATCATTTTTTGTCGTCGATTAACGACCATAAACTGCGGAACTGGCGGAATTGGCAGACGCGCATGATTCAGGTTCATGTGCCGAAAGGCTTCCGGGTTCAAGTCCCGGGTTCCGCATCATAATAAGTTAGGAGTTAGAAGTGAGGAATTATGAGTTTTTAATTAATTCCTCACTCATAACTCCTAATCCCTAACTATTGATATTTAATGTTAACCAGTTTACAAAATTCCCTAGTTAAGCAAATTCGCAAGCTGCATTCGGCAAAGGAACGGCACAAGCAGGAATTGTTTTTGCTGGAGGGGACGCATTTGTTGGAAGAAGCTTGTGCGGTGAATTACCCCTTGGAGGTGGTGTGTTGTACGCCCGATTGGCAGGCAGCTAATCCAAAATTGTGGGAGGATGTCTGTAATCAGTGCGATCGCGTGGAAATTGTGAGCGAGGAAGTTTTAGAAGCGATCGCGAATACTGTACAACCTTCGGGGGTAGTGGCAACAGCAAAACGAGGCTCGCTCGTGGCTGATATGCCCTATACTGGTGTGTTATTAGCTTTGGAAACGGTGCAAGACCCTGGTAATTTAGGGACGATGATTCGCACCTCTGCGGCTGCAGGAGCGTCTGGTTTGTGGTTAAGTGAAGATAGTGTAGATTTAGACAATCCCAAGGTGCTAAGAGCGTCAGCAGGGCAGTGGTTTCGTTTGCCTATGGGTGTAAGTCCTGATTTGAAAAACACAGTCAAGCAAGCAAAGCATGCAGGAATGCAAGTAATCGGGACTTTAACCAGTGCGAGTTTAACTTACTGGGAGGTGGACTGGCATAAACCAAGTTTAATTCTGTTGGGGAATGAAGGAGCGGGTTTGTCACCAGAATTGGCGGCAATGGCGGATATCAGCGTGAAAATTCCTCTGAGTCCTGGGGTAGAGTCATTAAATGTCGCGATCGCAGCAGCTTTGATGTTATATGAAGTACAACGGCAGAATTGGCAAAAGGGGAGTTAGTGGTTAGTGGTTAGTGGTTAGTGGTAAACAACCAACAACCAACCACTAACAAATAACAAATAACAAATAACAAATAACAACTAACTTAATGGTTTTTTCTTTTCTTCAAAATATTGCTCAATGTCAGCAACTGCTTCTTCCCAAGCAGCTAAATCAATTTTCATTTCTTTCTCAGCTTTTTCAGTATCATTGGCGCTACCACTTATTGGTTTGGGAGTTTCTTCTTCTTTCTTGGAACTATCTTGCAAGATATCTTGCAATTGTTCAAGGGATTTTTGAAACTCTTTATCTACTGCGCTGCGGTTTTCTGGCTGATTTTGCTCCATAATTTGAGAATCTTGATTTCAAATATTGTAATTTTATATTTTGTAGTTTAATATCCGTAAGTTTGGCATATTTGTCAATCATCAAATATTTCTGTATCAATTTTATACACTATAAGGCTTAATGGCAAAATCACCGAGTGTGACCGTATAACTCTGTTGTTCTTTGATGGCAACAAAGGTAACGATGTCCATACTGGATTTTTGAGCCAAATAAAATCCTTCATCTTTCAGCCATGCTACAACTTGAAATCATTTTTTTCTGGCTGTTGTATTTGCATAAACGTATCAATCATTACACTGGGAATTGGTCGCGGTCGCATTGTCTTAACTTCTACCCAAACCCAGAGCGCTTGTGCGGTTACGAACAAATCTTCTTGGTTTTCCTTACGTATTTCATAATGTCGTAAAGCACGGGTACCGCGCATTTCTTGAAGCCAAGTGGTGACTTCGAGAGTATCGCCTGCTACAGCTGGGCGCAAGTAATCTATTTCCACCCGTCGCATGACGAATACTCCACCCAATTCTCGATATACATCTAAAGATAAGCCCAAGTGTTCTGAGTGTTCAATTGCTGCTTGTTCTAAGTAGTTTTGGTAGACTGCATTGTTGACGTGTCCGAGAGCGTCCATTTCATAATGGCGAACGCGGAGTTGAGTTTTGAATGTTTGCATGAAAGTTAAGAATTAGGAGTTATAGCACTAGGGTTGGGGTTCCCCCGAGCTTAATCTAGTTCATCGAAGCGAAAACCGCTATAGGAATAGTCTGCGTGGGAGCAGCGTGCCTTTTGGGCAAGGTAAAATTATAATGTTTTGCGAGTCTGGCGATGCACGTATGTCTACGGCGTTGCATCCCTATCGCATAACTGTTGAAACATTAAGAATTTTTTCAATACAGCGGGATTTCTCAGTAAAAAACTCAGATGTGAGATGATAATTTTAGGTTCAAAAAAAATCTTTTTCTGGAGTTTTGTCTTTAATAATAAAGAAATACACGCTTGGCGGTAGTGCGAACTGACAAGGGCAACGACAAGTTTCACAATGTGTTCTGGTTAAGCTTCAGTAAAAATCGGAGGGTTTTTTCATGGCAATCCGAAATAATTTATTCTACAATTTCTGGCAAAAAGTGCAGGAAGATTCAGTTAGTTGGGGGTCTTTAGGTCTTTTGGTCTGTGGCTTAGTTGTAGTGTTAGTAATGCTTACAATATTTTCTCACGCTTAACTGAAGTATTCCCAAAAGTGGCGAATTGATTGGCAACCGATTCGTCCACGGATGTCACGGATAAATTAGCTGTTACATCTGTTATCTATCGGTTGCCAACAGTTTTTACCTTTACGATTAAGCTGCGACTATCTCAGAATTATTCTCAGTAGGTACGCCATTTTCTACTAGCGTGGGTCTGTTATATTTGCGTTGTAACAAACCACCTAGCATTGCCAATATCGCATTAATTTTGCGTTGTCGCCACTTATCCACAAGTTTTTGGACATCTGCCACGCGATCGCTTCGTAAAGAGAATACTTATTACAAATGCCTCTACTCACATCTTGGACTTTCTCGATATCGTCAACACAAAAATAACTAAGTATTTATAGATTCTCCGACTACGTTCCCGATTACTGGCAATCCCATCTCCAGAACCTTGCACGCAATTCATGAGCGGTCAATTAGGGAAATACTACAAGATATGGTGGCTCAGTCAAGTATTCTGAATTAGAATATGTTGTTCACTGTAGCTGCTGTTACAAACTTATGTTTAAGTTTAAAAAAGTTTACATTTTGGCTGTAACAATTATCCTGATATTCACGGCTGGATGTACGCTTTTTTTACCAAAAAAACCTGCCGTTAGCGTCCATCTGACTTTAGGAAATCCAAGTAACGCTAATACGGTGGAGCCAAATAACTATCTCATGGTGAAAAAAGAATATGCACTCTCCTACAACAGAGACAAAGGGATTCCCAATTGGGTTAGCTGGGAGTTAAATAAGTCTTGGCTGGGTACTGCCCCACGGTCTAATAATTTCCGACCTGATGATACACTTGTTGAGGGCTGGTATCGGGTTATTCCCAGTGATTACACTCGAAGCGGTTATGACAAAGGACATATGACTCCTTCTGCAGACCGGAGCAATAATGCTGAAGATAATGCTGCTACTTTTTTGATGACGAATATTATTCCCCAAGCACCAGATAACAATCAGGGTTATTGGGCTCGTTTAGAAGATTACGGGCGGACACTGGCTCAATCCGGCAAAGAGTTATATATAATATCGGGAAGCTACGGTCAAAAAGAAACTATTGCCCTCAAAAAAGTTGCTGTTCCCGCTAGAATTTTTAAGATTATTGTTGTGGCTGAACCCGGCATAGGTGTGAATAGCATTAACGAATCCACAAGAGTAATTGCTGTGGATACTCCCAATGTTGACGGTAATAGAGAAGCTGATTGGAGAGAATTTCTTACTAGTGTTGATGCAATTGAGAAAAAGACAGGTTACGATTTTCTTTCTGATATTAAGCCGTCTATTCAACAGGTCATAGAGGCTCAAATTGACCAATCTAGAAAAATTAATAAAGTCCGGAAGAAGTAAAAAGTAAAACCCATAAATCGTGTAGCGCACCCTTGGCATATGCCTTCCACAGTCTGGAGCTTTTAACCCTTTCTTCTTTCTTTTAACTTTTAACTTTTAACTTGTAGGGTAATTAAGTTTCTATGACTTTGGTAACAAGTCCAGCAAATTTATTATCTAGGGTTTTTCCAACAATATAAACATCAATGTCGATTGCACCAAGTCGTGCCACTTTGATATCAGTGAGGTTATCTTTTAATGTTTTGACGAGGTTCTGAAACTTTCTGACACTTTCTTTTTCCTCTACCCGATGCCAATCTTGTTCGGTTGTCGCTATTTCAAAGAAAGATTCCAAATTTACAAATGCAACAGGTGTATCTAATGAATGCCCAGTTTTTTTGACAATGAATTCTGGTTTGATATCTTGTTGATTTTCAGATTCCCAAAGAAAAACGGACAAAGGGTATTCAGACTCGCTCATAAACAGCAAGCCATCAGATGCTTGTTTGAGAATGTCAACCAAACTCAAGTTTTTACCAGAAAGTGATACATCATCCACAGCTTCAAGAGGAATTATTTTTAGAGATTGCTGTTTTTGATTTTACACCTTATACCGTTTCTTTGTGAAGCTGCATATATTAACCCCCCTTGCCAAGGGGGGACTACAGGGGGGTCTTGATTATGTGCATCTTCATACAGAATTGGTATTAAACCGCTCACTATTAACTATCAAATCCTAACGAATCAGAATTCCAACTTCATTCCTTGCTGATTGTAGAGGTAGAAATAATGACCTTCCTTACTCATTAATTCATCATGGGTTCCTTGCTCAATTACCTTACCAGCATCCATGACTACGATTGTATCTGCATGTTTGACAGTATTTAAACGGTGAGTAATGAAGAATACCGTACTATCTTTAAATGCATCCGCCAAATTCAAACAAACTTGCCGTTCTGTGACATAATCTAATGCACTAGTTGCTTCATCTAACACTAATAATTTTGGTCTTTGTAAAACAGAACGAGCTAGAGCAATTCTTTGTCTTTGTCCACCAGAAAGCGCTCCTCCACGTTCACCGACCTTGGTATTGTAACCGTTAGGTAAGTCCATAATAAAGTCATGAGCAGCCGCAATCCTAGCAGCTTCGAGAATCTCCTCTGTTGTTGCGTCAGGATTGGTGAGAGCGATATTTTCTTGAATTGTACCTTCAAACAACAGCGTATCTTGGGGAACAAATCCGACTTGTCGTCGCAGGGAGTATAGTTCAACTTTGGATATATCGTATCCATCGATTACGATTCGACCCGACTCGTGTTCGTACAATCGAATCAATAATTTCGTTAGGGTACTTTTTCCTGCACCGCTTTGTCCGACAATGCCAATAAATTCACCGCTTTTAAAATCAAGATTAACATTGCAAAGTTGCAGCGGACCGTCGCTTTTAAAGCGGAAGAAAATATTTTCATAACGAACTGCACCAGAAATCGCAGGTAAGGGAATATTATTACGGTCTTGTTCTGCTTCTTGTGGTGTATCAACAATATCGCTTAAACGCTCTAATGATAAAGCTGTTTCTTGGAAACTTTGCCAAAGTTGTGCTAACCGTAATATTGGACTGGTGACATAACTCGAAATAATCCGAAAAGCAATCAATTCTCCTAAAGTTAATTCTCCCTGAACTACTAAATACGCTCCCATCCACAAAACTGATAAACTACTAATTTTATTGAGAAAATTACTGGCAGAATTTGCCAGGGTGGAAGCGATAACAGTTTTAAACCCCGTTGATACATAAGTAGCGTAACGCTCTTGCCAAGAAAAACGCGATCGCAGTTCAATATTTTGAGCTTTGACTGTTTGAATTCCGGAAATTACCTCGACTAAGTATGATTGTGTTTCCGCATTTCTTTCGGCTTTCTGACGTAACTGCTTCCTGACGATTGGGGAGGAAATAACAGTCAAAACGATAAATATAGGTATGGTTCCTAAACCGACTAGGGTTAGTTGCCAGCTATAAAATAACATGACGATGATATAAATCACCGAAAATAGAGCATCTAAACCGACAGTTAAAGCTGTACCCGTCATAAATTTACGAATATTTTCTAATTCGTTGATACGGGTAGATAATTCTCCCACTGGTCTGCGTTGATAATAACTTAGCGGTAAACGGAGTAAGTGGTCAATGATTTCTGACCCCAAACCCATATCAATGCGATTGGTAGTATCGACAAATAAGTAGGTTCTTAATGTAGTTAGTACAACTTCAAAAAAACCAATAACTAATAGCAAAGTCCCAAAAATATGCAAAGTACTAACACTATCCTGGACAATTACTTGGTCAATAATTATCTGAGTAATCAGGGGATTTGCTAATGCTGCTAGCTGTACAAAAAAAGAAGCCAAAAAAACTTCTATAAGTACCCGACGGTAACGGGATAAATAGGGAACAAACCACTCTATACCAAAGCGTTTTTGGGGTGTGGCTTTGGTTGCAGTCAGTAATAATACCCTCAACCGAGGTTGAGAATTGCTTGATTCTACTTCTAATTCATCAAGTAGTTGTTTGGGTTTAAAGCGCTGGATACCTTCAGACGGTATTCCCAAAACTATGACTTTTTCACTGGTTTCATATACAACTGCAAAGCTATCTTCATAGCGAATCAAAGCAGGTGTGGGAATCCGGGTTATGCTATTTAAGGTTAAGGATAAATCAATCAGTTGGGCTTTGAGTCCTAATAGTTCTGCAAGATAAGCACAAAGCTGAAAAGATATTGTACCGGAACGTTTATTATTCTCGTTTAAAATCCGATGAATAATCTCCTTCCGAAACGGCATTTCCAAATGTTTTGATACCATTTGAAAACATTTTATAAGGCTAAACGGGAAGCTCGACCGGAAACCCACCACTATGTTAGACCTCTGGAAAATGCTGTTCTTCAGGGTCAGGCTGTTTTTCGCATGGCAGAACAGCTAAAGGCTACGGGATTTGTACCTGATGTGGTTTATGGTCATTCGGGTTGGGGTCCAACCTTATTTATTAAAGATATTTTTCCTCAAGCTAAATTACTGTGTTATTTCGAGTGGTTTTATCACGCTCATGGTTCCGATGCTGATTTTGACCCCAATGAACCACTAACTCCGGACGATGAAGCCCGGATTCGCACCAAAAATGCGCCAATTTTGCAGGATTTGTATAGTTGCGATCGCGGTCTTTCTGCTACCTATTGGCAGCGTCAACAGTTTCCAT
>JAESGD010000049.1_pt1 | contig 164336 bp, 139 predicted proteins | sample 9269581 | NCBI WGS metagenome assembly JAESGD01 (sample SAMN14515903, study PRJNA621661) | algae metagenome | isolation source: Cyanomargarita calcarea GSE-NOS-MK-12-04C and co-occurring heterotrophs from... | place: USA: Grand Staircase Escalante National Monument, Utah | collected 2007-12-30
TTGAGCAAACACCATGCTTTTAATATAGTGTTTTTAGTTACCTTGAAATTTGCCCACACTCGGTACTAACATTAAATGTGTTTGCCCTGGCTATTTAGATATTTCTGCCAAAACTGGATGCTCCCATACCAATACCAGTATCTTGAATTTCAAATACTGCGATCGGATGATGAAAAGTGAGGCTAAATTTAGCTGTGCCACCAGATGGGGAATATTTAATGGCATTTGTAAGTAAATTAGATAAAATTCGGTCAAGTAAATTTTCATCCATACAACATGGCATAGACTCCAACTCACAGCTAAAAGCGATACCTCCGGTGGGCTTCGCCAACCCACCTTCAGCATTTAAGTTTAATTGCACTTGTTCCACCATCCTCTGACAGTATTCGACCAAGTTCAGGGCTATTGGTCGATACTCTAGTTTTCCCGCTTCTGCCTTGCCGATCGCTAATACATCGTTTAACATTTCCGTCATGTGTTTGACGGCCGTTTGAATACGCTGTAGATGAGAGAGTTGTTTTTCTTCTGTCCATTTGTGGCGGTAGTGTTCTAGCAACTCGGAGGAAGAAAGGATAGTACTTAACGGTGTGCGAAATTCGTGGGAAGTCATACAGACAAAGCGAGATTTGAGTTCGCTGAGTTCTTTTTCTTTCGTCAATGCTTGACGCAGTTCCTCTTCTAATTGCTTACGTTCTGTAATGTCTACCCAGTAACCGACTACTTCTAGTGGGTTACCAACATCATCTCGTACTAACTTTGCTTGGTCGTAAACCCAGCGATAGCTGCCATCTTGATGCAAAAAGCGATACTCTACGTTATTTTGCCCTTTCTTATATATTTCTTCTCTTTGGGCAACAATATATTCTTGATCTTCTGGGTGGACGTGGTTAAACCAAAACCCGGCGTCTTGTGTAAATTCCCGTACATCATAGCCCAGCATGGCGCTAACGTTGTAGCTGATGAAGGTAGCGCCGAAATCTTCCGAGGTTTTGCAGGTATAAATTACACCTGGACTGGAAAAGAGCAGATGATGTAGCCTTGCTTGCAATAGCCGCAGATCGATTTCCGCTTTTTTGCGATCGCTAATATCAGTTTGAATCCAGATGTAGTGAGTGAACAAACCTTCAGCGTCAAATATCGGAGAAATATTTAATTCGTTCCAAAACAGACTGCCATCTTTGCGGTAGTTACGTAAAACAACCGTACAAGAAGAAGCCTGTTTCATTGCCTCCTTCAGTACATTTAACTCCAATTGCTGAGTATCAAGACCGTGGAGAAAACAACAGCTACGCCCGATAACTTCCCAAGCCGAATAACCAGTCATCTTCTCAAATGCTGGATTCACATAAACCACTGGAAAATCGGGCATTGTGCTATCACAGATAACAATTCCATTGCTGCTGGCGGCGATCGCGCGATCGAGCAGTTGCAAACGTTCTTCTGCCCGTTTGCGTTCAGTAATATCAGTATGAGCGCAAATCAAGTCAATAATATTGCCATAGCCATCTTTGATCGCATCCGCACGTAAATCAACTTCCACAATCCGATCGGTGCGGGTTCGCATTTTTGTTTCACTACGCCACGACTTGCCACTCTGGAGACAAAGAAGTACTTCTTGACACTCTAACTGATTGGTGAAAATAGCTGGTGGTCCGCCTGCTGCATTCAGTTCCTGAAAGTTATACCCAAATAACTCAGTAAAAGCTGCGTTGTGATAAATGGGATTACCCGCAATATCAGTAATACCAATCGCATCCGAAGTACTTTCTATCGCTTTGCTAAGACGCAATAAAGATTCATCGGCTAATTTGCGTTCGCTGATATCGCGAATCACTTTGCAAAAGCCGCGCAGTTCTCCAGATTCACCTCGTAATGCTGTCATCACAACATTTGCCCAGAAACGCGAACCATCTTTGCGGACTCGCCAACTCTCAGATTCCAACCTATCCATAGAATCAGTTATCTCTAATTCTTGATTTGGGACATCCATAGCAATGTCCTCAAGTGGGAACAGGCAAGAAAAATCCTGCCCGATAATTTCTGCTGCCTTATACCCATAAATAGCTTCTCCTCCAGAATTCCAACTTATTACTCGTCCTTGTGGATCGATGAGAAAAAGTACGTAATCTCTCACACCTTCAACCAACAAACGGAAAAGTTCTTCACTGTGGCGCAATTCTTCCTCTGCTCGTTTGCGCTCCGTGATGTCCATTGAAACACCAATCATCCCCAGCACATTACCTTGCTCATCCAAGAAAGGGTTACCTATACCTTCTAGAATGGTACCGTTGGCTGTACCAATTACATGATAAGGAACACCTGCAGTCAAGCTATCCTGGAATGCGGTCACCACCTCTGGTAAATCAGCGTACATCTCAAACACGGAATTGCCCACCGCTTCACCCGCTTTTAACCCTAATCCTTCAAGTCCCTTGCCTTCCGAGAGGGTAAAAACACCATCTTGATTTACTGCCCACAAAATCAGCGGTACATTGTTCACTACAGTCCGCAAATATGTTTCACTTTGCTCTCGGGCAATTTCTGCAAGTTTGCGCTTAGTAATATTTCGACCCGTACCGCGATAACCGCACCATTCTCCCTGATCATCAAAGATGTGAACAGCACTGATTTCCATAAAAACCGGATGCCCATCTTTGTGCATCTTCTCCACTTCCAAACTATTAAGCGGTTGTTGTGCAGTGCCATTATGTTTCAAAATATCCGCCAAGGTGCGAGTTGCTTCTTGAGGTGACATCAAATCAAAAAGAGTCTTGCCCAATATTTCTTCTGGCTCATAACCCAATATGTCCCGAAATTTCGGACTAGCATAAGTGAAAGCAATGTCTTTATCGGTTTCCCAAATCAAATCGCTGCTAGTTTCCATCAAGTGAAGCAAACGCTCTTCACTTGAGCGCAGTTGTTCCTCTATTAATTTGCGTTCGTTAATATCTGTACCTGTGCCAAACCAACTAACAATCTGTCCTTCGCTTTCCCGTAATGGTAAACCGCGTACAAGTTGCCAGCGATAAGTTTTATCATTTCCATGAAAAAGGCGAAATTCAAGTTCGTAAGTTTCACCCGTTAACAGAGCATGATTCCAACACTCAAGAGTCTTTGCTAAATCATCTGGATGTACCCATTGCAGCCATTCCCAACCAATGACTTGTGATTGAGTGCAGGCGAAATAATCCAGTACGCGCTGATTAACGTACTCAATGCTACCATCAGCCCCAGCCAACCAAACTTTCTGGGGGATAGATTCAACCACAGTTTGAAAACGAAGATTGCTTTTTTCTAATTCCTGCTCTACTCCTGTTTGCAAAGCCTGACAAATACCTACATACGTTATGCTACCTAGCAATTTATCTTCCTTATTTACAACAGCTAGCAACCGCTGCTCCTGCAAAAGTTTTAATACTGCTGAAATATCAGTAATATCAGAAATGTTACGTATAATTATTGAGCTATGCATCACCTCAGACATCATGACTGTTTTCAGGTCACAACCACTGACAACGCAATCGAGGACATCTGCCTGAGCAAACCACCCCAACAACTTGCCTTTTGAGCAAACAAAGACGCCAAAAGCTTGAGACTGCCTCATCAGAGCGATCGCCTCGAATACTGACGTTTCTGGTGTAACAATCAGTGGTGAAAAGTCAATAATTGACTCTAAAGATGGTAACGAGAGAAGCTGAGATATAGCTGGCATAGGTAATCTAGATAGCCGCGATCGCTCTCACATTTCTAAGAAGCGAAAAGGTTAAGTTTCATCCAATATTTTTGCGCTGCAACAGCAATATTATCTCTCGTATTATTACTGAAGTTTTTATATGAAGTTATACTAAATAACTGCGAGTATAGATATCCGACAACTTTTACGGATACAGAAGAGCGAATCAAGGGTAAGACCCCTCCAAAACCTGAAATCCCGCCGTCACCATAGAATGGTGGGCTTTGTATAAATAGCCCCAGGCTTCTAGCCTGCGGGCGTTATCGGGTATGTGAGAGGACTGTTTATATCAACACTGAGGGGTGTTACCCCTGATTCGCCAACGGTATCCGTAAAAGAAGTCGGGGATCTGACCCTCACGACACGACAAAAAATAATTAATTAACCGCAGATACACACGGATGGACGCAGATGAAAAAGACTTTACCTACCGTCGCAGTTGCATTCTTTCGCCATAACGCAACAATCTGTCGATGGTAGCAAGACGATTTTCCCAAACTCTGACTTGATAGGGATTATCCAAAGAATGTTGGCGCATCAATCCTCTAAATTGAGACTGAAAGCGTACCAGTGAGCCTTTGGCAGCGATTAACTTTCCAGCGGAAGGTGATGAAGCTAGTTGCTCCAGAGACTTCTGCAACACATCTGCTTGTTCTTGAAAATCTGCAGCGGTTGTAGAAGACATTTTGATTGGCTCCTCCTTCAAAGCAAAATTCCATTCCTGTTGCAAGGCTGTATAACGAATGGCTGCGGTTTGAAAAGGCTGACGGTGGGGAATTGGTTCTTTTTTTGGACTCGCAATACGACCTTGAGTGCTACTAAAGACTTTTTGTAGTTCGCCATTTAAGTTCTCTGCGGCAAACAGTGCATAACCTACCGCAGGTAAGTCTCTCACCAATTGTATCTGGTCAAATGCCCCCAGTGTAGATAAGTTCAACAGGCGCATTCCTGGCACTAGTAATGTAGAACCTAATTGTGTTGAGGCTATCCAAGGTTGTGCCAAACGTTCAAAGCGGGGAGTATCTAAGGCATAAGTCATGGGCACAATTAAATCAATGTCCCCACGTCTTGCCCAAACTTCCCAATGTTGTTGAATTTTTTGAATGCGTTCTCTTTCTGGTAGGGGGAATACTGCCACTGATAAAGTTAAATTCGGTCGCTTTTGTCGTAACTGTTGTGAAACTTGAGCGACAAAACTATCAACTTGTTGGGTGCGAAATGCCGTCCATTTTTGCCACAACTCCCCCTGGCTCGGAGAAATACTCATAGGATCGACACCAGTCATCTGCTGAAATTGCTGCCTCGCAGCGATGCCATAACCGTATGTCCGGTTGGCGTTTGGGTCTTGGAAAGGATAGCGAATATAGTCTAGCTGTAGACCGTCTACATCGTAGCGGGTGACAATTTCCTCATACAAGTTAAGTAAGTATTGGCGCACTTGGGGGTTAGCTGGATCGAAGAATTGCTTCCCCTGACCTGTGGGAATCATTTGTCCCCGATTGTCGTAACCTGCCCAGGTAGGATTTGCTGCTAGTACAGGTCCAGGATAATCTGGGTTAAGACCGATAACTTGATTGTGACGTTGATTGCCCGCAGCAAAAACCCAAACCCATGCGTGTAATTCCATACCTCGTTGATGGGCTAACTTCACTGCGGATGCCAGTGGGTCCCAGCCACGAATTAAGGGATTTTGTTGCGGTGCAACTTTGCTCGGATAAATGGTGTAACTAGCGTTGAGGGTTTCAAAAAATATCGTATTAATCCCAGATTGCGCCAAGCGATCAAAAATCTCAGCTAATGCCTGCTCGCTACCCGCACGGACAATTGTTCCTCGATCCAGCCAAATCGAGCGAATTTCTGGATGAGCCAACTGCCGATCTACTGGAAACTGCCTCCACAAATTCGCCTTTGCCATTAGCCACTGCTGACGTGCTTGATTGTATTGTCCTTGGGCTACTAATTGGGGAAAGCTTTTTGCCACGATCCGCGCTTGTTCTAAAGCTTGTTCTGGGCTGACAACAGCGACCCCCGGTCTTGTAGAGGCAAATGTCGCTTGCTGCATCTTGACGGATGGAGCTTTACCTGTAATCGCACTCGCGGCTAGATGGGCACTTTCCACCCTCCCAATCAAATTTTGTAACTCTTGTTGGAGAGCGATCGCTTCGTTGCGGTTTATCGGTGCTGTGGAGTTGGGTACTACATCCAAACGTACCGCTTGTTCTAGCTGGTCTATTGCCTCATCTGATTTGGGTGGTTTTCCGGGAGTGACGTTGGGAATCGCTCTGGGTTGCGAGGTAGTGGCGATCCGGTACTGGGTGGGAGATGAGGGAACAGGGGGTGCCTGGGAAGGAGCTTTTGCGGCAATGGCCACGGAGGTGGAACAGGTTGGAGAGCCGCCTTCCACCGTATTTGAGACGCTGCTGGGTTTTTTCAGATGACGCTCAAGGGCAGCTCGCAACCAGGCATTATCTAATTCGGCACTAGAAGCGGCATCTACGCCCCAACGCCAGCCAAATAGGGTGGAACGCTCTGTGGTCACAACCGCTGTGGGATTGTCTCTAGAATCCCAATTTGCAGCCGTTTGACCGCTAGTATCATCGGGTACTAGTACGCCGCCTCGCACTTCCCCAAATAATGTATTTTTGTTAGCCCAACCTTGACTTTTATTTTTTGATGCTTGTAGCTTTTGGGAACTGTTGAGACTAAATCCCCAATATCCTCCCAACAAATTTCGCAATAACTGCCTCACACCAGGTGCAGAGAGACTCCCCACCGGGCCTGTGGCAATTAACCGCCCTCCCTTACTCATCCATTCTTCCAAAGCGATCGCCTGAGATGGTGATAATGTCTCAACGTTGGGCAATAACAATACTCGGCGATCGCCCCAATCTGCGGCATTTCTAACATTCCCTAAAGAAACCGCGCAATACTTCACACCTGCTGCTTGCAAGCGATTTGTTATCCCTGTCCATTGACTGCTGTTTTCTTCGCTCTGAACTACAGTCAATACAGGCTGCTCGCTCGCACTTGCTGGCAGCAAGTTAAAGAAGGTAAAAGGTAAAAGGTAAAAGGTAAAAGATACGAGAGATAATTTTTTCCTTTTTCCGGATTCTTTTTTCCTGATTCCTTTTTCCTGATTCCTCACTAGTCACTCCTCATTTGTCAAGTTTGTTTGTATTATGAAATACATTTATTTATAAGTTCTTCGACTCCCGCCACTGGCACGATTTTCGTTTCCAGTTTTTGAGCAACATCTTCTACACTCATATCATCTAAAAACACCAATTCGCCATGTTTCAGCATTACATTTGGGAGCAAAATTGCATCACCTAACTTTTTTCCTTGGAGATTGAGCAATAAATCGTGTCCGGTGATTAACCCAGTAACACTGATAGCTTGTCCCCAATAATCGCTACACATTGCCTGCATATTTACCTCTAAACCTCCAACGGAATTTAGCCGCTGCAAAATCGGTTGAAATGCTTGCTCAACAGCATTTCCAACTACCCAAGTTAATTTCCTGGGCGAGACTTTTTCTGGTAACATTTTTTCGGCTGCAACGGCAAATTGTTTGATAAACAAGCGAATAGAACCAACACCGTTATCGATTTGCGGATAGTCTGCATATTCAGACTCGCTGGGCAAATCTTCACCTGCAATCAAGAACCACTCATCAGCTAACCAAATACAGTTGGAGCCGAATTTTTGACGAAATTGCCCGATTAGCTTAAGCACTTGAGAAATTACTTCTCGGGCTCCAAGGGGTGTTACAGGTGTGAGTTCGTCTTGTTGCGGACGAAACCGCGTCAAACCCACTGGTACCACCGCCACTGACGCTACCGCAGGCACTTCACCTGTATGAAAAGACGCTAAATCCCGTAGAGTTTGTTCCAGATGAATGCCATCATTGATACCAGGACAAACGACAACTTGAGCGTGAATTTGCAGTCTTCTTTCTTGGAACCACTTGATTTGTTGTAAAATTTCTGCTGCCCGAGAATTTTTCAGGAGTCGAATTCTGACATCGGGTTCTGTCGCATGAACAGAAACATACAATGGAGACAGCCGCATTTGTTCAATCCGCCGCCATTCTCGTTCGGGTAAATTAGTTAATGTCAGGTAAGAACCATATAAAAAGCTCAAGCGGTAATCGTCATCTTTTAAGTACAAACTTGAGCGCTTACCTGGTGGCTGTTGGTCAATAAAGCAAAACGGGCAGCGATTATTACACTGAATCAACGCATCAAACAGAGCAGTTTCAAACTCTATCCCCAAATCTTCGTCATAATCTTTTTCGATTTCAACTTGATGAATTTTACCTTTCTCATCTAAAATTTCTAATTCTAAAAATTCGTCAGCGCACAAAAATTGATAATCAATTAAATCGCGGGGTTGTGTACCGTTAATGGCAACAATCGCATCTCCAGCATCAAATCCAATTTCTGCAGCGATGGAATCAGGTAATATTCTACTAATTTTGGCCGGATGAATGGTGGTCATGAGTGAGGAGTTAGGAGTTAGGAGTGAGGAGTTAGGAGTTAGGAGTTGGGAGTTGGGAGTTGGGAGTTAGGAGTGAGGAGTTGGGAGTTAGGAGTTAGGAGTTAGGAGTTGGGAGTTGGGAGTTGGGAGTGAGGAGTTGGGAGTTGGGAGTTGGGAGTTAGGAGTGAGGAGTTAGGAGTTAGGAGTTAGGAGTTAGGAGTTGGGAGTTAGGAGTGAGGAGTTGGGAGTTGGGAGTTAGGAGTGAGGAGTTAGGAGTTAGGAGTTGGGAGTTGGGAGTTAGGAGTTGGGAGTTATAAATAATAAATATTTTAGATATTATATTTTACATCAAGCACCGTCACCCTAGAAGGGTGCGGCTACACTATGAAAAATCAAGTTTTGCTCCTAACTCCTAACTCCTAATTCCTAACTATTCGCGATCGCACTCAAAATTGCTACACCAAATGCCAGTCGGTACCAAATAAACACCCAAGTGCTTTGGGTCTTGAGGAAGCGCAACAAACCAGCGATCGCTAAATAAGAAAATACTGTCGCAGATATTGTACCAACTGCCAAACTTGCTATTCCTGCACCCGCTAACTGGAGTCCTAAAGTATCCTTTAACTCAACTAAACCGGCTGCGGTAATAGCGGGTATACCCAATAAAAAGGAAAATCGGGCTGCAGTTTCTCTCTCTAAACCCATTAATAGCCCTGCTGTCAAGGTAGAGCCAGAACGGGAGACCCCAGGGATTAATGCCAAAGACTGGGCTAAACCCATCAATAATCCATCAGCCATCGTCAGTTTCTCAAAATCTCGCTGACGCTTGCCTAATTTTTCGGCAATTCCCAGCAGTAGCGACATCAAAATCGAAGCGATCGCAATCGCACCCAAACTTCTAAGGGGTGAACTAGAGAAGTCGGGAATTAAGAGTTTAATCAAAAGTCCGAAAAACACGATGGGTAAGGTTCCCAAAGCAATTCCTACGCACAAACAGAAGTCGTAGTCATTGTAATCGGAAAGGGCGATCGCTCTTGTCGCTCCTTTGATAACACGTGTTAAATCTTTCCAAAAATACCACAGGACTGCCGCGATGCTACCCAATTGAATCACAGCAGTGAAGGCAACTCCCGGATCTCCCCAACCGAGTAGCACGGCAATAACTTTTAAATGAGCGGTGCTGCTAATCGGCAAGAATTCGGTCATTCCCTGCACGAACCCCAAGACTATCGCTTGCAAGATATTCATTTGTGCCACCCCTGACGCTCCATGAGTTGATGAAGTGGCAAAAACTGTCACAGGGAATTGTGCTACAACGACTGTGAGAATAGTCCATGCAGCACAATTCAGCACGAATAATTGAGGTTTTGGCATCTTTTTATCATCGTTAGTGGTTAGTGGTTAGTGGTTAGTGGGTATGGGGCATTGGTAACTAAGTAACAACCAACAACTAACAACCATCCATTTAGTCTTTTTTCTTCTTCCCAGCAGCGATCCCATCCATCGCTGATAATGTTCCGACAATTGCGACTATCAAGTTAACTTGTCAGTGAAGCATATTTTGAATGATTCATAAAATGTAGCGATTGTCAAGTTTAAAATTGCCTCTACGGTTTAGTATTTACCCAGGAGTTGTGGGTTTAATACCCCGACTTATTCAGGGAGCCCGTTTTGAGTTGGGGCCCTGTATCCATATGGAGAAACCTCTTCCTTCTTCCTTCATCCTTCATCCTTCTTCCTTCTTCCTTCTTCCTTCTTCCTTCTTCCTTCTTCCTTCTTCCTTCATTCATTCAATTATGCTTTCCATCCTATTGCGATCGCGGCTAAGATAAAACAGCCAAAGCCTAAGCGATACCAAACAAAAACCCAAGTATTTTTGGTTTGTAAATAACGCAGCAGAAATGCAATTGACACGTAAGAAAAAATAAAAGTTGAAATAATCCCTACAATTAACAGCACAAGGATGTTATCAGGTAGCTGCTGGGCTTGATATAACTTGAAGATTTTGAGGCTTTTATACAAAGTGGCAATCGCAAGAGTTGGCAGCCCTAACAAAAATGAAAACCGGGCTGCTGTTTGCCGTTCTAACCCCAGAAATAATGCTGTCGTTAATGTCGAGCCAGAGCGAGAAGCGCCTGGAAAAAGGGCAATCATTTGACCCAATCCCACCAAAATACCATCTTTGATTTCCAATTGGTCGAAATTTCGCTTCCGGCTTCCTATTCGCTCTGCAAGTCCTAATAAAAGCGCCATCACGATTGACATCACGGCAATAACTAAGGCGCTTTCAGGTAAAATATCTTTCAACAAAAAGCCACCAATTAATGCAGGCAGTGTTCCGACGGCAATCCCGACGAGAATTTTCCATTCCTCCCGTTGCCAGTCTTTTTGTCGGAGTGCCATAGTTCCACCTTTGAGAAGATCAGAAATATCAGACCAAAAATAAAGCAGAACTGCGATGACACTGCCAAATTGAATCGCATCCACAAAATCCTTCGCACCCAATTCTTTCCAACCAACCACCTTAGTGAAAATTAGCAGGTGTGCGGTGCTACTGATTGGCAGAAATTCTGTTATCCCCTGCACAATCCCCAGAATAAATGCCTGAAATATTTGCTGTATTTGGCTAGTCTCCCCACCGACTACCACTTGTAGCAATATTTTGCCCGTTTCTAACATCGTTCCCATTCACGCTGTCTCCTGAAGTCGCTGCGTAGTTCTACCGAATTATCCAACTTTACGCCTTTTAAGTCAGCGATTCCGGGCGACAAAATCTTGACAACAAATTAAGGTAAGATAAAAAATGCAGGGGGGGGGGATATATTGTTGTAATATCTTAAATAAGATAAAGTTACGTAACGATTATTAAAAAACCTTGATTAACAATACATTATTTCCATACAGTGTATCCGCTCCTCTGGTTGATACCGACTTATCAGAAAAATCACAAATTAATACAAAAGTCAAGGGGTTTGGGGTAAAGGGTAAAAGTGAAGAATTAGCTCCCTTACCTTTTGCTAGGAAGTTTTCTTCCCCACTCTCTTCCTTACGACAAACCTGGTTAGTATTCGCAGCAGCAGTATTTTTAGTATCAGTGCCAGTGTTTATTGAAGCGCCAATAGTGCGATCGCTTCCTTGGCTGAGTTTAGGGCTGACAGGATTTTGGGTGTGGCTGAGTTTTAAATTAATGTCACATTCCGCAACATATGTATGGGGAGATTTGCTTTTAGGGTTTAGCTGGAGTTGGTTAGCAGGTGCAATTTACTGGGGTTGGTTGCGTTGGGAACCTCTGTACCATTTACCCGTAGAGTCTATAGGTTTACCCTTTGCTGTATGGTGCCTGATTCGCAACTGGGGCAAAATAGGCAACTGGTTTTACTTAGGTTCCTTGCTGGGTACAGTTTTGACGGACGTATATTTTTACTTAGTCGATTTGACACCCTATTGGCGGCAAATTATGCAGGTAGAACCAGATAAAGCGGCACAGGTTTTGCGAAATGCCCTTCTTCAAGTCAAAACACCTTGGGGAGAAGGCTGGGCTGTAGTTCTTTTGATAGTACTGCTGACAGTCGGGGTTTTAGCTTTAGCGAAACCTTCTCGACATTGGTATGCTTTTGGTGGAGCAGTTTTGAGTACAATTTTGGTAGATAGTCTATTTTTGCTAGCTGCCTGTCTGGCGTAATGCCATTTTTGATTTTGGATTGTAAAATTCTTAGCCTGATGAATGTTTGATCTATTTATCTATGGCAAAAATTTTTGCTCTTGGTGTAATTTTTCTTAACCAAAAGTAAAAAAAACCGTAGGCAGTCGATTTTGGTGTTTTTGATAATTTTTAGTAATAAATACATTCAAACCCAGTAAGCGTAAATATTGTGGGTATTGATACGCTGTATATTAGTTTCTGATGACTGCTGTGTTAATTGTTTGTCGTTTGTTATAGAGACTAATGACCAACGAATGACCAAATGACCGAATTTTAGTTTGATGCAAAGAGGTAAAAAAGTCGTGAAACGATTGGTGCGTTTAGTAACAGTATTTGCTTTGTTCATCGGATGCTTGGGATGGCTGGGAACATCTCAAATAGCCCAAGCTGCTGCCCTGGGAACATTTAGCTTCCAACCAGTAACAGTTTTAGCGGTTGAAGCGACTGAAGGTTTACGGAATCGCAATCGGGCAGATGAGAAGCTGGGTACGGAATTTGGTAAAAAAATTGATTTAAATAATACCAACGTGCGAGCTTTTCAACAGTTCCGAGGGCTGTATCCAACTCTCGCCAAGAAAATCGTCCTTAATGCTCCTTATAAGTCAGTAGAGGATGTATTAGACATAAAAGGATTGAGCGATCGCCAAAAACAAACCCTGCAAGCTAATTTCGATAATTTCACCGTAACAGAGGTGGAACCAGCCTTCAACGAAGGAGACGATCGCTTTAATAACGGTATCTATAGATAACCTGACGGTTAGAAAGGAGAAAGGGGAAAGGGGAAAGACATTCTTGCCAACTCCTAACTCCTAACTCCTAACTCCTAACTCCTAACTCCTAACTCCCTCCCCCCACTCAAGAACACTTCCCCTTTCACTTTGCCCCAGATAGATATTCCCAGCCAATTTGATATTTTAGTAGTCGGTGCTGGTGCCGCTGGACTCTATACGGCGCTGTGTCTGCCAGACAGCATGCGAGTCGGCTTAATTACTAAAGAAACAATTTCATTATCCGCCAGTGATTGGGCACAAGGTGGTATTGCAGCTGCGGTTGCAAAGGAAGATTCTCCTTCTTTGCACGTTGAAGACACACTCCGTGCGGGTGCTGGTTTGTGCGACAAAGAAGCGGTGATGTTTCTTGCCGAAAACGCCCCAAATTGCATTGCATCCCTCGTAAGCTTAGGTGTAGCCTTTGACCGTCATGGTAGCGATTTAGCTTTAACCTTAGAAGCAGCTCATTCCCGCAACCGCGTTCTTCATGCTGCTGATACCACAGGCAGAGAAGTAATTACCACCCTCACAGCCCAAGTCCTCGGTCGCCAAAATATCCAAGTCATTCAACAAGCTTTAGCATTGAGTCTGTGGTTGGAAGATGATACAAAAATTTGCAAAGGAATTTCTCTGTTTTATCAAGGTGAAGTCACCTGGGTAAAAGCTGCTTCTGTAGTACTGGCAACTGGTGGTGGAGGTCAAGTATTTGCCCAAACAACTAATCCCGGTGTCAGTACAGGAGATGGAGTTGCGATCGCATGGCGAGCGGGGGCAATTCTGCGAGATTTGGAATTTGTGCAATTTCACCCCACAGCCTTGACAAAACCCGGTGCTGACCGCTTTTTGATCAGTGAAGCTGTACGCGGTGAGGGGGCACATTTGGTTGATGACAGTGGAAGGCGTTTTGCCTTTGACTACCACCTTGATGGCGAACTGGCTCCTAGAGATATAGTCAGTCGGGCGATTTTTAGTCATTTACAAAGCGCTGCTACTGACCTCGCTACTGCCCATGTATGGTTAGATATGCGCCCCATCCCTCCCGAAAAGATTCGCTACCGCTTTCCGAATATTGTTAAAGTCTGCCAACGATGGGGTGTGGATGTCTTCAACGAACCAATTCCTGTAGCCCCGGCAGCCCATTACTGGATGGGTGGTATCGTTACAGATTTGATGAATCGGACAAATATTCCCAATTTATATGCCGTTGGAGAAACAGCCAGTACGGGAGTACATGGTGCAAATCGCCTTGCCAGTAATTCTTTGTTGGAATGCATCGTCTTTGGGGCACAAATGGCGCATCTCAAAGATGAATTTGCAAAGATGGACGATGAAGAGGTTGAGAAAACAGAAGCGAAATCTTTTGCACTTTGTGATGATGATTGGAATACCCAGCAAATTCAGCTAGATGAACTTCGCGAAAAAGTACCGCGCTTAGTATGGCAAAGTGCTGGCATTTGTCGGGTGCAGTCAACATTATCCGATGCGATCGCAACTATTGAATCTTGGCAAGAAGATTTTGCCGGCCTAGCTTTAAGTCAATTTCTGTTTTCTCTACATCCCAAGCAAACTGCTAGGTTACACCAAAGAGATATCGAAAGACTGTTGCGACTTTGGGCAGAAACCCGCAACTTGCTAGATGTAGCTTATTTAATTCTTAAAAGTGCAGCCTTTAGAACCGAAAGCCGGGGAGGACATTATCGCTTAGATTACCCCCAATCGATATCTAACTGGCAAGTTCACACACTGGTCGAAAATCACAATTGGTGGAAATCTGATTTTATATCTCAGTGAAGCGACCTAAATAGCTTCTTCCCCACGCAAAAAGTTCCTTAACCACCTAATCGTCTCACTTGTTGTTTGCTCGTTTGCAATTTGAAGGCATTGCTGCACAATTTCTGAAACGTTAGGAAAATAGCTGCTTTCTGTAATTGCATAATTTTCAAAGAGCAATCTATAAACTAGTAACTGCTTATTCTTTAACAGCCAAACCTCTGGAACTTTATAAGGGAGATAGTCATTAATATTGGTATAACTAGTAACATCCACCTCGATTGCTAAATCTGGTGGAGGGTCATTTTGCCAGTCAATACGATTCTTACCTACTACATATCTCCAATTTTCAATATAAAAGCAATAGTCAGGCTCAATGCCGCTAACAAGAGGCTTGCTCATGGTGATGGGCGTAAATGAGTCGTATCTTTGCTCTAAATGATCCAGCAAAACCTTAGCAATATCTGCCAGTAAGCTCGCATCTCTTCCATGCTCTGGTAGCGGTGCCATTAGCAAAATCTCTCCAGGTCGATATTTAATGCGAGGGGAGCAGCGATCGCCTAGTTGCTGACTCAGTACTTGATAGTCTTGCCAAGACCCCAACATCTTTACGACTGTACCAGGTGGTAACTCGATTCTTTCAGGTGTAATTACAGTATCCATATTCGCCCTTTAGAAACTCCGCTACACCAAAACGATTGGCTGTTTTTGATGACCTCCTGTTACGCGCTCTGCTGTGCGGCGTTTTTGATAGTGGTGCAAGAAATCAGTTATGAACTTATCTAGTACCACTTCCATGCTGACTGTCAGGACTACCATAATCTAATGGTTCAAAATCGCTACTTGAATCAACCCTTAAATTTTGCTGTTTCTTCGCCGAGTAATCTGCCTTCAGGGTAATGGAACTATTGCTATCCAAAAAATCAAAGCTGAAAACGCTTCTATTTCCCAGGCTATCTGTAACTTTGGGAATTATCAGAGTCACCCCAATAAAAAATGCGATTACACTTGTCATTCTCAAAGTACTTCCCATAACCATTCAGCAAATCCCCTGTTTTTCTAATTTCTAAAAGTTATTTTTATTTCACCCGCTACATTTGCCGATGTTTTCGTCAACTAAACGTTAAATATTTATAAAGTTTTTGCTATCAGATGAATAATTTAACTTAAACGCTGCCACACTTGCCAAAGGTTACTTGTTGAGTATTGTCACTTAAGTCTTTGTCCGGGAGCATCAGTCAAAAGTAATAACTTTCAACTAAATAAATATCACGACAAAATTAGCTATAAGTCTTATCTTTAACAATATCTTAATACTTTTACGGGTAATTACGTGATAGTATTAACTGCTTTGCCAAAAAATATGTATTTATACTTAAATTTTCTTATTTAACTATTAAGTTAACTAAAGTTAAAACAGTAATTTTGCTAAAATTGCAATAAATGTGTGAAGTTTCACTTGACAAAATAAAAAAAACTTAAATTAATTGAGTGCGATCGCTTTTTCGGTGTTAAAGTATCGGTCAAAACAAGCCCAGTTTTTACTCTTGTGCGAGGAATGGATGATAAAGAAAGATTTCACAATCCCGATTACTAACAGCATTTCTTCATAAATCTCAATTTAGCCCACCTCCCTTGAAAGTTCGCGACTCCCGAAGCAGATAAAAGGTAAATCGGGTGATGAATTTCTTGGGTTAATAGATGTCAAGCGAAGTAAGTGCGGTTTTTACCGAGGTGTTTTGCACGATACATAGCAGCATCTGCTTGTCTAATTAAGGTTTCACAATCTTGACTGTTGAGGGGATAGATGCTGATGCCAATACTTGCAGAAACTTTAGTGGTATGCTCGTCCAGGACAATTGGCTCGGCGATGGTTGTTAAAATCTTTTCGGCAACTCTTACGGCGACATCTAGTTTGGGAATTGCCCGTAAGATGACCGTAAATTCATCGCCACCTAAACGAGAAACCGTATCGCTACCCCGCAAACAATTACTCAGACGTTGAGCGATAGTTACCAACAAGCGATCGCCTATCTCATGTCCGAGGGTATCATTAACTTGTTTAAAGCCATCTAAGTCGATAAATAGCAGCGCAAGTAACAAATTATTACTTTGCGCCCAGGCAATAGACTCGGATAATTGTTCTATAAAATATTTCCGATTGGTAAGACCCGTGAGGGGGTCGTGATATGCCAAATAACGAAAGTGGTCTTCTTTGAGCTTTAATTCATTATTAGAGTGGAACAGTTCAGCTGCGATGCGCTTGAGTTTGAGTTCCATCAGCTTGCGCTCAGTAATATCTCGGATAACCCCAACCAAAAAGAAATTACCGGCAGCGTCTTTGTGGAGCGATCGCTTGGTGGCAATAAAATAAGTCTTACCATTGGCACTGGTAAATTCTTTTTCATGTTCTAAGGCTTCCTGAGTCCTTAAAACCAACTTATCCAAGGTGCGAAAAACATCTGCTTCATGCTTGGGGAAGAAGTTATAGTCTGATTTATCTAATAGTACATCCTTAGAATAACCGATCAATTGACAATAAGCCTGATTTAAAACAATCCACTGAAGCTTTTCATTCTTCACAAAAATTGGGTCAGGAATTGTATTGATTACTTGATGCAAAAAGTCCTTGGAGCGTTTCAACTCCTCTTGCATATGGGCAATCTCAAAGGTAATAACAACAGCTGAACCAGTAAAAGTCAGCAGTGCAGGCATTAGTGGTATCCACCAGCCATAAAGAAAAATAAAGTAGGCGCTACCAGCCAGCAAGAAATAAGAAAGCAAAACACTGAAGATACAGCCCCAAAAATTTCTAGTGCGCCACCTCATAGCAGATCCCAAATAAGCCCAAGCAAAAATCCATACCCATTCCACAGGGTCAGACCACACTTTGATTAGAGGTCTTCCTTCAAGGGCTGCTGAAATTAACTCACTAATAAAATAAGCTTGTAGTTCGATACCAGCTACTGGCTTGACTGTACCCACCAGACGGCTAGAATATGGCATTAAAAAGAAATCCTGCAAACTCGGTGCAGTCGAACCAACTAGCACAATGCGATCGCGAATCAAGTTTTCTTTTACTTTGCCCGAGAGGACATCCCGCATCGATACTTTCAAGAAGTGGCAGGAATCTACTGAATAACCCTTACAAGTTGGTTTGGGAAAGTTGGATATAATTTGGTAGCCTTTAGCATCAGCCCCAACATAAGCACCATGATTGGACTGAAAACGGCGAAACACAGTTTTACCCAACTGCAAAGAATCTCGATTGCTGGCTGCTGGTTTGGGCACAATCCCATTTGCTTTTAAATACAACTTAGCCAGCTTCAGGGCGAAACTTTCATGCTGTTTGCCATTAACCTGCGAATATAACAAGCTGCGACGGACTTTACCATCAGCGTCAAACAACACATTGTTAAAACCCACTCTGTTGTCAGCGCTTAACTGTGGTGGAGGTAAAACGTGAGTCTCTGGGCTCTGTCCAAGTAATTCAATTCCAATTAAATTGGGCATCGACTTGTAAGCATAAACCAGTTCTTCATTACCAGAACCCACAGGCAAATCCCGATAGATATCCAAGCCAATAGCACGAGGTTTTTGGGCTTGTATTTTCTGTAGCAACTTCGCGATTTCCTCATCTGGGATTGGCCAGGAACCTACTTGGCGCAATAAAACTTCATCAATCGCCACAATTGTAATGCGTTCCTCTTGTGATTCAAAGGGACGTAATTGAAAAAACTGATCCAAAGCCGCCCATTCTAAGGATTGCAATAACCCAATCGAACGCAATAGCAATACACACACTGCAACGCTAAATGCAGTAATTAATTCCCTATTGACTTGACCAAATGGTCGTTTCAGTGTCAACAGTGACAGCTTGCTCATTACCATTAGCTCTTAGGCGAGTTATACTTGCCATTTTCAATTAGCTTCCGTTATATAAGACTTACCCAAAGCTACCCAAAGCTATAAATAGTTGGACTTTGGAACTTAATTCCTGCAACATTTGTGGTAGTGTCGGCACTATCCAGTCCACAGGCACTCACCACCTAACTGGCGGATACGTACTGACTAAGATTGATTGCTGCATTTAAGTCACGGTCAATATCAAAACCGCATTCCTCACAGTGGAACGTTCTTTCTTTTAGAGAAAGTGTTTCCTTTTTGGTTCCACAATTCGAGCAAGTTTTGCTAGACGGAAACCATCGGTTAACAACTACTAACTTAGAGCCGTATAGCTCACACTTATAATTTAGTTGACGGCGAAACTCGTAAAATCCCATATCAGATATGCTTTTAGCTAGTTTATGATTAGCCATCATGCCGGATACATTTAAATCCTCAATCACTAAATAGCCGTGGTTTTTGGCAAGCAGTGTAGTCAGCTTATGCAATGTATCTTTTCTAATGTTGGCAATCTTTCTGTGTAATCTAGCAATATGGATTTGCGCTTTCTTCCAATTAGCTGAACCTATTACTTTATTTCGATTCAGCCATTGCATTCTCTTGAGTTTCGCTGAATATCTCTTGTATGATTTCGCACCAACAATCACCTCACCAGTTGATAATGTAGCAAGTGTGTTAACTCCTAAGTCAACGCCTACAACGCTTGTTTCGCTTGCTAAATGTGTTTCTACATCAAACCGAAAACTGATAAACCATCTATCAGCAGTGCGACTAATTGACACAGACTTTGGTTGAACCTGTGGTAAGCGTTCATAGGTTTTGAGGATACCAATCACAGGCACTTGAATTTTATTGTTGCCTAGTATTTTAACAGTGCCTTCAAGAGTAAAAGAATCCCGCTTACCTTTTTTCTTGAATTTCGGAACTCCCGCAGTTTTGTTAAAACATCTCTTCCAAGCTGATCGTAAAGCTATCAATGCTTGTTGTGGTGTAGATTTGCTGCATTCGTAGTACCATGCATTCTCAGATTTTACTAGTGCCACCAACCATTTATGTAGGTCAATGGCAGTAGGAAACTTGATTTTAGCCGTGGGGTTAGCTTTGTTATGCTCAAGGATTTGTTTTGTTAAAGCTAGTCTCCAGTTCCAAGCGTGACGTGATACACCACAATGCTTTATTAATCCAGTGCGTTGTTGATTATTCAGTTTTAGCTCTGTTTTGAATCCAAGTAACATGGCAATTTATGCAACCCATTCTCTAAATGCTTGTGACATATTCCAACCATTACTTTTCTGCCTTATGTTAGGAGTTTATCTAATTCCTTCAACTACTAACACCTTGAACCATCTATCTATGATCGCATAAACTTTTTCATCCTATAGCCTTAATTCCGACCATACAACGACCATCGCCAAAGTGTGGAAAACCGTAAACAAACCGAGCATATATTTTAAAACCTTCTCATTTTGAGCAATGATGAGTAGCTTTCTACAAAAATTAAGTTACAGTTCTTTACCCTAATACCATCCTGGACAGCTCTGATATATGACCAATCATTATTCGACTGCAATGGGCGACTCTTAGTTTTGCGAATACTAGCATAAATACTGCAAAGCTATGACCATATGTTTACGGTCATTGATGGTATCGCGACAGCTACGTAACAGTCAAAAATATCTACGACTTTTTGCGCCATCATGCCTCACAATGAGGGAATAAAAATATTTTCCCCAGCTTTTGTATGGGGAGGGATAACCCCCACCCCATAAAGATAGGCTACTTAAAAACACCTGGAAAATTCTTAAAGTTTCTAGGGCCTTGATAACCGGAAACTTGACTCAGTTTCTCTAGTGATTGGACATTGGGATAAAGCTTACCGTTGATTTGCCAGGTAGGATAACCTTTAATCCCAGCAGCTACGCACAAATCTGGTTTAGCGTCTTTGCCTTGTGGATCGCAATCAATGTGGTTAATTTCCTTATAAGCTTCTTTGCCAAATAATTGCTTTTGTTCGTGGCAATGGGGACACCACCAAGCAATATATTCTTTTGCGCCAATTTTGGTGAGATGTTTTGCTAATTCAATTTCTGCTTCACCAGAAGTGCTGGTAATTTCCCAACCAATTCCGGGCTTGGGTTGTCCTTTTGGTTCTAAGCTCACATCCCCAGCAGGTGCAAGGGTGGTACCCTCTGTTTTATTAATCCCGCTATAGATACCCAAGGTACCAATTAAGGTTACCATCCCCACAATAATGGCGGTAAAAAAGATTTGCCCAATATCTTCCCAAGGATGACCAACAATGGTCAGTACTAACATGCTCAAAGAGAATAAAGCGGAGGCTATACAGTAAGGGCAAAATGCTTTAATTTGAGATGCCAGTACATACATCAGGTAGCTACTAAACACTGACATGGCAATTCCACCTGCCAGCAGCAGCAACCAAGTCCAGTTTTCTAACTTTTTACGTAGCTCTTTATTTTCTTCTGGTTTGACTGCCAAGGGAGCCAAGGCAAATATCACCATGCCGGTATAAGCCAAAAAGCCAAACAACGCTAATGGCTGACCGAAAACAGTTCCCCAGGGGCTAGAAAGAACATCATTACAGCCTTTAGCCCCAGCCTGTGCCACACAAGCTGCACTGCGTCCTGTTAACTTTTCTATAGTGAGATAGCCAGTGTTTAAAGCACCTAAGCTGGCGATCGCGGCAATCAATATGCGCGACCATTTATAAATCCAAGGAGTTGAACGGCGGCGAATCATAATTGTTGTTAGTTGTTAGTTGTTGGTTGTTAGTTGTTAGTTGTTAGTTGTTGGTTGGTTGTTGGTTGATGGTTGTTGGTTGTTAACTCCGCTCCTCCTAACTCTTAACCACTAACCACTAACCACTAACGACTAACAACTAACCATTTTCTAAAAATGTACCTTGACTTCCTTGTGAGATTTTGTATCGCTTTTGGATAAATAACTCCGGTGTACGGCTTCTACAAATGAAGCTACGCGAATTGGGTCAATTGTTTGCTCTCTTTGACCGTGACGTTTCAGGGAACTGGAAACAATTACACCCGAAGCCGATTGCATGAGCGTACCAATATTTTCCCAGCTTGCCCCGCTACCAATAAATACGGGTGTACCTTTTGCAGCAACGGTTGCTAGTTCCAAATCGGCCAAACTAGTAGGGCTACCAGTCGCCCAGCCAGATAAGATTACGGCGTCTGCCAAACCGCGCTCAATTGTGTCTTGGACTGCGGTGGTCAGATTCACGTTCCCAAGAGGATGGGCATGTTTAACTAATACATCGGCAAAAATTTTGACATCGCTGCCTAACTCCCGTCGATAGCGCAGTAATTCATGTGCCTGTCCCTCAATTAATCCTTGATCGGTTGCCATTACTCCTGTAAGGACATTGACGCGGATAAATTGTGCCTTGACTACTGAAGCGATCGCCATTGCACTCAAAGCATCATTCCGCAAAACATTTAAGCCAATAGGCAACGTCACCAAATTCTGTATCCGCTGCACTACTACAGTCATAGCACTTACGACTGCTGCATCTACCAAGTTTTTGGTAAATGGCGCATCGAAAAAATTCTCTACAATAATGCTATTAACTCCTCCACTTGCCAGGGCAACAGCTTCTTGTTCGGCACGGTCAATCACCGCTTTGAGATTACCTCCCCAACGCGGCGAGGTTGGCAGTGGTAGTAAGTGAACCACGCCTATAATTGGTGTTTGGGTTTTAAATAACTGATATAAGTCCACGTTTTTACTATCACAAGGGATTAGTATTAAGTATGTTGCTTCGCCCTTGGCGTTCCTCTATTATTTAGTGGGGCTGACAGTTGTTGATTGCCCAGATAAGAAAGAGGGTTCGCCCCTTGGAACCGTGCCAAACGCTTACGGGAAGTTAGTCTTGAGCGAACAGGGGATCTTGCTATATAGCAAAAATCCCTCTTACCGCGCGGGCTTTTCCACCAAGCATTTCCCCTTAACATTAAATCTCTTTAATGATGTTCGGTTTACTGCCTCCCCCCTAGGACGGAAATTAACGTAAAACCTTCCATAAGATATGTTAAGATAAAATCTGGCTACGAGAGGAGTTTGCCACTCATAAGACGCAATTAAGCGTATACCCCCTCGGTATAAAGCTTCCTTTATTGGTTTGAGCTTGACCAGGGGCGAAGAAAAGCCCAATAAATAATTGCAGGTTAAGCCTGCACAAAAGGGTAAATAGCCGCTATACAGGCGTAGTCGCAATTGCGATTTCCCTTTGGGTAGCGACTTCTCACAACAAGCCACGGACAGTTCTTGTCGGAGGGTAAATTTCCTCCAGTTTCTTTAAATATTATCTACCCTGTGGAAGAAGTATTTCTGAACGATTCGAGGCTGTCCGGACTAGGTCTGCTTCCAAATGGGTAAATTCGCAACACAACCGCTGAGGTACTGTAAAATACCAATATGGCAATAAATTAAAAAATATTACGATTGTTAAATTTACCCAGAAAATCTCAATTCATCCCTTAGACAAGAAATTATTAAGGGCATGATAACACGATCTCGATTTAGGCTGAGGTGAAGGATTCCAACGGAAATTGATGATTTAGGGTGTTGGCGGAATATAAACTTTTCTCTGATGCCCAAACTTCAAATGCGATCTGAATTGTTTGATTACAAGGAAAAAGCGGAAGATTTTTTCAAAATATGGGTGACAAGCCAACAATTGCAATTTCTCACCTAGGCTGCGAGAAGAATAGAATTGATACAGAACATATGTTAGGGCTGCTGGTAAGAGCAGGCTATGGCGTAGATTCTAATGAAGAGTTAGCTGATTACGTTATTGTCAATACTTGTAGTTTTATCGAAGCAGCGCGGCAAGAATCTGTCAGAACTCTAGTAGAATTGGCAGAGGCGAATAAAAAAATTGTGATTACTGGCTGTATGGCGCAGCATTTCCAAGAACAATTATTGGAAGAGTTGCCCGAAGCGGTGGCGGTAGTAGGTACCGGAGATTATCACAAAATTGTAGATGTTATTGAGCGGGTAGAATCGGGTGAGCGGGTCAAGGAAGTTAGTGTAGAACCAACCTACATAGCTGATGAAACTACACCTCGCTACCGAACTACAACTGAGGGTGTAGCATATCTACGAGTGGCAGAAGGATGCGATTATAGATGTGCGTTTTGTATTATTCCTCATCTACGAGGGAACCAGAGATCGCGTACTATTGAATCGATTGTTGCCGAAGCTGAACAGTTAGCTAATCAAGGGGTGAAGGAAATCATTTTGATTTCCCAAATCACCACTAATTACGGTTTGGACATTTACGGCAAGCCGAAATTAGCCCAATTGTTACGTGCTTTAGGGAAAGTGGATGTGCCGTGGATACGCATGCACTATGCTTATCCCACCGGACTGACCCCAGAAGTGATTGCGGCAATTAAAGAAACGCCCAACGTCTTACCGTATTTAGACTTGCCCTTACAACATTCCCATCCTGAGATTCTCCGCGCGATGAACCGTCCCTGGCAAGGACAGGTAAACGATGCGATTATGGAACGCATCCAAGAGGTGCTACCACAGGCAGTGCTGCGGACAACCTTTATTGTGGGCTTTCCCGGCGAGACGGATGAGCATTTTGAGCATCTACTACAGTTTGTCCAACGTCATCAATTCGATCATGTTGGAGTATTTACCTTTTCACCTGAGGAAGGAACCCCTGCCAAGGACTTACCTTTTCAGCTGGCTGGTGAAGTGATGGATAAGCGGCGCTCTACATTAATGGAATTACAACAGCCGATTTCCTACAAGAGAAATCAACAGGAAGTGGGCAAAGTCGTTGATGTCCTCATTGAGCAAGAAAATCCCGAAACGCTCGAATTGATCGGTCGTTCGGCAAGATTTTCTCCAGACGTAGATGGACTAGTTTACGTGAGCGGGGACGCGAGATTGGGAACTATCGTACCAGTCGCGATCGCCCACGCTGACCACTATGACCTTTACGGACAAGTTGTAAACAATTAACTTAGAAGTCACCCACTGAAATTTTGCGAACAGTTATCAGATGGAACGCGGGGGTTTACAAACACGCGCTACCAATAGGTCTTCTACTTAAACAAGAGTGTATTTAACTGATAACTGAATGACTGACTGTGTACTTTGTCATTTGTATAGTTGTTTGTTGCTATTGACGATATGAATACGAACTAATAACTACTAATGACTAATTCAAACTAAAAGAATAGGAGAATTGATGAATCTTTCATTTCTAGAACTAGGAATTTCCCAAGACCGCGCTACCCAATTAGAAAATCTAGGCTTTACCGAACCAACTAATATTCAAGCGCAAGCAATCCCACATTTGCTGGGTGGTCGCGATGTAGTGGGTCAATCCCAAACTGGAACAGGCAAAACAGCAGCATTTTCCATACCCATTTTAGAGCGGTTGGATATTAATCAAAAGGCGGTGCAAGCTGTAGTTTTGACACCGACTCGCGAGTTAGCCATTCAAGTTCATGACGCGATTGCGAACTTTATTGGTAATCAAGGATTGCGCGTTCTAGCCATTTATGGTGGTCAATCAATTGAGCGCCAAATGATGCAGCTAAAACGTGGCGTTCACATGGTTGTTGGTACACCAGGTCGGGTGATAGACTTGCTCGAACGAGGCTGTCTTCGCTTAGATCAGGTGAAATGGTTTGTCTTAGATGAAGCCGATGAAATGTTGAGCATGGGCTTTATCGATGATGTAGAGAGAATTCTCTCCCAAGCACCAACAGACCGTCAGACCGCTTTGTTCTCAGCGACCATGCCACCATCGATTCGGATGTTGGTCAACAAGTTTTTGCGATCGCCTGTGACTGTCACCGTCGAGCAACCAAAAGCCGCTCCGACTAAAATCAATCAAGTCGCATACCTCATTCCCCGTCACTGGACAAAAGCTAGAGCCTTACAGCCCATCCTGGAAATGGAAGATCCAGAATCGGCATTAATCTTTGTCCGTACCAGACGCACTGCAGCGGAACTTACCAGCCAACTACAATCAGCCGGTCATAGTGTCGATGAATACCACGGTGATTTATCGCAACAAGCCAGAGAACGCTTGCTGACTAGATTCCGCAATCGTCAAGTCCGTTGGGTGGTAGCAACTGATATCGCTGCACGGGGTTTGGATGTGGATGAACTCACCCACGTAATTAACTTCGACTTGCCCGATAGCGTTGAAACCTACGTTCACCGGATTGGTCGTACAGGTCGTGCTGGTAAAGAAGGGACGGCAATTTCATTGGTGCAGCCTTTTGAACGACGCAAACAGCAAGTAATTGAGCGTCACGTCCGCCAAAGCTGGCAAGTGCTGACAATTCCGACACGGGCACAAATTGAAGCGCAACACATTCTGAAATTGCAAGGACTAGTGCGGGAAGCATTGACCGGCGAGCGTTTGGCTTCATTCTTGCCCATCGTTAGCGAACTAACAGAGAAATATGATGCTCAGGCGATCGCGGCTGCAGCCTTGCAAATCGCTTACGATCAAACTCGTCCGTCTTGGTTGCAATCAGACCTACCAATTCCAGAAGAAGAAATGACCTCTTCCCCCAAACCAAAACTGCGGGCTGGTGGTCGTCGTGAAGGTGGTGAGCGTAGTGAGCGTCGCTCGTCATGGACAGCAGCAGAAAACAGCAATTCTGATGGACGTGGTGGCACTCCCAAACCCAAGCTGAAAGCTGGTGGTGGTAGTGGTCGTCGTGAATCTTCAAGCTCACCCAAAAAGCTTGGTTCACCTACAGCCAGAGAATCAGCATCTTGAATGAATGAAGGAAGAAGGAAGAAGGAAGAAGGAAGAAGGAAGAAGGAAGAAGGAAGAAGTTTTGAGATTTGGATTGAGAACCCAACTCAAAACGGACAAACTGTTTCTTGTCGGGGTATTAAACCCGCAACTCCCGGATAAGTTTTCCTGACTTTTAATACAGCCAGGGCATCAGCTTCTTAACTGAATTGCGATAGTCTGGGTAATCTGGATACTTCTGGGTTAACCAGACTTCCTCACGATCGGCTTTGGCATTAAAAAATGCCAACAAAATAGTTGTTGCTACTAAGTGAGACAAACTCCATTGAAATACTGCCCACCCTAGGGCAAGTAAAATGACGCCACTGTAAAGCGGATGGCGGACGAAACTGTAAACACCAGATTTTACCAGTTGCCCATCATTTCTGGGGTAAGGCAAAGGAGTCAAATTAATGCCTCCCAAGTCTAACAACCCTTTGAGTATCAAGATTGCAGCAACTAATCCCAAAGCAGCAGCTAAACCCCAACTCGTATATAACAAAATTGGATATTTGTCAATACTTAGGCTAGCAAGTCGCCAAACAGGTAAAAAGATAAAGCCTATTAGGAGAATTGCTTGCCCTAATACCCAATATTCACCATGTTGACCCCGCCAGGTATCATGGGTGAAACCCCATTTTTTTAAAATATTCATAATTTATGATGGTAAAAGATGTATTCTCCTTAATCCTATGTTTACTGTTTCCGATTTAGAAGAATTCCAGACAGAGCATCCAGATTGGCAGATGGAATTGATGGATGGTAGCATTTTGGTTATGGGTCCATCAGATTATGAGTCAGAAGAAATCGGCGGTCGTCTACTCACGTTTCTAAATAACTGGGTAATTCCGCGTAAACTAGGACGAGTCACTGGTTCTAGTGCTGGTTTTATTCTGCCTAGTTTGAAACCCGAAGATGGAGAAGAAATTGATCGGGAAAAAAGAAACCTCCGCGCTCCTGATGTATCCTTTGTTCGCGCTGACCAATTGAAAAAGACTAAGCGTGACTTTGTGGAATTATTGCCAGATTTGACAGTTGAGATTAAATCCAAGTCTGACCGCATCAAACCACTAGAAGAAAAAATTCAGCTATTTTTACAACTTGGTTCTGTAGTTGGTATTTTAATCGACCCAGACAAATTAACATTAACCGTTTACCGACTCAATCAAGAACCTGTAGTTTTACGGGACAACGATCAGCTAACTTTGCCAGATTTATTACCTGGTTGGGAACTCACAGTCTCAGAACTATGGCCCCCAGAATTTGAGTGATAGATTAAGATGTTGTGTCCTGATCGATCAGCCCACAATCTTGCCCTAAAGTAAAGTTTTGGGATCATAGCGAAAGTCCACTTAAGTGAACTGAAATCAAGAGTGAGCGCTGATTCGTGAGTATTGATGCACTTTTTTACATATAATTATTCAAGCAATATATCATCAAGAAAGATGTATTATCAGAAATCTTATGTTCAGCGTTTCCGATGTAGAACAATTCCAGACAAAGCATCCAGATTGGCAGCTGGAATTGGTGGATGGTAGCATCATAGTTATGGGTCCATCAGATTATGAGTCAGAAGAAATAGGCATGGAGTTTGCACGGCAACTTGCAAACTGGGTACGCCCAAGGAAGCTAGGACGGGTTACTGGTTCTAGTGCTGGTTTTATTCTGCCTAGTTTGGAACCCGAAGATGGAGAAGAAATTGATCGGGAAAAGAGAAATCTCCGCGCTCCTGATGTATCCTTTGTTCGCGCTGACCAGTTGAAAAAAACGAAGCGTGATTTTGTGGAATTGTTACCAGATTTGACGGTTGAGATTAAGTCTAAGTCTGACCGCATCAAAACACTAGAAGAAAAAATTCAGCTATTTTTACAACTTGGTTCTGTAGTTGGTATTTTAATCGACCCAGACAAATTAACATTAACTGTTTATCGGCTGAATCAAGAACCTGTAGTTTTACGGGACAATGATAAACTAACTTTGCCAGATTTATTACCTGCCTGGGAACTCACAGTATCAGAACTATGGCCCCCAGAATTTGATTAATTAAAAATTAATTTAACCAAGGACGGCTAACTTTTTCTAATTCGGCTATCTCATCATCGCTCAATTTCCAACCTAAAGCGCCAGCATTTTGTTCTACCTGTTTAGCAGTTTTGGCACCTGCGATCGCTACGACGTTTCCTTGAGCGATTAACCAATTGAGCGCAACTTGTGCGGGGGTTTTTTCATACTTATCCCCGATTTGACGCAGCAAAGATACCACAGGCTCAATTTTCTGCAAACCTTCTTTACTAAATCGCGAGTCTATGCTTCTAGCTCCAGTTGGTTTTTCGGCGCTAGCAGCAGTATATTTGCCTGTGAGTAATCCTTGAGCCAAAGGACTATATGCCAAGATTGTTATACCCAATTCATGGGCTGTATCAAAAATTCCGTTGCTTTCAATTTGCCGACTTAGCAAGGAGTAGCGGACTTGGTTAACAGCCAAAGGGACACCACGTTTCGCCAATATCTGATGTGCTTCCCGCATTTGCTGGGCTGAGTAATTACTGACACCAATTGTCTCAATTCTCCCCTGCTCTACTTCCGACGCAAGGGCGTTCATCAGAGTTTCTTGGCTCATCAAAAAGGCAAAAGGCCAATGCACTTGATACAAGGCGATTTTGTTTACCTGCAAGCGTTTGAGGCTATCTGTCAGTGCATCAGCGACGGACTGACCAAATATTCGCCAAGGTGCGGGACCAAATTTTGTAGCAATTTGCAACTGTTTGTCAGTTTGCTTCATAAATCGCCCCAAAAATTCCTCTGAAAGCCCGAAACCGTAAATTTCGGCAGTATCAAAAAATGTGATACCAGCTTCTAGGGCTGCGGTAAATGCGGATTGTAATTCCGATTCGCCGTACTCATTGCCATAATTCCAGAACAATTTGTCACCCCAAGCCCAAGTACCTATACACAAGGGTGTAACAAATGGCCCGTTTTGCCCCAATGCGATATTTTCCACAATTACACTACCTGTTATTTACATTTCTTCATGCCTTTTCAGTCTATCCTGAGAAAAGATAGTAAAAAAAAATGAAGAAAGAAGTTAGAAGGAAGAAAAAATTCATGCAATTGGTGGGGGACTTGAACCCGTTAAGAAAGAAGACTTCTTCCTTCTTCCTTCTTCCTTCTTCCTTCGTTAAAGAATATGACAAGTAGACAATTTTTTGATTCCCAAGAAAACTCTAACAGCATACCCAAAGTCGATGTATTGACGATGTTCCGACTGGGATTATTCCAGATGGGATTGGGCATTATGTCTATTCTCACTCTGGGAGTACTGAATCGAGTCATGATTGATGAATTAAAAGTGCCAGCGCTAATTGCAGGTATAACACTAGCGATGACTCAATTTGTCGCACCAGTACGGGTATGGTTTGGCCAAATCTCAGATGCGAAACCGTTATTTGGTCATCATCGGACTGGTTATGTTTGGTTAGGTGCGGGTTTATTGGCGATCGCCTCATTTTTAGCAGTACAAGTACTGTGGCAAGTTGGTTTCAGCTTGCAAGGAGGAAATTGGACAACTCAAACCTCCATCTGGGTGGCACTTTTGGCGTTAATATTCGCCCTATACGGGATTGCAATTAGTCTTAGTTCCACACCATTTGCAGCACTGCTAGTGGATGTTTCCGATGAAGACAACCGCTCAAAACTTGTGGGGATTGTCTGGTCAATGTTAATGGTAGGTATTATCATTGGGGCGATTATTAGTAGCGGTTTGCTCAAACAAATTGCCTTGGATGCACCTCTAGAAGTACTGCAAGCCCAAATCAACCGCTTGTTTATCATCATGCCAGCAGCTGTGTTTGGATTGAGTTTTGTTGCAACAGTTGGCGTTGAAAAAAAATATTCCCGCTACGGAAAACGTTCCATAATGGTCGATAGGGAAGATAAAATTACTTTGGGTAAAGCGCTCCAGGTGTTGAGAGCTAACCGTCAAACAGGAATATTCTTCACATTTCTGTTAGTGATGACAATTAGTTTGTTTATGCAAGATACGGTTTTGGAACCCTACGGTGGTGAAGTCTTTAAAATGACTATTGCCGAAACTACAAAACTTAATGCTTTCTACGGTACAGGAACCCTATTGGGTTTAAGTACTACAGGCTTTTTGATCGCACCGCGTTTGGGAAAGAAAAAAACAATTAGATTGGGATGCATCGCTGTCGCCTTATCTATGGTATTTGTGATTTTAGCGGGGACAACTGCGAATCCAAAGTTGCTGCAAATGAGTTTGTTGTTATTTGGTTTTGCTTCTGGTGTTACCACAACCGGAGCATTGAGCTTAATGTTAGACCTTACGGCTGCCGAAACTGCAGGTACATTTATTGGTGCTTGGGGATTAGCACAAGCAATGGCACGGGGATTAGCAACCGCATCTGGGGGTGCAGTGTTAAATTTTGGAAAAACCGTTTTCGCAACACCATTAATGGCTTATGGATTAGTGTTTGCCACCCAAGCTGGGGGTATGATATTAGCATTGTGGTTCTTAAATCGCGTCAACATCACAGAATTTCAGACAAATGCCAAACAAGCGATCGCCTCTATTTGGGAAAATGAATTAGATTGATTCATTGTTAGTAGTTAGTTGTTAGTTGTTATTTGATAGTCATAACCACTAACTGCTAACTACCGACTACTAACCGCATATCATATGACTGATTTTTGGACAACTATTTTAGAATTCGCCCAAAACATTACCACTAGAGTGGGCAAGCAATTAATGCAAGATTTTGGGCAAGTGCAAGCTACTCACAAAGCTGATGGCACTTTGGTAACACAATCTGATCAGTGGGCAGATCGAGAAATTCAAGATGCGATCGCTTCGACTTTTCCCGGTTTTGGTATTCTCAGTGAAGAAGGCGATCGAGTTTTCCCCGGTACTGAATGGTGTTGGGTAATTGACCCTTTGGATGGGACAACAAACTTTACCCGAGGAATTCCGATTTGGTCGATTTCTATGGGTCTGTTGTACCAAGGAACACCAGTTTTTGGATATGTATACTTGCCAACCTTAAATGAAGCTTTTCATGGCTTCTGGGAAGGTTCATCTGGTTTAGCAGCACCAACAGGGGCTTTTCGCAATCACCACCCCATCCACACAAGTAATGATGCTCCTAGCAATCATCACTTTTTTAACCTCTGTTCCCGGAGTACTGGAGCCATTCAAAAGGGGTTTCCTTGCAAAGTCAGGATGCTTGGTGTCGCAAGTTACAATTTCCTCACGGTTGCCTCTGGAGCAACTCTGGGTGGTATCGAAGCAACACCCAAAATTTGGGATATTGCTGCAGCTTGGTTAATTGTGCAAGCCGCTGGTGGTACTTGGCTATCCTTGAAATCAGAACCATTTCCTTTAACCCCAGGACTTGATTATAGCGATCGCTCTTTTCCTACTCTTGTTGTCAGCCGTCCGGAATTGGTGCCTGTGTTTGAAACTTATCTGTATGCTATTGGTATTTGAATGAAGGAAGAAGGAAGAAGGAAGAAGGAAGAAGGAAGAAGGAGGTTTATATGGGGATTGGGACACCAACTCAAAACGGGCCACCTTTCTTAGGTCAATGAAGGAAGAAGGAAGAAGGAAGAAGGAAGAAGGAGGTTTATATGGGGATTGGGACACCAACTCAAAACGGACTACCTTTCTTAGGTCAGGGTATTAAACCCCCTACTTGCGGATAAAATCAAGCAACTATCTGCGTTTATCTGCGGTTTGAATATTATCCTCGCTATTCTTTTTAATACCCCGACAAGAACGCAGGTGGCCCGTTTTGAGTTGGGGTCTTGTATCCCCATATATAAACCTGCTCCTTCTTCCTTCTTCAATTTGTGACTTCAAAAATAAAATTAGCAACTGGCTGATCTTTGAGTACGGCAATCTCTTCAGAGGGGCTGAGTAAAACAGTACTTTGAGTAACTTTACCCTGTAAACGGCGTTCAACCCGGCTGGGAATGCCAAAACCGTAGATAATATGTCCTTGTCCAGCTAATACCACGACTTGATGACTTGGGTTGGCTTGGACAAAATTGGCAATAGTTTCTGCCATTGTTTCATCCCACAACACTTGTACTAAAAAGAACCTTTCTGCATCAGCACTTTTACTATGACCTGCGGCTTGATGTTCGGCAAAAGCAGCTAATACCATTTTGCGATAATCCTCGTTATCGGTGCGAATTTCCGAAAAAGGAGGTATCCATTGGCGTTCGTCTGCTGTCAGGCTTTCTAACCCTTGTCGGGCAACTTTGCGGCTAACTTCGGCGGGAGTATTTGTTGCTAAAACTGGTAACTTATTTTTTTTAGCAAACCGCAGGATGGGAGCGTATAATTTCCAAGAAAAACCCCAGCGTTTTTGATACTCACTTTTTTTTACTAATTCTTCTTCAGTAATTTTGCCAGCAAGATATTCATCGACAACACCTTGATAAGGACGCTGGAACATTTCTAGAGCGATCGCTATTTTGGGATTGCGTTTATATAATTCTTGAATAATTTTTAGCTGATTTTGGTGGTCAAGTTCGCTGTCGTGAGTTTCACCCAGATATATTACATTTGAAGAAGCGAGTTCTGGCACTATATCTGTCCAACTACTGAAGCATTTGCTGATGGCAAATTTACTAGGACAGAAACTTTTTGTTTGTTGGGCATAAGTTGGGGAACCACAAATCAGAAAAATTCCCAAAGACAGGGCAAATATTTGAGTCAGATTTTTACGGTCAATATATTGTTTCATCTTATTTGCGCCACGCTGGATCTACGATACAAATAAATACCAGCGGTTTGCTACCACAGTTATGAATGAATTGTCGGGCATTTGGAGGAATATACACAGCATCCCCCTGGTTCTAACACTTGGATTTCTTGATCAATGTGCATCTTTCTTTAGAGCAAGCGTAAAATTAATAACGCGAATTTGAATTCTATCATCTAACTAGTACAACAAGGCAAAAGTAAAAAGTAAAAAGGTAAAAGAAAGAAATATGATTTTATAAGCTCTTCAGGCATTTTAGATGGTAGCTTTATTTACGCCGCTGTGTACTAGCTTGTTATAGTGAATCTATTACCAAATTTCGTTCATACTCAGTACAAAACCTGGCATTACATCTTCACAGCTAATTGACATGGGGGACTCTAACACCTGTAACTCTTGTCCTAATCTATAAATCTCTACTGTTCTATTCTGGGGATTGACCAGTATTCCTAACTTTACTCCTAGTCTTTGATAGTCAATCATTTTCGTTTGTACGTCATTTAACCTATCAGTGGCAGAGCGTAACTCAATGACAAAATCGGGAACTACTGGAATAAATCCTTTGATATCAATCCCATCTAATCGTGACTTCTCAATCCAAGAAACATCGGGTGATGGTTTTCCCCCGCCAATTGCCGTAAAATCATACCCAGTTGAAGAATCGAACACGTCACCTAGTTTAGTTTGGTCGTTCCAATTCCAAACTCTGGCAAATAAATTGCCGTTTCGTCTTCCAGTTTCACCACCTGTTGGGGGCATAACAATCAATTCTCTATTTTGGGTTAACTCCAGTCTTAAATCAGGATTATCGATACACAGTCGATCGAATTGTTCTGGAGTAACGATGAGAGTTGTGTTGCTGACATCCAACAATAAGGGTTGAGTATTGATTGGTGCAGAGGTGATTGTCATAAACCCCCAAATGCTTGTGGAAAAGGAATTATACCAATCCCATTATATAACGACGGTTAGAAATGTATGCACTTTATGATTACTTGCGCTGGGTAAAACCAGTTTTGCAGGCAACAGCCTTTATGATGATGGGAAACTACTGTCTATGGTCAGTACCTCATCCCCTAATGTTAGGATTTGACAATTTTGTTAAAAATGTTAGGTCTAAATGTTGCACTAATAATATAAAGAATTTGTTTTAGGTTGATAATCTAAACAAGTTATTGCTTCTTCTGTGTTGGCAATAGAGGGATGTACCGTACATTTGAGACGATAGTTGTCGGTAAAAAACTGGCAGTTAGTACAGGGTATTTGATGCATTTGCTTTGCTGTGCTAACGCTATCTCGTGCTGTTGCCCAAAGACTCCAAGCAACCATTATTACTAAACTCCAAGCACAGACAAAACAAATAGGGACTAGAAGAGGTTGAATCGAATTAATTAGAAAGTACAGTAATTGCAACATGGTAAGTCTCCACAAAAGTTAGAAGTTGGGAATTAAGGGTTAGGAGTTAGGAGTTATGAGTTGGGAGTTTTTTTGAGTGTAATTTGGGAGAGATGATTTTATTCGTGAATTTTGACTAATAAATTTGTTCTACCCTTAAGAATACCTAGCCAAAAGGGTGTCTACGCTCAAAATTGAAGCTTATTTGCTTCATTCTTAACTCCTAACTCCTAACTCCTAACTCTATAATTATTTGTCGCTCCTAACTTCTTACTCAAGAGGTATAAATTACACTCCTGCATGACCTAGGGCTATCCCCGCTACTAGCATTCCTAATACCAGGAAGGGCTGGGCGCTGGCTTGATATTTTACATCATTTTTCAGGGGGTCGCGCAAGAAGTACATATCTTGAAATGTGACTTGCGGAATGATTAGCAATAGCAAAATTGCCGCATACAGATTTTCATGGATGTAGATCAAATAACCCGCGATCGCCGCTTGAAATAAATCTATCATCACTACGCAAATCCACGCTGCAGTTTGGACACCAAACACGACTGGTAAAGATTTTAATCCAAATTGGCGATCGCCTTCTACACTCTTAAAGTCGTTGACAATCGCAATTCCCAACCCAGCCAAGCTGTAAACCACACTAAAAACAACAATTTTCCAATTGAGTTCGCCAAACAAAGCGTGACCAGTACACCAGGGAAAGGCGATGTAACTAGCACCAAGGGCATAGCCACCCAACCAACCATTTTGTTTTAGCTTTAATGGTGGCGCAGAATAGATATAAGCGATGAAAGAACCGAGTATCGCAATGGTTGTGATGGTGGGATATTGATTGCCAGCCCAAAGATCCAATGCAATTGCTATAAGATTGCCTGTAATTAACAATACCCAAATCTGCGTAATTACCTGTGGTAAAGGAATTGCCCCAGAGGGAATTGGACGGTAGGGTTCGTTAACTGCGTCGATTTCGCGATCGTAGTATTCATTCAGGGTTTGGGTATAACCTGCAAGTAAGGGACCTGAAAGTAACATACAAGCCGCTGATTTCAAGACATTTTCCAGCGTCCAAGTATATTCACCAGAAGAAGCCGCACCGCACACCACACCCCAAATTAGGGGAATCCAGGTAATGGGCTTCATCAATTGCAAGCGGATTTTCCAAATAGAGGTTTCTCCGGATGCTGCACCTTTCATGCCCAGGAGTTGCCTGGTTTTAGCATTGCGGTCAGGAACTTTTATTTCCTCATTTGGCGATGCTGAGTCGGTGGTCTGATTTATCTGAGGGTTTGGGGTAATGGGAGTTAGATCGGACATAAGACGTGGTTGTTTAAGAGCCTAGTATATCGTTGTAGGTTAGATGTCTCGCCTGACGGGACAGGCAAAGCACCTAACAAGACGGGATAAATTATTTTTTGGATTTCCGTAACTCCTCACTCTTAACTCCTAACTTTATTTCCCACTCCTCTTTCTAAAACGAGATGATCAAATAATTATTGTGAAACTTTGCTCCAGTAACCTGTCTGCCACTTAAGGCCGGAGGTAGGAAGATATTACGCCGTTGGTCACCTGCTTCAATGGTGACTTCTGGCCCAATTGAAGTGAGTTTGACTTGCTTTTTGTCAAATCCCGGCAGAAATAAGCGTACTTGACGGGCATTAACATCAATCTCGATTGGTTTCGGAGCCTGTAATGCTTGTGCTGCAAAGTTGGGTAGGCTATTTGACAGCAATTCACCTGTACTAGTATCGGGAACGACACTCACAGGCAGAGGGGCAAATTCCTGTTGAAAATTGTCAGTTATCTCGGATGATACCAAAATAACGCCACCAACCGTCAAACCAACTTGTTGGGCACTACCCCATAGATAACGAGCAGTAGCTATTTCAATTTCGTCTTGGGCAGTCACCAAGAAAGCCGCAACTCGTTTAGGATCGGCAAGGGCAGCTTTTCCTTTATCTAATAAATTAGTGGCTACATTGGCGGGTTGACCGAAGTTATCTGCCGTCCAGTTGACGTTGAAGAAGGAACTAACCAACGGTTGAATAAAGGGAGATTCCGAAATCGACTTTCCCAAGTCAGAGTTTGCAAATAATTGCCGAAAGCGGCGCATATACCAACTGAGAGACTCAGGCATTCCCAACATCCGCAGGGTAGAGGAGTCGCCTGTGCCATCGTAGACGATCGCATCATATTTACCACTTTCGTCATATTGACGAATGGCATTCAATGCCAAAGCGCTATCCATTCCTGGTATCACAGCCAATTCTTGACCGTAAACATCCTTAAGAATCGGTGTTTTGAGGTACTGTGCCTCTAGTTTTTTCACTTCTTCCCAACTGCGTTCTAAAAGCAGGCCTGTTTCTAACTGCACCACTTCTAAATTGGCAGCGATTTCTTGGGGGTCGCAAGTAAGTGGAAGACCACCCAGCAAAATTTGAAAGGCTGGTTCTGCAAGACCTGCTAGAAGTACGCGCTTTCCTTGACTTGCTAATGACTTGGCGGCTGCGATCGCAATTTTTGTTCGGCTGACACCACTTTTGCCCAAAAACGTCAATATTAGGGCCATTATTTTATTCCTATTTTTACCAAACTAAATAATGAGTCCTGAGTCTTGAGTCCTGAGTGTTTAGAATGACCAAGTAGATAAATTAACATACGATTGATGTAGAATCCTTAGTACAGCATTTCTCAAATTCGTAGTTCATAAGAACCGTCTTGTTAGGCATTCTGGTTGGCCTTACAAGCCAATTTCAATTCGCTAATAATTTTTCTAGGCTTGCTTGATGTACATTGCAGTCTGACTACTCCAACTCAAAACTCAGGACTTTTCCAAGTTAGCACTCCACCGATTCTAATAGCTTCTCTCCTAAGTTCTGTACTATGGGGAGAAGCTGTGCATCTGGCGAGGTGAGTTTTGCCTACTGTACTAGTTTGAGTTCATCTTGAAAAAACCAGGTGGAAAAATTGTCGTCAAACATAACCACCACCCCAAAACCTCCCCCATCGGTCATTTTGTAGCCTTGGATGGTGCCAACTTGCCCCAATTTTTTGACTACTGGAGGAGACACGCGATCGCGCAAACGAACTATCTTAACTTTTTGTCCGACTTCCATGCCAATTCACTATGCAATAAACCAAGACTCAGTGTAGCTGAATCCGGGACTCCAAGCGAGTAGGGCGATGGGAAGAGAATTAAACTTTGAAAGTCTCGATATGAAAAACGATCGTTACAGAGTCAAAATAGAAACCCTGTTTGTTAGGATAAAACCAAGATATAGCCTAAAAAGAGCGGTATGTACGATCCGAATCCACCCCGTCCGGCTTGGGAAACTCTACCCACGATGTATGATTTACCCAGTGAGCTTGTGGGAGAGTCAGGGTTGCCAGACGAGTTTCATTGCATTCAAACAGATTTACTTAGCGAAACCTGTCAACCATCAGAATTATCGGTTGATGAGGTTTTTACAGCCAGCGACCTGAATCTTTATTATGATGTCCGTCATCCGCAGTGGTACAAGCGTCCTGATTGGTATTTGGTTGTAGGTGTACCTCGGTTTACGACTCAGCAAGAGCTACGCCTAAGTTACGTAATTTGGCAAGAGGGAGTACGCCCTTTTTTGGTTGTGGAACTGCTATCACCAGGTACGGAAGCGGAAGATTTAGGGCAAACATTGCGGGAAGTCAACCAACCACCGCCAAAATGGGAAGTTTATGAGCGGATTTTGGGCATCCCCTACTATGTGGTTTATGACCGCTATGAGAATAATTTACGAGCTTTTCGCCTCATTGGTACTCGTTATGAGCCTATAGAAATAGTGTCTGGGCGATTGTGGTTTGAGGAGCTACAGTTGGGTTTGGGACTGTGGCAAGGTGAATATCAGGCAACAGAGGGCTTGTGGTTGCGGTGGTATGATGCATCGGGGTGGATACCGACTTTAGTAGAAAAAGCGGCTTCATCTGAACGACAAGCAGCAACTGAACGCGATCGGGCTATTCTTGCCGAACAACAAACCGCAACTGAACGCGATCGCGCTATTTTTGCCGAACAACAAACCGCAACTGAACGCGATCGGGCTGATAGACTGGCAGAGTATTTGCGATCGCAAGGAATTGACCCTGACAACCTACCCTTATAGGAGGTAGCCATGACTACAACCATCAAAATAGTCAATCCCAAGGTCGAATATCCCAGTTCGGACGGTGAACCTTTGGCAGAAACCTATCTACATCTCTACGCAATTATTACTACCCTAGAAGTAATCAAACAATACTTAAATGGAAAGCAGGCAACAGTCCTTGCAGACCAGTTTCTCTATTACGCTCAAGGTTTTCCGCGTCTGCGAGTTGCACCTGATGTAATGGTGATATTTGATGTTGAGCCAGGGGGACGAGATAATTATAAAATCTGGGAAGAAGGTCAAGTTCCCCAGGTGGTATTTGAAATGACTTCTAAAGGAACGCAAAAACAAGACCAAGAGGAAAAGAAGAACCTCTATGAACGATTAGGAATTTTAGAATACTGGTTATTTGATCCTAAAGGGGAATGGATTGAAGAAAAGTTAAGGGGATATAGATTAGAGGGTGAGACTTATCAATTAATTAGTGATGGAATAACTCAACCTTTGGGATTGAGAGTGATGGTTGAGGGGGAATTATTGAGATTTTATCGGTTAGATACGGGTGATAAATTACTCATACCCACGGAACTAGCAGAGCAATTGCAACAAGAACGTCAAAGAGCTGAAAGGGAACGTCAAAGGGCTGATAGATTAGCTGAGTATCTGCGAGAGCAAGGTATAGACCCGGATAGTTTAACCTAACTAGCCATCTCTACGAGAAGCAAGCTACATGAACAGCGTACACAAGTACGAATGAAAATGGAAGGTAAGCGTTTCTATTTTGATAGCAATCGAACCTTTATTTTCAAGTCAGCTTCAGATGTTTCTTTTGTGCGTGCAGAACGATTAAAAAAAAGCCCCTGCTATTTCGCACAAATGGTTCCTGACTTGGTGGTAGAAATCAAATCTCAAAGCGATCGAGTTAAAACTTTACAAGAAAAGATACAACTATTTCTGACATTGGATGCGATAGCGCCAGCGCTGACAAGGAGTCAGTTCGTTGGTATTTTAATCGACCCTGACATGGAAACTCTGACCGTTTATCGTTCTTCAGAGGAGCCGACTGTACTTAGGAATGATGATGTATTCATAATTACGGAACTGCTTCCCGGCTGGGAGTTGCCCATTAGTGAAATATGGCTTCCTGAGTTTGAGTAATGCCTGTGGAACAAGTAGAAAGTGAAAACTAACGCGCAATTCAAGCTAGAATTGAGCATTTGCGTTGGTGTAGCCTGTCAAAAGGATCTAGCTTGGGATTAATCCGGATAATTTATCTTAAGCAATGGAAATTGAGGTTAGAGTTATCTGGACAATCCGTTGTATAATTACTTCCTGAATGATTAAACTGCGATTTAACCATAAAATTTCTTCAAAAAAATCCCAAAGGAACTTCTAAAGCTATTCAGCTTCATGTGAGATTAATCAAGTTTGTCGGTAGTGAGCGAGGAAGCAAGAGTTGTTGCGAACAATGCGGGGAGTTGTCCGTAAGGCAGAGAAGCTGAAACGCTTGCTGCCTGTCGATGAAAAGTGGTGGGCAAAGTTTGATTTACTCAGGACTCTAGTGCGGCGTGATTTAGAAGCGCGATACAAGGGTTCTATTTTAGGCAATTTGTGGCCGTTGTTAAATCAGCTATCACAGTTATTGATTTACACCTATGTGTTCTCAATTGTGCTAAAAGTGAAGCTGAGTTTAAAAAGCCTGCCGGAAAATAACTTTACCTTCGGCTTATGGCTGTTTGCGGGATTACTTCCCTGGATTGCTTTTACTGGTGGATTGACCCAGTCTGCTGGTTCGGTTACTGGACAGCCAAATTTAGTTAAAAAAGTCGTGTTTCCCCTAAGCTTGTTACCGCTAATACCAATTTTGTCAACGTTTATTGAGAGTTCCTTTGGTTTAATGGCGTTGATTTTTTTCGTGGCGGTAACTTCTCACGCTTTACATCCTACTTTGGCGCTGTTACCGTTGGTGTGGTTAACGCAATTATTACTAACAGCGGGGTTGGGTTATTTAGCTGCAGGACTCACAGTATTTTTGCGTGATATTCCACAGACGCTGGCAGTAATATTGAATGTTTGGTTTTATCTTACACCATTGGTTTATCCAATATCATCAATTCCAGAAGCATGGCGAGCTTGGATATTTTGGTTGAATCCAATGGCGGCGATCGCTGAAGTTTATCGTGATCTAGTATTAATTGGGGAGGTTAAACACTGGGCGGAATGGGGAGTTGCTTCTTTGATATCTGCACTTGTATTTGCTTGCGGTTTCTCGGTTTATAAGCGTTTGCGTCCGGCATTTGCGGATGTGTTGTAGTAAAGGTTTATTAGTGAATGACTTTTAAATCGGATCTATGGGATTAGTAGAAGTGTTGTAAGTTTGATGGCTTAGTTTAGAATCTCCTGAGAGTAAGTGTGTGGTGGTATGGGTGAGGATATAGCTATTTCGCTAAAGAATGTGTCTAAGTGTTATAAAATGTATGCTCGTCCGGTAGACCGACTCAAGGAAATTTTACTACCAAGTAAAAGCCTCGCTCAAGAGTTTTGGGCATTGCGCGACCTCAGCCTACAGGTTCATAAAGGTGAGACTTTAGGGATTATTGGTCAAAATGGGTCTGGGAAAAGCACACTATTACAAGTTGTTGCTGGAACGCTGACACCAACGACAGGTGAAGCCCAAGTTCATGGGCGGGTTTCGGCACTGCTGGAACTTGGTAGCGGGTTTAATCCTGAGTTTACAGGACGACAAAATGTATTTTTTAACGGACAAATATTAGGTTTAAGTCGAGCAGAGATAGAAACTAAATTTGAGGAAATTGCTTCTTTTGCTGAAATTGGCAATTTCATGGAAGAGCCAGTTAAGACATATTCTAGCGGTATGTATGTTCGTTTGGCTTTTGCAGTCGCAATTAACGTTAATCCGGAAATATTAATTGTAGATGAATCATTAGCTGTAGGCGATGGGGTTTTTGTCCATCGTTGTATGGCAAAAATTAGAGACTTTCAAGATAGTGGAGGCACAATTTTATTTGTATCTCATGACGTGGGCTCTATTTCACGCCTTTGTTCAGAGGCTCTTTGGATTAATCAAGGTGTGATTGTAGACTCCGGAAAACCCCCTGAAGTTTGTAAACACTATCAAGCTTGGGTACATGAAGAAGTAAATAAGAGAAATAGAGGAAATTATTTTGAATCGCAGCAGGATATTAACGGAAGCCCAAAGCTAGTAGAAATTGATTTAAGTAAAATAACCAGAAAACAATTAAACGCATTTACAAATAAGCCATATATAACTTTTTCTGGATGTGAAAGATTTGGTACAGGTAGAGCGGAGATTGATGGTATATCAGTGCTATGTGCAGATAATCATCCTTTAAAGCTAGCTTATCCAGGCGATACAATAAAAATTAGAATCAGTACATTTAGACATGACAAACTTAGAAAACCTAATGTTGGTATAGCTTTAGTTGATAGATTGCGTACTATTTTATCAGGATGGAGTACTGAACTGATAGATTTAAATTTTGGTAGCTACTGGTTATCCAAATCAGAAATAGGTAGAACAGTCATTGAATTTGAAATAGTTTGGCCTCACTTAATTGGCGGCAATTATGCCCTTGACATTGCATTTGCCGATGGTTCAAATGATAATAATGAAATGCTAGACTGGATTCAAAATGCAACTGTTATCCAATCAGCTACAAATGAAGTTGTACATGGATTATTCCAATTATCCAGCACAAAGGTAAGACTATGTGAGGAATTACCATGTACAAGATAATTGAAAATTACTTGAAATCAAAAGTTGAAAGCTGGATAAAGTATTATATGGAGAATAATCTTGAAGATTCACTCAAAGAATTTATCTCTCAAGGTTATTTGGACCAGCGTATCAAGGACGTAGTTCTAACACAGTATATAGTTTTCGGGGATGATAACAAACTCCAATTATCGCCAAGTTGTGTTGTAAACAATGCATTATTCAACTTATCTTCTGGAAATATTTCAGTTGGTGATTATGTTTTTTTTGGTCATAACGTTAGCTTGATAACTGGGACTCATAATTATACAAAGTTTGGATTAGAAAGAATGGAGGATTTTCCCGAGAAAGGAAATGATATTTTCATTGAAGAAGGTGTATGGATAGCAAGTAACGTCACAGTCATCGGTCCTTGTCAAATTGGTAAGCATTCTGTAGTAGCAGCAGGTTCTGTAGTTAAAGGTAATATTCCTAGCTATCATGTAGTTGCGGGTATTCCGGCTAAAGCAATTAAAGAAATACAAGTTCCAGATTAATTTAGATTCAAAAATATATTTTAAATGGCTATTTCGTAGGAAATATAAATAGTTTAATTATCCATTTTTGCTTGTGATTAAAAAACAGTATAATTTAGTAAGTTTTATTGCAATCAGAAATCATTGATAAAAACTGTAACAGATAACGTAGTTTGATTGAGGTGAAAAATGAGCTTGAGATATGTACAAGTTTTAGACGCTTTAGACTTTGGTGATGCGGTATCCAATCAAGTTCTCCGGATTCATCAAATGCTTGCAGAAAAAGGTGAACATTCAGAGATTTATAGTAAATATGCAGACCCGAGAGTGGAAAAAAATAGGAAAAGAATTGCCGATTTCCTAATGGACGAAGATACTGTTATTTTACATCACTATTCTGGATACTCGGAAATTGGAGATAAAATAAGTTCTTTACGAGGCTATAAAATTATTGTTTATCACAATATCACACCACATCCATTCTTTTGTAAAGAAACACAATTATATGAATTTTGCAAAAAGGGTAGACATCAGCTACAGCAAATTATTAGTAAATATAATTTAATACTTGGAGATTCTCCTTTTAATTGTCAGGAGGCAAAAAGATTCGGAGCCAAACAAATTCAAGAACTTCCAATTATAGTTCCTGATGTTTTTAAAGTTGCCCTATCTCAGAATTTAGTTAAAAATCTACGTTCTAATATTGAGAAGGTGTGGTTGTTTGTTGGACGTATAGCCCCTAATAAAAGACAAGATATTCTAGTAGATATTTTTGATCGTTATATTAAATTATATCCTGATGAAAAACATCATATGTATTTAGTGGGTAGATATTTTGAAGATGATTCCTACTACACCAAGGTTCGCTCCAAAATAAATGAACTACAGCTTAATAAACAAGTTACTCTTGTTGGCAAAGTTGAGGATGAAGATATTGCTGCCTACTATAATGCAGCAGATATATTCCTTTGCATGAGTGAACATGAAGGATTTTGTGTTCCTATTGTAGAGGCATTCAATAATCAAATACCGGTAGTTGCCTATGCTGGAACAGCAGTAGCAAATACGATGGGTAGAGGTCCTGGTAGTCTTGATAGTCTTGATGTGGAAACTGCTGTCCAGCGGATTCACTCAGTCTTTGCAGACAAATCTCTGAAGAATGAGCTAATTTCTCATGGGATTAAACAAGCTAATCGTTTTACCCCTGATGTCGTACGCCAACGTTTGTATTCAATTATAGATGGAATTTCACTTCAAAATGATCTGAAAAAACCATTAACTGTCTCAGTAGTTATTTGTACTTGCAACCGCACCGACTATTTGCAAAGATGTTTAAATTACCTCAAAGACCAAAATTATCCACATTTTGAAGTAATAGTAGTCAACGGTCCATCAACAGACAATACAATGGAAATCCTTTCTAGTCGAAAGGATATAAAAGTAGCCCAAAATCCTCTGCGTAATCTTTCGGTGTCGCGGAATTTGGGGATTCAGTATTCTTCCGGAGACATTGTAGCCTTCATTGATGATGATGCTCTACCTTATGACAATTGGCTTTCTGAAATTGTCAAACGTTATCATGAGGTTCCGCAAAACGTTGTCGGTATAGGTGGAAGAACGTTTTTTGCAAATAAATTTATATTTCAGTTTGAGTCTGGAATTTGCGATCTTTTCGGTTCAGCAACTCATGTTTCGCTTAATGACGAACGACTGAATAGCTCTTGTTATTATAAGTACTTAATGGGGACAAACTCAACATTTCGTAGAGATGCATTAATAGCAGTACATGGCTTTGATGAGCAATATGATTATTACCTTGATGAAACTGACCTTGCAGTAAGATTACAAGAAGCTGGTGGTGTATTGGTAAATGCCAATCAAGCTTATGTAAGGCATGAATTTGCACAAAGTCATAACAGACTAGGGAAATACAACTTTAATTGGAAAGTTATTGTCAAAAATACTGCTTACTTTGGAATTAAAAATGCCAGTAAAATTGCTTCATTACCTAAAAGAATATTGGTAATAAGTAAAAATATATTTCGAGAGCGGTGTTTATCTTTTTTTGATGCTTGGCATCAGAAAGATTTAGCATGGCAAAAGGCAATTTACTACTCTTACTGTACAGTCATCGGCGCTTTACGTGGGTACTACGACTCTTGTTTTCCACGGCGGCTAGGAAAAAATTTAAATGAGATAAATTCTTCTTTCCTTCCTTATCTGGAAAATCAGGAGAATAAAAAGATGGAAGAAAATATTTCTGGCAACAACAAGCTGCATATTTTAATTATTTCTCAAGAATTTCCTCCCAACTCTTTTGGGGGAATTGGAGCATATAATCAAACTCTTGCCCGAGAATTAATACAGATGGGGCATGAGGTTACCGTAATTAGCCGTGGTTCCAAAGACTGTACTGATGTGATTGGACCACTGACTCATATCCAAGTTGCTTCTGTTGAGCAAACTGACTGTATGCCGCAATATCCGATTCTTTCCAAAAATCTTGCCTGGGCAAGAAAAGCGGCACAAATAGCACAAGAAATTCATGGACAACGTCCCATCAGTGTGATTGAGTCTGCTCTTTGGGATTTTGAAGCAATTGGCATATTAATGCTTCGTCCTGAACTCAAAGTACCGCTAATAGTCCGCTTAGTCACTCCACTCCTTTTATCTATAAAGATGAATGGATGGCAGATGTCTGAGGATTTTAAGCTATGTATGCATATGGAGAAAGAACTCATTCGCTGTGCAGATAGTGTTATTAGTATTAGCAACAGTATTAAAGATAGTATTGTATCTGCTTATGGTATAACTCCCGATCGTCGCTGGCTTGTTCAGCCATTAGGGGTACAGCCTTGGCCTTCTTACACAAATATTACTAATTATGGTGAATTACCTAAGGATCTTAAGCGGGGAATTATACAAATTCTGTTTGTTGGTCGCTTAGAATCCAGAAAAGGTATTGATGTTTTTCTCAATGCCTTAAAAATCGTTATGCCTCAAGAGTCAAGAATATCTGTTTGGATTGCGGGTGTTGATATTGAAGGTTGGCAAGAGAAGGCGAATCATCTGTTAGGTCATGATTTACTCAGTCGCCTGCAATTCTTGGGTATGGTCACCGAGGAACGGCGCGAATTACTCTATGCTAACTGTGATTTTCTTGTATTTCCTTCACGCTATGAATCTTTTGGGCTAGTACCATTAGAAGCAATGGTTCATAGTAAAGCTGTTATAGGTGCAAGAGCAGCATCAATTCCAGAAGTAATAGTAGAAGGTGAGTGCGGTCTTCTCTTTGAGCCTGATAACTATCAAGAGTTGGCAGAAAAAATTCTGACTTTGGTTAACGATGAAAATCTTAGATATCAATTGGCTAAGGGAGCAAAGCAAAGAGTAGAAGTTCTTTCAGCAAGAAATATGGCAAAAGCCAGTGTGAATGTTTATCACTCTCTGGTTAACGCTGATATCCAGATGCAGGTAGTAGATAGTCAAATTATTCAAAGCTTTCAAAATAATGTTTTGTATACAGAGAAACAAAAACACATTATGCAAGATACTTCTATAACTAATGTTGAAACAAGCAACCAACAACAAAAGCAATCTAGCTTAGATATAAGTAGTGATTTGAATATACGTTACGACTGGAACGTGAAAAAACCTCAAATTAAAAGTTGGGGTTGGCTTAACTCGATTTTTAATCGTTTTATAGTTCCTAAAACTGTAAATTTTATTAACTCTGTTCTTTTTGAATCTATGCAAAGACAGACTTACATCAACGAATTAATTCTCGCTAGTAATAAAGCTTTAGAATCTAGTAATAAAGCTTTAGAATCTAATAATAAAGCTTTAGAATCTAATAATAAAGCTTTAGAATCTGAGTTAGGGGGGTTAAAGCAAAATATTGCAGACAACAAGATAAATCTCGAACATCTACTTGTAGCGATCGCAGAAAGCATCAAGGAAAGCATTGTAGATGAAAATAAAGGTTTAGAACATCTCTTAAGCGCACTTCAGCAAAATATCACAGAGATAAATAATAGCGGGGAATATCGACTAGCTGCACTCCAACAAAGCATTGAAGACGAAAAGAAAAGTTTTGAACATCAGTTAGCTGTTCTCGATCGAAGCATTGAAAATGAGAAAAAGAGTGCGGCAAATGTGTTGCTTGAACTTAAAAAGCTTTTGTATGAAACGCAAAGTTTAACTCTTATTGAAAATGAGATGACTAGAAGTGAGTTTGCTTATAGGCTTAAGGTTCAAGCATCTAAGGAACCATTAATTGTTAACCAAGTAAAAATTGAGGCAAATCAGAATAATTTACGGCTTAATCTGGGGTGTGGTTTTGGAATTATCCCAGACTACATTAATGTTGACCAAAGAGAAATACCTGGAATAGACGTGTTAGCTGATGTTAGCAAATTACCCTTTGAAGAAAGAAGCGTATCTGAAATATATAACGCTCATGTAATTGAACATTTTACAGAATATGAACTTAAAAATCATATATTACCTTACTGGTATAAACTGTTAAAAAATAGTGGTAAAATTGTGCTTATTTGCCCTGATGCAAAATCAATGGTACTTGATTATGCAAACGGCAATTTTTCTTGGGAAAACCTAAGAAAGGTCACTTATGGCGCTCAAGACTATGCGGGGAATTACCATTACAATATGTATAGTCCCGAATCTTTGTGTGAAATCCTGTCAAATTGTGGATTCAAAGATGTGAAAGTAGTGGATACAAAGCGTGTTAATGGTCTGTGTTACGAAATGGAAATTCATGCCCTTAAGTAACCAATAGCAAATTAACTGTAATATATTAAGATGGTCTAACTTAATTTTATCGCAATTATAAGCGTCTGCATTTCAGGATTAATTGTGGCTCTAGTCAAATCAAAAAGGAAATTACTATGGATAGTAAAGAAGCAATCATACAAAAACTTAATAAAATATCATACTGGTTCCAGTACTTTGAAGTAGCCCCTGGTATTTTCACTCCTGGTGCAAACAATGTCGAATATATCTGTGAGCAGATGCATTTGCCAAAAGACCTAACTGGAATGTCAGTGCTTGATGTAGGAGCCTATGATGGAGGATTTAGCTTTGAATGCGAACGTAGAGGGGCATCACGGGTTATAGCTTATGACCTTCCAGATCCTAATTCCACAGGATTTAATGTCGCAAAGGAAATACTAGCTTCTAACGTTGAATATGTACGCGGTAGTGTCTATAAACTTGATCCAAAGGAAATAGGAACGTTTGATATTGTTCTATTCGCTGGTGTTCTTTACCATCTTCGATATCCCCTACTTGCCTGCGATCGCTTAAGGTCAGTCACTGAAAAGTTTTGCTTTATCGAAACTCAAGTCATTGACAATTGGTTTGTAACACCTGATGGTGTTGTGCCTCTTTCAAAGGTGGCTCCTAAGTATACATCTTTGCCTATCTGTCAATTTTATGAGCATGGAGAACTAGGTAACGATACTTCAAACTGGTTTTCTCCTAATATCGCAGCTGTTCTTGCTTGGTTTCGATCGGCAGGATTTGATATCAAGCATCTAAGTAGTTGGGGAGGTCGCGCAGCGTTTAGTGCAGAAGTACTATCTGGATTACCTCAGTATCAACAAAGTATTTCTTATGAAGGTATGGTTGCTGGTAACTCTAAACTTTCTGTATTGTAAAAACTGTTCTTAAAAGCATAGTTATATTTACCTGCTAGCTAAAGTAATACCTTCGCCAAAATTAGAGGGTTAGGGTTAGACAAAAAAAAACTAAAATCCTCAGACTGCAAGGGTTTCAGACTTTTGAATTGGGCTTGAAGCCTATAGCCCGAAACCCGCATTCTGCCGGCATTCTCAAAAATTGGCGAAGGTATTGCAAAGGCGACCAAGTTTTTGGTTTAGTACTTTGTTCTAGCACCAACAATAAGAGGGTATTCATCACTTCTCAGGTAAGGTTCAAATCGTATCTGGTGTCCTCTTAGATCAATTTCAGACAAGCCATTCCTTTAAGCTGTCTCATCTATTTGAGCTTTATCGTAGGAGAGTTATCTTGGTAGTCTGGCAAAAATAAAACTCAGTTACATCTAATCAACCTCATCAAACAGTCAATGACAAAAAAAGCTCTGATCACCGGACTAACCGGACAAGACGGCTCTTACCTCGCCGAACTTCTGTTAACCAAAGGCTACCAAGTATTCGGTTTAGTCCGTCGCTCCAGCACCAGCAACCTAGAGCGCATCCATCACCTCTCAGGAAGCGTTCAAATTGTATCTGGCGACCTTTTGGATCAATCTTCCCTAATGGACGTAGTTACTGAGTGTCAACCTGACGAAATCTATAACCTCGCATCCCAAAGCTACATTCCCATCTCTTGGACACAACCAGCCCTCACCGCCGAATACACAGCCCTCGGTGTCTCTCGACTTTTAGAATCTATTCGGCGCTGCAAAGCTGATGCTCGATTTTACCAAGCCTCCAGTAGTGAAGTCTTTGGTCAACCGGACGAATCGCCCCAAACCGAACGCACCGCATTTCGTCCCCGCAACCCTTACGGTGTAGCTAAAGCTTACGCCCACTGGATGACGATTAACTACCGCCAACAATACAATCTATACGGTTGTTGCGGCATCACCTACACTCACGAATCACCTCGACGCGGTGCAGAATTTGTGTTTCGCAAAATCACACAAACAGCGGCCAAAATAAAACTTGGTCTAGCAAATGAATTAAAATTAGGCAACCTTGATGCTCGTCGTGATTGGTGCTATGCGAAAGATGCTGTTTATGCTATGTGGCTGATGTTGCAACAAGACCAACCTGATGACTATATTATTGCTAGCGGTGAAACCCGCTCTGTTAAAGAACTAGTTGAGTGTGCCTTCAACTCTGTTGGTCTGAATTGGGAAGATTATGTATCAGTTGACCCCGAATTTTACCGTCCTGATGAACCCGTACAGTTGATTGGTTGCATTGATAAAATTAAGACTCAGTTAGATTGGCAGCCTCAGTATCCTTTTGAGCAATTGGTCGAGTTAATGGTTGAGTATGACCTTAAACAATTAAGTGCTGATAGAGGCTAATATTTTAATTTTAGCTATTACAGCATTTGAAAAATAAACTGTGTAAACATTTTTCACCAATAAAATTCTAGGTATTTCTGTAGTTGTTGATTTTTGTTGTGAAATTATTAATGCCTAGATTCATTCTGTAAAGCTCTAATAAAAGTCATGAGGGTATAAAATGCGGATATTTTTAGATTGCACCCATACAGCAAAACATACATATAAGAATACAGGTATTCATCGAGTCGTTCGCGAACTAACATCTGAGTTAGTTAAACTCAGTTCGGAATGCTCAGATTTAGAGGTAATACCAGTAATGTTTGATGGTTACTCTATGCGTCGGGTAGTTAATTTACATCAGCAGATTTACACTGGATCTCTCGAAAAAAAACAATATTTTTATAGCTTATTTAAAATAAATAGAAGATTTTTAAATTTATTAATTAAACTAAAAAATAAATTTATTAATTATATTTCGATTGTATACTTGATTGAGAATCTTAATTTGTTTCGAGCAAAAATATATCATTTCAATATTGACTTTGAAGGAATCAAACTCTCCCAAGATGATATTTATATAATAGCTGATGCAAACTGGGATTTGCCAAAATCATACTATAGTTTTTTACAAAGTCTTAAAAATCATCAAGTTATTATTGGAGCAATATGCTATGACCTAATACCAATAAAATTCCCGGAATATTGTTCAAAAAAATTTTCTGAACAATTCATAAATTTCTACAATACTTATTCTGAGTTATTTGACAAAGTTTTATGTATATCTCATAATAGTGCGAAAGATTATATTGATGCACAAAATCAAGGCATATTTTCAAAAAACAAAAATTCAATTGTCAGTAGTTTTCGCTTAGGATGTGATTTTCCAAATAAAGATTTAATCAATGATGAAGATAACGGTTTTAATAACTATCAGAAAGAAATATTAAGTAAACGATATATATTGATAGTAGGGAGCTTAACTCCTCATAAAAACATTAAAACTATTATTGCAGCCTTTAATTTACTGCTAGATAAAAATTATGAAGATACACATTTAGTTTTTGCAGGTAATAAAGGTTGGGATTTGGAAACAGATAGACTAATTGAAACCCATAAAATGTATGAAAAAGTAATACATATCTTCGGTTCAGTCACAGATTCTCAACTCAATATTTTATACAACAACTGTTACTGTTTAGTTCAAGCATCATTGTATGAGGGATTTGGACTACCAGTTGTAGAAGCGTTACAATATGGTAAACCTGTAATTGCAAGTACAGGTGGCTCTTTACCTGAAGTAGGAGGTGACTTTTGCATGTATTTTAATCCTACTCAACCAATAGAACTATATCAATCTCTAAAAAAACTACTTGCCTCAGATATTGAGTACAATCATTTTATAGAACGCATTAGAAATGAATACAAAGCGTTCTCATGGCAAGAGTCAGCAGAACAATTCCTGTCTCGTATTCGTAGTTAAACTTGCTTTATTAGTTGCATTGATAAAATTAATATTTAGCTTGATTAACACCCTTATTAATCTTTTGAGTAAATACTCAAATATTGGCAGCCATTGAGAATTCATCCTGGAAAAACGAAATTCATCACCTTAACTACTTATACCAATTCTGTATGAGGTTGCGCTTTATTCACCCACACCCTAGAAGGGTGCGCGCCAGGTGCTTCAAGTCGGCGGAGCCGCCCAACGCACTGGCTCGGCTATACGTTGCTTGCTTCCCCGGAGGGGTACATTCGCCTTTGGCGTTCCGCAGGTAGCCCACCTGCGTGGGCTAATTAGGCGCATCTTCATAAAGAAATGGTATTATCTGATGAATTAGTGGCATTATTTTACTCACGAGCGGACGTTTTTGTTTATCCTTCTCACTATGAAGGCTTTGGTCTACCAGTATTGGAAGCGATGACCCTCGGCGCTCCTGTTGTCACTTCTAACACTTCCTCAATACCAGAAGTTGCAGGAGATGCATCCATATTAATTGACCCTAATGACCCTATGCAACTAGCAGAAGGAATCCTCAAAGTAATAAGCGATCGCCAGCTACGTCAGGAGCTAATAAATAAAGGTAAAGAAAGAGCAAAATTATTTTCTTGGGAAAGAACGGCAAAAGAAACATTAAATGCTTATAGAACCATTTTTTAGCACCCCCCAGCTAGAGACTAGGAAATGAATGCACTCCTAGCGGGTTTCCGACGAGGAGTGCATTCCGGTAAGTACATCTACGAAATTATCCCTGTTGATTTAACCAAGCAACTAGCTGTGTGACTTCAGAAAAATCCAACAGCGCATTAGCCAAATTTTCTAATTGTTCAACAGGCAATCCTCTTACTTGCTCGATTAAAGACGAATCAACAGAGCCAAAACGACGGGTTATTAGGCGTATAATAAGCAGTCTCTGTCCTTCTAATTGCCCTTCTTGTTTAGCAAGTTCTCGGTCTTGTTGATAAAGCGGTTGTAGTCTCATCATTAACTCCCTGTCTTCTTGTTCTTTTTGTTGATTAGCCGCTAAATTTTGCCTCAAGTTATATAGTGATTGTAGCGTCACATCCTTAAAAGGATGGCTTGCTGGCAGTGCGCTTAACTCCTCAATGGCTTTTTGTTGTACGGAATCTCGTCCAAGAATTCTTAACCAGATTGTTTCCTGAGTTACTGGTAGTTGATGGATAACTACTATTGCCGTCCGCAACCCCTCTGCCATAAAATATATTCCAGGCAACCAATCCTGCTTTTCAACTGCTCCAAGTAGAGATAGTTTGGGTTTAAATGCTGTCGGTGTCAGAATCCATAGTTTGGGAATTTCAATTTCTTGTAATTTCCTCTTTTCAGCCTTGGCTTCTCGCTTGAATTTTCCTCTTATTTCTAGTAACTTTAAAATGCAATCGAGAATTTCATCTGTTGATGCCGGATTGCGGAAGGGTTCAAATATTGCTGAAATTGAAGCGAATCTTCCTAGTAAACCAAGATTTTGTAAGTCCGACGTTTGTTCAGATAAAGGAGAAAAGTAAACATCTATTTCTCTAACTTCTCCAGCAACACTACTTGGTGCTTCTACTGTCCCATAGGACTTTAGTAATTCCTCCAAATAATCCTTGGAGAACTGGTCATATACAAAACGAGTCATGAAAGTTGAACGATTTTAAATTTTATTTATATTTTTTATCATATCAAAAACAATATTTATTATTGCTAAAATTGGATGAACTATTATTAAATAATATCGAGTTATCCCGAAAAATTTTGAAATAGAAAAGGAATGTATTGTACCTAACACAGAACCACTATATTATTTTCTCCATCAGTGATCGCACTTCTAAACCCACCTTATAACTCATAGTTCCAGAATCTTCATTAGAATCTACGCAGCCAAGACGAAGATGTGGGCATTCTAGACATTGGACACTCCCAACCCCCGATATAGAGCGATCTTGGGTATGACCCCCCAGATAAATATTTTGCGCGTCACCATGCTCAAATATGTAATACTAAAAGTAAGAACATTCTTACTTGACATCAAAAATATGAGAATTACATCTAAAGGGCAAGTAACTATTCCCGTAGAAATACGAGAAAAATTAGGACTTATACCTAACACAGAAGTAGAATTTGAAGTCATCGGAGATGCGGTTTACTTAAAAAAAGCCAAAGTGAACCCAACTTTAGGTAAAAGCTTAGTAGAAATGATGCGTGGTAAAGCAACAGTGAAAATGACTACCGATCAAATAATGGCGCTAACAAGGCAAGACGGATGAAGGAAATACTGGTTGACAGTAACATTATTCTCGATATTGTCACAGAAGATCCAAACTGGTTTGATTGGTCAGCCGATAAATTAACTGAATATGCCGAACTAACTACACTTAACATTAACCCCATTATTTATGGGGAAGTATCAATCGGCTTTGAAAAGATAGAAGAACTAGAAACCATCTTACCTATAAATGTTTTTCATCGTTTAGACTTACCTTGGGAAGCAGCCTTTTTGGCGGGAAAATGCTTTGTGCAGTATCGTCAAAAAGGTGGAAGTAAACGATCGTCTTTACCTGACTTTTACATAGGCGCTCATGCAGCAATCACAAACATGATACTTTTAACCAGAGATGTTAATCGCTATCGCACTTATTTTCCTACTTTAGAATTAATAGTTCCAGAATCTTGATACAGCACTTTGCAAGTAAATGAAGTACACCCCCTCCCCTTGGCAAGGGGAGGGTTGGGGAGGGGTATTTCTGTACCTCACAAAGTTGAAATTTGCTGTAATTTTTTCGTATATAACCAAAACAGCCCTAATTACGTGGCTATGCTGAAAGTAATAAGCAAACTGGCTCTCTAGCGCTCATGTGGGCTATCAGCAGCTACCTCATATCTTGCAGCTTACGTATAAACTACATATTTTTAATTTTACAAGCAACGAAAAATACGATAACACCAAAGGTCATTTTTAGTCCATTTTAATGGACTTATGCTATTAGACAGGGACTTATACTCCCTGGCAGGTAGGGACGTGAATCGATTGTTCTGAGTAATAGCAGTGATTATTTTGACATTCTTTTTTAGAGGTGCAAGATATCAGCTACGGTTACGAAGTTAATTAACTTTGTAAACTAATTGCGAGCGATTGGAGGAACTCCTATTTACAGTCCGGGGATTGTTAACACGCTATCTATATATAAATGCTAGGCTAAAGTTGTCTTGCTAAACCTATACCAAATAAATTCTATGGTTGTGCAAACTCCCACTCGCCAATATTCTATAGAAGAATACCTTGCACAAGAAGAAACTGCTGAGTACCGCAGCGAATACCGCGATGGGGAAATCGTACCAATGACTGGAGCCTCTATTAATCATAATCGGATTATCCGCAATCTTAGTAGATTGCTGGAATTCGGCTTGCACGAACAGCCTTATGAAGTTTTCTTGAGCGATTTACGTCTATGGATTCCTCGTTACCAAGAATACACATATCCAGATATTCTCATAATTAAAGACCAAGCAATTTTCCAAGAAGGACGCACCGACACAGTACTAAATCCCAGTATTATCTTTGAGGTACTTTCTAAATCTACTAGTAGTCGAGATAGGGGTGATAAATTTACTTATTACCGTTCCATTCCCCAATTTCAAGAATATATTTTAATTGACCAATATCAAATTCATATTGAACAGTTTAGCAAAACCCCAGAAGGTAACTGGCTGTTTAGAGAATTTGATGATGAAGATGCAGTTTTAACTTTAGCTTCAGCAAACTGTCAAATTCCCCACCGTCAGATTTACGAGCGAGTTACATTTGGAGAATAGTTCTAAGCTGAATCAAGCCAGTTCTATAGCGAATATGGAATAATAAGAAATTAGCAACTACTCCATCAAAGCTACCATTTTTAGAGGCAATCTGCTGGCAAACTGCTGACCTTAAACAATTCACCCCAGCCGAAATGCTGATACCATTTCTTTATGAAGATGCGCCTAATTAGCCCACGCAGGTGGGCTTTGTACGTATAGTCCCAGGCTTCAGCCTGTGGGTGAATAAAGCGCAACCTCATACAGAATTGGTATGAGTCGATATGAGCGAGGATGGCATTACCCAGAGGTACTAGGAGAACCCAGTCCAGAAGAATTATCATGGATTGGCAAATTAAGTCAACACTATGGCTCTTGGTTAACACCAGATTCGTTCTCTCGCATACCCGACATAACGCCCTCACCCTGGAAGGGTGGGGCTATCGATACAACGCCCACCTTACTGTGGGCTACCTGCGGTAAGCGAAGCGTCTATGTTTAATTAGCCGCACCATTCTATGATGACGGCGGGATTCAGGGTTTCGGAGGGGTCTTACCCCTGATTCGCCAGCATCCGTAAAAGTTGTCGGGGATCTTACCCTCAGTATCTCCGATCGCTTATCCCTAAGTTGTCAAAGTTGAACCAAAATCTTGCGTCCAGTAATAGTTGTAATTCACATTCCCCATATCATTCTCTAGATAGTGGTAACCAATGCCCACTTCTTGATAATTGGCATTGAGAATGTTGGCACGATGTCCCGGACTAGACATCCATCCTTGCACAACTTCCTCCGGTGTCACATAACCTGCGGCAATATTTTCTCCAACATAGGAATATTCATAGCCGCAATTTTGAACGCGATCGCTCACCGAACAACCACTTGTTCCTGTATGACTGAAATAGTCGCACGTTGCCATCTCTTCACTATGGGCTTGTGCGGCACTACTGAGCTTAGAATTGAAAGAAACTGGTTTCAAACCCGCTTTAGCGCGTTCAGCATTTGTCAATTCTATCACTCGGTCAATAAAATAATTGCCACTACTTGCAGGAGTAGCAGACTGGGGTGTGGGAGATACAAGTAAAGCAGATTCAGGTGCCGCAGATTCAGCCGCAGATACAATCGTTGCAGGAACAGGGATAGCAGATAAGCTCATATTGTAATTAGTATCGCCACCTCCGACTCCCTGGTAAACTCGAATATAGAAAGTCCCTGCTTGCAAGTTGCTGACAGTTAATGATTCACTAGTCATACCACCATTTGCTGCACTGGCAACTACTTGACCAGCATTATTGAGCAATTCTACATCTGCATCTGCGCTCAAACCATTGAGCGTCAAATTAAAGTTGTTTTGAGAACCCAAGGTAAATTGGTAAAAATCGCTTGTGTCCGCATTCCCAACAGAGTCTCTAAAAATGACTGTTTTTGAGTCTAATCCAATGTTACGGGCTGCACTCAACTCATTCCCAGCATAATCGCTGTTGATATACCTGCTAGCAATTCTACCTTTGGGCAAGCCATCAGTAACAAAGTCTTCGTATGCTTGGGAATAGTTAAAATTTGCTGGCTCTAAATCGGGATTGCTGTTGAGATAAAATTTTACATCAAAAGACTCCGCTGATACCCGTCCCTCGTTCACACCATAAATTTCAAAATGCTCTAAAAGTTGCTTGTTCGTTAGGTTCGCTGCAGCTAAGTCAGGATTGGTGTTGCGATAGTAGTTGACATCAAATGCATTAGAAAACCTGCGTCCTTGATTCAGCCCAGACAGTGCAAAGTCATTCAATGCACCCAGTCTGCTACCCCCATTAGCTTGTGCCACATCAGGGTTATCAGAACCGTAAAAGTTAATATCGAAAAACTGTGAGAATTGCCGTCCTTCAGTTACACCGTTAGTTCGCAGATGATCGAACAGTTGTTCGTTGTCTAAGCTAACTAAATCGTTATTATGGTTTTTATAGAACTTCAGGTCAAAGATTGCTGAAAATCTTCGTCCCTCGGTTACACCACTATTCGATAAATGCTCGTAAGCTTCTCGGTTGCTGTAACTAGTTAAGTCACTATTACTAGAACGATAGAAGCTTAAATCTACAAACGGGGAAAAACTTCGACCTTCATCCAAACCAAGATTTTGAAAATGCGACAAAGCTTCTGTATCACTGTAACCGCGCAAGTCAGAGTTAGCCGCACGGTAATAATTTGCGTCAAATAAATTTACGGGCATAGGTATTGTTTGAGAATTTACTAGATAAGTTGGTCTTATCTTTGGTATTCCCTATGCCATAGGCTATTTGCTTAAGTTGAAAAAGCCAACTAAGCAAAAGCTTTGCTGCTAAACATGAAAATAGCAATTCTCATGGATAAGCAACAAAAAAAACTGGGGAACACACGTAAGCATAGTATCACAATAAATACTTCAACAAAGATTAATTGAACAGTTAAGATTCTTTGCTTAAGTATTTATTAATGCCAGTGTTGCTGATAAACAATTTCAAGGCGATCGCTCTATCCTTAAACACGGCAAGTGTTATTCAACACAAACGAGGAATCTTTGTATAAGTAATAGCACAGTTTTAAAAGTATTATTTAGACTCAGTGCTATGTTATAAAAAATTAAGCCAGAAAATTTATATTACAAGCTTGTATGGTAAAAGCTACGAAAGATAACTGCTGCGATCGTATTATGATTATGCGGTGGTACTGAATTTAAGTGATACAGCGGTGCAAGCGTTGGATGCAATTACAAAACTCTCTTTCATCAGCGTACCCTGCAAGAAGCCGTACCGATGGAAGGCGAAGCGCCTACCGCGTCTACATCTGTGTGTATCTGCGGTTAATTATTTATTTTTCGGTAATAAAGTAAGAACTCTAATGAATAACTCAATTTTATTGCTCGGCAACAACTTAAGTAGAGGATGGAATTTTAGTAAATGAACAATATATTAATTAACTTATCAATTCTCTTTTCTAAACCTACAGGTATTAGCGTCTACACTAAAAATCTTTTTCCCTACTTAAAAACTCTTAACCCTACCTTACTAACTGCCCAAAATTATCCAGAGTTTAATTGTTATCCAGTTCCAGATAATCTGACTCCTGCTCAAGGCACAAAAGGGCATTTTGACCGCCTTTTATGGACGCAATTTGAATTACCACAAATCTATAAAAAACTCAAATCTCAACTTTTATTTTCACCACAACCAGAAGCCCCACTATTTTCCAACTGTCGTTATATCGTCACAGTTCACGATGTAATCCCCCTGCGTTTTCCCAAACGCTTTTCTTTGCTGACAAATTACCATCGTTATTACATTCCGCAAATATCAGCTTCTTCACAACATATTATTTGTAATTCTTACGCAACTGGCAGAGATATTACGGAGTTTTACAAAATTCCAGCTACTAAAATTACTCCTATCCCTCTAGCTTATGATGCCAACCATTTCCGCCCTATAAACGAGCAAGATACAAGAATCATCCCCTACTTCCTGTATCTTGGACGACATGACCCTTACAAAAACTTACATCGACTGATTGCGGCATTTGCTGCACTATCTAACCATAAAGATTACCAACTGTGGTTAGCCGGACCAAGCGATCGCCGTTTTACCTCACGATTAAAAGCGCAGGTAGAGGAACTAGGGATAACCAATCAAATAAAATTCCTCGATTACTTACCCTACAGCGATTTACCCAAAATCATCAATCAAGCGATCGCTCTAGTTTTCCCCAGCCTCTGGGAAGGTTTTGGTCTTCCTGTTCTGGAAGCAATGGGATGTGGCACCCCCGTGATTACCTCAAATATCTCTTCTCTACCAGAAGTAGTTGGAGATGCCGCAATTTTGATTAATCCTTATAACACCCAAGAAATTACTGATGCCATGCATAAAATTGCGACTGATTCAAAACTGCGATCGCATCTTTCTGTTAAAGGCTTAATTCAAGCAACTCAATTCAGTTGGGAAAAAACAGCACAAGCTACGATTGAAGTCCTATCACGTTATATGTAAGGAATGAAAATCAAATAAAATCGCACATTTTTCGGGCTAAGTTTCAATCATTTGCCCTCATCCCCTAGCCCCTTCTCCCTCTTGAGAAGGGGGAAATAGCCCTCTCCCTGGGGAGAGGGTTGGGTGAGGGCTTTATTTTAAAAATAAAATCAATCATTTGCCCTCATCCCCTAGCTCCTTCTCCCTCTTGAGAAGGGGGAAATAGCCCTCTCCCTGGGGAGAGGGTTGGGTGAGGGCTTTATTTTAAAAGGAAAATCCAAAATCCAAAAAAGAATTTTGAATTTTGAATTTTGAATTGTTTAACTAATACCTACTGCTCCAGAGTAAACCAAACCTCGTTGCATATCCAAAGTCAGAATTGCTCCATCCCTAATCACTTGCGTGGCCTTCTTCACACCAACAATCACCGGCACACCCAGACGCATACCGATGACAGCCGCATGGCTTGTGAGACTTTCCTCCTCAGTAATAATACCTGCCGATTTGCGAATTGCTTCAACAAAATCAGCATTTGTGGAGGAGGCGACCAAAATATCTCCATGATTAAAGTTGGCCACATCCATAGCTGTGTGAGCCACTCGGGCGCGACCGCTCACAGAGCCTTGTCCCAGTCCAATTCCTTGACCGAGTACCGCCGTCACCACCTCAACCTTGATCAAATCAGTTGACCCGGAAACGCCTTGCAGGGTACCAGCGCTCATGACCACCAAATCGCCTTCAGACACTAGCCCATTCTCCAGTGCGACATTAATCGCGGCTTGGAACGTCTGACCTGTGGAAGGTAATCCCAGCACCAACAACGGTTTTACACCCCATACTAATTGCAATTGCCGCGCCACATTAACATGGGGTGTAATTGCCAAGATAGGTGTGTGGGGACGAAATTTAGAGACGTTGCGAGCTGTTGCCCCAGTTTGAGTCAGGGTCATAATCGCCGCAGCTTTGAGTTGTTCGGAGATTTGACCGACCGCTTGACTAATGGCATTAGGAATAGAATGCCTAGTGTCAATAGCTTGACGAGTACTTGATTGTTTGGCTTGTTCCTGCTCAATCCGCTCGGCAATCCGCGCCATCGTCGCCACAGCTTCTACAGGAAAATCACCGACAGCGGTTTCATTGGAGAGCATCACCGCATCAGTACCATCTAAAATCGCATTTGCCACATCCGACACTTCGGCGCGAGTCGGACGGGGATTGCTCACCATACTGTCTAACATCTGAGTCGCAGTGATGATCGGAATTCCCATGCGGTTGGCAGTAGCAATCAGCCGCTTTTGGAGTATAGGGACATCCTCTGCGGGCAGTTCTACACCCAAATCCCCTCTGGCGACCATCACCCCATCACATAAAGCTAGAACGGCTTCCATTTGTTCAATAGCTTCGTGTTTTTCGATTTTGGCAATTACTGGAACCGCCTTACCCGCACTCGAAATTAGCTCTTTGATTTCTATCATATCTTGCGGGTTACGCACAAAGGAAAGTGCCACCCAGTCCACACCTTGATCCAGACCGAACATCAAATCCTCGCGGTCTTTGTCGGTCATTGCTTTAATCGACAGGTAAACCCCAGGGAAATTTACACCTTTGTTATTAGAAAGTTTACCGCCAACAGTCACGCGACAATGCAGATCGCCTTTTTCGCGATGAATTTCCTCGACTAGCATTTCTACTCGTCCATCATCAAGGAGAATTCTGGCACCAACAGGTACTTCGTCCGCCAAATAATCGTAAGTGATGCAGCTAATGTCTTGCACACCAATAACTGGGCGATTAGTCAACGTAAAGCGATCGCCTTTTGCCAGTACTATTGAACCATTTTCAAACTTCCCTAGGCGAATTTTTGGTCCCTGTAAGTCCTGAAGTATCGCCACTGGTTGATTCAGTTCAAATGCCGTTTGCCGGATTAAGCGAATATTCCGCTGATGGTCGGCATGAGAACCGTGAGAGAAGTTTAGCCGCAACGTGGTTGCACCAGCCTCAATAAGAGCTTTAAGTACTTCTGGACTGCTGGTTGCGGGACCAATCGTAGCGACAATTTTTGTCCGGCGTAGGGAATCTCTTAGTTGCATAGGGGCTGCTTCTAGGGAGCTATCTAGGGAGTAATCTTAAGTTAAGCGGCACCTGTTTTCAGTCGCTGCTATATCAATCATGTGGATGGGAGTAGAGGTGAGTGGAGAAAACGCTTAAGTAAAAAGTTAAGGGGCAAAGGGAAAAGGAATTAGTTCTTCTCCTTTGTCCTGACGAAGCGCCTGTCCCCCTATCTCCCTATCCCCCATCTTCTTATGGAGTCTCGTTTGGGATCATACCTTTATTCAGAGGGTGATATATTAAGATGTGAATAAATCTTGGTACATAAAAGTTAATCAATCCTCACTTTGGCTCGTCATTCGTAATATTTCGTCAAGAACTGCGGGGTATAATAGCCCTCATAGACTTAACCAATAAGGAACTCACAATGTTGGCGTCGGAGGCACAGAAAAAACTGACCATTCCACCAAAGCACTTATTAGCGCCTCCGGGTGATTTTAATCCCACACTGTTAATGTTTCTAGGCTGTGTGACAATTTTGGTGGGATCTAACTTTGGCTACTGGCTTTTTTCATGGCCGCATTGGCTATGCTTTACGATGAATGTCCTTGCCTTGCATATGGCAGGAACTGTCATTCACGATGCCTGTCACCAGTCTGCCCATCGCAACCGAGTCATAAATGCTGCCCTTGGGCATGGTAGTGCGCTAATGCTCGCTTTTGCTTTTCCAGTGTTTACACGGGTGCATTTACAACATCACGGTCATGTAAACGATCCAGAAGACGATCCAGACCATTATGTCTCTACCGGCGGCCCCTTGTGGTTGATTTTTGTCCGCTTTTTATACCATGAGGTATTTTTCTTTAAGCGGCAATTGTGGCGCAAATATGAGCTACTGGAATGGTTTTTCAGCCGCTTGATAGTAATTGCAATTGTTTATATCTCAATTCAGTACAATTTTTTAGGCTACATTCTGAATTTTTGGTTTATTCCTGCTGGTGTCGTCGGGGTAGCACTGGGGTTATTTTTTGACTACTTGCCTCACCGTCCATTTGTAGAACGCGATCGCTGGAAAAATGCTCGTGTTTACGCCAACCCAATTCTGAATGTCCTGATTATGGGACAAAATTACCACCTAGTTCATCATTTGTGGCCCTCTGTTCCCTGGTATAATTACCAGCCCACTTATTATCTGATGAAACCGCTTTTAGACGAGAAAGGCTGTCCTCAATCTTTAGGATTGCTACAGAAAAAAGACTTTTTTGGCTTTATCTACGACATCTTCCTCGGCATTCGCTTTGAATGAAGGAAGAAGGAAGAAGGAAGAAGGAAGAAGGAGTATATGGGGATTTGGACTCCAACTCAAAACGGATCATCAGCGGAAGGTTGGGGTATTAAAAAGTTTATTCGAGGATATAAGTTCTGAGTGCTGTTAAAAAAAGGATAAATGGCTGAAGAATTTTAGTTTTGCATAAAAAATTGTGTTTGTAGTGCGAGGAATAAGCTCGCACTATTTTGTAATATAATTAGATGCTCCCATAACTCACCGACTTAGATATCACTCAAAATACTTTGAGCCTGGATAACTTCCGTATTGCTACTAAAATCCAATCTATCTAAAGATTCTGTGAAAAATACAAAACCTTTGTAGGCTGTTACATACTTGTAAAGCTTCGTAAAAAAACCTTCACAGGTTACAATTACAAGCGGTTCTTCGCTTTTAGAAATAATGCTCATAAAATCTTCGAGCTTCAAGCGTACACCAGTTGCAGGAAGCCCAAAGATTCTCCCAGCAACCGATAGCGATTGACCAGCGTCACCACCGTAATAACTCATAGTTTACGTATTTTTGCATATATACGTTACTATTCTAGAGTTTTGACGCAAAACTGATGGTTACGGCTGAACACTCGTTTGATTTAATATTTTGGATTACGGATTAAGGATGGGTAAACTGTTGGCTTGACAAACTCCAATCCGGACGCAAATCAGCAGCACGACGCAAATAAGTGTGGTAGATTGGCACATCAGTAGGGAGATTGGCATGGAGTAAGAAGCGAATGCAGCATTCTAAGCTACCTTTAACGTACATTTGTTGCACATCCAACATTGCCACATTATCCCAGTGAGGACGCGATCGCGCGATCGCGGCTGGGAAAATAGCATCTAAATCTCGTGTAACTGAGAAAGTCACACTCAAAATATCTGCTGGATGCAATTGATTGCGTTTTTCCAGTTCATCTAATAGTTCAGTCACCGCTTCTCGCATCGCTTCAACAGTATTAGATGATACAGTTGTTGCCCCGCGAATCGCCTGCATTCGCCACTCCACGCCAAAATCCTCCTTAAAATATGAAAGTTAGGAGTTAGAAGTTAAGAGTTTTGAATTAGAAATGTTGTTCAAATCGTAACTGCTCACTCACAAACCAGAACCTACAACTTATAACTCATAACTCATAACTTGCACTATGGTCTATACAACCACAATGGCAGACCGCTAGTAGAAATTTCAAATTCAGCCCAACCAATCCCAGAACCCAGGACAAAAGAAGCCTGACTCCCTGACAAAAGACGACTCAACAAGGGTTTGCGTTCTTCTAGGGTAAATACTGGTGTTTTCTCAGGGTTAAGACCTACCAGTTCACATGCCCAGCGACGAGCGTCTTCCTCTGTTCCTAGCTTGTCTACAATACCCAACTCTACAGCTTGCTGTCCAGTAAAAATTCGACCGTCAGCGAAGTTTTTGACCGTATCCACCGCTAAGGAACGAGCATCGGCTATTGTTTGGACAAATTGCTGGTAACTGACATCAATCAATTCTTGCAAGATGTTTTGTTCTGGTTCAGTCAATTCTCGGTCAAACGACAAAATGTCTTTGTAGGGACCAGATTTAATCACCTTGAAGGAAACACCTATTTTTTCTAGCAAGCGCTCCAAGTTGTTACCACGCAAAATCACACCAATGCTACCTGTAATCGTCCCTGGGTTTGCCATGATGTGTTGTGCGCCCATACCGATATAAACGCCACCAGATGCAGAAATATTACCAAAACTGGCAATGATTTTTACTTTCTCGCCCAATCGTTTCAGAGCGCTGTAGATTTCTTGGGAGTCTCCTACTGTACCGCCGGGGCTATCGATACGTAACAGTAATGCTGGAAACTTTTTCTCTTCTACGGTTTTTAGGGCTTCCAAAACTCGTTTGCGAGTACCACCTGAGATCGCGCCAGTAATTTCAATCCGAGCAATCTGTTTACTTAACTTGGGCTTAAAAGGCCATACCATGAGCAGTCAAACAACCTTGTGCTAAATTCAAGACAAAATGCGCTTTATCATACAGCCTACTTTCCATCAAAAACACGAGTAGACGTTCTTTAGTAATCCAAATTTTAGTTTAATTTGCACTACTTGCGTGTATCTTTTTTCTATCCTGACTACTTAAAATTTAGATTTCGAGCGCAGTTCGATTCATGAATTTATTAACTCGCCAGTTTTTACTAATAACTACACAATTTATATATTAACGTTAAATATAATTCTTAACAACCAATAAATTACTTGCCCAGTAACAATTCTGGAATAGGAGAATTAAAATTTTGTAATCTAACTTACAAAAAGATATATTTCTTGCACAGTCTTTAAGAATCTATTCTTAAAATATGACCTCTATAGTAAGCATACATATCAAACAACGCCCCAACAAACCCACAAGTCAAGCTAATCACCAAAATTCCATGTAGGGGAATGCCACTGCCAAAAGTGGCGAGAAATTGCATCACCCTCCAAGCGATCGCCTCACTAATCCCTTGCTGATTGGGTATATACCCAATCAGCGATGCAGTTAATAAAAGCCCACCAACTATAAACATCGGGGCAACGAAGCTGAAAATAATCGTGAGTAACAGCGAGCGCAGAAAATTGGTAAAAATCGCCATGTAGGTCAGGCTCCGTGGTTTAAGGTGATAAATAGCCGTTTACCTGTTTGTCAACTTCTACAATAATGGCGATCGCTCATATACAGACGATATGTCAAAAATCTTAAGTTTTCATTAAAACATAACTTTATTATTTCCCAGAAATCTTATAAGAGACAAACAGGCCCTAACCGTGTAAAAATGTTGAAATATCAAGCTCCTGACAGATATTGCAGTTATTCCAAAGTTAGTAGGAATGCGAGTCAAGGGACTTTAATTTCTGAGAGTAGCTTTAACCTAAGTTCATGATGCAGAGTGGAGGCTGTGGCGAGAGAGGAAGAGAAACAACTAACCATTAACAACTAACAAATAACAAATATCTAACAAATAAATCCGGTATTATGGCGGCAGTAACTGAGGAGTCAGTCGTGAACGTTGAGCGAAACTAGATCCAAATCCAGCTTAGGAGCATGGGGTCAGCGGTTGTTGGCGGCGATTTTCCTAGGTGGACAAGTGCTAGTTCACCTACTCAAAGGCAAAATCTATCGCCGTAACACCATAGAACAAATGGCATCTGTGGGACCCGACTCATTGTTTATTGCTTTATTAACATCTGTGTTTGTCGGTGCGGTGTTTACTATTCAGGTAGCACGGGAGTTCATTAACTTTGGTGCGGGTAATGTTGTTGGAGGAGTATTGGCGTTGGCGCTGACACGGGAACTTGCACCAGTGCTTACGGCGGTAGTTTTGGCAGGGCGAGTTGGTTCGGCATTTGCAGCAGAAATTGGCACCATGCGGGTAACAGAACAAATAGACGCCCTTTTGATGTTAAAAACTGACCCGATTGATTATCTGGTTATCCCTCGCGTGCTTGCTTGTTGCTTAATGCTGCCGATTTTGACTTTGCTGTCTTTGGTCACAGGTATGTTTGGGGGATTAATAATTGCGACAAATGTATACAGCCTAGCCGATACAGCGTTTATAGACTCAGCCCGTAATTTTCTCGGTGTCTGGGATATTTTGAGCGCCATGATTAAGGCGTTTTGCTTTGGAATTTTAATCGCCGTAATCGGTTGTAGCTGGGGTTTGACCACTACAGGAGGAGCCAAAGGAGTGGGACAATCAACTACAACCGCTGTTGTTACCGCTTTGCTAATTATATTTATTAGCAACTTTTTTCTTTCTTGGTTAATGTTTCAGGGTACTGGTAGTGCTTTACAGCAAGGCCTTTAATCACTAAGAGTTAGAAGTTAGGAGTGAGGAATGAGAGTTATGAGTTATGAGTTATGAGTTATGAATCCAATTGCTAACTCTTAACTCTACCGCTGTTAAGGTGTAGGCTATAAAATGGTTTTTTCTTCGCGTTCTTGGAGGGTAGTAACGTTCGCTCCGCGTCTCGAAGAGAAGAAGCGAAGGTAAGAGTAAAGATTAGGTATTTTACACTAGTTCTTGAGTCACCTTAACGGCCGTACTCCAAACTCCTAACTCCTAACTCCAAACTCTTAACCTAAGCGACCTAGAATAGGAATGATATCTACTAACAAACCAGGATTATCCATCTGTGACGACTTCATTTACCTCCCAAAGCACTTCAACTGTTGAGATCAAGCCCAGTTACAATATACCTGTAGTGTTGGTAATTGTTGCTATTCCACTACTAATAGTGCAAGTTTGGGTAGGAGGTGCGATCGCATTATTCGGCTTGTTTCTCATGTTTCAAGCATTAACACTGCGACTGCAATTCACTGCCACTGACTTAGATATCAAAAGAAAAGAAAAGCTAATTCGGCGTTTTCCTTACCAGGAATGGCAAAACTGGCGCATTTTCTGGAATCCGGTTCCCATTCTGTTTTATTTTAAAGAAGTCAAGAGTATTCACTTTTTGCCGATTTTATTTGACCCCAACACCCTAAAAACTTGTCTGGAAGAGCGCTGTCCCCGTATTTAGTTCTGAATCGGGAGTTAGGAACTAGGAGTTAGGAGTTAGGAGCTAGGAGTATAATTAATCGCTAACGACTCACTCAGGACTAATGTATATTTTTTTAAGTTATTTATTTGCTCGCGTCAAACGGAATTACACTATTGTTTATGAACCCAGAGGAATCTCAATTTCAACAACCAACTGATGAGTCGTTGGTGGAACAAGAAGGACAAAACCCTACACTAGAACTAGCAGATAACTCCGAAGAAGTAGAACCTGCGCTGGAAACAGTTGATCCAACCGAAGAAGTAAGGTTGCTAGAGTCAGAAATAGCATCGGAATCAGAAGATAATTTTATATATGCCGAATCTCAGCAACGATTGGCAGAGTTGCAACGGACTGAATTTGCTTTAAAAGAAGAAATAGCAAACTTGCAAGCATCATACAAAGCCCTTCAGCTACAAATTGGCGAAACACAAGTAGCAATGGGACGACTGGTGCAAGAATCAGTTTCTCAGCTAGAACAACGCAAACAAGCTTTACAAATTTCTGTAGAACAATTGGAACGTCGCCAAGAACGCATTCGGAATGAAATGCGAACTACTTTTGCGGGTACGTCTCAAGACTTGGCTATCCGGGTGCAGGGTTTTAAAGATTATCTCACAGGTAGCTTGCAAGATTTAGCAGCGGCAGCAGAACAGTTGCAATTGATACCTTCACCAAAAATAGAACCAGAAAAAGCAACAATCAGAGAAGCGAAATCATCTGAACCACAAGGAATCTCAGGGGGAACACCACAATTTGCTCAACAGCAATTTCAAGATACAACAAAGCAAATTCGCCGTCTGATAGACCAATACCGCACCAAACCAGATTACTACGGTCCCGCGTGGCAATTGCGCCGCACCTTTGAACCAGTCCATGCCGAAAGAGTTTCCAACTGGTTTTTCAGCCAAGGGGGACGGGGGGCTTTGAGGAGCATGGGAAGCCGGTTGCAAAATACACTAGTTGCTTCCGCTGTTATATCAGTATTGTACAAATTGCATGGCGATCGCCTCCGCACTCTGGTGTTAGCAAATTCCCCAGAACGTTTGGGAGATTGGCGACGGGGCTTACAGGATTGCTTGGGAATTGGTCGCCCAGATTTTGGTCCAAGTCGAGGCGTTGTATTGTTTGAGACATCGGAAGCCGTGGCACAAAACGCAGACAGACTGGTAAAAGCAAATCAATTACCGTTTATTGTGATTGACGATTCCGAAGAGCAAATTAGTCTTGCTCTGCTACAATTTCCCTTGTGGTTAGCCTTTGCCCCTGACCCTAAAATGATGCGAAATAATTACGATAATGATTTTTAATGGGAATAGTTAGGGGTTAACAATCAACAACCAACAAATCTTATGTATATTTGGTTAATTTTGTGCGGGACAATTGTTCTTGTGGCTTACCTCCTGGGTTCGTTTCCTACAGGTTATATCGCAGTTAAACAACTTAAAGGTATTGATATTCGCGAAGTTGGTTCCGGTTCTACTGGTGCAACTAATGTATTAAGAACATTGGGCAAAGGTCCAGGAGCATTTGTTTTACTGATTGATTGTTTAAAGGGAGTATTAGCAATATTCCTTATTTACTGGCTGTTTGAGTTTGCCCCCATCCAAAATTTTATCCCTCCAACGGTAGATGTAAATAATTGGAAACCGTGGATGGTAATTTTAGCTGGAACTACTGCGATATTAGGACACAGTAAATCGATTTTTTTGGGCTTTACTGGTGGTAAATCGGTTGCTACCAGTTTGGGTATTTTATTAGCAATGAATTGGCAAGTTGGTTTGGCCACTTTGGGAGTATTTGCTGTTGTCCTCGGGATATCACGGATAGTTTCTTTAGGTTCGATTTGCGGTGCTGCGACTGTTTCTATTTTCATGGTGATTTTGCATCAACCGTTACCTTACATCCTGTTTACACTGGTTGGTGGTTTGTTTGTAATTTTGCGCCACCGCAGCAACATTCAACGGATATTGACAGGTACTGAAGCTAAATTAGGGCAGAAGGTTCAAATGGAAGCGGAAGAAAATATTAATTCTCCAGGGATGACTTAAATAGACACAACAACAGTCTCTAGCCTAGAAATATATATCTACAATCTCTGCCTCTAGTAACTGATAGGAGGTGGAATTACTTTAGTTCTTTAGTGGTAAAGTTACAACTGATAGCCCAAAGTTAACAATACTATATCTTCTAAATTATTGATTATTTCTAGACTAAGTTTGCCCAATCTTTTCTGTAATCTTGTTCTATCAATTACCCGCAATTGATAGCATAAAGCCACTGAATCTATATCTAAACCTCCCTCACCCGCATAAATTAGCAAGCAGGTTGGCATAGATGCTCGACGCGGATTACTAGTTAAAGGAATTATGATAACAGTTGTGGAGGATTGAGAAATAATTTCATTTTGAAAAATAATTACAGGTCGAGTTCCTCCTTGTTCAGAACCTCTAGTTGGGTTCAAATCTGCTAACCAAATTTCCCCTCTTTCAATAGTTATTTTAAGTCTTCTTGTCTCAAAAGCTCTGCGTATTCATCCAATCCTTCTTCAGCCATCTGACGGTCTTCCTCTGCAAATTCTTCATAGAGTTTAGTCATCTGACTTGTGTTTATGTGCAAGTTAACAGTTCTACTACGGAATTTCAGAAAAGCAATAAAATCATTAACTTGTTTGAGTTGTTCTTCGTTCAGATGTTCTATTTCTTGTCTGAGCAAATCTTTCAAAGCCAGCATTTCACATTATTTTAGTTCTTTTATTTATAATAAGCGATCGCTTTTTAAGTAGGTGGGCGTTAAAAAACATAACTATACTTTTGTCATTGCGGGGAGGCACGACGTTAGCGAAGCGTTCCCGCAGGGTAGCAATTGCAAGGGTTTCGAGTGTTTTACATTTCGTTACGTAGTTGTAAATTTTCTCGCTCACCTACTTATATTGAGAATCGGATTGATCAATTTTAAATTAAAAAGCGAATGGAATTCGAGGCTACGCAAAGAAAATCTAACTGTAGTAAAACTTATAATTTAGGCGATCGCTTTATAGCTTTGGGCTTCCTTCGATGGTAAATCGCTGACGAATCAGTGTTTTATACGTAAAACCGATGATAAGAGTAAAACTAATTACGAACCGATTTCAGAGTAAACACGGTGATTTCCGGACGAGACGCAAACCGCAGATGAAGTCCTGTAGTCCCGATACCTCTATTGGTGTACTGCATCATTTCACCAACTCGATAAAGACCGTTGTAATATTTTTGACCTAGTGTTGGAAGAATTGGGGGTTTGAAGAAAGGTAAACGAATTTGTCCGGCGTGGGAATGTCCTGATAGTTCTAAATCAAACCGCTTCGTTGCGGCACTAGTATCAGCATAATCTGGTTCGTGTGCGAGTAAAATTGCGGCGCTGTCGTCTGTTAATTTGGACAGTACCAGATCCAAACGCTGTTTGCCCATATAAATATCATCGACCCCAGCGATATGCAGCTTGGAGTTGCCCCGTTGCAAGGTATAAACTTCATTGCCAAGGTTGAGAATACCGTTTTTTGTCAACGCTTGAGATATGGGTAGAGGATCTGCCCAATAATCATGATTACCTAAAACTGCAACAATCTTATCTTTGGCTTGAATTTGATTTAAAGTTGCCTCAAATTTCGGTAGAAATTTTTCTGACCCGCCGGTAATAAAATCGCCAGTCATTGCTACTAAATCCGGCTTTTGCTGATTTACTAAGCTAAAAATATGAGTTAAGCGTTTTTGGGTAGTTGATTTATCCGTATGGATGTCGCTAATTTGCACAATCCGATAGCCATTAAATTCAGCTGCCAAATGTGGCAAAGTCAATTCCATTGAATTGATTTCAATCCAATTTGGCTCGATAAACTTGGCGTATAACAAGGCACTAACTATCAGTAAGAAGCACAATCCGAAAAATCGCCAAATTAATTTACGGGCTTTTTTTACCCGCTTGTGACTCCTCAAAGCATAATCTCCTTTCCTTGTGACTGGTAAATTCTATCTGACCTGATGCGAAAAAGAGCTAAAACCCTTATATTTGCGTAGCGGTAATCGCAAAGTCGGCGTATTACAGCGCCTATATGTTGGCGAAGCCATCGAGCAAGGTATTACTGCTACAGATTGTCGCAGTCCCGTTTCTGTTCCAATTTATATCTGGCTGCTAATCAGAATGCCTTTTCAATATTTCAAGCAGCAAAATTTTTTTTTGCTGCTAATCAAAACTCATCATATAGTTATGGTATTCATAGGGCTAGAATAGGTAAATACATAATATATTTAGATTTCTAGCTAAAGTAAGGTTTACATGAAACTTCCTATTGTTGCAATTATCGGTCGCCCGAATGTGGGCAAATCCACCTTGGTAAATCGTCTGGCTAAGGAACAGTCAGCGATTGTTCACGATGAACCGGGAATCACACGCGATCGCACTTACTTACCTGCTTACTGGAGCGATCGCGAATTTCTGGTAGTGGATACAGGTGGTTTAGTCTTCAACGACGATACCGAATTTCTTCCCATGATTCGCGAACAAGCGAATTTGGCGCTAACTGAAGCCTGTGCGGCAATTCTTGTGGTAGATGGTCAAACAGGACCAACCGCATCTGATATTGAAGTTGCTGAATGGTTGCGCCACCAACCCAAACCCGTGCTGCTAGCGGTAAATAAATGCGAATCATCAGAACATGGTTTAGTCCAAGCATCTGAATTTTGGTCATTGGGATTGGGTGAACCTTACGCCCTCTCTGCAATTCATGGTAACGGTACAGGAGAGTTACTTGATGAGTTAATTAATCACATTCCTACTGTGGTTGATACCCCAGAAGATAATGAGATAAAAGTGGCAATTATCGGACGTCCGAATGTTGGTAAATCAAGCTTATTAAATGCTTTTCTTGGAGAAAATCGGGCAATTGTCAGTCCAATTTCCGGAACAACCCGCGATGCAATTGATACCCAAATCGAAAGAGATGGACAAGCCTATCGGTTGATTGACACCGCCGGCATTCGGAGAAAGAAAAACGTCGAATACGGTGCAGAATTTTTTAGCATTAACCGCGCTTTTAAAGCAATTCGCCGTTGTGATGTGGTTCTGTTGGTATTAGACGCCGTTGATGGAGTCACCGAACAAGACCAAAAATTGGCAGGCAGGATTAGTGAAGAAGGTAGAGCTTGTATCATTGTAGTTAATAAATGGGATGCTGTCGAGAAAGACTCCTACACCATCTACGACTACGAAAAAATGCTCGAATCGAAGCTCAATTTTACCGAATGGGCGGAAAATATATTTGTCAGCGCCTTGACCGGACAGCGGGTAGAAAAGATTTTAGAACTGGTTAAGACAGCATCCTCCGCTCACAAACGTCGTGTTAGCACAGCAGTAATTAATGAAGTTCTGCAAGAAGCGATGAGTTGGCACTCACCACCAACCTCACGCGGTGGACGTCAAGGTAAAATTTATTATGGTACCCAAGTCAGCAGCCAGCCGCCAAGCATTGCCCTGTTTGTCAATGATTCCAAACGTTTCAACGACAACTACCGTCGCTACATTGAACGACAGTTCCGGCAACACTTAGGGTTTAAGGGTACACCGATTCGTTTGTTTTGGCGGAGCAAAAAGGTCCGCGATGTTGAAGCTGGTAGTACTGCCAATAGAGCTACTCGCGTTTAATACAAGTTATGAGTTATGAATTATTAGTGATGAGTTAAAGTAAAATTTCGGCGTTGCTGAATCCGGGTATGAATTGCTAAATTTACCCTCACCCTAGCCCTCTCCCTTGGGGAGAGGGGACAAGAATTCTAGCTCCCCTCTCCCTTGGGGAGAGGGGCTGGGGGTGAGGGTAATTCATACCTCAATTCATCAACGCCAAAATTTCTAATTCCTAACTCCTAACTATTAATTTATTAATGGATTTACTGCGATCCCTACCACTTGGTCTTTACTTAGAAGAAGAAACTTGGCTCCATAAACTCGATCCCCGAGTCAAGTTTATTTGGTTGATGAGCTTTTTAACAACCTACATCTACGCCAACAATTTATGGCGCGTCATGTTAGTTGTACTATTAATTCTTGCTACTTTAATATCAAAGATTCCAGCACGAGTATGGCAGCAGCAAATGGGACAACTTTTAATGCTGTGCCTTTTTGTATTAGTAGTTGCAGCGATTAGTCCTGATGGACTTGGTATAAGTTATCAGCCGCGATTACCAGCTACTGAACAAGCCACACAACCAACTGCAACAGCTTCACCCGGCTCTCCTGCAAAAACAGCTTTATCGAGTCAGGCTGACAAACAAGGTTACAGCTATATGCTGTTTGATAAAGGGCCTGTGAAAGTAACAAGGCGATCGTGGGATTTAGCAATTCGCCTAAGTACATTTTTCTTTACAGTCATTTACAGCACCAACCTGTATTTGCTGACAACCGCACCAGAAGAAATCACCACTGGCATAGAAAGCTTAATGCAACCCTTGCGTAAGCTCAATGTACCAGTGACGGAAATTACTCTGACCTTAACTTTGTCCTTACGGTTTATTCCCTTAGTTTTAGAAGAAATTCAGAATTTAGTTCGCTCTGTAATGACAAGGGCAATAAATTGGAAAAAGCTGGGATTGAAAGGAGCGGTCAAAGTTTGGATGTTAGTAGCACAGAGACTTTTAGAAAATTTGTTACTACGAGCAGAGCAAATGGCAAATGCAATGATAGTGCGGGGTTTTACCAGTCCCAACGAGCATAAAGTGCGATGGCACGACCTACGAATCAAAACTCGTGACTGGGTTGCCATTATCAGTTTAGTCTTATTTTGGGGAGTACGGATTGCAATAGGTACTCAGGTATAAAAAATGTTATTTGTTAGTGGTTATTGGTTAGTGGTTATTGGTTAGTGGTTAGCAACCAACAACTAACAACCAACAACTAACAACCAACAAATAACAAATAACAAAGAACAAATAACAAGCAACAAATGATTACAGAATTAAAGCCTTGGTATTGGCGATCGCTTCCCCTAAACAGACGTACTGGCTCTGCTATTTTTACTAGCTTGTTTCTTTGCTCCTCCAACTCAGGAATTGCCACACTCTTAGAAAGCCCCTACCCAACATCAACAGATAATCCTCAGCTAACTCGCTATTCTATCTGTGCAGGCGCTCCTCGAATAGTCAATGGACAATCCCAACTTTGGACACCAGTAGTTGGAGAAGTTTTGCCATTTCTCGATCAATTGCGACAACGAAGTATGGGATATGAGGAACAAGGAGGACAAGGAACCACCTCCCCCCCTGCCCATCTACCCTTCAACGGCGGTTGGCTAGGATGGCTAGGCTATGATGTTGCTTGGGAAATTGAGGAGTTAGGTTGTAATAAATGTGATGCCTTACCGTTTCCAGTCGCTTTTTGGTATGAGCCAGAATGTTTTGCTATTTTAGACCATTGGGAGCAAATACTTTGGCTCGCTGCGAGTAGTCCAAATGCACTTGATGAGTTAGAAAGTCTTTTAGAGAAACCAGAAGGAGGACAAAGAGGAAATTTGTCTCCCTTGTCTCCCCCCTTGGACTTGTCTCCCCGATTCTGCACTTCTTGCGAAAATTACGAAGCAGCAGTAAACCGGGTGAAAAAATATATTTATGCCGGAGATATCTTTCAGGCGAATCTTTCGCTAAGATTTGAAACTACGACGACTGAGGAAGGTTGGGCGATTTATCAGGCTTTGCAGAAAATCAATCCTTCTCCTTTTGCAAGTTATTGGCAGACTCCTTGGGGAGAGGTGATTAGCTGTTCCCCAGAAAGATTGGTGCAACTGCAAAATCAAGAAGCCTCTTCTAGACCGATTGCTGGGACTCGCCCACGGGGTGTTACTCTACAAGAGGATCGACAATTAGCTGTAGATTTACTCGCGAACACTAAAGAACGGGCTGAACACATCATGCTCGTGGATCTCGAAAGAAATGATTTAGGGCGAGTGTGTGAATGGGGAACTGTTATAGTTGATGAATTGTTGACAATTGAGCGATATAGCCACGTTATGCATCTTGTCAGCAACATCAAAGGTACTTTAAGATGCGAATGCACCCCCGTTGATTTAATTCGCGCCGTCTTTCCTGGCGGTACTATTACAGGTTGCCCAAAAGTCCGCTGCATGTCCATTATTGAAGAGTTAGAACCCACCAGACGCAGTTTGTTCTACGGTTCCTGCGGTTATTTAGATTGGCGAGGTAATTTGGATTTAAATATCTTAATCCGTACCCTACTAGTTGCTCCCTCTCCCCCACTCCCAAAGCAATGCAGTGGCTCCTCCCACCTCCCCACTCCCCGAGTGAAAACTGTCTGGGGACAAGTTGGAGCCGGAATTGTGGCAGATAGCGACTCAAAGACAGAATGGGATGAATCTCTGCATAAAGCGCAGGCACAACTTAATGCACTGGGAATGTTTCTGAGTCAAGAGTAACACCAAAAATTCTATGGTCTAATGTAGATTTAGCTTGACTAATGACAAATGACTAATGATTCGATTAGGAACTGATATCGTTTATATTCCACGTATTAAAGCAATTGTCGAACGTTTTGGCGATCGCTTCTTACAGCGCGTGTACACCCCCACTGAACAAGAAAATTGTGGTTGTGACCATAAACACGGGTTCATCCCATCTATTGGGCAGCTAGCTGGACGTTGGGCGGCAAAAGAAGCTGTTGTCAAAGCTTTGGGGACTGGATGGCGGGGCATAGGCTATACTGATGTTGAAATTCGTCGCCACAAAAGTGGTGCGCCTTTCGCGATCTTACATAACGAAGCCAAGGCAATTGTGACCGCATTGGCAAGGGGGGAGGGCGCATCCGAGCAAGAGAAGGAAGCTTTTGGGTTATCATCCTTGTTGTACTCACGGTCTTCAACAGAAGCGAATGTTGGATCTGTACCTAGTCCTCAATGGCAATTGAGTTTGAGCCACGATGGCGATTATGCGATCGCTACTGCCATTCTCATCTGTCCATTTGTTCATGGTTAAAGTTAATGGTGATGCTCATAAACGCTCCAACCCTACCCTTAACTTAGCTTTCAAAAAGGACACGCCAACAAGTCGGATAACTCCTCTACGTATCGGCTCACCAATAAATAATACCATTTTGGAGTAAGTAGGTAAGGATTTTAAATTTTGGAACCCTTTCATGATAGTGATTTCGGCAATCCTGTATGTCGTATTCATTTTTCGCTTTTGGTATAAGCAGTTGCACATTCACAAATCTATATTCCTTTTTAACAAAAATTGGAATTTGTCTGTAATTTAAGCAAATATAAAGGCGAAATTGTATTGTCCTCGTCTGAAGTTTTGCGTTCAACCGCGAAAAGATATATGTATTGATGCCTTTAGTGTCACGAACCTAAAGTTACACCGTTTCCAACCTCCCGGAGATTTTTAGATGAAATGAACTCAGAAAACCCAGAAACTTATATAAATCATCCAACTTGGGGCTTGCTCTATAGAATATCGGTTGTAGATGACGCTCAAGAGATGTTCACCACACTTTATGCCCAGCGTTTATTTTTTTTAGTCACGAATGACCCTAAAGGGTTGAAATTTCAGCCGATAGGACGAACTGAGGCAAGGATGATGGTAGAAAATCGCTTGCGTAATTTGCGCCGCACCGGACAATCTCAGGAGTACGATCAGCTTCAGAGTGTTTTTCAACGAACCTTCCAATAAATAGCTCTGTCTTTGATTAGCTCCCATGCCCACCTTGTTTGATCGCATTATTGCCATTCGCTCCCAACTCCCAGCCTCTGTCCGCTTAGTTGCTGTTAGCAAGTTTGTCTCAACAGATGCGATGCGCTCTGCATACGAGGCAGGTATTCGCGATTTTGCTGAGAGTCGTATCCAAGAAGCCGCAAACAAACAAGTCGAGTTACAAGACTTACCTGATATCACTTGGCATTTTATCGGGCATTTACAAAGCAATAAAGCAAAAAAAGCCCTTGAACTATTCCCGTGGATTCACTCCGTAGATAATCTGAAACTAGCACAGCGCTTAGACCAATTAGCACAATCCCTCGAAACTCGTCCGAATATTTGCTTGCAAGTCAAAATTGAAAGCGATCCTAACAAATCAGGATGGACTGTACCTGAATTGTTAGCCGATTTAGCAGTACTCAATCAATGCAAAAATTTACAAATTCAAGGTTTGATGACAATTCCACCCTTGGGATTAAATAATTTAGAACTTTTGAATGTATTTAATCGTACTCGTGAGTTAGCCGAGCAAATCCAAGAGCAAAACTGGTCAAACATCGGAATGCAGCAGCTTTCGATGGGGATGTCAGGTGATTTCCAGATAGCAGTACAAGCTGGTGCCACGATGGTGCGATTGGGAACCATATTGTTTGGCGATCGCCCTGCCTAAATGTCGGTAATTCTTGAATTAACTGGTATTTGCGGATAGTAAACACTTAGAGGAATAACACTGAGATAATTTAGTTCAAAAAAAGAAAAAATGTATAACGTCCTAGTTTCATCGGTGGCAAAAATATAGTATCTAGAAAAGTAAAGCCATGTAAATAGTGGCTCAAAACAACTTTATCTAATTTACTGATTAATGTATAATCTTGACTCACTGTCGTGTCTTTGTTATACATGGGCGTTAGGAATTTCGTCCTTTCGTAACAAAAGCCAGTAGTAGATGCTACAAAGAGCGATAAAATTCCTAAGTTATCTGCTCTTCAGTCGCAGAGGTTAACTAAATCAATTTTTGCCTTTCCCGAACAGGTCATACACCCTTGGAGCGTAATCGTGAATAATATTTTTTCTAGATTGAGAGACTTTGTAGGTTTAAACGAGCCAGTAGAATACGAATATTACGAAGAAGAAGCAGATACAGAAAGCTACCAAAATCTGTATCAACAAGAAAATCCCCCACAAGCGGTGCCACAACAGCAACAGCAACAACAACAACAAGAGCCTACTGCACAAAATCGACGTTGGCGCGAACCCATGCCTACAATGAGTAATGATGTAGCAACCGGGTCTAAAACTATGAGTAATGTTATTGGTATGCCAGGAGCAATAAATGGCATTTCTGAAGTTATGGTTCTTGAACCACGCACCTTTGAAGAAATGCCCCAAGCAATTCAAGCGTTGCGCGAACGTAAATCGGTAGTATTAAATTTGACAATAATGGACCCAGATCAAGCACAACGAGCAGTAGATTTTGTCGCAGGCGGCACCTACGCTCTAGATGGGCATCAAGAGCGGATTGGTGAAAGTATCTTTTTATTCACACCAAGCTGCGTGCAAGTTAGTACAACAGGTGGAGTTATTCACGAAGTACCCCAAGCGCCAGCACGCCCCACACGGACAACATCTCCAAGCCCAGCTTGGGGTACGGATGCCAACCGGATGGCACAATGAATTAATATTAGTCATTAGTCCTTTGTCATGCGCTTTTTTCTTGACCAATGACTAATGACCAATGAGCAATGACTAATGACTAATGACAATAAAATTTGGATTGATTGGTGGCGGGGTAATGGGAGAAGCGCTGTTATCTCGCCTCCTAACCGGGGGTATTTACCAACCATTAGAAGTTCTAGTTAGCGAGCCGCAGTATTCACGCCAGAATTTTTTAGAGCAGAAATACGGTGTCGCAGTAACGGCAGATAACACTGAGGTTTTCACGCAAGCTACTGAAGTACTATTTTTGGCCGTGAAACCGCAAATATTTAGCGCGATCGCCCAGGAATTAGGTGAAGTGACCTTACAGCGATCGCCCTTAATCGTTTCTATTTTGGCCGGCGTGCCTCTCAAGCAGTTAGAAGCTGCTTTTCCCGGCTTACCAGTAATCCGTGCCATGCCCAATACCCCCGCCACCGTCGGGGCAGGAATGACCGCAATTACCCCTGGTGCTTACACCGATGCCAGACATTTAGATATAGCACGACAAGTTTTTGCCGCAGTCGGGGAAGTTGTAGAAGTTAACGAAAGCCTGATGGATGCAGTCACCGGATTATCAGGTAGCGGTCCGGCTTATGTGGCATTGATGGTAGAAGCACTCGCAGATGGGGGAGTCGCTGCAGGTTTACCAAGAGCGATCGCTAATCAACTCGCATTACAAACAGTACTGGGAACAGCTCAGTTACTGCATGAAACTAAATTACACCCAGCCGAACTCAAAGACAGCGTTACCAGTCCTGGTGGAACGACAATTGCTGGAGTCGCAGAATTAGAGAAAGCAGCATTTCGTTCAGCATTAATTGAAGCAGTCAAAGCGGCAACAGCGCGATCGCAAGAACTTGGGAAATAGAGTTAGAAGTTAGGAGTTGGGAGTTGGGAGGAGCGGAAGTGATAACCATACCACGGGTGAAAATCTGCTGTATTAGCAGTATTGAGGAAGCATGGACTGCTATCCGTTATGGGGCATCCGCTCTTGGGTTTGTATCGCAGATGCCAAGCGGGCCTGGTGTGATTTCTGAGGATTTAATTGCCAAAATCGTCGCCCATGTACCACCGCCAATCGCCACATTTCTGCTAACTTCCAGCCAAGAAGCCCAGCAGATTGTTGAGCAATTAAAATATTGCCGGACAAATACGGTGCAAATTTGCGACACTCTGAAAGCCGGAAGCTACCAAAATATACGCGATGCGTTACCCGGTATTTCCATCGTCCAGGTTATTCATGTTAGCTCACAAGAGTCATTGTTCGAGGCCGTGAGAATTGCACCCCAAGTGGATGCACTTCTTTTAGATTCAGGCAATCAATCCTTGCAGGTCAAAGAATTAGGCGGTACGGGACGCATCCACAACTGGAATTTGAGCTCCAAAATTCGCGAACAAGTAAATGTGCCAATTTTCTTGGCAGGGGGATTAAAACCGAAGAATGTTGCCCTTGCGGTTGAACAAGTTGATCCTTTTGGACTGGATGTGTGTAGCGGTGTTCGCAGCAATGGTTTATTAGATGAGAATAAACTTCAACTTTTCTTCCAAAACTTAAAGCAGTGCTGACCTCTCGCTGATATACGGGTATGATTGGTTACTCATGAAATCTTCTTTACGAATCGTCAGAACCTCGGCTTCGCGATCGCCGAGTTGAGGAACTCGCAACGCATCATAAAATAGAAGTATTTCTCCCTATAGATGACATTTAACAGTTAAGTGTTAAAAACCGACTTTCAAAGTTGACAAAATAGCCGTTAATATAGTAAAAAATCTGGTTGCAATTGTGATTGAGTGAATTATCCTGCACTGTCTCCAGAACTTGATCTGAGTTCGATATTTCCCTTTGAACTGGATGAATTCCAGAAAAATGCGATCGCTTCCTTGAATGCAGGACGCTCAGTAGTAGTCTGTGCGCCTACAGGTTCGGGGAAGACCTTAATTGGGGAATATGCTATTTATCGCGCCCTATCGCGAGGCAAGAGAGTGTTCTACACTACTCCCCTAAAGGCGCTGTCAAATCAAAAACTACGTGATTTCCGAGAAAAGTTCGGCTTTGACCAAGTAGGATTGTTAACTGGGGATGCCTCCATCCACCGGGATGCACCGATTTTGGTGATGACCACAGAGATTTTCCGTAATATGCTCTATGGCACACCGATCGGACAAGTAGGCACTTCCTTGACAGATGTTGAGGCAGTGGTGCTGGATGAATGCCACTACATGAATGACCGCCAGCGGGGGACAGTTTGGGAAGAATCTATCATCTATTGCCCCCGCGAAGTTCAACTTGTCGCTCTTAGCGCTACTGTTGCCAACAGCGATCAACTCACTGACTGGTTAACTCAAGTACACGGCCCTACCGATCTGATTTTCTCAGACTTTCGTCCAGTCCCCTTGGAATTTCATTTTGGCAATACCAAGGGACTGTTTCCCCTACTGAGTGACGACAAAACTCAAGTTAACCCCCGTCTGCGAAAGAGAGGCAGAAAAGGAGAGAGAGATAGAGGTAGGGCTGGTAGACCGGAGGCTCCTAGCATAGTTTTTACTCTGAGTCAACTGCAACAACGGGATATGCTACCGGCGATTTACTTTATCTTTAGCCGTCGGGGATGCGACAAATCGGTGGCAGAATTAGGGGATTTATGGCTGGTAGATCCAGATGAAGCCTACAAGTTGCGGGTACAAATCGACGAATTTTTAGCCAAGAACCCGGATGCAGGGCGTGTCGGACAAGTTGCCCCTTTGTACAGGGGAATAGCAGCACATCACGCCGGGATTTTGCCTGCATGGAAGGCGCTGGTAGAAGAACTATTCCAGCAAGGCTTAATTAAAGTCGTATTTGCTACCGAAACCCTGGCAGCTGGGATTAATATGCCGGCTCGAACAACTGTAATCTCTACGCTTTCTAAGCGCACAGACAACGGACACCGCTTGTTAAATGCGTCAGAATTTTTACAGATGGCAGGCCGTGCTGGTCGGCGGGGGATGGATGAACGCGGTCACGTTGTAACGCTGCAAACGCCTTTTGAAGGTGCCAAAGAAGCAGGGTATTTAGCAACTTCACAAGCGGACCCTCTGGTAAGTCAGTTTACACCTAGTTACGGCATGGTGCTGAACTTGCTGCAAACTCACACAATCGACCAAGCCAGAGAACTGATAGAACGTAGTTTTGGGAAGTACATGGCGACCTTGCACTTGCGCCCCCAGCAGGAGTATCTGACCGAACTGCAAACGCAACTAGCTCAACTACAGGCGCAAATCGCTGCCGTTGATGAAAATGAAATCGCAGTTTACGAGAAATTACGCCAACGGCTGAAGGTCGAAAAGCAACTGTTGAAAACCTTGCAAGAGCAAAGTCTTGAGGAGCGGCAACAGAACTTGGGGCTGATGTTGAGCTTTGCCATGTCCGGGACTTTACTTAGTTTGAAGGGTAAAAACATCGCCGTACCAATACCTGTGACAGCGGTATTAGTCGGCAAAACCCAGGGTTCTGGTCAAGCACCTTACTTGGTATGCTTGGGTCAAGATAACCGCTGGTACGTGGCGACAACAGCCGATGTCGTGGATTTATATGCTGAATTACCGCGAGTTGAGGTGCCGCCCAACTTGCTACCACCAGCCGAAATGCCCTTAAAACCGGGACAGTCGCGCCGGGGAAATCCCGAAACTATCGCGATCGCCTCGGAAATTCCTGACACCACCGAAGTTGTTAATATTGCTCCGGAAGTGGCAGAACAACTGAGTCGCGTCACCGCTGTCCAAGAACAGCTAGAAGCTCATCCATTGCATAGTATGGGCAATACTGCTACCATTTTCAAGCGCAAAGGACGCTGCATCGAAATAGAAGCGGAAATTCAAGAATTGCAACAACAGCTAGAGCAACAAGCCCAAAGGCATTGGGAAGAGTTTCTCAATCTGATTGAAATCTTGCAGTCCTTTGAATGCTTGGATAATCTAGTTCCGACAAAATTAGGGGAAATCGCTGCTGCTATTCGGGGTGAAAATGAATTGTGGTTGGGTTTAGCACTGTTTAGCGGTCAACTGGACAACTTAGACCCCCAGCATTTAGCCGCAGTAATTGCAGCTTTGGTCACAGAAACCCCCCGTCCCGACAGCTTTGTCCACTTCGACTTATCAGAAGAAGTCGATCAAGCTTGGTCGAGTTTGCAAAAAATCCGCCGTTCTCTATTAAAAGTCCAATATCGGCATGGCGTAGCACTACCTGTAGGCTTAGAGACTAAGTTTATCAACTTAATTGCCATTGTGGAACATTGGGGACTAGGGGTGGAGTGGGTAGAACTCTGTGAAAAGACCAGTTTGGATGAAGGCGATGTAGTGCGAATTTTACGCCGGACTCTAGATTTATTATCGCAGATTCCCCATGTACCCCATCTATCAGAAGCTTTGCGGCGCAATGCCCATCGCGCTATGCAACTAATTGATAGATTCCCAGTGAATGAGGTAGTTGAGTAAAGAGGAGTTAGGAGTTAGGAGTTAGGAGTTGGGAGTTGCGTGGGTTATGCTCTTGCGAACCCACCGAGTCCAAAAATTAAACTATTGTTTCCGAATGAATACAGTTGATTGGTAATTGTTTCATTGGCTAAAAGAAATTTCCGGTTTTGTGGAGACGTTACATATAACCTCTCTAAGAAATCAGAGCGTAAAAATATGTAAATATTTACGAATTATTTATGTTAAACAAGCTGATTGCTGATCCTTCATTAACTAGGTTAGCAGAGGTAGAAATTATCAATAGGAATAGAGTAATTAAAAGTATTATTGCTGCAACTGTTGGCTTATTAATGAGTTCAGCACCAACTAAAGCCATTTCGCTACTACAGAATACCAATCAACCATTTACTGTTGTTCAAGCGACTCATCGGTCTAACGCACTCGGAGAAACAAGGGATCTGGGTATACTCGATTCTCATGACTCACATAGGATTGCTTCGGCTTCCCGTAGGGTAGAACATAGATAAACACAGATAAATTTGTACCTCAATTGACTGGTAAACGCTATAGCTTTTTTTCGCAGACCTTCTCTAACTCAACTAATAAATCAATTTCTATGGGAATAGTAGCAAGAATCTCATGTTTCAAGTCTCCCCACTTTTTACCATTTCGGGTTTGATACAAAGTAATAATTTCTGGTATTTGTGAGGATACTAGTACTCGGACTGGATTGAGTTGACCAAGAAGTCTCGCATGGCGATATTGGGGTGATTCTTGCAGCAAGCTATCTAATTGTTTTGCTAATTCTTCTGGGTTACAATTAATATTATCAAGTAACAGAGTATAATGTTCTGTAGGTTTTTTTGCGGGTACTAAAGTTTTAAAATAGGTTTTCTCCAGTTGTAAAGTATTGAGAACTTGACGAACAAAGTCAGAATGTAACTTCTCACCAACTAAATCGCTGATTTCTTTAGTACGTCCGATAAATTCCAAGCAAGGAGTATTAAGATAAAAATGGCTTACACGAATGCGATCGCCTATTTTATATCTATACAATCCTCCCTTTTGAGAAATAATTATTTCGTAAACCTCCCCTTTCTCAAGTTGGTGCAAATAATAAATTTTTCCCTCTACATCCTCAAACTCAAAAAACACCTCATTTAATATTGGTACGCATCCGGTAGCTGCAATTAGGGGGATAGTCATCGGTGCTTCCGTTGCTAGCAATCCCTTTCCTTGTACTAAGACATTAGGAAACAAACAACGCAAAAACCCTGCACCATCTGCAGCATTCGCACTATCCCAGCAAGATATCAGTTTAAGTTCTGACCAAAGTTGATTCCAAGGAATCTCTATTTCCCCCTCCTCGCATCTTCCACCAGTTTCACCAAGCATCTGACGACGTTGGGGTGATATCCGGTTACCCAAGGTTGCACAAAGTTGTCTGCGGTTAGCTTGGATATAGTCGAGAATAACTTTCAGAAAAGTTGGACTCCAAATAGAAATAATTTCCAGATTTTCTTCTAGTAATAGTGCTAGAGAAAGTTTGTTTTTGAACTCCTCAACATCACATACACGCTTCAACCGACCTGGGAAAACCATAAATGGACTGAGAAATAACCGCAACCATCCATCTAGATATTCTGAGTCATCTTGAAGAGAGGGAGATGGAGCTAAGTTTCTCCATTGTTCCCCTGTCTCTTTTACAAGCTGTGGAGAAATGCAGAAGTATATTTTGCCTGTGGAAAATTGTGACCCATGTGCAATTAAGTCATAGGCCCAAACACAAAACATTTTACTAAAAGAACTACGTAGAGATTTTGTGTAAGGAATTAATTTAGCGGCACCACGACTTCCGGAAGTTTTTTCATAGAAAAGGATAGGTTCAGATGTCAGGAGAGGATTTTTCTTTTCCTTTTGTTGCAAAATCAAATTTTCAATTTCGTGATATTCAACGATCGGAATGTGATGCCAATCTACTATTGTTTTAACACCCAAAGATTGACCATATTCGCTATATAGTAGATGGTGGAAAATCTCTTTTTGTACCTTTTGTTGTGATGTTTCGGGAGTTGAGAGCGCCTTTAGGAAGGTATGATAAAAAGGTGCAATTAGTTTCCCAAATAGTTGTATAATTAGACGCATTTATAAATCACTATTCTTTAATATTGCTCTCATTAATAAATATTTTATTGGGATGTATCTGGGTAAATACTGGTACAAAAGTCTCATTTTTAACAGTTACTCCGGGCGCAAATCCTGATTTAGCTCCCAAAAACACATCGTTTCCTATTTTTATTTTTTTGACATACAGCATTAAGTCATTTTTCCTTGGTTTGATGACGTGGGAAGACATACCAACTGCATGACCAAATACTACGCGATCGCCTATTTCCAAAAGTCCGCGATCGGCTATTTCTAACTGTGGTGTCCAATAAACATTCTGACCCACTTTTGAACCCCATAAGCGCAACCACAATGAAAACACACCAGGAATCAGACGCAGTGCAGCTTCTAGAAATGGGAAAGTAATATATATCACTTGTATTTGATGACTTCCCCACCAAGGTGAATACTCTTTACCACATAGATAGCTGATTCCCTCTTGAATGGGATAAAAATGGTGATGTATACGATAAACCAATACCGGGAAAGCATACAGAGAAAATAAAAGCACTGTTACATTGAAGGGATTTGGACAACTACAAATCCACAAAAAAGATATTAATACCATCAGCATCACTAAAGCTGGGAAAAAAGCAAGTAAAGTGCTGAGGAAAGTCATAGAGTTTTTGCTTGACTCCTCTAATTTTTGAGTAGTTTCATACATTGACGCATCAATTCTTTCTGGATTCATGAAAGTTTCTCCATCGAAAAATTCAACTCTAAGCCTAGAAAGGCAAAACTAACTTTTGTCTTAAGCTTAATTTAGTCTGGATGCCTAAAGAGTCTGGTAACTCACTAGATTTATAATTAGTTCCGTGCATCCTATCCCAAATTTTCAGGTTTGCCCCATAGTTCCCATGAATACTACTACTAGCATGATGCCAAGCATGGTCTTGAGGTAGAATTAGCCAAGGAGATAAGCAACGATAAATTACAGATGTTGGTGCAAAAGTCAAACTACTGTGTCGCCACAAGTCCAATGCGGAAGTTAAACTTACACCCACGACATACCATGTTGGATCTTGCAGCAGGTAAATAAATAAAGGGTGAACCCATAGGTAAACTATCAAGAAACTTGTCCATAGGGTATTGCGAGAAGTTCCTAAAACATCCATTTGCGTAACCGTGTGATGTAGTTGATGTAAGTACCACAACCACGGAGTATGAAATAAGCGATGATTCCAGTAATATAAATAATCCACAAATATAAAGCTGATACTAAATGCAAGTACCGGATGTAGATTTATCCGAGTCATATCAGCAAGCAAATACTCATATAGATGGAAAACAACAGTCATTTGCAAAATTGGAATCAAAATACCCTGAAAAAATAAACCAATACCATCTACAAGCCAGTCTTCATAACTCTTTCTAATAAATTTAGTAAATCCACTGTCATTTATTACAGTTAGCCCCAGCAATATTATAAAGACAAGAAAAACTAACATATTAAGTAAAATAGTGTAAAACTATACGATTTTGAATTTCTATCCTGGTTATACTGAACATTCAGGTTCTACCTGGGAATTACTTAGAAGTGGCTTGTCCACTTCTTTTTGTTTCTGGCTGTCAGTTTCTTTCGCACCCTGCGACCTTTTCTGTATGCAATCGGCATTCTCGGCAGATTCTGGAAGGAAGGAAGCCTTGCGATCGCGCATCTCGTAAGAGCTCAAAATTAATTTCATACCCCCATTTCCTCTAAACCCAGAAATTGACCCGCACAGATTTATCTGGTAGATTTCTTGGATCTTCTCCATTTGCAATTTTGTTGCGGATAGATTCAACAAAAACATGGATTGTATCAGCGGGGGTGTTAGCAAAATGCGTACCATATTTTTTAATTACCTCCCATTGAATCGCAAGAGCTTCAACATCTTGGTGGATAATATATTGAGCAGTCCAGTAGATGAAAGGTCGTGCTAACTTGTTCCAAATGCCATAGTTATAAGTCACGTCGGTGTAAACTAAAGTTGATTCCTCAGTTTCCGGAACAGACTGACTGGTAATAAAAAGTTGCCTTTGAGGTGCCATGTCATACTCAACGCTCGTGACATTGGGCATATGAAAGCTGTCGATATGGCGAATTTCGTAACCCTGATGGTTAAGGAAACGTGCAAACCAACCGAGGTTATTCGTCTCGTTGCGATACTCTGCAAATACCGAACCATTACGTCTTTCTACAGTCATTTCTAATTTTTGCTGCATCGAACTGCGAAAAACTCCAGGATGTACAGATGCAGTATGGGGAATATCAATAAAATTTTCAGCGCAGTTGGTAACGTTATTGCGGAAGCGGTTAATTACCCGTACTGTTTCCCATCCCGGTTGTTTGTAATGAGGCATTAGGAAAGGTTCAAATTTCTCAGTTGGATTTTGCGTCAACCTGACATAAACATATCCATCCTGCTCTTTGGTATCGTACCCTAATGTCCGGCGAGTATGGCAGGGGCGAAAATCTTTTCCTTCAGCCGGTACAGCTACCACTAAGCCGTTTTTGTCATAAACCCAGCCGTGGTAAGGACACTGAATTTTTCCGGAACTGACTTTACCATGAGATAGACGGCTATTTCTGTGCATGCAGCGATCGCGTAACGCTGTTGGGTTACCATCTTCATCACGAAATACTGCCAGCCATTCACCTAAAACTGTGCGTTGCAAAACTTTACAAGATTTAAGCTGGTTGCTTTCACAAACAACATACCAAAAATCGTCAAATTTCACTTGTCAGCCTCACAAGTTTGAATCTCAACATCGTTAGTTAAATCAATCTGACAAGCCAATCTAGCTTGCTGGTTTCCTGGTGCTAATATTTCTAAAACTTCTTTTTCGTCTTGATTCGCTGGAGGAATTTCACCCTTTATAAGGACAAGACAAGTTCCACAAATTCCCGTACGACAACCAAATAATACTGGGGAATTTTGGATAGTGAGATTTTCGGAGAGTGGTTGATTTTTTTCTAGGACGATAGATTGGTAATCAGTTCCTGGAAAACTGATACAGCAGAGATTTTTATTCATTTTTGATTCTTTCACAGTCTGTCATCTACAGTGAGGTGACAGTAAGATCCCTTCTAGTATTCCCAATTGCTGTAGGCAATGTGTGTATTCTGTGTGATAGTTTTTATATTGGTTGGAAATAAGATTATTTTTACTTAAATTAACAGTATATATACTCAACTAAGCTGACCGACAACTTTTACGAGTGCAATTCCTTGTCCAAATGATGTAGATTTTGCCGTATATGATGAGAAAACGAAAAGTTTATTAGATGAAGTTTACTCAGTATTTGGGCAGTTTTCAGCCTGGAAGTTACGCAATATGACGCAGGAAGAATATCCTTGGAGATTAGCTATTGAGAAGAGCGTAGTAATTTCTCAGCAGTCCATGAAGGAATATTTTAAAACTCAGATTCAAAGTGAAGAAGCGGTTTAATGCGAACAAACGCAAAGGAACGCTGAGTTAATCGCAGAGGTACGCAGAGGGTGGAGTGCGGTTAAATGCTTTTTTTTGAGTTGTTAGGTATTTAGTAAGAGAATTTGAGGACATTAGGGACATTTGTTTATTGCTTTGCCAAACATAGTCCAACTTTTCCAGATATACTTTATAGGAATCAATCGCTTCTGTATGAGTTTGATAACTCAGATGCAATCCTTCAGATTCTTCGGTGAAGCAGCGACGCATCATTTCCACAGCCTCAGTATGACTCATATCAAAAATAGGCGATCGCATAATTTGGTAAATTGCCTGATATAATGCTGGATCATACCAAAATATGCCGTTAATCGCTGCTGAAAAATGATAATGGTCTTTTTGACAGCCACGTAAACCTAAGTTTGCAACGAGCTTTTCAAATGCTGTTGGCGGTTTCAAACAATGAATTACATCATGGGATATAATGGTGGAACTGTTAAAGTGAAAGCTCTCATCCATGAAGTGGTAGTAAGAAATTTTCGATGGGATAGGTGCGTTTTCTTGGTTTGGATGTTTTTGATAGTAATTGCTAAGTTTGTGCTGTACCAATTTTCCGTTCAGCGTCCGTACACCGCGCACGGTAAAGTATTGGCAAGCGAGGAATGTATTATCTGCTGACAACAATCCAAATGTTTGCAATTGGAGTTTTTTCCAGCGTTGTTTAAATGGGTTGCTATCACCAAAAACCATTGTTTCCGTAAATGGGCCTCGCATTCCATAGCTGAAAATACGCTTACCAAATAATACTGCTTCTACTTCCTCGGATACAACTTTAAAGGCATTGATGTGTGCCCGTTCTTGCGCAGATTCTAAATCTAGTGTATCGCATACCAAGCGAAAATCTTCTTGAGCATAGAGTCCCGCTGCGCTAGTTTGATTAAAATAGATAGTGGCTATTTCCGCAGAGATTATTTGGGAATAGTACGCTACCCAGTAAAGTTGATTTAAGATAATTCTTTGAGTCTGGCTTGCTTGTTCCCAAACAGGTGTAGCGTAAAGGAGCGAAAATTCTTCGGGATTCCAGTATTCATCTTTACAATTTTCATAACGAAAATCACTAGCAGCAGTATCTAAAAGTTGGGTATGGTCTTGCTGCTTGTTGCGGGTGTGATTGATTTGCAGCTTGCGGTTTATTTTTTCGTTTTCTAGAAGAGTGTTTTGCTTGGGTTCGTTTAATTTTGGATTCATATATATGATATATCTTTAAATATTCGATTAATCTGACCTAAGCACAGCAACTCCCCTAGAGTCTGTAATTACCCCCTTAATCCCCCTTGCAAAGGGGGAAATTAGAAGTCTGGTTCCCTCCCCTTTACAAGGGGAGGGTTAGGGTGGGGTTCCCTCTACAAAGGGGGAAATTAGAAATCTGGTTCCCTCCCCTTTACAAGGGGAGGGTTAGGGTGGGGTTCCTTCTGCAAAGGGGGAAATTAGAAATCTGGTTCCCTCCCCTTTACAAGGGGAGGGTTAGGGTGGGGTTCCTTCTGCAAAGGGGGAAATTAGAAATCTGGTTCCCTCCCCTTTACAAGGGGAGGGTTAGGGTGGGGTTCCCTCTACAAAGGGGGAAATTAGAAATCTGGTTCCCTCCCCTTTACAAGGGGAGGGTTAGGGTGGGGTTAGGGTGGGGTTCGGGAATATTCATACACATTTTTCTGCTGGGAGAGGTTGGAATACTCCCCTGACTTCTAATTCTTCAACTATAGTTCCCATATTTGGACTTCGCATTAGCGATCGCAACAATTGCAAACGACTGCTGCTATGATTTTCTGTATTCAGTTGCTCAAAAATCTGGACTTTCTGCTGACGGGATAAATCACCTTTAACTTTCTCAATTGCTGCGACAACACTTTGAGGCCCCACCTGCACCATCTGCAAGAATAATGCTAGCACCTCGATGATTGTCTGCTGGCTGGATTTGGTAACATTTGTTCTATCTAACAGGGTTACTCCCGTACCGTGGTGACGGCTCTCGTCTTGTAAAAAACTCTGCAAAACCGAACTAAAATCTACATTGCGGCAATTTTTGGCAAGACTGCGGTAATGAGTCAAACCCCAGCCCTCAAGTACCACCTGTAACACAAACAACAGTACTGTTTTATCTTGAGTTTCAGCCAAATCTTCCAACAAACGTAAAAAAGCGTTATCTGTACCCCGCATTTCACTATTAGGTAAAAAACGGCTAATCTGGATGAGGTGGGTAACTTCATCAGCACTAAAGAGAGCATACAGCATTCGTTCCTCGCTACTTTCTGCCAGAGATACCATTTTTGCCATATAACCCACCCCCGCTTTCTCAATAAAGTAGGCTTCTTCCAAGAGTCCGCAAGCACTACAATCCAAAATCTCTGTTTGTTCCTCAACGGTAGCTTCTTGGAAGATTTTTACCTTATCCAGACCGAAATAAGCAGCATTCCAGTAGGAAGACAAAGGAGCCATTTGTACGTCTGATGGATTTCCCAGCTTATTTTTGAGTGCTGAATCTAATACACGACGCAGTTTGTCATCCTGATGGAGATGGGGTAAATCGAATCCAGCGGTTTTCTTATTTATCATTTGTTGCTGGTTAGTTGTTGGTGGTACTCTGTGAGACTAATTTTGAGGGGTTGCGACAATGAAGCCCCCTGCCCCCAATTCCTACGGTGTATACACAAGTCCTAAAATTCCTAATCTAAAGGTTCGTTTTTTTCTTTCTTCGTGCCCTACCCTTGCCTCCGGCACGCTTCGCTTACGCGTCCTACCCTCCGGGAGCGCTCCGCTTACGTGTTTAAAAACATACATTCTTTTTTAACCACGTAGGCAAAGCCAGCCCGAAGGGCTTAGGGCACAAAGGACACGAAGAAAGAATTTTTACCACTTGTGTGTACACCGTAGGCCCCAATTCTGGGGGATAATAAAATTCAATTCAAAGTCCCCCAGAATTGGGTAGCCACTGCGTTTCTTGGCTCTGCCGACTTGTAGCATGTGGCGTGGATTCAGGGGGCTTCCCTTTTCCCTTTTCCCCTCCTATCTCCCATCAGTCGTTAATTTCCTTTTCCAACCTTTTCCTTAAATTGTGTTCCCCATCACCCCATGTTGCTTGTATTTCCTTCCAACTACCCCAGGCGATCGCTTTCTGTTTCTCGACATGTTGAATAAATTGTAAGATCGATTGATCGGCTTTGGTTGGTGTTTTTAAGTCAAACTTGATCGTCTGAAAAATCTTGGTGTCTCCCTTGGCAAAATAATTCCCGACTAACTTAGTCAACAAAAGCACAATCCGATTAAACAACCAACCGTGAATACCTGGTCTTTTTTTAGTAATTAACAAAGTTTGACCTTCTGCTTTTCCTCCCTCCACTAAACGCAGGGTAAACATAATATGGAAATGTAGAAAGTCAGGCCCGACCGTCACTGTCCCCGTGCTGCCATACCAATAACACATATTATACGTAACAGCATTTTTGTAGAAGCGACGAATTAACTTCAAGAATAAAGAATCCTCCCCTCCCCGCGTAATGTTACTAAAAGTTACAGCGTTTTCGCTTAATTCCTGCTTTTCAAAGACAATTTCTACTGGAAAATCGTGAACTGTATTGAAGTGATGGGCATCAATGGCATTAATCATCACTACATTTGGGTGACAATTTTTCACAAACCGCGAACCAAAGACACTATGACATTCCTCACCTTCCAACTCTGGGACAAAGGGTAAAGGCTGTTCGGGAGTTTTCCCAGTCCAAATCCAAATCATCCCGTACTTCTCAGCAGTCTGCCAAGTTTTCTGCTTCACAGGAAAGGCCTCTCCCGAACAAGGGATATCAATACAGTCCCCTTCGGCATCAAACTTCCAGTTGTGGAAAAAGCAGCGCAGTCCATCCTCCTCAACCTTGCCTTCTGCCAGGTGAGCGCCCATATGCGGACAGTAAGCATCAATGGCGACTACTTGACCATCAGTGCCCCGATAAACCGCCAATTCCCTTCCCATAAGGCTGACAGGCTTTACCTTTCCCCTCCTCAGTTTGTGAGATGGTAATGCCCAATACCAACCCTCAATAAAACGCTGTGGATGGTTGAAAGTTTTGGTATTGCGCTTGGAATGAACAGGCTGTGAGTTGAGATTCGTCGATACCATTTTGGGTGCCTGGATTTAAAATTAATTAGACCTTTTACATCAAGTTTCTCTATGTCTAGACTACCCATTTTAAATTTTTAACTTTTAATTTCTAATTGCCATTTGGGCTTATTTGCAAACCACATTCTTTTTCCAGCGGATGTCAAGTTTTCTTCACAAATTTCAGTCAAACAAACAAGTTCATCTCCTTGGAGATGTCCGGAGTTTTGGCAAGCGAAAAACTGGATGTGGGGATCTTGCAGTCTTTCAATAGGGATACCTTTGAGTCCATTTCGCAGTGCATGAGGATGGGGAAAGCGCACTACTCCAGCTTTTTTGTCGTAGTATTGACCAAAGCGATCGCGGCTGAGTGATTCCATCAAAGATAAAATACTCTTGGGGGTGGTAGCATCGTATCTCGGGTAAAATTCCTGCCAAAACAGCGGTAGAAAACGATAGGTACGATAACCGCTAGATATCAAAAGCCAATAGAGTTTACCATTAGCATATTCGCGACGCAGTTTTTGTATAGAAGCAATCCAATTCCGTGATAGCGCAGAACTCGACCAAGCACTGGGGTCTACAATTGTGTCTCCAGAATAGACGACGCTGAATTTTTCTCCTTCAAACTCACTGTCATACATCAGCAAGGTAGAAAAACCCTTGATTTGGTGTGTATTCTCGTCGAATAGAAGGATTACCCAGTTTTTACTATTCAAGTCAGCCTGAAAAACGTCAGCTTTCACACCTTCAAAATGTGTACTCAGCAACGAGTACATAGCCAACCAGTCTTCTTTTAACAACTCCTCAGTGCGAACCAATCGGCTTTGCATAGCTTCATTACAACAAATTTGCGTTCCATTATATGAACTCTAATCACTTTGTTGAGAAAGCTTATTGCTTTTGTGTCAGAAAATAATCTGTCCTGTTTGTTTAGAAAATAACACTTAAAAATTAAAATTTAAATATTACTTACTTAAGTATAAACTGAGCTTTTTCAAAAGAGAAAGTATGATAAACATTAATTTAATATTTCCTACTGTATAAAAGTAGTTGGCTTTATTGTTAAGCAACAAAACATAGATAAGTAGGTAATACCATTTTTGTATGAAGATGCAATTAATAGCCCTCCTTACTTAAGCCGATTCAGTCGGGTATGGTGGATGTTGTGGCTCGTTTGAGTCCGGTGTTGACGTTTAAGGGGTGATGTAAATTATATTGCCCCTCTGCCAGCAGCTACTCAGATTTATCCAAAGAAAGGAAATTCCTCAAAGAACGAACAAATTGCTGAATATTATTAGTGCTAACTTTCATCGAAGCTAAAAGCTTGGGAAGGTCAGCGATTAAAAAGTCCAGTTTTGTTTTATTAAGGGCTGTTTGAATCTCTGCTATTGGTTTGGGATAGTGTCGCTGATACAAGCTGATGAGTTCAATTAATTCTTGGATATAACGTGTAGTGCGAATCACATTGCCTGCAATTAAGTTAATGGGATTGTTTATTTGTTGAGGTATTGCAGTTAAAAATTGTTCCAGCAAAATCATTTTTTCATTTTGAACTAATTTTACATAATTTTCTTGAATCTCGCGTAAATCTGTTTCGAGAATTTTTGATTCTTCTTGGGCTTGTTTTAGTTGAGCAAGTGTTAATAGTTGAATTTGAGAATAGGTTAATAGTAGCTGTTGAATATCAAGTATCCGATGCCTTCCAGATTCAGAACGAACTACAATCGGTTCATAAACTAATTCAGGTGTTCTTTGCAAAGAAATCTGAGTTGCTGTTACAATAGGTGTATTTTCATCAAGTACCGAAATTTCTGGTTGGAGGAAATTGTAGAGATTTTCGATAGGCCTTTCAGCAAATAATCCTAAACTATAAGGACGACTCATTAACTCAAAAAATCTCCGTCGTGAAATCATCCCTACATAGCTTTGATTTCTTGTTAAAATTATTCCTGGCATCAAAGGTTCTTCCTCAAAAACCTTAGCCAAGGTATACCCTAAACTATCTACTTCGGTATCAATCTCCCAGAGTGTTAACTCCTGCAAAGTGGAGTTTAATTGCAAATTGATCTGCTCGGAATTCCTTATAATGTCCATAGCCTATATACTCTCCATGCTTTATTCAAACAACTTTTCGGTACAAAATTTTCGTTACTTTCAAAGCAAATTAGTTGTGTGAGGTTTGGTGTAAAGCAAGCGACTCTGAATAAAATTGATGAACAAATTTTAGAGAGTTATAATTTCAAAAAGAATACATTCAAGCTTATATTTTGATATAAATCTATTAAAAAGTCTTCTAGGTTTGGATACAATTATAGACTCTGATATTGACGTTTCAAGCATAATCGCTTATACATTTTTGGTTTGGGGATAAATTACCTCTCTACGTGTCCATAGCCAAGATTGATGTATAAATGAAACACTTCATAAGTAGAATAACCGTCGTTACAACTTTATTTATAGCCACCAGTTGCTCATCAGGTGTCAAGTCTGGTATGCATCAGGGTGAAAATCGCACAAGTCAGCATAAGGGACACTCGATCCAAGCAAAATTGACTGTTCCCAAAAATGTTGTTGCCAATCAACCAATTCCTTTAGCAATTGATATTCAGAACTCAAGTGATAAAGCAGCGAGCAATTCTGACAGCTTTCAACAGAAACAAATGCATTTAATTATCGTCAGCGATGATTTGAAATTTTTTGATCGCATTCATCCTACTTACAAAGGAAATGGACGTTTTGAAATTAATCCCAGTTTACCCAATCCAGGTGGTTATACTCTGTTCAGCGATTACAAACCTTCCAAACAAAAAGAACAAGTAACTATTCAAAAAGTTAGCATTCCTGGCAAAGTTCCCTTACCAACAGAATTAGAAAAATTTAGCAATACAAAGATTTTGTCTAATACTAAGGTAAATCTTTCACAAGCAAAACCTCAAGCTGGGAAGGAAGTAACTTTAACTTTTGATTTTAAAGAAGCTGCTAACAACCAAGCAATTAAAGATTTGCAACCATATTTAGGAGAAAAAGGACATTTGGTAATTATCAAAAGTTCATCGCCATTAACTACATCTGATTATATCCATGCTCAGGCTCGCAAGGATAGTCCAGAGGGTAAAGTACAATTTATAACTAGTTTTCCCCAATCAGGGACATATAAACTCTGGGGTCAATTTAATCGTAATGGTAAGATAATTACTGCGGATTTTTGGGTCAATGTATTTTGAATGAAGGAAGAAGGAAGAAGGAAGTTGTTAGTTGGTTTTGGTAAGTAGGCAGGCATTATTAAATACAAGATGGGTGGCGCCACCCGAGTAAAAAAATAGCATTTGATGTCTATTTAAGCCTACCTATTTATGTGAAAAATAAGATTCCCAACTTCTTAAAAAAAGTCGGGAATCTAGGTATGTGCCACCCTAATTCATGCATCCATCATAACTATCTGAGTCCAAAAATAATGTAGCCTGCGGTTGTTTGCGGAGAATTGAAACAGGGCAATCTGTATTAACTTCCCCTTGCAAAACTTGTTTTACTACCTTTGCTTTCCGTTTATCTGGGGCAAGACAAATAATTTTTTTTGTCGAACAAATCATCGGGATAGTAAGAGTAAATGCATATTGCGGGACACTATTAATATCTGGAAAATAACCTGTATTTACTTGTTGCTGACGATTTATATCATCTAATTTTACCAACTTCACGCTATACGGATCATGAAAATCAGCAACGGATGGATCGTTAAAAGCGATGTGCCCATTTTCCCCAACACCTAAGCAACATAAATCAATCGGTTGGGCTTGTAATAGTTTTGTGTAGCGATCGCATTCCGCCAAAGGTTGCAATGTATCCCCTTGAATATAATGAAACTCTTTAGGTTTTACCCGCACCTCTACTTTCTCGTGTAGATAGCGCCGAAAACTCGCAGAATGTTCAGCAGAAATCCCTAAATACTCGTCTAAATGAAAACAAGTAATCTGCGACCAATCAAGACCACCTAAGGCAATCAAAATATCAAGAAATTGAAGTTGAGAGTTACCAGTAGCCAATAAGATAGTCGCGTTACCCTTTTCATTGAGAATAGCTTGTAAATAGCGCTGTGTAATTTCCGCCACATCTTGTGCCATTTCAACTTGGGAGCTGTAAACCTGTACGCTGAGGTCATCAACACGAAACAATTTTGTAGCGGCTACCATTTGATTAAAAATAAAGTTATAAGCACTCTTACGGATTTAGCAGGTTAATTATAATTTTTTGTCCCAGTCAATCAAAGAAGAATGACTACAGACAAAAAAGAATGTAAACTATTGAAATTAAGTTAACATTTATTTACATTTTACCCAAAAATCATGCTAGCAGCAATTCTTTTTGACCTAGATGGCACGATTGTCAACACTGACCCAATTCACTACCAAGCTTGGCGAGAAATGCTGTTGAATTACAACATGGAAATTGACGAAAGCTTTTATAAATCGAGGATTAGTGGTGGAACAAACGAAAAAATCCTGCAAGATATTCTGCCACAATTATCACCTCAATCGGCTGCAAAATTCGCTGAGGACAAAGAAGCACTTTTTCGTGAAAGAGCAAAAAATCTTAAACCCATGCCGGGTTTTTCGGAACTATTGCAATGGACGGATACACATCAGATAAAACGTGCATTAGTAACAAATGCACCTAGACTAAATGCTTATTTCATGCTAGAGATTTTAGGCATAAAAGAGGCTTTTGAGATAGTTGTTTTAGGGGAAGAGTGTATCGCAGGTAAACCCGATCCTGCACCTTATCAACAAGGATTAAACAAATTGGGTGTCAAAGCAGAAGAAACTATTGCATTAGAAGATTCCCCTTCTGGAATTCGTTCTGCGGTGGGTGCTGGTATTCGTACTGTCGGTATAGCCTCTACTCACGACCCAAAAAAGTTGTGTGAAGTTGGGGCATTTATGGCAATTCCTGATTTTACAGATTTGCAGTTGTGGACAGTGCTGAATTCGTTGTTGGAAGAAGTTGCTGCACAATCTCTATAATTTGTCAATAGGATAGTAGGTGTAAAGAAAAACTTTGCGTCTGTACGTCCTGGATTAGCCATTTAAAATACTTGTTACCTCAGAGAATATACGCAGTAAATTCCCAAAATTATTTTATCAATTTGCAATTCAATTAGCCCAAAGTGGGAACACTAACCTAGCAGTGAAGTGTGTTAAATCACAGGGCTATTGTATGAATATTCAGTGTTTTAAACCGATTAAGTGGTGGTATTGGCTTGCGGGGATTCTCTTGTTGACTAGTGGAGTAGGAGTAGGTGCATTGATTTTTATAATGCAAATTCCGCAAGCGTTTGATTGTATATCTGAGTCTGGAGTAAAGGATTCTACGGCATCTGTTATTTATTGTGCTACCACGACTGTAGATGAACAAGATGCAGCTAGTTTATCCAGGGTGATTGAATTGGTTGATAGCATACCCAAGGATAATCCTTTGCGTCATTCAGGCGATCGCTTGATTGAAAAATGGTCGGAGGCAATACTGCGTTTGAGTGAGAAGGCTTTTCAAGAAGGAGATTTGCATAAGGCTGTAAATACAGCAAAACTGATTCCGGTTAATATGAAGCTGCATCCGTTAGCTAATGAGCAAATCAAAAAATGGCAGTCCACATGGTCTAAAGCTGAAGCTATTTATCAAGCTGCCGAAGAAAAAATGCAAGAGAGGGAAGATAATAATAGGTCTCATAATTGGTATGTAGCTTTGACTAAAGCGAAAGAGTTAAAAAATTTAGATAATAACTATTGGGCAACGACCAAATATCCAGAACTGGTACATAACATACAGGATATTCGGGAGAGAAACGAACAGGGAGAGAAGAAGGAAGAAAAAGTTAAGAAAGATTTAGAGCCAATAACTCAGGTTGATGTCGAGCAAAAAGAAAGCGACTTAGCTCAATTAAAAAAAGCAAAATTACTTGCAAGTTCTGGGAAGATAGAAGATATGAGAGATGCAATTACTGAAGCGCACATGGTTTATTCAGATGTTTATTTTCAAGAAGCGCAAAAATTTATTGCTACTATCCAAGGGAAGATTGAAATATCTGAAGACCGTGATTATTTGAAAAATGCTCAGAAATCTGCCAGTAAAAATGATGTAATCTCTTTGCAGATGGCGATTGGTGAAGCCAGTATGATAACAAAAGAACGCCCTTTATATAAGGAGGCAAATCAGGACATAGGAAAGTGGAATAAACAGATATTACAGCTTACGGCTCAAATCGAAAAACAAAATCAAACAAAAGTCCCAATTAATCAGAAGTTCAAATTAGATACTGTTGATAATTCGCAGGTGAATCAAGAAATTATATCTCCAGCATCTCAAATTAATACAGATACTTCTTCCACCTTGGATACAGAATTTAATGATACTCAGGTTGAGAATCCGCAATTGGATGAAGCTCGATAATACGGGTGCTGTCCGCAGCTGAACACCCCGATGTCAGTTCGTTCATGCTCGAAAGCAGCTTTGCTCCGCCATCGCTACAGCCCCCCATAAAGGTGCATCATCTCCCAAACCTGCCGCCACAATTTCAAAATCAACCTCAGGTAACGCCGTATCCCGCGCTGTCTTTCTAAGCACCTCCCACCATCTCTCCCCCGATTTCGCAACACTACCACCCAAAACAAACAACTGCGGATTCACCAAATTCGCGACATTCCCAATACCCATACCCAACCCCCAAGCACCCCTGTATAAAATATCCTCAGCCAATACATCTCCCAACAAAGCAGCCTCACTCACTACCTTCCCCGTCACCAACTCCAAATTATTTTCTACAAGTCTCTGGATTATTTCTCCCCCTCTCCTCCTCTCCCCCTCTCTCCCCAAAACCTCCCTCACATCCAACGCCATATAAGGTCCACTCGCCAACCGTTCCACACATCCCCGTTTCCCACACAAACACGGGGGTCCTGTCGGGTCTACAACCATGTGCCCAATCTCACCAGCCATTCCCCCAGCACCGCGCCAAGGCTTACCATTTAATATCCAACCGCCACCAACCCCAGTGCTAACAGTGATATAAAAAATACTTTCATACCCCTGTCCAGTACCAAAGCGATGTTCACCTAAAGCCGCCACATTTGCATCATTGTCTACACTCACCGCAACCCCAAACTCCTCTTCTAACCACTCTCGCAGAGGAATATTTTCCCATCCAGAGACATGATGAGATAAGCGCACCTTTCCCATAGTTGCGTCTACCGGGCCCCCAAAACTAACACCGATCGCCGCCGGTTTTTTACCTTGCAGCAGAGAATGGGCAAGCGATCGCATAATTTCCAAGTCAGTGCTAGCACTTGCATTGTGAGGTGAAAAGCGACGTTCGTAACGCAACCACTCTCTAGAACCCAAATTTACCAGCCCTGCGGCCAGCTTAGTTCCGCCAAAATCGAGCGCTAAGATAATGGTCATATTTACCTACTTCTCTACGATCGTTCTTTAGTATGATGCCTATTACCAAGATAAGTTCAACACTAGAAGAGTCAGCATTATTTCGCAAATTATGACTCCTGAAAAACCAAAAGCAAAGATCGATTTTTCTGGTGCGAAAGAACCCCCAACCTCCCTTAATTTAGAACAAGAAGCGCCTCCCATTGAATCGGAAGAAGTTAGCAAAGATATCAATCTCGATCCCGACCCTTTTGACTCGAACAAGGAAAATGAGGGTACACAAGGGGAGAGTCAAGTTGTCAAAGCCAATATTTCCGCTGGCTAATACAATTTTGGATTTTAAGAAAAGTGTTGCTTAGTCGGTTTGATGTCCTGTAGCCTCACACGAACAGGGGAGGGGCTACAGAAGAAATCTAAAAATCTAAAATTTATTGATTCAATCAAGTACTTTGTCAATATACTGTTGCAATCGTTCATAATGCGACCCTTTCCAATAAATTTGAGGGCAGTCCTCACACCGACGAAATTCCTGATTGTGCGATACCATCTTCGTTCCGCTTTGCGGTTCCCGCAGGGATGGTTGCCGAAGGCATCGCACTGTTTCTGGTAATTGGTCAATGATAGATTCCTTCGCAACAGGTTCTAATAACCCATTACAACGCAAACATCGTTGAAAGGGCGATACTAATTTAAATAAATCAAAGCGTTGCATCACCTCGGGTACTTGTTGCGGGGGGTCTGTTTGTCTGACGTAATATCCATACTGGACATCCAAGAAGACTTACGCTATCATGCGACTCTCGTTAGGTAAGAAAATATTTATACAAGAACCCTATAATTTTTACATATCGATAATTTTTGTCTATTGTATTGATAGATTCAATCTTGGGATACCAGGCTAGTCAAATCCTTTAACCCTTGTTAAGCTTGATTTTAACTAAGTATGCATATTTTTATACGATAGCAAAAAATATTAAAATTTTTAACTCCTTGCATTTTTTATTGACATAAGTTACTGTCAAAGTATAGCCCAATTTAGACTCTGGTCAAAGTACCAGGATGTTATTTTGGGTTAAAATTCAATTAAGTAGCCTCACCAGACAGAACAGGCTTGAGCAATTTATCAAATATGCTCGATGCATTTACTTGTCAGCAAGACTTCCTGTAGTTACTGAGTAAAAGACCACTTTTTAGATATTTGATCCTTTTGGAAGTGACCTTGGCGAGCAGTAGCTGCTAATATACTTTATTAACTTCCTAACCGGGAGTCTGGGCATTCAACGATAGACCTCGACTCCTAATTAAATGGGTTTATTTGTTTTTTTATTGAGAATATTTTGCAATATGTTGAGAAAAAGAGAAATATTCCAACTATATCTATTAAAAAATGCTTGGAGCGGCAAAGTATTTTTTACAACTAGTCAAAAACAAAAGAAAATGGCTCAGTTGCTCGATTGTAAAAAACTCATAAATTCTTTTAAATTGCCAGCTTTAAAGTATCCGGATATTTACTTCAAATTAGAGAATAAAGTGTTAGGTGAAGCTGTATTTTTTTAGAAATTAAATACAGTGTATCAATTAGTTAATTTCACTGAGGTGAATTTTATAGATTACAAGTTAAAGTCAAGCTTCCAATCAGCACAAAAGCAGTATCTTGAGGAAGTTTTTAGCTAAAATTCGTCAATTAGTAAGATTAAATGGATAATTTATTTTGTTCTGACAATTCCCGAAAAGTAAGAGAAGATATGATTGGTAGTGCAAGCAACCACCAAATTTATATCTTGGTTGAATGCCCACCACCTTGGGCCTCAGATGCTTTTAATTCTAGATGGGTTCCTAACAGTTTGAGCCTTCTGGTAGAAGAGCTAAAACGCTTAAAACTACCGATAAAATTCCTTTTAATTGCGAATAACTATTCACATAAAATAGACCATACGACCCTCTTGATTTATCAAAAAAAAGAAGGGTTGAGTAATGGGTATTCCAAGCAAGAATTTCGGCTAGCAAATATTGAGCAAGTAGCCCCAACTGTCAGAAAATGGTTGTTGTACAGACACTCTAGTTGCGAAATAGACACAGCTGCAACCAGAGATATTTTAGTTTGTACCCACGGAAGTCACGATCAGTGCTGCGCTAGATATGGCAATCCTTTTTATTACCATGCTTCAGAGACTATCTCTGATTTCAAAAAGCAGCAAAATGTTCGCATTTGGAAATCCAGCCATTTTGGCGGACATCGCTTTGCACCAACAATCGTAGACTTGCCGGAAGGAAGATATTACGGTGGAGTAGACCAAGAGTCATTCCAATCAATTTTAACTCGGACTGGCGATATTGAATTTTTGAATCAAGTCTATCGCGGTTGGGGAATTATACCTACTTCAATTCAGGTATTGGAAAGAGAATTAATCTTGCGTCATGGATGGGATTGGTTTAACTACAAAGTTGCAGGTGAAATTATTCAAGAAAGTTTGGACAAAAATATCATTCAAGCAGAACTGACTGTGGAAAAACCCCATGATTCTTTATGTACGTATCAAGCGACGCTAGTCAAAGATGAATCTAAGAGTTTAGAAATTAAGCCTTCTTGTAATGCCAAAGAAAAGTCTAAGTTTGTGAAATATACTGTAGCTAATTTCTGGCTGAGTGCGAAGAAGCTTCTGACTTATAGTGCTTGAATGAAGGAAGAAGGAAGAAGGAAGAAGGAAGAAGGAGGTTTGTATATGTGGATTGGGGCCCCAACTCAAAACGAAAGACCCTGCGTTCTTGTCAGGGTATTAAAAAGAACAGCGAGAATGAATTGACGCTGCAATTATTCCTCAGTTCCCAACATCTGCAAATTGTGCAAAGTCGCATAAAGTCCACCTTGTTGTAGTAACTCCTCATGACTTCCTTGCTCAATTAATTCACCTCGCTTGAGAACAAAGATTCGGTCTACGTTGCGAATGGTAGATAAGCGGTGAGCAATAATAATCGCTGTGCGTTTGACCAAAAGCTCGTTTAAAGCACTCTGAACTAAAGCTTCTGTCCCCACATCTAGACTAGCAGTTGCCTCATCTAATACTAATATCTGCGGGTCGCGAATCGCAGCCCGAGCAAAGGCTAAGAGTTGCTTTTGTCCGCTAGAAATATTTGTACCGCGCTCTCGAAGTTGGGTATCATAGCCTTGGGGTAGCTGTTCAATGAATTGGGCAATGTTAGTTTTTTCGGCTGCAGCTTTGATTTCTTCAAAAGTGTAGCTATCACCCAAAGTGATATTACTTCTGACATCACCGGCAAACACAAAACCATCTTGCAAAATAACAGCCATATACCGTCGCAATTCTGCTTGGGGTAATTCCCGGATATCTATCCCATCTAATAAAATCCGTCCTTTAGTGGGTTCGTAAAGACGGCATAAAAGACGAATAATTGAACTTTTTCCAGCACCAGTTGGCCCGACTAATGCAATTTTTTCACCAGGATGGATGGTGAAATCTAAATCTTTAATTACATAATCATCGTCTTTGTAGGCAAACCAGACATTTTCAAAGCGAATCTCTCCTAATTGCGCTTCTGCTTTGTTTTTTTCTGATTCTAAATTCTCAATGATTTCATCTATATAACCAAATTCACGATCGAAAATCGAAAAACGGGGATTGCTGGTGTCGCGGATTTCTATCGGTTCATCTAAAATATCACTAACCCGCTCAATCGCCGTGAAACCAGCTTGAATAACCGTGAATTTTTCTGCAAATTCCCGCAATGGATCGAATAATCTCTGGGCATAGAGAACAAACGCAGATAAAGTCCCAAAAGTCAATTGTTCTTGCAAAAGAATATAACCGCCAACCCAGAGAACAGCGGCGATCGCTACTAAAGCAATCCACTCCAATGTTGCGGAAACAGCGGAATCAAAAAAGATAGTCTGGTCTACTTCCTTGACGTACCGTTCATTGACATTGTGAAATAATTGTGAATTAAATTTTTCTCGTCGGAATAGTTGTACAACATTAAGGCCGGCGATGTTCTCTTGCAACTGGGAGTTAAGGAGTGAAAGTTCTTCTCGGGCTTTGTAGTTTGCCTTGCGATACTGCCGTTGAAAATAAACAATCACCCAGCTAATAGGCAATAGCATAAACAGTAACAACAAAGCCAGTTCCCACTGGATGGAAAACATGAAAGTGATAATCACCAGCATTGAGAACAAATCAGAGACAAGACCAATCGCTCCAGTAGAAAAGACATCTCCTAAGGCTTCCACATCACTGGTAAGTCTGGTGATTAATTTACCTACAGGTGTCCGATCGAAAAAGCGCACAGCCAAGGATGTGACATGGTGAAACAAATCCTGGCGAATTTCCGCAGTTATTTGTTGCCCTACCCGCTGTACGAGATAACCCTGAAAGCCGGTAATTATCAAAGATAAAACTACCGTTACTAGCAAGAATATTTCAATAAGATTCAGCCCTTGCATTAAAGGCAGATTCCTGAGAAACTCGTAAGCGCTCGGCTCCTTGCGAATTAGAGAAATAGCCTGTCCAATTAGCAACGGTTGCATGGCGCGAGATACAGCCACTGGTACCAGTAACAACATCGAAAACACCAGCAGTCGTTGGCTGCGACGGGCATAAGGTACTAAGCGTAAAAATAACCGCCAGTCATTTTCACGCCGACGGTACCCTGTGTTAGGTTTTGTAAGAGATTTGGAGATGCTCATAGTAAGAGCATTATATTAATTTTTACAACAAGTAGAACATCTTTTTAGATCACGGATTGAAGGGATTTCTCGGATTCCACGGAAGGAGTAGTCAATTTTAAGATCGGATTTGAGAGGATTGATTACTCAGATTCCAGCGAAGGAGCAGTTAATTTTAAGATCCTCCGTGAAATCCTTTAATCCCTTCAATCCGTGATCGGATTTGACTCCGCATCATCTCAACGACATTTTGCAACCCACCAGTACTGAGACGATAACTCAGCGGATGAGCGATCAACCTCGCCGAACTTTTATACAGTGTATCAATCTCTACCAAACCATTTTCGCTCAAAGTCCGTCCTGTAGAAACTATATCTACGATCGCTTCCGACATTCCCGTAATTGGACCTAATTCCACCGAACCAGACAGCGGTACAATTTCCACAGGTAAATCTAAGCTTTGGAAATAATCCCGAGCGCAATTCACATACTTAGATGCCACAATACAATTAGGCGGCAAATCCAAAGGCGATCGATAAGGGCTAGATTCTTTAACAGCCAACGACATCCGACAATGTCCAAACTGCATATCCACTAAATGTGCAACTTGCGGTTTTTTCTCTCGCAGCACATCATAGCCAACAATACCTAACTGTGCCTGACCGTATTCTACATATACAGGTACATCATGATTGCGGACTAGCAGCAATCTGGCATTACCACTGGCATCGGGAATCTGAAGTTGCCGGGTTCCAGATTCTAAAAAAGCACTAAAATCTAGTCCCACAGACTTTAGCAGGTGAATGCTATTTTTAAGAAGTTCCCCTTTTGGTAAAGCAATAGTAATCATGCAATTTTAGATTTTGGATTGGGGGTAGTCCCCACTCCAGCCTACAGTTTGTTGGGTTATTTATCAAAGTCAATCATATATAAGTTTATCAAGCATCTAAAATCTAAAATAGAATGAGAATCTTATTAGTTGATGATGAAATAGAATTAACTGACCCTCTGATTCGAGTGTTAACTCGTGAAGGTTATAGTGTCGATGCGGCTTATGATGGCATAAGTGGCAGTCACCTTGCACTTATCGATAGTTACGAATTGCTAATTTTAGATTGGATGCTGCCAGGAAAAACAGGGTTAGAAATTTGTCAGGAATTGCGTCGTAGTGGCAGAACCACACCTGTGTTATTCCTAACTGCCAAAGATACCTTAAACGATCGCGTGGAAGGTTTAGATGCTGGTGGTGATGATTATTTAGTCAAACCCTTTGAACTGCGGGAGTTACTTGCAAGAGTCCGCGCTTTGTTGCGACGTTCTGGTGCAGAGGTATATAGTGATAGCAAAGGACGGCTGAGTGTAGCGGATTTAGAACTTGATTGCGATAACCAAGTAGCTTATCGCCAAGGGCGGATAATTGAACTATCAGAAAAAGAAAGTCAACTATTGCAATATTTTATGGAAAATACTGGCAAATTGCTAACTCACGCCCAAATTTTGGAAAATCTGTGGCAGGATGAAGAGCAACCCAGTAGTAATGCGATCGCGGCATTAATTCGTCTGCTACGACGCAAAATTGAAGTGGTAGGTGAAACGCAACTTATTCATAGCGTTTATGGGAAAGGCTATCGCTTTGGTCAAGGTAATTGAAATTAGTAAACTCATACAATGTACTTAATATTAATCCGATTCAGGAAAAACTTAGGCATTTTCCACAAAGCACTACGGAATATAAGCGTGCATTCTTTTGCTTGATTAGCCGCCAAAGTTGCGATGTCAGTAGCAGATTTACCAAAACCTACAACTACCACTTTCTTATGGGCGATCGCATCTAAATCATTCAACTCGCTAGAGTGTAATATCTTACCACCAGATGCAATAAATTCGTCTTTCCCTTGTATAGACGGTGTATTAGCTATACTGTGCGTACCGTTGCATATCATCACAAAGTCGAATTCATAAGTCTGTTTTTTGACTTTTTCCTGAGTATCTGGAACTTTGACAGTAACTACCCATCCTGATTGTCCTTCTCCCTTGCCTTGGACATTAATCACTTCTGTGTTAAAATTGATTCGTGAGCTAACACCAAAGTACTCAGCATAAGACTGTAAATAATTCCGCATTTGCTCCGCTGTGGGCCATTCCGGATAAGATACAGGCATCGGATAGTCAGAAAAAGCAAATGTGTCGCGAGTGTTTTGGGTCGTTAGTCCTGGATAAGTCCGAGACTGTTCCCAAACGCCACCAAGCCCCTTTTGTTTCTCAAATACCGTAACATCATAACCTTCTTCAAGAAACGTCTTAGCCGCCACTAAACCGCTGATTCCAGCCCCAATCACGCAAATTTGTTTTATTTTCATCTAAATTAGGATTTAACAAACAATTTTGACTTATTATTACAATATAATGATTCTTAGTGTGTTCAGGTACAGTATATTGAATTAACCGCACATAAATTTGTACTTAGGCAGACTAATAAACCCTATAATTTTGTCTACACATACACTATTTCACCTGTATTAACACTTGAGATATTTTTTTGCTAATTATCAACTATTATTCAAAAGTTGATAAATTTCTTTTTGCATCTTCACACGCAATTGTTGCGCTTTTTGATAAGCCTCCGTTCTTGTGAAATTATCCTCTTTGAATTCAGTTATTTCTAATTTTTGAATAAAGTAACGCAGACGAGATTTATTAGCCCAAACTCCCATCGAAGGAAACAACGCAAACAAAGGAATTAATGGTGATATAGGCAGAAATGGTAATTTTAATAATCGTGCGAATGCTTTCATATTAATAGTCCAAGGATGCAATTTTTCACTACCAATGCATACAACTGGAAGAATCGGAACATGATAGCGATCGCTTAACTGGACAAAGCTAATATCAAACTTTTCCAACTGATACCGCTTTCTCCAACCTTTCATCGGTCCGCGCAAACCTTCAGGGGCATATAAAATAATTCTACCCTCTTTTACAGCAGCCTCAAAATCATCGAACTGAGCCTTAACACCACCCAAAACTTTTGACCATCCAGACGGTAACCACCAACGCATCCAAACACTATCAAATAATGGGACACCACCAAGGGGCTGTACCACCCATCCTGTTTTCTCGCTCAAGAGATATCCTAATGTCAAAAAGTCCCAAGGGAAAGACATCCCTGCATGATTCATTACTACAATTAACGATTCTGTTTCTGGCAAATTTTCAACTTGCTGCAACTTTCCTTGGAAATAATATTTAACTATTGGATGAATAATTTGATCGCGAAAAGCTTGTTGATAATTGATATCAAACTCAGCCACTTCACCACCTGGTATCCGACAACCAAGACGCAACCAGCGAATTAGCAATGCTAGATAAAATCCGCCTGGAATCAAAAATAACAGATATTCCAGCCAATTCCAACCATCTGGATCGTGATGATAATGTTGCCAGTGACGGTTGAATAAAATCAGCCAACCTGGAGGATACCACAGACAAAACCAATCAAACCAGCTAAATTTATAAGCTGGTGGTGATAATTGCTCAATTTGAGTGTTAAGAATGTTTTCAGAGTGTTGATGCACAGCAGCGAATTATGCAAACATTTGCCTAAACTTGAATATTAACTCGCAACTCTAGAAAACAACCTCCTGCTCTAGAAGGAATTATACAGAAACAAACCGAATTAACTTAGACGAAAGGTTTCGATTGATTCTCCCTCTGAGTCATCAAGTTGGCAATCTTCAAACACAGCCACATGCTACAAGTCGGCAGAGCCAAGAAACGCAGTGGCTCCCCAAAATTGGGGGACTTTGAATTTAAATTTTCTTCTCGAACATAATTGGGGGCAAGGGAGCAAAATCGTTGATGGATTAGATTGGTCAGCTCCTCGACAACTTTCACGAAGTCGGGGATTTTGCAACCGTTTCTTTCACCGCTTTTTCCTTACGTTCGCTATAACGGTCGGTGAGATAATCAACTTGATCGCGCAATAACAAAGTAAACTTAAAAAGTTCCTCCATGACATCAACTACTCTGTCGCGATAAGGTGAATCCTTCATAGTTCCATCTTCGTGAAACTCTTGGTAAGCTTTCGCCACAGAAGACTGATTAGGAACCGTAAACATCCGCATCCAACGTCCCAAAATCCGCATTGTATTCACGGCATTGAAAGATTGAGAACCGCCACTGACTTGCATAACAGCCAAAGTTCTGCCCTGTGTTGGTCTGACTGCTCCTATACTTAAAGGAATCCAGTCAATTTGGTTTTTCATAATGCCAGTAATATTACCGTGCATCTCAGGCGATGACCAAACTTGACCTTCAGACCACGTACTCAATTCCCTTAACTCTTGTACCTTGGGATGAGTATCAGGTACGCTGCCATAAATCGGTAATTCACGCGGGTCAAAAAACCGGACTTCTGCACCAAATTCTTCAATAATTCTCGCCGCTTCTTCTGCTACCAGTCTGCTATAAGAACGTTCTCGTAAAGAGCCATATAAAAATAAGATTCTTGGTTTGCGTTCAAAATTTGTCATAATTATTACAAATGATGTTGAAGTAAGGACCGAAGTTGGAAGAAGGAATAGCTAATAAAAATGCGCGTTCTGAGTTTAGAGCTTCAGTAAAAAAAAGATGTTTTTCGAGTCCTTTGTAGCGCGTTCACGTAGTGTCTCGCAGAGAAGAAAAACAGTGTCCTTGTTTCAATCCCACATGAGTACTCATGTGGGTACTTCTTCCTTCTTTCTTCGTGAATTAAATACTAATCTCTTCGTCTTTCCGGCTTCGTATCCTTAAACTCATTACTCAGTAACCGATAAACGATCGCTGCTAATTGCGCTCCCACAATTGGCGCAACCCAATATACCCAGTGATGCTGCCAAATACCACTCACTAATGCTGGTCCAAGCGATCGCGCGGGATTCATACTCGCACCGGTGATTGGTCCCATAAATGCTGCTTCTACCCCCACCGTCAACCCGATCGCCAACCCAGCAAAGCCAATATGGGCACGTCTATCCAGTCCGGAACCGAAAATCATAAACATCAAAATGAAGGTGAGGACAGTTTCCAACACCAAAGATTGCAACCAGTTACCGTCAAGAGGTAAAGTTGCACCTAAATTGCCAACTCGTCCAAAACTAATTCGCAGTAAAACTGAAGCCGCGATCGCTCCCAATAATTGTCCGAAAATATACGGCAATACCCGTCTTTTGGGAAAAAAACCACTTGTCCAAAATGCCAATGTCACCGCTGGGTTAAAGTGTGCGCCGCTAATGTGCCCTATACCGTAAATCAACGCAGCCACAACACCACCAAATACGAAACTGATACCCAGATGTGTCACCGCACCATCACTAATCGTATTTACTACGATTGCACCAGTACCAGCAAATACCAAACTAAAGGTGCCAATTCCTTCTGCTAATACTTCCTGCCAGCAATGAAGAAGTGTTTTTCGCAAATAAACCCGTAAATTGGAGTCCATTTTTGCTACAAGCACATTAGTCCCGTAGATTAAAATAAGTTGATGCAATGATATTACATCAATAAAAATTGATATGTCAAGGATGAGGAGTTAGGAATTTTAACTCCTAACTCTTGAATCTTACTCACAGCAAGGACATGCAGGTGTAATTTTAGTTAAACGACTAAACTGTGCCAAATATTCCTCTAGGACGGCAAATTGGGTAACATTCAAGCTGTAGTAAATCCAACGTCCTTCTTGTCTGGCACTAACTAAACCAGCTTCCTTGAGAGTTTTGAGGTGAAAAGACAGTTTCGACTGACTTACCTCCAGAGCATTGCACAAGTCACACACGCAAAGTTCTTGTTGTCGTAGCAGTTCCAACACCTTAATTCTGAGCGGTTCGGAAAGAGCATGAAAACCTATACCAATTAAATTAGCCGTGGTGCCTTCAGGGGTTTGCATCAATTCAGAAAGAAGATAAAAATATGCTATTTATATTGTCACCTACTCAGTAAAGTGAAGATGCCTCTGATGGTGCTACCCGGTGATGTTCGTAATCACCGGGTATATTTACACTTACTTAGAAGCAGGGACTACAGCTTCCGATTGATAGCGGATACCAGCTTGCTTAAATCGATGCAAAGCCTCACCCAAGCGATCGCATTCTGCAATCAAACTAATTCTGACATATCCCTCACCGCCAACCCCAAATGCATTCCCCGGTGTCACCACTACCCCAGTTTGTTGCAAGATATTCAGAGCAAAATCTGTGGAACCAATACCTTCAGGACAGGGTATCCACAGATACATTGTCGCTTTGGTTTTGGGTATATCCCAACCCAAATGCGATAAACCTTGGATGAGGAAATCACGGCGAGTGCGGTAGCGTTCTTGCACTTCTTCTAAGTACACATCTGGTAGTTGTAAAGCTGTTTCCGCTGCGGTTTGCAATGCCGCAAAAATGCCATAATCCAAATTGGTTTTCAGCGTCCGCAAACCTTGAATTACATGACGGTTCCCCACCACAAAACCCACGCGCCAACCAGCCATATTATAGGTTTTGGACATGGTGTGAAACTCTACGCCAATATCTTTCGCACCGGGAATTTCTAACAAGCTTGTGGGTTGATAACCATCAAAAGCTAATTCGGCATAGCATAAATCGTGAACGAGGATAATTTCATATTTCCGGGCAAAAGCAACAATTTCCTCAAAGAATTCACGGGGGGCAGTCGCGCCTGTGGGATTGCTGGGATAATTAAAATAGAGGATTTTTGCTTGTTCGGCAACAGCGTCAGGAATCGCAGCTAAATCAATCAACCAGTCATTCTCTGGCTTGAGAATCAAACTGTGAATTTTGCCACCTGCAATTACTGGGCCGCGAAAATGGACGGGGTATGATGGAGACGGCACCAGAACTAAATCACCTGGGTTGATATAGGCTATTGCTAAATGCGCCAATCCTTCTTTGGAACCAAGTAGGGGTAAAGCTTCGCTATCTGGATCTAAATTCACACCATAACGGCGATGATACCAATTGGTGATGGCACGGCGAAAACTAGCAGTACCCTCAAAAGGGGGATAACCGTGATTTGCTTGGTCTTGCAAAGCTTTGATGGCCGCATCGATCACAGGTTGCGGTGTCGGGCCATCTGGGTTTCCCATCCCCAAATCTATTAAATCAAGTCCTTGTTCTCTTGCCTTTGCCTTGAGCTCATCAAGACGGGCAAATACATAAGGTGGTAGTTGCTGTACACGCTGGGCTGGTACGATCCAATCGAATTCCATCGTCACTATATTTTTTTGATAAAAACCACAGTAAAATCGAACTTATTCCTCAGCGTCTCGACGGTTGGATAATCTTTCTTCCATCACAGTTGGGATTAAACCTAGGGAAATGCGATTTCCTTCCACTGGTGCAGTTGTAGACACCATTGCTGCCATCAACACTTCCTGGGCCACTGCAAACGGCAGTCGATGAATGTCAGAATTAGGCTTTAAAGCAACTTCTGCGGCTTTTTGCAACTGGCTGAGTGTGATGTCCCCCAATCCTAAATCGCTCAAAGAAACGGGCAACCCTATCTCTGCGTAGAATTTCAGCAACTGCTGTCTTGCCGATGCTGCTAGCTGATTGCCTTGTACCATTTCTTCCAAACGGAGTTGCACAAGTATGCCATAGGCGACTTTTTCACCATGAATGCTACTATACCCAGGAACATGAGTTAAACCATTATGTACCGCGTGGGCCGCAACAGTGCGACATTGCGCCCCTCCAAGTCCGCCAATTACCCCAGCTAGTAAAACCGTGGCATCAACAACTTCTCGCCAAACTTCGCTTCCTGGTTCCTTTAAGGCCGTGGCTGATTTTTGGAATAAAATATCTCGTAAAACTCGGGCTTGTTGGACTGCAGCAATAATTAAAGTTTGTTCTGAGTGTCCGCTGCTAACTGAAGCCTCGTACCACTTAGCGATCGCATCTCCAATTCCTGCCACCAATGTATGCTCTGGGGCTGTTTTAATTAAGTCATAATCGAGGATCAGCAAATCGGGACAGCCTTCTAATGCTACATCATAAAGAAACGCTCCATCTTCAGAATATACGTTCGAGAGGGCAGTCCAGGCCGCGCAGGTTGCTCCCGAAGTCGGAATTGTTACCACAGGCAACTGCAATTGATGCGCGAGTAATTTCGCAGTATCCAGTGCTTTCCCGCCACCAATACCGATTATGACATCAGCTTTGTGTTCCTTTGCCGCTTTACGTAAAGATTTCAGACTAGCTTCCGAACAATTATTACCATAACTGGCTTGAGCCAATTCTAACTGCTGTTTCGAGAGTGGTTCGGCAAGGGTCAGGGTGTGTTTCCCACCCACAATTAAGGGACGACCTCCCAAACGGGCGATCGCTTCTCCTACTTGCCCCAACACCTTCGATCCACGAATTACCTTTGCTGGGGCAACAGCCAGAGTCAAAAATGAGCTAGGTGTTTGAGTAGACAACTTTTCAGTAAATTGATTGGTCATATCACGAATGAAGAGTACTACTTGCGGATATTTCAGAAAAACTCTTTTATATGAGCTAATAAATTGAGATTTTGGAATTGATTGTTGCCTTGATTATCTGCTGTTATCGCCAATTACTTATTTCGCCATCAGTTATAGAATTACACTTAATTAATATTTTACTTAAAAATAATAAATATCGCAGACGCAAGATAGAAAGTTCTATACATCTAGGTACTGTTTTTTTTGCAAGATCCCCAACAACTTTCACGAAGTCGGGGATCTGAAGAGTATAACCTTTGCTAGGCAACAAGAAGAGAGAATCAAGTGTAGCAGGTTTAAAGCAAAATGGAAAATACGATCAAAACTACTTTTCCCATCTGAATCCTATGCGACAGATTTTGGCAATTGGGCTACTTTGTCTTGGTAAATTTCGATTGCCATTTCAGAATCGTCACGAGAGGCAAGCGATCGCGTAACCTTGCCTAGGTAAAGTGGAGTAGAAACTCCAGGCTCAGGGTGGATAATAGTCCGGGCCCGAATAGTGAGATTATTGTTACCTTGCATTCCCAAGCGACCGTAAGAATACAAATCACCAGCAGCTTGACGCAGAGTCGCTTCTAAGGCTGTAGGGGTAATTTGGGGTAGAACGGTGATCACCGTTTTCGCTCCGCCATTATCATAAATTAGAGAGTACCTGACTGCACCTGGAATTACAGTCCGACCGGCGGGTGCCAATGTCAGGGCAAATAAACCAGCCGTCAGCACGAGCATAAAGCCAGATGCACCCACTAGCCGAAAGCGGATGCCCCATTTAAGAACAAAACCCAACAATGTCAGGGCAGCAAAAAGCAGTGTGGCGATACCTGACCATTGAGCGTACTGGAGAAATTCAGCTTGAGTGAGCATAATGGTCTGATTTTCAATTTACCGATACAGCAATTTTACCAAAAAACGGGATGAAAGCCCCTGGCTTTAGACATGGGGATGAAATCCTAGGCTGTTTCAACAGCCGCTGCCAGCCACCTTGACAAGGATGGACAGCCTTAACCCGCGATCCACGACAACAAACAGAAGTTAAGAACACGGCTGTCCATCCTTGGTGACTAAGAACCCGGAGCGTCAAGATTGATTATTGTATTGATTTGTGAAGCCAAAGTTAGTTATGCAGGTCAAACCTACATACTAAAAGGATGCCAGTAAAATACAAATCAAATGAAAATGTTGTCTACTCCTGCAAGTACCATATTGTTTGGTGTCCCAAATACCGAAGATCGGTATTAATCAAGGGTGTAGATGTTAGGTTAAAAGAAATAATAGCTGAAGTTTGCAACGAATTTCAAGCAAACTTAATTGAACTGGAAGTGATGCCAGATCATGTTCATCTCTTAGTTGAAGTAGACCCCCAATTCGGAGTGACCAAACTAATCAGGTACATGAAAGGGCGCTCGTCTAGGTTCCTGCGACAGGAATTCCCTTGGCTAAAATCACGTCTCCCAACGCTCTGGACTAATTCTTATTTTGTCTCAACAGTTGGGGGCGCACCATTGGAAGTAGTTAAGCAGTATATAGAGAATCAGAAAAATGTCTGAAAAAATAATCTATGGCTGTCAGCAGAATTTAATTAGCCCAGACAAAGAATTAGCTGCTGTCTTGGAGTTTATTTGCTCTGAGTCTAACAAGTTAACCAACTCTGGAATATACTACGCTAGACAATTATTCTTTAAAACCAAAAAGATTGTCGGCAAATATGACCTAGAGGCTGAGTACAAAAGTAATCCTCATTTCCAAGCATTGCATTCTCAAGCAGCACAACAAATTCTTAGAAGTGTTGCTGAATCGTTTAAGTCATTCAAAGAGCTATCTAAACTTTTTCGCTCTTGGGAACTTAAGAGTAAACCAAAACCGCCCAAGTATCGTAAGCCTAAAGGATTAGCGCTGGTGACTTATCCTAAACAAGCTTTGAAATTGATAGATGGATTAATTAGAATCCCATTGGGCAATACAGTTAAGCGATGGTTTAAGTTGGATAGCTTTACATTGATAATGCCATCTAATCTAAAATTTGAAGACATCAAGGAATTGAGAATAGTACCACGTAACCGTTGCTTTTATGTGGAATTTGTTTATGAACAGAAGCCGATTAATGTGGTCAAGTTAGATCCATCAAAGGTATTGGGTATAGACCACGGGGTAGGAAATTGGCTAACAATAGTTTCTAATGTGGGGACAAGTTTTATCATTGACGGGCTAAAACTTCAAAGCGTAAATCAGTGGTACAACAAGCAGATTGCTACAATCAAAGAGGGTAAACCCCAAGGGTTTTGGTCTAACAAACTTGCTGCCATCACAGAAAAGAGAAATAGACAAATGAGAGATGCAGTTAACAAAACGGCTAGAATTGTTATTAATCATTGCCTAATCAATAAAATTGGGACTGTTGTTTTTGGGTGGAATGAGGGGCAAAAAGATAGTAGCAATATGGGGAAAAAGAACAACCAAAAGTTTGTTCAAATCCCTACTGGTAAATTAAAAACTAGAATAGCCCAATTGTGCGAACAATATGAAATTCAATTTGTTGAGACGGAGGAAAGCTACACATCTCGTTCATCATTTTTAGATAATGATGTGCTACCTAAATATGGTGAAAAACCCGACGGGTGGCAATCTAGCGGTAAAAGAATAGTGCGTGGTTTATTCAAAACCGGAAAAAAGCTTTTAATTAATGCTGATTGCAACGGCGCAGCCAACATTGTTCGTAAAGTATCGGCGACACTAGGCTTAGACCTAGATGGAGTCAGTAGGGGCGCATTGAGTACGCCTTTAAGGGTTCATTTTTGGACTCCTTAAGAATCCCCCGGATTTATCCGTGGGGAGTTTCAATGCTTAGTGTTATCTTCAGGTAAATGAACTATATTTTCATTGTCATTGCATAATACATTTGTCATTGCATAATACATTTTGTCATTGCGTTGCGTAGCTTCCCGTAGGATGGAACAAAGCAATCGCACTGTACTAGGTTGCTTCGTTCCTCGCAATGACTGTTAGTTATTATAAAGGATACTGCTCAGTACCTGTTGTCCAAAACCAAGCCTTCCACTACCACCGTTGATCCAATCGGCAACATCAAAATATTTTTTAGATTCTTGATACAACCGAACTCCATTTCCAAAAGGATCATTTTTGTATTTCCGAATCCAAATAGTAGATGGAAACGCTGGAGAATTTTTGTGACTAAAACAAACTTTGTGAGGAAAATTCAACTTCTCAAACTCTGCAAAATAATCATCATTATCAGGTTTGCCCGGACAAAATTCAACAAGGATATTTCCGTTGTTCCAATCGATTCTTTTTAAGCGTCGGTTCCACTTTTCTAAAGCTTCTGATTGACTAGAATAATGTTGAAAATGTATTTCTACATCTTTTTTAAGTAACCCAATAGGATAACGAATTTTTCCTTGATTTATTAGTTGATTTATATCTTCATATTGAGAAGTGTTGGTAAATCTGAGGTCTTCTTCTAAATAGTTATTGATGTTTTTCAATAGCCTTAAATAGCAAGGTGGGTTTAAGAATAGCCCAACAAATGGGGACATATATGGTAAATCCAACTCGTTATAAACCTTCCCAGCCCAACAATTATTAGAAATTATCGAGAAATTTTGAGTTGTGACACGTTTTTTTAAAATCCACTTGGCAAGGTTTGCTCTATTCGTGGATAGAGTTTTTTTTGTATTTATAAAGACTGTTTGTCCCTTCATAATACGCAAAATATATACAACTATTCGTTAAATTAAATTATTAATTAATAATTAGATTCAGCCAAAATACATACTATGCTAAGGGTCTGCGATCGCCTTAAATATAGATAAGGGCATCTACAAGAGATGCCCAAATGCAGGCTAACACCCTTGAGGGGTATCCCTACACTTTCCCAACAATCAGCAACAGTGACTAATGCTGAATTAGCCACGTTCACAAACGTGAATATAGTCATCTTATTAACTTAAATCTCTAACATCGCCAGTGGATACACTGAAAATATATTTCAGCCTTTTGAAATGCTGATAATTGTCTGTTGGGCTAATTATTATTCGCTAACAGCTTTTTGTAGTGATAGACGGCTCCAGCGAACGTGAATAATATCAACCAAGAGAGCAGATTTAAGCGGACATCGAAGAGGGTGACATCTGCTGTGTTGAATATAATCCAGCCCACAAAGACCACTAAATAACTGAAGAAGGTTAATTTGTCTTCTTTTTCTACAAATTCAAACTGAAGCAAAATTTGGACACCCATAACTAATATCCACAGGAGTAGTCCACAAAATAACAAAGTTGCGGGAAGCCCAGTTTCAGCAGATAGCATCAAAAAAAAGTTGTGGGGATGACCCAACCAAATGTGCATCTTTTCTTTGTAGAGTGGTGTGAAATTGCGTAAGCCCCAGCCAGTCAAAGGACGCTGCATCGCCATAGACCAAGCAAACTTCCACTGAGTTTTTCGCATCAGAGCTATTGGTCTATCGGGATACATTTGGTCGTTTAAGCGTGCCCAAAAGAAGGCTGGAACGAATTTGCGAAATAATTCCGCAATTGGTGAGGGAGCAAAAGCAGCTAAAAGCACGCCAGTGGTAACACTTGCGACACCAGCTACAAGCAGACGCCAACCAAGTAAGAGTGCATAAGCCAAACAGGCTGCAATGGCGATCGCCCAAGCATTGCGTGAATCAGTTAAAATCAACGCTAAGAAATTGCCAATTACCGTAACGGTTAGGAAGAGGAGGGGGAGTGGGGGAGATGACGCAGTGAAATTTCCCTGTGGCAGTGTCTCCCTGTCCCCTTGTCTTCTAAATAGCTGGTAAGTTTCCAGCCACAACCCCAAGTTGAGGATGAAAACGATTACCAGATAACCAGCTAAGGTGTTCGCGTACATGAAGTTTGAAGACATCCGACCAAGGGGATTCCCTCCAGGTGCGATCGTCCAATCCAAAACTATCCATAAAATTTGTAAGTGTAAATTCCAGCCCAAAAACATTTGTCCCAAGCCCATAACTACCACTGGTAGGGAAGTTATAGCCAAAATCCAAGATACTTGCCGCAATTGTGCTGTTGTTTGAATCAGAGTCGTGAAAGCAGCAAAACCTAAGAGAAAAGGTAACAAATTAAATAAGCCAAGGAATGCTGCTGTTTTGTCATAGGCAAAAGCTGCACTAATTATGAATAACAGGCTCAAAAGAGCAAATCCTTGGGTTAAAGGACGAAGGATAATTGCGCGGTATTGTTGCAGCCAAGTTACAACCGATGCCACAATTAAACTTACAGCGCCTAAAGCCGGACTCAATGGAAAGATCAGAATCCCAATTTGAGCGCAATTCCAGGCAAATTGTAATTTAGGATTGGAATGAAAAAAACCTGTTTTCAAGCTGGCTCCCAAGATTCAGCACGGGTAAGACGGATTTGAGCTAGTGCGAAAATAGTGGGGATAATTCGACCGTAATTAGTCGCGATCGCTCTCCACCCCAGATCGGCAAAAAACCAACCCCACATCACGGGGCCTAAAAAAGCAAACACGCCACGGACTGCCCCATAACGCGCTGCATTCACAGCCATACCCCGTTTCGCCATTTCAACTGCTACATAGCCTTGAAACTGGGTTGTAGCTACTTTACCACCTTGAATTGCAGCTTGTTGAGCTATTTGATAGCTGGCAAAATGTACTGCAAATTGACGAGCGATTTGTTTGAGCAAAAACGGCTTGACGATGGAGGTAACAGCTAAAGCACTACCACCTTTAACCAACAATCCTAAAGGATCGCGTTGCAATGAAAGTGGCAGTGGTTCGTTGAGTTCAGATTTTGCCAATTGACGCTGTACCCTAGCACTCAATTTTTGCTTATCTTTTTCTGGCAATTTCTTCCAAACTTGTCCCAGCAGGTGTAAAAATACTTCCGCTTCTAAATCAATGGTTGTGAACCGACTAGAATAAGGAATTTTCAGATATTTACATACTTGGACAAGAGCTTGTCGGTATGTCACCTGTTTTGTGCGTCCCCGCAATACCGTCATTCCATCTGCAGCCAAAAACCGAAAGCGTTCCTCCAGTGTATCTATCCAAGCTTCACGGTCTTGGCTTTGTACTTCAATTGGTTCGGGTGTGTGAACATAATCTAGAGGATTGAACTTGCGACCAAACAGAATTGCCGTTAAATCTTGCAACTCTTCCTCAGTCGCTAAATCGAGTGCCGTCCTTAGCTCATCCAATTTCCCTTCCTCCCTTACTTGCTGCCTTGTCTGTACCCTATTCTACTATTAGCTTTCAGCAGCCATTCGTATTGATTCTGTCCTTTGTCCTCTGAATGCGGTTTCTTTATACTGGAATCCCATCCCCGAGAGGGTATGCGAGGAACAGAAGTGCAATTGAAAATACATAAGTAGGCAGGCATTATTAAATATAAGATGGGCATAAGATCGGCGGGCAAGAAGCCCACCCCACAAGAGTTTTGTGAATCTTGTGGGGTGGGCTTCGGTGCCCGCCCAAGCCAAAAAATAGCAATCCAAAAACCAAAATCTAAAATGGTATGGTCGATATTGCAGTAATTGGTGCCGGCATGGCGGGCTTAGTTTGTGCCCAGCAGTTAACTCAAGCTGGATATTCGGTGATAGTTGTGGACAAATCTCGTGGTTTGGGGGGACGAGTTGCCACCCGCCGTTTGCACGAAACTTACGCCGATCATGGAGCGTGTTATCTCAAATCTCACAACGAATTATTGCGACGTTTCGTTGAGTTATTGTGCGATCGCCATATTCTCGAAGTTTGGACGACCCCTCGCTACATTGCACCAGAGGGAATGAATGCGATCGCCAAATTTCTTGGTCGGGGTTTAGAATTTTTGTTAAATCACCGCGTGGAAACTATTACCCCAACTCCTGAAAACCAATGGCGTTTGACTTTTGAATCCAGTAACGAAAAATTAACCGCAGCATCTGTTGTTATGGCGATTCCTGCACCTCAAGCTTTGATGCTTTTGGAACCTTTGGGTGAAACTGTACTAGGTGAAGCGTTTCTGGGGAAGCTACGTTCTGTGCAATTTGACCCCACTCTCACCGTCATAGCGGGCTATCCACCTGATTCAAAACCCCTTCCGGAATGGAAAGCACTCAATTTTGCCGATGATGCCGTTTTAGGATGGATTGGTTTGGATAGTAGCAAGCGTCCCAACCCCCAGCAACCAGTATTTGTTGTCCATAGTAGTGCAGATTTTGCCCAACTTCATGACCAAACTCAGGATTTACACCCAATAGGAAAGCAAATATTGCAACATAGCGCTCAGTCTTTAGAGATTCCCTGGTTGGATACACCCGACTGGACGCAAGTACACCGTTGGCGCTATGCCTTTCCCCGCACTCCTTTGGCAGAAACTTTTTTAGCTGCTAGTACTGAGTTGCCTTTGGTATGTTGTGGTGATTGGTGTGGCGGCAATCTTATCGAAGGTGCGATGCTTTCGGGACTAGCCGCAGCTTCAAAAATCAACACTCAACTGCAGTCACGGATTCTCCCAGGTAATAGTTTTCTGGATTTTCTGGCATAAACTAGTCCCGGAACCATACCCCCTTTTAGCACAACTAAAAGGGGGTGGGGTTCTTGAGGATTTACATCATGCGAACTTGATATTACAGCCAAATTGCGATTTCAGATAGCCGATGTTACTTTGATGTGATTTAAGGGAACTATTAAAATATAGAACGGTAAAATTCTTTATATAATAGCTGCCAAAAAAGACTTTATTATGCAATCCATCACCTCTTTAGGCATTAAAACCATAGACTATATTTCCAAAGATAGGCTGATTAGCTTACACAACCAGATGCGTCTGATCTCTCGCCTTGGGAATCAGGTAAATAATATCCTTGAAATAGGGATTTTTAATTCCTTGCTAACAGACTTACTCAAACGAGATGGGTATAATATCACCACTGGTGATATTGACTCCAAGTTAGAGCCAGACATAATTTTGGATCTGGCAACTGATTTTACATTACCAAATGATAAATTTGATGCAATTGTTTTGTTTCAGGTACTAGAACATTTACCTTACGAACTATCAGAAATAGCCCTTAAAAAACTCGCTGTTTGTACCAAAAAATTTTTGGTTGTTTCTCTTCCTTACTGCACGAGCTATTTAGCAATTCAAGTCAAATATTCCTTATCACCAAGACCAAGGTATTTATCAATTAATGTGCCAAAATTTTGGAGTACAAAGCCCGTATGCGATGAGCAACACTACTGGGAAATGGGATTAAAAGGATACCCGAAAAAGCGAATTTTAAACTCCTTTGCATCATCTGGATTAAGGGTCAAGGAAGAATTTTTAGACCCCATTCATCCATACCACTATTTCTTTGTGTTAGAAAAAATATGATCGGCACTCACCACATTTAAATTAGATATTTAAAATTTGTTTTGTGAGAAGAAGCTCTTCCCAGCCTGCCTTCATTATGTAAGTTAAATTTGGAACAGCTTAGTCAAGTAATTATGATTAAGAATATCTCTTAATTTTTTAGAGGAGGTGTATTGTTTGTCCTAAAATAAAAAGAACTAAATTCCCCCACACCCTAGAAGGGTGAGGCTATACGTACATAGGCGCTTCGCCTTCCGTAGGTAGCCCACCTGCGTGGGCAAGGAAATTGCATCTTCATGCAAAAATGGTATTAGTTCTTTTTATATTGACAATAGCGATAAAGTACAAGATATGGGTTTCCGGACTGTAGTACAGATTAAGTGGGAGCATCTCAATTTAGTACTTTTTCCAAATCGGGATGCTACCGATTAGTTTCCCAATAATTAGAAGTAATAATATAAATAAAGCACTTAAAAATAAACCTTACTAAGTTATTATGTCAATTGACCTTACTGTAGCCATCCCCACTTACAACGGTGAAAGTAGTTTATCTGAAGTTATCGAACGGTTACGACATCAAACAGATGTGGAACACCTTAACTGGGAAATCATCATAGTTGATAATAATAGTAAAGATGCTACAGCAAAGCTAATTGAGGAATATCAAGAACACTGGAATCACCCCTTTGCTTTAAGATATATTTTGGAAAGCGAGCAAGGTGCAGCTTTTGCCAGGAACAGGGCAATTAAAGAAGCTAAAGGTGAAATTATTGCTTTTTTAGATGATGATAATTTACCTGCAACTAATTGGATTATAGAAGCTTATAAGTTTTTACAAAGCCATCCCAAAGCTGGGGCTTTAGCTAGTCAAATCCACGGACATTTTGAAGTACAGCCACCAGAAAATATTAAGCCAATTCTATTTTATCTAGCAATTACTGATAGAGGAACAAATGCCCATATATATGAACCAAAACATAAGGGTTTTCCACCAACCGCAGGTTTAGTTGTTCGCAGAAATGCATGGAAAGATAATGTACCTACTCGCCCATTTTTAGTCGGTAGAGTCGGTTCTTCGATGTTAGGTAGTGAAGATGCAGAGGCTTTATTTTACATTTACAAAGCTGGGTGGGAAATTTGGTACAACCCCGCAATGGAAATAGAGCATATCATCCCTGTTTGGAGATTGGAAAAAAATTACTTAATATCTCTGATGCGGGGGGTGGGTTTAGCCCGTTATCATTTGCGGATGTTATTAATTAAAACTTGGCAAAGACCTTTTGCTTTCTTTCTATACTTAGCCAACGATATCCGCAAGTTAATCGTATATTTCTTAAAATATCAAGGAGTAATGAAAAATGATGTTCTTGTTGCTGCGGAAATGGAAAGACTTCTCGCAACTGTAATCAGTCCTTTTTACTTATGGAGACTGAAATTTATTAAAATTATGAGAATTCACTGAGGTTCTTTGAATATAACCGAGCTTAGGATATCGATTATCTTCTGCAAGATAGTTGATATTATATGCCGAAAATATCTGTAATTATTCCAGTTTATAATGGACAAAAGACTATTAAAGCGACAATTGAATCTGTATTGCAACAAACTTTGTCTGATTTTGAATTAATCGTAATCAATGCGGATTCATCAGACTCGACATTAAATATTATTTCGCAAATAGAAGACCCACGTTTGCAGGTATTTACATATCCCAAAGCAAATGTAGCTGTTAATCGCAATCGTGGTGTTTCACACGCTATTGGGGAGTTTGTTAGCTTTTTAGATGCCGATGACCTTTGGACAACTGATAAACTAGAAGCACAATACAAAGCGTTATTAGAAAATCCTAATGCTGCGATCGCTTATAGTTTTACGGATGCAATCGATGAAAATGGTCGATTTCTACGTAAGTGCAGCCATGCCAGTTGGACGGGTGATGTTTATTTAAAGCTCTTGTTAGATGACTTCATCGGTAGCGGTTCTAATGTCACGATCCGCAAGGATACATTTACCGAAATTAGTGGTTTTGACGAGACACTTACGAATGCTCAGGATACAGATTTGTGGTTGCGAATAGCCGCTCAACATCATTTTGTTGCCGTCACAAAAGTGCAAATTCTATATCGTATTTGCGGGGATTCCATGTCTTCTAATCTTTTAGGGCTGGAAAAATCAAATTTACAAATTATTGAAAGAGCATTTGCTTGCAAAAAAGCAGCACAACTACAGCATTTAAAACGATATAGCATTGCGAATCTTTATAAATATCTTAGCTACAAGTCATTGGAAGTACCATTAGATAAACGTAAAACTATAATAGTAATTAGATATCTCTGGCAAGTAGTCATAACAGACCCATATATATTGTTTAAACCAGTAATTTATAAAGCTTTATTAAAACTTGTGGCAATTAATATATTGCCATCAAAACAAGCTCAAAAATTATTCAATAAATTTCCCAATTTATCGAATACAAGTACATTTTTTGGATATATAAAATCCAGCTTGGATTAACTTAAAAAACATGAAAATTGCTTACGCTACTGTCTATGATGTTTTAAATAAAGGCACTTGGTCAAAACATCTCCAAGGATTGTGTACGGCTGGTTCTTACATTGCAAAAAATCTAGTAGATGAAAATACTAATATTAACTATATTGGTCCACTTAAGAAAAGTTTTTCAGTATTGACCAGAACTAAGTGGAGTTTATATCGTAATGTCTTTAAAAAAGATTATTATAGCTGGGCGGAACCTCTAGTTGCGAGAAATTATGCATATCAAATTGAAACTAAATTAAATTTTGCAGACTGCGATGTAGTCTTATGTCCAGAAAATGTAATTCCCATAGCCTATCTCAAGTGCAAGCAACCAATTGTATTATGGACAGATGCAACTCTCAATTCCTTAATAAACTTTTATCGCCATCTTGATAATTTATGCGATGAAACTATTGAAAATATATATAAGCTTGAAAAGAAAGCGCTGAATAGATGCGATTTGATTATATTTACTTCGGAATGGGCTGCTAATAACGCAATTGAAACTTATGCAATTTCTCCATCTAAAATAAAAGTTGTACCCTTTGGGGCAAATTTAGAATCTAATCGGAGTTATGAAGATATTCGCTCTTGTGTCGAGTCGAAAACTCAGAGTCCGTTTAAATTACTCTTTATGGGTGTTGATTGGGTAAGAAAAGGAGGCAGTACAGCTTTACAAATTGCCACAGAGTTAAACAATTTCGGCTTAAAAACTGAATTATTAGTAGTTGGATGTCAGCCTCCGATTAATGTAAGATTACCTGATTTTGTAAAGGTTATTGATTTTATAGATAAGTCGAAGCCAGAAGGTTTAGACAAGATAAATAAATTGTTTGCTGAAGCGCATTTCCTAGTCTTACCAACGCTTGCAGATTGTACTCCTCACGTATTTGCTGAAGCCAATTCCTTTGGAGTTCCTTGTATATCTACAAATGTAGGTGGTATAGCAACTCTTATTCAAGATAATTTGAATGGGAGAACTTTTTCTGTTTCTGCAAGTGTTTCTGAGTATTGCGATTATATAATTTCTGTGATGACTAATTACGGCGATTATCAAAAGTTGGCACTGTCGTCTTTTGAAGAGTATCAATCTCGTTTAAATTGGAATGTTGCTGTGAAAAATGTTAAAGAGTTAATGATGGAGTTGTGTGATACCAAATTTATTGTGTGAAAAAAATATTTTGTCCGTAAAAATAAAGCCCCTCACCCTAGAAGGGTGGGGCTATACGAACAAAGCCCACCTGCGTGGGCTAATTAGGTTCATAATATTTGGTATAAGTAAGTAGATGGTTGTGATTGCGAGGAGGGATTGCTTCGTTCCTCGCAATGACGGAATTGCTTTGTGATTGCGAGGAGGGATTGCTTCGTTCCTCGCAATGACGGGATTGTTTTGTGATTGCGAGGAGGGATTGCTTCGTTCCTTGCTGCGGACAGTATTTTATTACCAGGTAGGGAAATCCGAATAAGTCTTGTGTGGCAAACAGCCCTTTAAACTAGAAGCGATCGCCTGAGATATGGATTTAAGATTCTGATTGGTATAATACCTCCTGAGAACCGGGTTAAAAGCTCGAAGTCATCGACTTGGGAGGATTTCCCGCTATCATGTCAGATATTTGCATTGCAGATTACTAATCATGCTAGAACAAGGTACCATCAGTATTCATACTGAGAATATTTTCCCGATTATCAAGAAGTCTCTCTACTCGGATCATCAAATTTTCTTGCGGGAACTCGTATCCAACGCCGTAGATGCTATTCAAAAGCTGAGAATGGTGTCTCGTGCTGGGGAATACTCCGGGGATATCGGAGAAGAAGAAATTGTACTTGCCATAGACAAGGATAAAAAAACCCTCTCCTTTAGTGACACTGGCATTGGGATGACTGCCGATGAGGTGAAGAAATATATCAACCAAGTGGCATTTTCCAGTGCTGAGGAATTTATTCAGAAATACCAAGGCAAGGCAGACCAACCAATCATCGGGCACTTTGGTCTTGGCTTCTACTCCTCTTTCATGGTGGCGTCAAAAGTCGAAATTGATACTCTATCCTACAAAGAAGGGGCAGAAGCTGTTCACTGGAGTTGCGATGGTTCCCCAGAATTCACCCTGCAAGAGTCATCCCGCACAACTCGGGGTACCACCATTACCCTCACTCTCCAGGAAGAGGAATTAGAATTTTTAGAAGATACACGGGTACGCAATCTTGTCAATACCTATTGCGACTTTATCCCGGTGCCGATTAAACTTGATGGCGAGGTATTGAATCGGCAAAAGGCACCGTGGCGAGAGTCTCCTAGTAGCTTGACTCAAGAAGATTATTTAGAGTTCTACCGCTACCTGTATCCTTTCCAGGAAGAACCGTTGTTGTGGGTGCATCTGAATACAGATTATCCCTTCATCATCAACGGTATTCTCTATTTCCCGAAAATGAGGCCTGATGTTGATGTCAGCAAAGGGCAGATTAAGCTATTTTGCAACCAAGTTTTTGTCAGCGACAATTGCGAAGAAATTATTCCCCAATTTCTGATGCCGATGCGGGGTGTAATTGATAGCAGCGATATTCCCCTAAATGTTTCCCGCAGTGCTTTGCAAGGCGATCGCACAGTCAAGAAAATTGGCGATTATATAGCGAAGAAGGTGGGCGATCGCTTAAAGGAACTATATCGAGGCGATCGCGAACAATACATCAGTGCTTGGAAAGACCTCGGCACGTTTGTAAAATTCGGTGTTCTCAACGACGACAAATTTAAAAAGCAAGTCGAGGACATCATCATTTTCCGCAGCACCAAGGAACTAGGGGAGCAGGGAAGCAAAGCAGCAGAGGAGCCGAATACACCTGTTGTAGAAGTCCAATCCTCGGAGGGTGATGCTTGGCAAGATGTGACTCCTACCCCACCCAGCACCCCAGGGTCAGGACTCAGCACTCCCTACACCACCCTGAAAGAGTACCTAGAACGGAACAAACCAAACCACGAAAACCGGGTATTCTACTGTACGGATGCGGTAACACAATCTACCTACGTAGAACTACACAAAAGTCAAGGTTTGGAAGTCCTGTTTATGGACTCCTTCATCGACACTCACTTCATCAACTTCTTGGAGCGGGAATATACGGATGTCAAATTTACGCGGGTAGATTCCGACTTAGATAGCACTCTTTTGGATAAAGACAAAGCTGGGGAAATAGTTGACCCCGGTACAAATAAAACTCGCAGTGAGGTTATCAAAGAGTTATTTGAGAGAGCGATTAACAAGCCCAAGGTAAATATTCGTACCGAGGCTTTGAAATCTGACAGTCCCCAGGGAACACCACCAGCAATGGTATTGTTACCTGAAATTCTCCGTCGTTTGCGAGAAATGAGTGCCTTGATGCAACAGCAAGCAGCAGATTTTCCCGAAGACCACATTTTAGTCGTCAATACCGCTCACCCGCTGATCCAAAATTTGGCGAATCTCAGCCAGGGTAGTATTATTCAAGGTGATGGACAGTCACCCACAGGTCAGTTAGCGGACATGATTTGCCAACACGTCTATGATTTGGCGTTGATGTCTCAGAAAGGGTTTGACGCTGAAGGGATGAAATCTTTTGTTGAGCGTTCTAATGATGTACTCACCAAATTGACCGAACAAGCCGCGAAGTAGAACCGCAATCCCGAGAGCGTATGCGAGGAAAGAGTGTATACAGAGGTTCCATTTTTTTCTTGATACTCTGTAATTACCCCCCTTAATCCCCCCGATGCATTGGGGGGAAATTAGAGTTCTGGTTCCCTCCCCTTTACAAGGGGAGGGTTAGGGTGGGGTTATTCGAGGGAGTTTTTGCGTAAGTTTTAGTTAAGTGACGTACCGCTTTAGCCCAGATGCCAGCTTCATAAGCGCCAAGTTTTTCGCATTTTCCCTATAAAATAAAAAGACCGTACTCAAATAGCAATCAGGAAGTTCTTATTATGTCCCGTCGCTGCGATCTAACAGGCAAGACTGCAAACAACGCCTTTGATATCTCCCACTCCCACCGCCGTACCAAGCGTCTACAGCATGTCAACCTGCAAAGCAAGCGGGTTTGGTGGGCAGGTGGAAATCGTTGGGTGAAACTCAAGCTGTCTACCAAAGCAATCAAAACCCTAGAAAAGAAAGGTTTGGAAGCAATGGCTAAGGAAGCTGGACTTAACTTAAATCATTACTAAACTGTTCCACAAGGGCGGGCAGGGATGCCCACCCCACAAGAGTTAGAGCATTATTTCTAGTCCATTTTAATGGACTTGTGCTATTACACAGGGACTTATAGTCGAATCCCACCAAGATAAGCCCTGAATTAAAATTCGGGCTAAAAGCTAAAGTTAGCTAAAGCTAACTAAAATAAGAGTTTTAACCCGTTTTAACTCACATCTTGCACCAATGTCAGGAAGCCCAAAATTCAGCCCTGAAATAAATTACCCTTCGGGATGCCTTCGGCTACACAGCTTTTAGCTTAAGTAAGCGGTCATCTTACTAAATAAGGTTTTTAACCCATTTTAATGGGTTTAAGCTTTCAGCCCGAAATTTATTTCAGGGGCAATTTCGGGTCTATTGAGAATGGTGCAAGATATCAGCCTCTAACGGGCGCGGCCATCGCTCCCGTAAAATATGAAAATAACACATTTTTTTGTAACCCTTGCTATATATGGATTGTGGAATGTGTTAGTTAGGAGTTTTAACGGGTTTAAGCTTTCAGCCCGTAGGCGAAGCCTTCCGAAGGTAATTTATTTCAGGGCTAAAAATGTCTTATTTTAGTGCCATTCGACTATAAGTCCCTGTCTCATAGCTAAACTCTTCTTAAGAGGACTATTAGACAATATTTTCTTGTATAAATTTAATCACTTTAAAACTTGCAGTTAGCGATTTATACGTATAGATTCAAGATAGGAGCCTCTAACTAGTGGCAAAAAATGGAGCTAGCAACAAATAAAAGAAACATAATTTATTGGAAGCCTTGTTCTGTAAGGGTTTAAAAATCTGTTTTTTACGAGGTTAGGACTTGTTCTGATGTAGCGGTAATACCCTGCGGGAGGCAAGCCACATGAATTACCGCTACGGGAGAGTAGGCTTTTCAGGCACATCTTGCGTAAGTCCTGGAGGTAACGCGATCGCTCAACCTAATTTTCTGATTATATTTAAGCTAAAGCACATCCAACTTGGATATTTAAAATTCATACAACTCTTGTGGGGTCGGCTTCTCCAGCCTGCCTAACCCGTGCAATTTAAAACCTATTCAGCCTCTCTAGAATGGGGAGGTTTTTGACTATCTAATATTAATTATCGACCAAATGATATGTTTCACCTAACAGGTGGGTACTATAAACCTAATATCAATTTGGAAAATGAATGCGACAGATGGATTGTCGAAACCACTGTATAGACAGGACTCCACAATCCAAAATCCAAAACCTCAAATCCAAAATGGTATTACCCTGCTATTAACAGCTTCATGAAGTTGCCTTTAGCTGATATCCATTTCCACAAAAATCCTGTGAAGTTATGGCGTTATTATCTTTTGTCGGCTATAAATTAATTAATTCAGATCAATTCAACTTGAACCGGAAAAAACGAAAAATTCATTAATTTAATTATTGTCATTGCGAGGAACGTTCGCTCTTAGCGTTCCCGAAGGGTAGCAATCGCAGTGACTAAGGTTACTTCGATGTCAATCTATAGATCAAACCCTCACATTTGCTGAAGGGTTAACAAACTTATTAGTCTGCGAAAATCTTCGACAGGCTGCATTTCTAATAGCAATAATTTTTTCAAAAAGTCGCATCTAATCTCTTGACAGGAAAATAATCATGTTTTTTAATCGGAAGTTTGTCAAGACAAGAAAAAAATATTTAATAAAACTCCGCAAACAGTTTCTCTCTGTTATTAAAAAAAGAAAAAATTGGCTACTGCGGGCTTTTTTAGTTCGCGGAAGACAGCCAAATCGGGCTAATGCTGGTTTTGTCTTGCCAACAGTCGCAATGGTAGCAGTTGTAGTTGTGTTGCTGACAACGGCGATTTTATTCCGGTCTTTTGAAAGGTCGAAGAATTCCAGCAATGTGAGAGTTAATGAGGTAGTTCTGAAAGCCGCCACACCAGCCATTGACCGTGCTAGAACAAAAATAGAACAATTATTCACTGACCCAACACTCCCACGTTCAACTCCATCTGATGGTTCTCTATATAATTCTTTAAATAAAGATATCAAAAAATACACTTTTGGAGATGAAACTCCTTTAGTTGTTAGCTATGACATTAATGGAAATAAGACAATAGATACTAAAGATGATAAGGATAATGAACTGACGCTAGAAAAGAAGGAAGCTATATCCACTGCTTGGAGATTTCCAGTTGATACAGATAATAATGGCAAGTACGACAGCTATACACTCTACAGCATTAGTTTTCGCAGTCCTACTCGCGCTGATGATGGAAAATTTGACCGTAACCGAAGTCCTTTAGATGCTAGAACACCACCAATGGATGACGGCTCGCTAGGAGGATTATGTGCAGCAGCGAAAGGAACCAGCGCCAGCTTGATTGGTGAGTCTGGTTGGTATAGATCGGGATCTACTCTTAAGAAAAGCTTTTTTGTCTATGCCGCTACTGTACCTATTACTACCGATCAAACTGATACTAAATTTGAAAAATATAAAGGAAATAAAGGCTTTTCTGCTTTAGAGTTTCAACAAGACCAAGAGCGAGTTCCCATTGTTAACAATGCCGTTGTGTACGAAGATGACCTAGAAATTACTCCTGGTAGTGGACTTCGTTTGAATGGAAGTATTTTTACCAATAGTAATTTACTAACTGCTCTGACTGGCGATCCTATCCGTTTTTATCAAGTCAGCAGTACCGATTCTTGCTATTTTCAACCACAGAATGGCAAAATAATTGTGGGTGGGAATGTCGGTAACGGTCGGATTACTGGTTCTGGGGAAGGAACAAGTGTCCCGGTAGACTTATTTCAGATAAAACCAAAAGGTGCAACATCATACAGTCCACCTCAAGCAACTATTGACGGAACTAATAAATCTGCTGATAACACAGCTGGAGATATTGCTTTTAATACTAAGGCTTATGCTCAAAGAATTGGTCTTTTAGTTGATACTTATAGAGGTTCCGATCCAACTAAATGGAAGGACTATAGCTCCGATCCAACGCAAGTTAAGACTAATATTAAAGCTCGAACTGATGATAATCCTGGCTTAGATCCAATTGAAGTTAGGCGAGATGAGCTAGAAACATACTTTAAGAAACGTACGCGCAAGGTTCCTTTTGCTGAAGTCAAGTTGACAGATCCCGCTGATACAACTGTTACTCTTCAAGATACAGGGACTGAAATACTTAGACCACCTGCTGAATGGATTGATCCTACTAAAATAACTCAATTAACGCTCAACATAAAATCTGGCAAAAGTAAATTGCCTGCGACAGAGCCAAATAAGCTCAAGGAAGTTTATAAAGAGGATGAAAAACTACTTGGCGATCGCATCTTAGTAGGTAACAATTTACCAGCCTTGTGGTACGACTCCACTATAAACAGTAAAAGTTTTCTAGGGAAAAATGATGAACAAAAAGTTGGTAGTGGTATAAAATGGGATGACTGGAGTGACCCTAAGTTCCAAGATCGAACTCGTGTCACCAGAGTTGACCAGCTAATAAGTCTTGCAGGTGTAGCAGAGCGAGATGGCTACTTTGAAGACAAAGCTACAGAGAAGCCAAAAAACGTACTTGATAACGTTGGGGGTATGCGTGTAGTCACTGGGGCTGGTATTTATGTTGATGGTCCTAAATCAGATGCAAATGCTTCCTTCCCGTGGGATAGTAATTCTTTTTATTCAGGACTTCCCAACAAACCCCAGCGACCAACTTGGGACAAAAACTTTGTAGATACAGATAATACTGATGTAAACAAAACTTGGGTAAGCAAACTCAAATTTCAAGGTAGCGATCCAATAATTGTATTACCTGATACTATGCCGATGACAGGTGGCAAAGATGAAACAGCGAAAGGTGACCTCTTGATGAGAGCTACAGCTGTTTACCACTATGTAGATAATTTTGGGAACGCTCAAACACCCATCGCTTGTGTCAGCAGCTACTACGATCCTACAAGTGCAATCACTGCCCAAAACGCAACAGATTTACCAGCTTCCGCAAACCCTGAAGTTGCAACTACAACCCTTGGCAAATCCAATAACGGCGTTGTTTATCCCCCTCCATATACAAGCGACACTGACAGAAAGACTGCCATAACTACTTATTCTAAGCAGCTCAAACAACAGGCACGACTGGTGTTCCCTGATGGGCGGTTTGTTAATGAACCTCTAAGACATGCTTTAGAAAACACTAAAACTTTCTCAATGGCTGATAATTCAGCAATTGATACAGCGATTTGTGCTATTAAAATCTTTAATGAGCCTAGCTTCAAGCCAAGTAGCAGTACGCCAATTCCTAATGGTGCAATTTACGAAACAACATTTTTAGATGCTCGACAGGTAAAATCGATTCAGCAAACTGCAAACGTAGCTAGTATACCTGACACTACACCACCGGATTACACTCGTAGTATAGAAGAGCGACAACCCCTAGAAGTGCGTGTTACTGTCCTGGATATAGACAAACTGCGTAAAAATAAGATAGGTACCAGCACATCGCCCCAAGAATATTTATTACCAAATAGTGGGATTATTTATGCCACCCGTGATGATGCACTATTGGATCTCAGCGATAAACCTAGTAACAACATTGATACAAGGAAATTAGTCAGTCCCACGGATTATAAAGTTGACCCAACCCGCCGTCCAAACGGTATCATGCTGATTAATGGTAGCCGGCTTGATAGAGAAGCAAACTACAGAGATGAGGAAAAAGGCATAATTTTAGCTAGCAACTTGCCTGTATATATTAAAGGTCACTTTAATCTTCACAGTGAAGGTGGAGATCCGACAAAGCCTGTTGAAGAGTTTGAGAAAGCGTTAGTATTATCCACCACACCAAAAGATAATTGGAGTAACTTTTACGATCGCGATGGTAGTCCCACGACGGCAGACAAGCCTAATGATAACTTTGCTTGTCGTAAAGGTGACCCAAGATTACCCAGTACTAGTTGTACAAAAGGAGACAGCTGGCGACCAGCAACAATAATTGCAGATGCTGTCACGATACTTTCTAAAAATTATCGATTTGGTTTCCGCAATGAAGGAGACTATGATCTGAGAAATAATGAGGGAGATATTAGCTCTGATATCTACAAAAAACAAGGCTTCTTTGACAATAACTACCTCACTAGTAGTGCTTGGTTCGACGCGGGCTATCCTAAAAATAACTACCCTGTTCAACCGGTAGACCCAGATGTGACTCAGGGAAGTTCTTCCTACGTTAATAACTTCGTCACTCCAATTCAACGCCGGATGAAGTTTAACGAATATTTGATGGAAATTTGCACAAAAGTGCCTGTTTCTGCTTGTACAGCTAGTGACTGGTTTGTTGATGTTAATGGCTCAAAAATGTCAGCAACATCTCAAATAGGGGAAAAATATACATTAATAACACACAAGACAGGTACAACAGTTGACCTTGCCCAAGATCCAGAATGGCGACGTTATCCCCGACGTGTGGCTTTTGCTCGGGATGCAGAAGGGAAACTAAAACTTGACAGCACCAATAAGCAGCCAGTTCCTTTGGGAATTGATGACTCAACATCTAAAATCCAAGAATTCCCTAGAACTTCTAGTACCCTACCTCGTGTCAAAGATCTCGCTCTATGGTACAGAACAACATCGAAAATAGACTCAAGTGATACAACTTACGGGTACGACAAGCATCTGTTTTATCTAAATGCTTTAAAAGGCGACGATCCAAATGAGCAGCCGCTCTTGGTACCAGTTCTACAAATTCATGTACCAGAATTTGGACTTGATGCAGGTAAAGATCAAAAAGACCTCCCTGAGGATAAGAAAAGAGGTATTGCTGAAAAGAACAACTGGATACCAACAGCCACACCAACCATAACAAATCTGGCGATCGCTGCTGGCGATTCACCTGGACGACCAAGCGAATCAAATGGTGGTTTAGAAAATTTTGTGCGTTACTTAGAACTTTGGAGAGGCATTAACAGTAACATTAGTGGTTCATTGATTCAATACAAGCGTAGTGCTTATGCAACAGCACCTTGGCAAACTGTACAACTAGATGCTTCTAACAAACCTAAAGGTACAACAACTCTTTTTGGCCCTGACTACCCACAGTCCTACAGAAATAACGTTACCGAAATTTCTACTGGTAATGGTATGTCGCCTTTTTATACCCCACCTACTCGCCAATGGGGTTTTGATGTAGCTTTATTGTCTCAATTGCCTGATTTATTTGCTCAGCAATTCACAATACCACCTGTTAGGAAGCCTAATGAGTTCTTTAGAGAAGTCGGTCGGGATGACGATTGGGTGAAAACCTTACTCTGTGCAAAAAAAGCAGATACACCCACTCAAAATGCTATAGACAATGACCAACGTCCAACTGATTTCTGCAAAGCAAAGACAGGTGGTACATAAAACCATTTTAAATGTTTGTAGAAACGTGAAATAAAACTTTAATATATGCGTTTCTACTAAAACTGTGTTTTTTAAACATGGATTTCTGCACCAAACCCAGTTTGAGTATATGTCTCACCGATTTCATTGCTTGTAAGAAAAAACAAAATGCTATGAAGCTTATCAAACGCAGACCTCAACAAATTGCCTCTCAGCCTAGCCAAGCCGGTTTTACTATTATTGAGTCATTGGTAGCTATGATTGTGGTCGCTATTCTAATGAGTGCGATCGGGCCAGTTATTGTTTTAGCCACAGCAACGCGAATTCAGTCTAGACGTGTAGAATTGGCAACTCAAGCGGCTAAAGCTTACACCGATGCCGTTAGTGCCGGAAGTGTTGAAGCTCCAGATCCTGCAAACAAAGACATTGGTACCGTAGATGCTCCTACTGCAAGCTTGCCATCTTCTTGTGATTCTGGTAAATACTGTGGTTCAACAAAGATTCTGTATTGTATTGACGGTGATAATGACGGCAAATGTACTAATACAAGTGCTAAAGACCTAATAATCCAGGCTTTTCGGACTGGAGCTACTGATGATGCAAAGAGTGGCTATGGTCTAGGTTTACGAGTTTATAGAGCAGGTGCTTTTCAAACTGGCATCGTCTTAAAGGCATCAAAAGACATAAAAGACCAAGATAAGGACAAGATTGGGAAGCAGCAGAATTCTTTCACTGGAGGAATAGGCGATCGCCAAGCACCTTTAGTGGAGATGACAACTGCAATAGCTACTGGAAAAACCACATTTGGTGATTTCTGCACTCGCTTTAAAGACCCCAAGAATTCAAGTTCTGGTTGCTAAGTAGGTATTGAGAGAAAGCCAGCATGATACAGCAAATTCAATTTTTTATAAGTATTCAGCTTAAGCAAAAACGTTCTAAGCTGATTGTGAAAAATGGTGGTTTTACCCTGATAGAACTCCTAATAGGTATGGTCATGGCATTTCTCGTGATCACACCATTACTGGGGTTTATGATTAATATTTTGGACACAGACCGTAAGGAACAAGCCAAAGTCAGTTCTGAACAAGAAGTACAATCTGCACTTGACTATATTGGTCAAGATTTGCAACAGGCAATTTATATATACGATGCCAAAGGTATTAAAGCAATCAAATCTCAACTTCCTCAAAATGATGCTACAGATAGAGTCCCTGTCTTAGTGTTTTGGAAACGGCAGTTTACCAAGGAGGCTTTTGATGTTAAAGTCAGTGGAATTAGTAAAGGAAAAAATGATAGTTTTGTTTACTCATTAGTCATTTACTACTTAATACAAGATAATGCTAGTAATGACGCAGATAAAATTTGGTCTGACCAATTTCGTATTGCTAGATTTGAACTCAAAAATGGAATAAGCAATCCTGACGATCCAACAAAGTATCTCAAAGAGCCTGACAAAGGTTTTGCTATGTTTGATCTAACTGGTATTAAAGGGACTCTTGAGGATAAAATGAGTGCATGGCAAAAAAATGGAGACTATGATTTAAAAGCTAATCAGCAAGTTGCATTAATTGACTATGTTGATAAGAGTAAAGACGCATCATTAAATCGAGTTGATTGTACAACAGTTTTTACAGATAGAGCAACAACAAGTTCTTCAACTCAAGATCAAAAAGATAAGGTAAATGCATTATTAGTTCCTGGCTTTGCTGCTCCAAATCAATATTCGACTTTAACTGACTTAAACACTGCGAGTTTTTATGCGTGTGTAGATTCGGACAAAATCACAGCAAAAGTTTTTATTAGAGGCAACGCATTAGCTCGTATTGATAACCAGAATAATGCTTACACTGCTCCTAAATCAACATTTTTCCCAACAGCAAGCATTCAGGTTAAAGGCAGAGGACTCATAGGCGGTCAATAAGCTAGAGGTATATAATATGGCGAGTTTATGTTTTACAAAACTAGTACAAAAAGCCTATTTAGAGAAAATAGCTACAAATCATAATTCACAATTTAAACGGTCTAACATTGTTAAATCAACAAATGGATTTACCCTAATCGAAATCTTAGTAGTAGTAGTAATGATCGGGATTTTATCGGCGATCGCTGCTCCTGGTTGGCTTGCTTTTACAAATAAGCAACGGGTAAATAAGGCTAATGATACTGTTTTAGCTGCATTGCAACAAGCGCAAGGAGAAGCTAAGAATAAAAAGTTTAGCTACAGTGTCAGCTTTAAAAAAAATGCACAAAACCAAACAATATTTGCTGTACACCGTCAAGATAGTATTCCTGCTGATAATGCTCCATCCTGGAAAACTTTAGGTAGTGATGTAGATGTTAAATCCGAACAAATTTGGCTCGGTACTAATATCACATCTGAAAATCAAGCAGGTACTAGTGTCGCTGGAATCACCACTACCGTAAGAACAATAACATTTGATTATAATGGCACTCTCCCTAATGCGAATTTGGGAACTCCATCCACAGGTTCAACAGAACCACCTGGATTAAAAGTAATGGTAGCTGTACCCAAAGTTGGAAGTCCCACAGACTCCGGTGAGATAAAACGATGTGTAATAGTACAAACTCTTATAGGGGGAATGCGAACCGCAATAAATGATAAATGCGATAAATAAATTAATCACATCAAATTTTATCAAAAATCAGTAACGACACTGAACACTAAAACCGCACCTAAAGATGAAAATTAAATCATTAGGTGCGCTTTTTTGTACCACAAAATCACAATGTACGTAGACTTTACTCTAGCCATCCCAACTTACAACGGTGCAAGTCGCTTACCTGAATTACTAGAGCGACTGCAAAATCAACTTCACACAGAACACTTTTCTTGGGAAATCATTGTTGTTGACAACAACAGCACCGATAACACCGCAAAAATTGTTCAAAACTATCAAGCTTCTTGGCAACACCCGTACCCCTTAAAATATTGCTTTGAACCAAAACAAGGAGCCGCACACGCACGACATACCGCAGTCAAACAAGCTCAAGGCAAATACATCGGCTTTCTAGATGACGATAACTACCCAACATCAAATTGGGTGGCCGCAGCTTACGAATTTGGTGAAAAGCATCCCAATGCCGGGGCTTATGCCAGCCAAATTCATCCAAATTGGGAAGTACAACCACCAGCAAATTTCCAGCGCATCGCCCCTTTTTTAGCGATTACAGAACGAGGTAATTTACCTTTATTGTATGAACCAGAAAAAAAACTATTACCCCCCTCTGCGGGACTAGTAGTGCGTCGAGAAGCATGGTTAAAAAGCGTGCCAAACCAGGCGATTTTGACTGGTAGAATTGCTGGCAATATGCTAACAGGTGAGGACTTAGAAATGTTGTCTCACATTCAAAAATCGGGCTGGAAAATCTGGTATAACCCAGAAATGGAAATCTACCACCAAATACCTCATTGGCGCTTGCAAAGAGAATATTTAATCCCATTTTTTCGCGGCATTGGATTGAGCCGCTTTGTTACTAGAACAGTTAGTTTAAAGCCTTGGATTAGACCGATCGCTCTTTTGGCTTATACAATAAATGATTTAAAAAAAATTTTTTTCCACTTGCTAAAATATCGCTTACAAGTTAAAACAGAATTAGTTGCAGCTTGCGAGATGCAATTGTTTGTAAGTAGTTTAATTAGTCCTTTTTATCTTTGGAAAAATGGCTATTTCAACAAGTAGTTATAAGACCTTGATGTTCGTGTATTACATTAAAAAGACACTCTATTAGTGAGGGACGAAAACGGATGTAACGGATAATCTTACAGCAATTGTAATAAGCCGTGAAATAAATTTCCGGCTGAAAGCTTAAACCCGTTAAAACGGGTTAAAAGATTTATTCAGTAATCAGCCGTGAAATAAATTTCTGGCTGAAAGCTTAAACCCATTAAAATGGGTTAAAAACGTTATTTAGTTAGCTTACCCTGCGGGAGGGCGAAGCGCCCATAGCTAACTTTAGCTTTAAGCCCGTTCGCGCAGCGTCCCGAAGGGATAATTTATTTCCGGGCGGAATTTTGGGCTTATCGCGACTAGTGCAACATATCAGATGTAACGAGTAATCTTGTTATTTAACAACTATTCATTCGTTACATCCGCGACATTGATCAGATCCCGGACTTCGTGAAAGTTCTCGGGGATCTTGCAACTCCCTAACTTTGAATTTTCTTCACCCCCAGAATTGGGGGTAGGGGGCTATAAATCTGCAAACTCAAAAAGCTTGTCATACTGAAAAATTGAGATTCAAAGCCCAAACGCGCACGCTTCACTGTTATAGAAGCCCCCGCTTTGTGCTTACACTTCACAGAATGACACGCAGAAGACTTTGCAGACGTTTTGTAAAATACCAATTCACTAATCCCAGAAACCGGGTTGATTTGATGTGGAACAATAAAATTTTGGTCTTCCCAGTTACCAAAACCCGCTTTCATAATAAACACTTTTAATACTGAATCGGTACGATTAAACACTTTTGGCTCGTAGTGCAATACCTCTTGGATCAGGCTTAAAGCAATTTTCGCTTTGAATAGACAACCTACTAACCCCCCTAGCCTCTTCCCTGCGTTCGCGCAGCGTGCCGCTTCGGCAGTGTTGGGGGGGGAAATCAAAGCCTCTCTCCTCTTAGGAGAGAGGTTCCTACCACAGTTAGTTATCAGGATCGTTCTTGGCATCTACCAATCTGGTGTATTTACCATTTTGGGATAGATTCATGCCGAAAAATATACATAAAAACCGCTCAAACAGTGGCTTCACCTTGCTGGAGATATTGGTAGTGACTCTCGCGATCGCTATCCTAAGCGCGATCGCTATCCCCAGTTGGCTGAGTTTTGTGGAACTGCGCCGGCTCAACACTGCCCAAGGCCAAGTTTACACAGCCATGCAAAGAGCAAAAAGTCAAGCCATGAAAGAAAAAGTGACTTGGCAAGCTAGTTTTAGAGAAAACAGCGATGGTATAGTTCAGTGGGCTGTTCATCCATCCAGTGCAACAATAATATCTAAAGCTCAATGGAATGACCTAGAATCTGGTATTCATCTTGATGCTGACACAACTTTGCAATGGTCAAATGGTGTACGACGTGTCCGATTTGACTTTAGAGGCACTGTGACTCCGCCCCTAGGTAATATAACTCTCAATAACGAAAATGTCGGTCAAGCCAAGCGCTGTGTCTATGTTTCTACAATTTTAGGGGCAATGCGAACTGGGAAAGAACATCCTACACCAAACGATAGTGGTAAGTACTGCTATTAGATTATACGCCCTCACCTTCAGAGTTCCGGAAAACGGTAAGAGTGATTCGCCGATTTGTGAATCAGGTGGGGCAGGGGGCAGGCCGAAATTTGGAAAAAAATCCTGAAAGAGGTAATAAGAATAAGAAAAAAGAGAACAATTAATTCCACCTGCCCCCTGCCCCCTGCCACTCTCATACTTGTATCCTGAAACACCCTGTTTTCCCGAAGACACCGTAAAAAGCAGATGTTACTGTGGTGTAGTTTCAAACCAAGAAGCAGAAAATCTTTACGAATTTTTGAACTGTTTTTTGTTTATAAATAACAGACAGCGTTATGGGAACAATATTCAAGTAACTTTAAAACAGCGAACAGTGAACACTAAACAGCTATCAGGTGGTATCGTAGGATTTCAAGAAGCGCCACCAAAGCCTTCCACTATATAAAGTAGGGGACTTAAACTCAACCGATGTAACTGATAACTGATAATTGATAACTGAATAACTGTTAAATAGAACGATCGCTTTGATTTACAACCAGACCAATAACTAACTATGATTAACCGTTTTGCTGCCCTGAGCGCTGCCCGTACCCTAAAGGTAGTTGGCATAGTCTTAACCTTGTCCTTTCTGGTAGACTTTTTAATCCTGTTGTTCCCCTTTCAACCAACCGATCGCGGATGGCAAATCGATTTGGCTACTGCGTTAGTAGATCGGGGAATTGTGCCGATGGTGGGTCTGGGATTCCTCAGCGCCGGCTACTGGATTGATAGTAGTATTGATGATGGCAGTGGTTCATCATCTATAGATTTGAGATTTCCGGCGTTCATCCTGTCGAGCATCTTAGGCTTGATTTTCTTGCTAATTTTCCCCCTGCATCTAAATAATGTCAGTAAAGCTAGCGCTCAGACTGTAGAGCAAATCACCAAACAAGCGGAACAAGCTGAAAATCAACTCAACACTCAGCTAACACAAGTGCAAAACCAACTGAATAACGCGCAAGTGAAAGGTGAGCTAGAAAAACAGAAAAACCAAGTTAAAGCTCAGTTTACCGACTTGCTCAAAGACGAGCAAAAATATAAGCAAGCACTAGCAAATCCTCAACTTCCCCAAGCTCAAAAAGACTTGCTGAAGAAGTTTAAAGAAAAGCCCGAAGAACTGGACAAGTTTATCGCCAAACAAAGCGACCCGCAGCAACTCGCAGATCAACAAAAGCTTCAAATCCGCCAACGGAAGGAAGAAGCGGAGAAACAAGCTAAAGATAGAGCTTGGAAATCTGGACTGCGGATTGGTCTGAGCAGTTTGCTGTTGTCTATTGGTTACATTGTCATCGGCTGGACTGGATTAAGAGGTATGGGTGCTACTCAAGGTGGTGGACGCAAAGCTGCTGCACGCTAACCCATTATCCCTGCAACAGTAAAAAATCGACAACCCCGTTCCAGACTACACGTAGAGACGTTATAAGCACTCACCACATCTAGTTTGCATATTAGAAATTCATGTAACTCTTGTGGGGTGAGGCTCTCCAGTCCGCCCGAATTATGTAATTTTGATGTGGAACAGCTTATCCGGGAGTAGGGGTACGGCTGTTAAGGTATAAGCTGTAAAATCGTTTTACCTTCGTTACTTCGTTACTTCGCGGTTAAATATATCTTTTTTTTAACCGCGAAGTAACGAAGGACGCGAAGGTAAGAGTTAAGATGCTCTCTACATTACTTGTGGCTTCCCTTAAGCATTGAGTATAATTCCGGCATAGTTAGCGAAAACGGCTGTTAAGGTATAAGCTGTAAAATCGTTTTACCTTCGTTACTTCGCGGTTAAATATATCTTTTTTTTAACCGCGAAGTAACGAAGGACGCGAAGGTAAGAGTTAAGATCCTCTCTACATTACTTGTGGCTTCCCTTAAGCATTGAATATAATTCCGGCATAGTTAGCGAAAACGGCTGTTAAGGTGTAAGCTGTGAAATCGTTTTACCTTCGTTACTTCGTTACTTCGCGGTTAAATATATCTTTTTTTTAACCGCGAAGTAACGAAGGACGCGAAGGTAAGAGTTAAGATCCTCTCTACATTACTTGTGGTTTCCCTTAAGCATTGAATATAATTCCGGCATAGTTAGCGAAAACGGCTGTTAAGGTATAAGCTGTGAAATCGTTTTACCTTCGTTACTTCGTTACTTCGCGGTTAAATATATCTTTTTTTTAACCGCGAAGTAACGAAGGACGCGAAGGTAAGAGTTAAGATCCTCTCTACATTACTTGTGGTTTCCCTTAAGCATTGAATATAATTCCGGCATAGTTAGCGAAAACGGCTGTTAAGGTATAAGCTGTGAAATCGTTTTACCTTCGTTACTTCGTTACTTCGCGGTTAAATATATCTTTTTTTTAACCGCGAAGTAACGAAGGACGCGAAGGTAAGAGTTAAGATCCTCTATACATTACTTGTGGTTTCCCTTAAGCATTGAGTATAATTCCGGCATAGTTAGCCTAAGGCTGGCTGTATATGTTAATACAGTAAAAATAATATAACTCAGAGTTTGGAATGTTCTCGATTTATATACTGACCTATAACGAAGAATTAGACATTGCGGCTTGTATTGAGTCAGCGATGCTATCAGATGACATTATTGTTGTGGACTCATGCAGTAGCGATCGCACAGTCCAAATTGCCAATGGCTATCCTGTGCGCGTTGTAGAACATGCCTTTGAAAGTCACGGGCGACAGCGTACCTGGATGTTAGAATCGATTGCGCCTAAGTATGAATGGGTTTATATTCTCGAAGCGGACGAACGGATGACACCAGAACTGTTCGCTGAATGTACCCAAGCAATGCGTAATCCAGAATACATAGGCTATTACGCCGCCGAACGTGTGATGTTTTTGAATACTTGGATTCGCCGTAGTACTCAATATCCCCGGTATCAATTACGCCTTTTTCGCCACGGTAAAGTCTGGTTTACAGATTACGGCCATACGGAACGAGAAGTATGTCAAGGAGCAACTAGCTTTTTGAAAGAAACCTACCCCCACTACACTTGTGGTAAAGGTTTGAGCCGTTGGATTGAAAAGCATAATCGTTACTCTACAGATGAAGCCAAAGAAACCCTGTCTCAGCTAGAAAACGGAAAGGTTAATTGGCGCAATTTGTTTTTTGGTCAATCAGAAGTTGAAAGACGTCGAGCATTAAAAGATTTTTCTTTGCGTTTACCCGCAAGACCGCTGTTACGGTTTATATATATGTATTTATTTCTGGGTGGGTGTTTAGATGGACGCGCCGGCTTGGCTTGGTGTACATTGCAGGCTTTCTATGAATACCTAATTTTACTTAAAGCATGGGAATTAAAGTATCTGCCTACACCTAATCTTGATTTGAAAGGGCCTCTTGGTAAGGAAAGCTTTGATACTACTAAAACCACGGAGTTGGATTCTGTAGGCGTTAATATGTAAATATGCCCCTGCCCCCAATTCCTATCCATTACCCGGATATGAGTTAACATTTGCTTTGACTATTCACTCACGCTTTTTCTAACCCTTATTCGTTCGTCGTTAATTCTCAATAAAAACCTAATTTTAGCGAGAAGATTAAAAGCCAACTTGTCAAGTATGCCTGACACCTCAGTGTCCAATAAGCTTACAAAATAAGGGTTGTAAGATTGTAAAGAAAGATGTGACTAATGCATAGCCCCAATTCAAAGGGGAGAAGAAAATTCAAAGTAGAACAAAATACCCCCATGTTGAGGGTTATGGGAGCAGGGGGATTTTGGGAACGCAATTTTGACGTGTTGTGAGGGTCAGATCCCCGACAACTTTCACGGATGCAGAAGAGCCAATCAGTGGTAAGACCCCTCAATATTGATCCAAACAGTTCTCTCGCATACCCAATAATAACCGCCCGCATGGGGCTATTGATACAAAGCCCACCAACGCGAGGCTTAGTTTGATTAGCCGCACCATTCTATGGTGACAGCGGGATTTCGGTTTCTTGTCGGGGTGTCACCCTTTATTCGCCAACGGTATCCTTTAAGAACTCGGGGATCTTGCGGCACCTCAAAATGAATGGGGTGGACTATGCTCCTGTAGCTTGCGACCCCGTGCAGGGTATCCAATGAATAAAATTTCAACTTTACGATTAGTTATACCGTTTCTTTATAAAGATGCGCCTAATTAGCCCACCTTACTGTGGGCTACCCTTCAAGAACGCCAAGGGCGAATGTTTGTATAGCCTTTGCCAGTGCGTTGGGCGGCTTGGCCGACTTGTTCGCGTAGCGTCTCCTTATTGAGAAGCACCTGGCGTCCAGGCTTGCTGCCTGTGGGTGAATAAAGCGCAACCTCATAGAGAATTGGTATTAGTTATTTTTGCTGCGATGCACTAGCGTCCCATCTAAATGCTAGATTTAAGGTAAATTCATATTTTTAATAGACTCTTATCAAAATCGTCAAAGAATCTAAAATCTAAAATTCTCAGGCAATTTGATGATTCTGCTATGAATAGCAATAACAAAAGTTCCACTAGCCTAAAAAAGGAGAACAGGGGCTTGGTAATCGAACGGTGGAAGCAGGGCTTAAAAAATGACCTGATTGCTGGCTTGTTGGTGGTAATCCCCCTAGCAACAACGATTTGGCTAACGATTACCATTGCTAATTGGGTCATCAATTTTCTAACCCAAATTCCCAAACAAGTCAATCCTTTTCAGGGGATGCACCCAATATTAGTAAATATACTGAATTTATTAGTAGGACTGATGGTGCCATTACTGAGTATTCTGTTGATTGGCTTAATGGCGCGGAATATTGCTGGACGTTGGTTGTTGGATGTGGGCGAACGGATTTTGCAGGCGATTCCCTTAGCTGGACAGGTGTATAAAACGCTCAAACAGCTTTTGGAAACACTATTAAAAGATTCAAACGGTAAATTTCGGCGAGTAATTTTGGTGGAATATCCCCGACGAGGAATTTGGGCGATCGCTTTCGTAACTGGTGCGATGAGCAGCGATATCCAAAGCCAAATGCCTTGCCCGATGCTAAGTGTTTTCATCCCCACCACTCCAAATCCCACCACCGGATGGTATGCGGTAATACCCGAGAATGAAGTAGTGAACTTGTCAATGTCAGTAGAAGATGCCTTTAAAGTAATCGTCTCCGGTGGCATCGTTGCTCCAAATACACCTCTACCTCCCATAGTCCTCTCCAAAGAGCGCAAATTAGAAGCAAAACACGAAGAAACAAAGCTTATTCAAGTAATGCCTCTGGAAGAAACTTAAATTTGTTGTTGGTTGTTGGTTGATAGTTGATAGTTGATAGTTGATAGTTGTTGGTTGTTGGTTGTTGGTTGTCAAACAACCTCACTAACCACTAATACCGATTCTGTATGAAGTTCCCTCACCCTAGAAGAGTGGGGGTATAGAAACGTTTTTCCCGAAGGTTAGCCCACAGTAAGGTGGGCTATTAATTACATATTCATACAAAAATGGTATATTCACCAACCACTAACCACCAACCACCAACCACCAACCACTAACCACTAACCACCAACTATTTTATGCAAGACCGTAAACCCCAACAAATTGCACGAGAATTGGCACTTCTCAGCCTCAGCCAACTGCCAGTCAACCCCAAAAAACTCACCCCTGAGCAACTACCTAAATTAGTGCTTGCAGCAGTACGTGCCCTAAGATCGGAAGTCCAAGATAGTTTGGATAATGCTGCTGGGGAACTACAACGCAGTAACGATCGCATCTTAACCAGTGAAACTCGTGCCGGTGACTTAAATACTGCCAGAACTATGCTTCAAGAGGCGGTTATCTGTACCCAAACGGCAATCAATCAGTTGGGTGCTGCAATCGAGTACCCAGAAATGATTCAGCTAGCCAGTCAGGACAAGGAAGTTACTAGATACGCTATTGAAATTATCAAAATAGTCAATGAAGAACGAAAAACCGTAGATGAACAAATATCATCGGCGTTAGTCGATTGGCAAGTAACTCGGCTAGCACAAATTGACCGCGATATTCTCCGAATTGCCGTCGCCGAAATGGAGTTTATTAATGTTCCAGTAAGCATAGCAATCAACGAGGCAGTTGAATTAGCCAAACGCTATAGTGGCGAAGATGGTCATCGGTTTATCAATGGTGTTCTGCGCCGAGTTACAGAACAGAAAAAGACAGCTTAAGCGAATTGGGGGAAATTCCCCATAGCCCCTTATCCCCAGGTACCCTGTATACATAAGTTGAAAAAACCTTAATTTGTCTCTCAGGTGCGGCTCAAATCTTTTTAGCTAGAGCAAGACCCTTGTAGGGTGAGGGCAATAGGATTTGTGTGTACACGGTAGCTTATCCCCAGAAAAACCCCGAGTTCCCCATCGCCCCTTATCCTCATTCCTTACAATGGTTTTTAATTGGTTCCGTCGTCAGTACAATGATTCCTCTAACAAACCCTCGGAAGAAAAACAGGCACAAACTCCTGCTGTAGAAGAATCCCCACCGGAAACAGATACAACTTCCACACCAAGTGAGAAAACATCACCTGATACTCAGGCAGACTTGTTAGCTTTTGCGAAAGCGGCATACAAGAATATCCAGCAGAAGCAACAAACTGAAGAAGCAGAAATTTCACCTGCTGATGTAGAAACGGTTGAAACTGTTGCCGAAACTATAGAAACCACACCACCAGAAGAAACGGTTGAAACTGTTGCCGAAATAATTACTGAAGAGTCATCAAGTAGAGATGGAGAACCCGTAGCAACTCCGACTTTATCTTTTTTAGAAAGAGCAGCAAAAGAAAGGCAAACAAGGCAAGAAAGATTAATTGCGACTGCCATTGAGGTACCAGAATCTGAAGTAATGCCAACTGCATCAACCAGCATTACAGAAGAAGGAGTTTTGGGACTGGAATTTGATGACGGGTTTGTGTGGTCAACAAAAATATTAGCAGCCCAAGGAAGACGTGCAGAGGAAGTTTCGATTGAAGAAATTAACTGGTTGAAAAAATTAAGGCAAGGTTTAGATAAAACCCGTCGTAATATCCTTAACCAACTCAAGGCAATTGTTGGTCAAGGTCCGCTAAACCAAGCAGCAGTAGGAGAAATAGAAGCATTACTCCTCTCGGCTGATGTGGGTGTAGAGGCGACAGATTATATCATTGAAGCGCTACAAACGAAGCTACGTTCTGAAGCATTGCCACCAGATGCCGCGATCGCCTACCTCAAACGCATCCTCCGAGATATATTGGATGCGCCGATGACAAAATCTTATAAACCCACATTTGCACCAGAAAAAGAAACCTTTAATATTTGGTTAATCGTTGGGGTAAATGGCGCAGGAAAAACCACCACTATCGGTAAAATCGCCCACCTAGCACAAAAATCTGGCTATAAATGTTTGATTGGAGCCGCTGATACCTTCCGTGCTGCGGCCGTGCAACAAGTCCAGGTTTGGGGAACAAGAAGCGGTGTTGAAGTCATTGCCAATCCGGGAAAAAATACCGATCCGGCAGCAGTCGTTTTTGATGCGATCGCCGCTGCAGTTGCCCGAGACACAGAAATACTCCTAGTAGATACCGCAGGAAGACTGCAAAATAAGAAAAACTTGATGGACGAACTCAGCAAAGTCCGCCGCATTATCGACAAAAAAGCCCCTAACGCAAAAGTAGAATCACTATTGGTTCTAGATGCCACCTTGGGGCAAAATGGATTGCGACAAGCAGAAGTATTTGCTCAAGCAGCACAATTGACAGGGGTGGTTTTAACCAAGCTTGATGGCACCGCAAAAGGAGGTGTTGCCCTCGCTGTTGTGAAGCAACTAGGTTTACCCATTCGCTTTATTGGTGCTGGAGAAGGAATTGAAGATTTGCGTCCTTTTTCCAGTTACGAGTTTGTCGAAGCTCTATTGAATGGCTAGCAAAAGAGGGAAGGGGCAAGGGTCAAGGAGGGAAAAATCCCTTTGAGTATTTTCCGGTGTGTACACGGCTAAGGGGGATCTACAACGCTTGAGAACAGGCCTTGCCTTAATCCCTAATATATGTAACTAATTTCAAACTTATGAACTAAAATTTTTTCTTTCAAGACAAAATAAATTTAGGACTTACGGTTCTGTTGTAACGCTCAGATCCCCGAATTCTTGGAGAAGTCGTGGATCTTGCAGCAAGAGGCAAGTTTATGTAACAGTCTACGAGTAGTCCCTGTCATTAATTTTGACGTGTTGTGAGGGTCAGATCCCCAATTTCTTGGAAAAGTTGTGGATCTAGCAACCCCTGAGATATTAATGAGACGCACCATTCGTACTCCAACACATTAATTTTGATGGGTGCGACCATGAAGCCCCCTACCTCCAATTCTGGGGGAGAAGAAAATTCAAAGTAGAACTAGAATATTCTCTAAGCAAAATTTATAGATTTAATGCTTTCATGGTTAAATTAGTACACTTTTTCTAAATTTTAGGTTAAAGTTCTTTGGTTACGCTTTTGATAAGCTGTTCTACATTCAATTTATACATTAAGGACGGGCACTAAGAAGCCCACCTCACTGATTGTTTAAAATCACCTCGTCATTGCAAGTTAAATGTGCTGAGTTTTGTGCCCATAACTTCTATTTATTTTTTAATTAAGTTGCCTAGTACATTTTACTTTGCGTATTATTGCTTTTTAGGAAAGCTAAGTAGGTGAGCGTGAATAAACACAACTATACTTCTGTCCGCAGCGTTGCGTAGCTTCCCGTAGGGTGGAGAATCAAAGTTAGCGAAGCGTTCCCGCAGGGTAGCAACCGCAAGGGTTTCGACATTTTTACATTTTGTTACATAGTTTAGGTTTATTCGTGCCTACCTACTTATTATTGCTTTTTAGGAAAGCTATCAGTTTTATATACTTTATTTGTTCCAAACACGTCCAGAGGAGCTTTACCCTTTAACCCCTAAACCCCTCAGGGACTTTTAAATGTTAACCGAATCAAAAAAACATTCTTTATTCTGTCTAAAGATATATGACTTAAAAATTAGCCTATGAAGCAATTCAAATTTTTATTCTACAGAGTGTCGCTTTTAAAAGTAATTTTTGAATGACGAGAAATTCCAGAATTTATTAAAAAATCAAATAACTTTGGGGAATACTTCTAAAATTTAGGTCTTGCGTCTTTCTACTCTTGCTAAAGTGGTAAACTTTGTCCCAATATGGTAAGCGCGATATTCAAGTTTCTTGATTTCTAAGTAATCTAAAATTCCAAACCTCCTGAAACTAAGTGAAATAGTACCTGTGCCTGTGTCTCAACTGCCCTCTGAACCCACTGATAGTAATAGCAACGGTGCGACTGATGTCACTCCAGTCGTAGCGTTAAAAGAACTCGTGGCACGGCTGCACCGGGAACAAAACAAAATACAAGATTTGCTAAGTTCTCTAGGATTTGCTTTGCGAAGCTTCAATAACTTAAACCAGTTTTTGGAGTTGATTCCTTTGATGGCAACTAGGGTAACAGATGCTGATGGTAGCGCTTTGTTTCTGTATAAGCCAAATGGTCAAGTCAGATTAGAACAATTACATTGGCAGGATAGCCGTCAGCGGAAGAATATTCGTAAGGCGTTAGAAATCGCTAGCAGTCAAATCACACTGATGCCAAATACAGCCTCTTTAGCAAACGCTACAGGTGTTTTAGATGACCAAATGCATCGGTATTTGGGCGCGGATATGCAAATATTTGGCACTGCTATTTTGGTGAAGCATACAGAACGAGGTTGGCTGTATGTGTTAAGTCGCGATCCTGAATATACTTGGACGGAAACCAGGCAAAAATTAGTCCGGTTGGTGGCAGATCAAACCGCAGTCGCGATTGAAAACGATGAACTAGGGGTAGAGTTACGGAAAAAAGAACGTCTAGACCAAGAATTAGAAATTGGTGCGGAAATTCAACGCCGACTTCTGCCACGACAATGCCCTATAATTCAAGGTATAGAACTTGCTGCACGCTGTAAGCCGGCAAATCGCGTTGGCGGCGATTACTATGATTTTATTGCCACCAATCACAACCAAATTCAGCTAAATACCAAAGATAAAGATACTGTAGAAGAAAGTCGCTGGGCATTGGTTATTGGCGATGTTATGGGCAAAGGTGTTCCTGCCGGCTTAATTATGACAATGATGCGGGGAATGCTGCGGGGAGAGGTATTGCACGGTCATTCCCCAGCGCAGATTCTGCAAAATTTAAATCGAGTCATGTATGCCGATTTGGAGAATTCCCATCGCTTTGTAACTCTGTTTTATTCAGAATATGACCCCCACAACCGAATTTTGTCTTATAGCAATGCGGCACACAATCCCCCCTTGTGGTGGCACGCAGCGACAAAAACTGTAAGCCGCTTGGATACCTTGGGAATGCTGATTGGCTTGGATACCAACGGTCAATATGAGGATGGTCAGGTAAAATTAGAGCCTGGGGATACGATTATTTACTATACAGATGGCTTAACCGATGCTGCTTGTGCAAGTGGCGATCGCTTCGATGAAGACAATTTAATTGAAACCTTTTGCACTGCTTGCAGGCTTTGCAGTGGACCGCAAGAAATTCTCGATTATCTGTTTGACAAAATTCACAATTTCATCGGTGGCGATCAGAAAAACACCGATGATATGACGTTAGTTGTACTGAAAGTGGAATGAGGAGTTAGGAGTTGGAAATTAGGAGTTAGGAGTTAGGAGTTAGGAGTTGGGAATGAGGAGTTAGGAGTTAGGAGTTTAAAATTCATAACTCATAACTCATCATTCTTAACTTTTATTAAAACAAAATCGTCCAACCCTGTTTTTGAGCATCTTCCTTGGTATAAGAAACACCATCTATCTTCAGACCTTCTTTATCAAGCAGGGTAATAATACTACCTTGATTTTCCAAGTCGATACTACTCTTAGTTAAAGCGACTTTTAGCACATCTCCTGGATTGATTGTTCCTTGGAGACTAAACTTCCGCTTTAGCCTATCTGCCAGTGCCCAACCATTCAAATCAACTGGTGACGGCGATGTATTAATTAAAACTACTGTCTCCTTACCTTTATCTTCATCACGGGGATTTACTAAAGCAGCAACAATCCGAACTGCAGCACTTGGGGTCGGAATCGCTGTATCGATTCTGTTGCCAGTAGTATCGTCGGTATGGAAAGACTGGGACTGGAAGGCTAAAAATATACCCACCCATTGATTGCGAGATGCATAGTGAATCAGCAGTCCACCATCTTGCCAAACACCATTATCCTTCTTAAATTGAGCGTCATTGCCCTGATTCATATGGATATCATGGATACCATTACCAGGAAGAAAGCCAAAATATTTGTCCTTCACATCGGTTTCCGGACCCCACCTTTCACCAAAAGCATAAACAGTTGCATCATCAGAATTAAGCGATCGCTCAATATACAATTCAATCAACTCATTTAAATCATTATCAGGACCAGGTACATTGTGAGGCAAGGGTTTCATCTGAGTTGGATCAAATAAATTACCCCGGATAAAGTCTAAAGCTACTCCCCCCGGTTTTCTGTCTAACCGATTGAAACCCAAATCTAACTGAGTCAAATCATCTATGATGGGGTGATCGAAATTTTCTTGCACAAAGTAAAGCAATTCCGACGGACTCAGCTTTGATTTTACGTTGATGGCGATCCGATATTTTGTATTTCCATCACTGATAAGCACTTGATAATGTGGGGTGGAACCTTCACCCAGCTTACGATCAATAGCCCGACCTTTCAAAACACCGTAATTTTTTAAAGGCATTTAATTCTCCTAAACTTCGTAATGTGTAAACTACTGACAAATGCCTACATATCCCGCACTTCATATTCCGCGATCGGATTAAAAGTTTGTCTGTAGGAAATAGTTTTCAACTGTAGCAAAATTACAGAAATAAGCAACACACGATCTCAATACAATACATTAAAGAGTTTAAAACCGCACGATGAGCGCTGTACGCCTTCTGTGTAGGGTCGGACGCAGATAAACCTGTACTTTATTCCGATGAGAACCGTTATATATCGGTTGCCAATTGCAGCCATTTGGGATAAGGATAAGAATTTTTTCTCAGTAATTGGACAAAATCAATAGTATCAAATATTAAACTACCTGTTATTTGAAGATTATCCATCACACGGGTATCATCGCCTCTAGCTTCCAATGCCAAACTCCACCAATCATTATCATCAATCGCCAACTGAGTTAGTTCTACACTACAAGCATTTTTGATCCCTTCATTTGCGGGAACTCTTTGCGCCGATAAATCTGGTAAAACTTGATAAAGTTGGGCATAGCGAACTTTGTGGACACTTATCCAAGAAGGTTTTGTTAAAACTGTTTCTGGCTGAAAACTTTCTCCTGTAGAGTCCTCACACAGCCATTTACCCCATTTTTCAGCATTACCCTCTATCAACTCACCAAACCGCACTACCCCTAATTCAGCTTGACACCATTTAACTTCCAGCCTTCCTTGACGCAACTTGATTCCCAAAAAGTCGCACCCTGGTGAGTAAAGATACACGTCTGTGCGTTCTTCCGGTGGTGAGGGCTTTATAAGACAATTTTGCTCGAACCAAAGTCTAACCTCTTTAGGTATCTTGCCTGGGTGAAACCAGCGTATTTCGTTAGTAATAATCATGTTTTGTGCAAAGTTATGAAACTTGAGTACTGAGGAGCGGAGTTAGGGTAAAAATTAATTCCTTTCCCCCTTTCCCCATGCCAAATGTCCCTGTTAATGGGAAAATGGAAACGAGAAATTAGGCTTGCCTACTATCGCTTCTGGCTCAAAGGATTCAAAACAAATGTGGAAACGAATTGTATTAATGTTGCTAATGGTCTTGAGCTTTAGCTTGACTAATTCTGGTATAGCATCTGCTGCTGGACTCAAAAGCTTTGCAAACACTACTGAAGGCTATGAGTTTTTATATCCTAATGGCTGGGTGCAAGTCAAAGTTGCTAACGGACCAAATGTTGTTTTCCACGACATCATTGAGACAGGTGAAAATGTCTCTGTAGTCATTAGTCCGGTGCCAGATGGTAAAAGCTTAGTAGAATTGGGAACACCAGGAGAAGTCGGGTATAAGTTGGGGAAAGCTGCTCTTGCTCCTGAAGGTTCGGGTCGTGAAGCAGAATTAGTTAACGCTGGAACGCGGGAATCGGATGGTAAGACATATTATATGTTAGAGTATGCGGTAAAACTGCCCAAAGGGCAACAACGCCATAACCTCGCGAGCGTTGCTGTCACCCGTGGTAAGCTCTTTACTTTTAATGCCTCCGTTGCCGAAAAACGCTGGCCAAAAGTTAAACGCATGATTGACGATGTTGTCAATTCTTTCTCTGTTTATTGATTATTTGTTATTTATTTGTTGTTGGTTGTCTCTACTACCCCCACTCCCATATGGGTATTCCCCAATTCGTACTAGCTTCTGCTTCCCCAGCACGACGCCGTTTATTGCAAACTGTAGGTATTACACCAATAGTTTACCCAAGTGATTTTGATGAGTCGCAAATCGAACTCAGTAAGCCGGAGGAATTGGTACAAACTTTAGCCAAATGTAAGGCGGAAACTGTTATCAGCCAGTTTGAATCAGGTTTGATTCTAGGCTGTGATTCAGTCATGGCAATGAATGGCGAAATTCATGGTAAACCTGCATCTCCAGAAGAAGCGACCGCCCGCTGGCAGGTAATGCAAGGTAACTTTGGTGACTTATACACGGGTCACGCTTTGATAGACCTTTCCCGAAACCGCTTTGCGATCAAGTTTCAAGTAACAAGAGTTTATTTTGCCCAAATAAGCGATCGCGAGATTAAAGCTTATGTTGCCACTGGTGAACCGCTAAAGTGTGCCGGTGCTTTTGCTCTTGAAGGTTTTGGCAGTTTATTTGTTGAAAAAATCGAAGGTTGTCATAGCAACGTAATTGGACTCAGTTTACCCCTACTGCGGCAAATGCTAGGAGAATTAGAGTATCAGGTGACAGATTTTTGGCAAAATTAGTACAACAAGTAAAAAGTAAAAAGTAAAAACACCTATGTTGTAAGCTTTTTACCTACTTTCGATAGGAGCTTTATTTTCGCCGTGCTGTACTAGTTAGTTGGTTGAGTGTTGACGGTTAACACTCAACACCCAATAGAATAAACTAATTATTTGCCACCGTAGAAAAAAGCAATCTCTTTTTCTTTGAGAGGAGCAAAACCAGCCTCAGTCAACTGTTTATCGAGTTCTGGTTGGGGAATGTGTTTTGCGCCAATACGGACAATGCGCGATCGCATAGTATTGGATACACCACTGCGCTGTCTGCCTGCTTCTAGAGCCATGACATTGCTATACAATTCTAATTTGGCTTCGGGGATGGGAGAACCATCAAAATCAATTCCGCGCGCGATCGCCTCATCAATAGCATCAGCACCCTTGGTGGTTTGATTCACTTGGTTGGTCATGGCAATGTTACGTAAACTTTACTTATGAATTTTACCAAGCTGTGGGTACAAGAGGATTGGGGAATGGTTCATGGGAATTAATTCTTTGCTTCACACCCCATTCATAAATTGCAGTATTTTTGCCTGTACACTTGTCACCTTTGGAGTTTTTGGTTTAATCTCAAACCAAACCCCACATCGCTGGTTTTGGCAAACCAAAGCAAGCGGGTGGCTCCGGTATAGCAATTAGGTGATGCTATGTCTGAACCTCATACTCCTCGGCAACAAGAGCGGAATTTTGAAAAAGCTCTGACGAATCACATTATTGATGATTATTTTGAGAACTCGGAAAGCTGGCTGCGAGCCATTTTGCGGATGTGCTTTTTCTCTTTAGGTCATCTGGATGGACAAGCAGTTTTTGTAGTGGAATGTCCCAACCAAGCAGTCGCCAAACGGCTGAGTCGTAAAACCTATCCTTTTCGAGGAATTGTATATTACGTAACAGATAACTATAGCGGAAGCGATCGCACTTTATTTTGTTATCAAGAAAAATCTCAAGGCAATTGGCGCTGTTTTGACACCAGCACTAATTCTTGGAGAGTCTTGACTAACCTGCAAGCACCTGGAGTAGAGAGTTAGGAGTTGGGAGTTTGGAATTGAGAGTTAGGAGTTTGGAGTTGAGAGTTAGGAGTTAGTAGAGATGCGATGAACCGAAGTATCTGTAGATGAACTACCCAGACCTACAAAGTTAAAAACTCCTAACTCATCACTCCTAACTCCTAACTTTTCCATTCTTCCCTACTTGCGTTATCAAACCACCAAAAAATCCCCCTAAAATTGTCCCAGTCCATAACCCAGTAATTCCCATTCTTGAACCATGCCAGATTGCTGAGGGCGTCTCCCAAGCTCCACACATCTCCTTTACACCCCAAGCTTGGTTTTGACACTTTTGGTAATGGAGATTGAAACTAATTTGCCCACCAAGGTAACCACCGAAAAAGCCCGACGTTAGTGCTAAAAATGTACAAATTAAAACTCGATTTTTTGCCATTTTTATTGATTAGTTGTTAGTTCTTATACCAAATAGTATGAAGATGCAATTAATAGCCCACCTTACTGTGGGCTTGGTTTGTATAGCTTCACCCTTCTAGGGTGTGGGAACTGAGGGGGCTTCATACAGAATCGGTATTAATTGTTAGTTGGTAGTTTGTTAAGTAGATGGTTGGAAATAAATATAAATTTAATTATGCCTACCTACTTAGCTGTTATCTGGTAGAAAAACAAATAACAACTAACAAATAACAACCAACAAATAACATTTCAACCTGTATTTCTCATCCCTGCAGCAATACCGTTAATGGTTAATAATGCCCCTCTTAACAACTCCCCTTTGCTGTAGCGAGAATGAATAACTCCAGAAGTAGCGATATTTTTGGACTGACGTAGGCGCTTCAAGAGGGAAATTTGGATGAAGCCAAGGGGGACAATCGTACCATTACGTAACTGTACGGAACGCTGCAATACAGGATCGCCATCCAAAAGTCTTTGGTGTCCGGTGATTTTTAACACCAATTCTTTTGTGAGATAGTATTCGCTAGCAATTTGGTCAAATACTTTCTCAAAGCGGGCTATATCTTCTGGTTTGGATAATTCTTGGACATATTGACGTGCCATTTGCATATCTACTTTTGCCAAAGTCATTTCTGCTTTGGAAATCACCATCTTGAAGAATGGCCACTTAACATAAAAGTAGCCCAGCAAATTCATGTGTTCTTCCGGTTCTTCGTTTAAGAATTCTTGCAAGGCTGTGCCAAAACCGTACCAAGAGGGTAACAAAATGCGGGTTTGGGTCCAGCTAAATACCCAAGGAATTGCTCGCAGGCTGGTTAAATCTTTCTTTCCAGATGGACGACGAGCAGGACGAGAACTAATTTGCAACTGGCTAATTTCGTCAATGGGGGTGACTTGGTGGAAGAAATCGATGAAGTCTGGCTCTTCGTAAATTAGAGCGCGGTAGTGCTTGCGCGATCGCACTGCTAATTCTTCCATAATCTCGTTCCAAGGTTCAATATTATCAAACCCTATCCCCAACAAACTAGCTTGAATGACCGCCGTTGTCATAGTTTCTAGGTGGTACAAAGCCAAGTCCCGCAAGGAGTATTTGGAAGCCAAAACTTCCCCTTGTTCGGTAATCTTAATTCTGCCGTTAATACTGTGACCGGGCTGTGCCAAAATAGCCTCGTATGCTGGACCACCACCGCGCCCTACAGAACCGCCACGTCCGTGGAAAATTCGCAGACTCACGCCATACTCTTCTGCTATTTCTTGTAGAAATTTTTGTGCTTTGTGAATTTCCCAGTTGCTGCTTAAAAAGCCGGAGTCTTTGTTGCTGTCAGAATAACCCAGCATCACTTCTTGTAAGGAGTGCTGAGTCGTGGGTGCTGAGTTTTGAGTAGACTTAGGGGTCAGAAGTTTAGACTCGGCACTGTCATAGCCTCCTGCTAACAAGGCTCGATAGAGTGGAAGTTCAAACAACTGGCGCATGACGCTGCGAGAGCGCTGCAAGTCTTCTACTGTTTCAAATAGAGGAACTACTTGAATCGTACCAATTGATGTACCTGGGTCGTAAAGTCCCGCTTCTTTTGCTAGCAGGAGTACTTCCAGCACATCACTGACTTCGCGGCACATACTGATAATGTAAGTTTGGCAAATATGAACACCAAACTCTTGTTGCAGCGATCGCACTACACGGGAGGTTTTGATTACATCGTTGGCTTTGTCTGAAAATGGCAGTTCTGCTGGAATTAACGGACGTCTAGTTTTGAGTTCTCCAACCAACCAAGTAACTCTCTCGGCTTCGGAGAGTTCGTTGTAGGGTTTGTCTAAAACTCCCAGATACTCCAAAATCTCATTTAAAGTATCCGAGTGGCGAGATGATTCTTGACGGATATCTAATTGTGTCAAGTTAAAGCCATAAATTTCCACTTGACAAACGAGACTTTCTAAGTCTCGACAGCTTAAACCAGTTTCAGATAAGTTTCGTTGAATTAAGCGTAGTTCTGCGAGAAAATCGGTTCCAGAACGATAAATCGGTGTATCGTCTTTTTGTAAAATTTCACCTCTATACAAAGCTAAATTGCGATCGCGTGTATTTTCCAATCGCTTGAGGATATAAGACAGCTTCATCCGATAGGGTTCTTGGAGGTAACGCAGCTTAAGCTCATCGTAAACTCCACTTAACTGTGACTGCTCTAACTCCAAAGACTCCAACAAGTCTGGTAAAACATCACTACAGTGCTGGGATACGCTCAACAACTCCCGCAATAGCTTCACCGACTTGATATATTTCTCAAGTACCATTTTCCGCTGATAGCAAGCCGTCTGCCAGGTAATTTCTGGTGTCACTGAGGGATTACCATCTCTATCGGAACCTACCCAAGAACCAAATTTACAAAAGTTTTTACTTGGCGGTTCTAACCAGGGAAAAGTCGTTGCTAAAGCATACTTGAAGCGTTGGTACAGATGCGGTATGCCATCAAATAGAACTTCTTGGAAGTAATGCAGCGCATAATCTACTTCATCCAAAACACTGGGTTTAAACTGGTGTAGTTCATCTGTACGCCACCACAAGCGAATTTCTTCAATTAATTGTGATTGCAAATCTGCCGCTTCCCAAGCATATCCTCCACTTGAAGGGCTTCCAGAACGTTTTTCCACTGCATCAAGTTGCTGCAAAAGGTCTACAACCCGTCGCTGTTTATCGCGGATTGTGTGACGGACAATTTCCGTTGGGTGTGCTGTAAACACCAAATGCACGTCCAATTGAGAAATTAACCGCTGAATTTGCTCGGGAGGAACATTAAGTCGGAATAATTGAGGAAATAATGCAGCAAAAGTCCCTTTTTGCTTGTCATTTGGTTTTGCTTGCCAACTCTTCGCCAACATATTTGCCCCAACTCCGCTATTGACAGGGGCTTCTCCTTCTTTTTGGTTAGCAGCATGAATAATATTTGGTATTTCCTGACTCCCTGCTTCTGGTTCTACCTCATAGCGAATCATTTGCTGCCGCTGTTCGTAGTCCTGTTCTATGATGTTAATCAACTGAAAATACAACGCAAAAGCCCGAGCGGCACGAATCGCTTCATTCAAATTCAGTTGTTCGATCAATTTGAAAACTGAGGAAGCTTGATCGTGAGTAGCTTGTCCTTCTGGGGAACACAAATCGCGCATTTGCCGCAACAAATCTACCATCGTTTGACCGCATTCTTGCCGCAGAACAGATTCCCATAATTCCTCCATAACTTGGAGACGATGACGCAAAAATAAATCTGATGCAGGGTAGATATTCACAGCCTGAGCGTAAGAACGTAAAAGGGAACTCATATTTTCTGTTCCAATAAAGCCGATCGCTAGTTAAAATTTTTGGTTAAGGAATCAACTCTGAAGAAATAGGGGGAGCTAGAAGTTAGGAGTTGAGAAGAGTGGAGTTAGGAGTATTGAGTTAGGAGTTGAAAATTGATGACCCATCGCTAGATAAGAAAGCAAAAGTCTTTTTCATCTGCGTCCATCTACGGTTAATTATTTATTTTTCGGCAATGAAGCAAGAATTCCGCTTCTAACTCCTAACTCCTAACTCTTAAATCCCCTATTCCCCTTCTCAAGAGGAAATTCGAGAATGGGTAGCATTGAAGCTCGAAATACTTCTTCACTAGCTTGCCCCATAGCAATTAAGGCTTCCGCAGTTATCTTAGAGGCTGATACTAGCAGTAACATAGACGCTGTACCAACTTGTAAAAGGGCATATTGGGGAATAGTGAACAAAGCTAGATTCAATCCGGGGTTGGATGGAGGCTTTTCAGTGGCTGGTGGCATGGGTTATGTTTGGCTATTGAATCAGGAGTTGAAAAAAAAAGCAAAATTCGAGGGGGGAGATGAACCCTGGATGCAACTAAGTTTGTCGTGCTTCAACCTAACTAGGTCACAAAAATGTTAAAAGAACTAACTGAATGTGATAATTCTATGGTTCTAGTTTACAAGTCCAGACACTATTCCCCCCAATATTACCTTCTGCGTAAAGTCAACTTCCCATGAAAACAGTAGTACTAGATAAGCAAAAAAACTTAGTCCAGTGGGTAAGCCAAGCAACAGGTATTAACACTTTCGGGGTGAAAGTCCGGTTGCGGGGAAATGACCTACATATTCTTTGTGAAGGTGTGGAATGTCCTCAACGTTGGCGCACTCTGTCTGACTTGCTCAAAGCTCTACAGCAAACTGACTTGGATGCTCTGACAGATTTAAACGAACAACCCTCAATATACCAAGTATTTGTATACGGTCGAAAAAAAGGGCAAAAGCGACCAGAGTGGTGTCATCGGGTATATTTAAATCAACTCGATAAGCATCTTGAGCAGGTAAGTCAAGCTCTCTTAGAAGACGAAGAAAAATCTAGATTGCCCGGTGGGGCGATGATTGTCTCTAATGAGAGTTTGGCACGAGCGGGAGATCCAATGGCGATCGCTCGCTATCTGAGTGAGACTCTCAGTTCTTTGGGTGTGGCTGTAGAGGTAAAGGTTAAAAAGCAAAAGCCTAATTTCTCTGCTTCTACAGAAGAAAATCGACTGTGGATATTTTGTCAGTCGAGTTATACCCCAGATCCTTCTTTAATCGCGGAACCAATAGCCCAAAAGTTGCGCTCCTTAAAGCTTTCTGGCTACCAAGATGCTGTCATCGCATCCCAAGTCAATGGTGAAAGTGCCCCTGATTGGCTGCTACGAATCGATTTAACTCCCCCATTCGAGATGCTCAAGGAGTGGGCCCGTTGGGGAGATATCCAGGCGATCGCACGGCTTCTGAATGAAATTCTGTCAGATTCAAAGGTGGCTGTGCAAGCTTCTTTAAAAGAATCAACATTACATATCTTTTGTAAGCCAGCTTTTGACCCCTTAGAAACGGCAGCAGCACCGGATAAAACCCTGTGTTTGACTGCGATTTTACCTCAAATAGAAGCGATCGCTCCTCAAGGTATTCTAGCAACTACGATCTACGGACAAAAAACAGGCGAGAAGCAACCGACTTGGATTGATTGGCATCCATTACCCGCAGCTGCACACCCAGCTTTAGCAGTACCACCATTGGAATTAGCCAATAGTGGCGATCAGCCTGCGATTACTTTTCTTCTTGAGCGCTTACTCAATCCCGATCTAGATTTTCGTTTGCAGACAGGGGGGATTCGCGTACTTCTGCTTAAAAAAAGTGATTTATTGCACATCATGTGCGATGGACCTGTTTGCCCAAATCGTCAAAAGGTAGCAAAGCCAGTCACTCAATTTGTGGGTCAATTAAAAATTGCCGATTTAGCTGGTATACGTGTTTATGGTCGTCGTTCTGGTAACAAACAACCGTTTTGGAATTACGGCACTGATTTTGAACGACGCGAGCGTTTAGTATCAGAACCCACTCCAGAATTTGCCGCTACATCTGCCTATGTTCAAGAGCTTTTAAATTCCGAGTCTGACGAACCAGTACTGCGTCCCGACTTAACAACCGAAGAAGTTCAAACTTTTGTTACAAGAATCGCCCAAGATTGGAGAACTACTGTAAGAAAGATTCTTATGGGAACTCAGTTATTTACAGAAGCCAACCAATCACCTGCGAGAAACCCCGAACATCAAGAAAGACGGGTCGCACTAATTTGGGGAACCTTAGGCTTATTATTGACTCTCCAATCTGATTGGGTGTTGGGTCAAATCATATCTCGCACTACGCCGCTACAAAAATCAGTTATTAGCGCTTCATCCAAACCAGCAACAGTAAAAGGCACTCAAACTGAAAGAACTGCTTTTTTTGCTAGCAATCGTAACAATAGTAATTCCGTATTCAATGCTTCTGGGTTCACCCAAACAGAAGAAGACCAACCAAGATCCAAGGGAACTGCTACAGCCATCCTTTTAGCAGCCCGCTCTCAAGCCCCCAGTTTCAATGCCAGACAGTTAGATGAGCAATTTGCCCTCTACAAACAGCGAATTGCCAAAAAAGGTAGTCCTCCTGACGTGTTGATTATTGGTTCTTCCCGCGCTCTAAGAGGAGTCGATCCCACGGCACTTGCTAAAGCCTTGGGGACTCAAGGTTATCCAAACATGGATGTGTTTAACTTTGGCATCAATGGTGCCACTGCACAAGTGGTAGATTTTATCCTGCGCCATGTTCTAGAACCATCAGAACTACCGAAATTAATTCTTTGGGCTGATGGTGCCCGTGCTTTCAATAGCGGTCGAGATGACACCACTTTTAAGGCGATCGCGGCATCTGAAGGCTATAAAAAAGTCTTGGAAAAATCGACCGCAGGTAAAAAATCCACAGAGAATCCCGATCAAGCATCTACCAGCAAGCAATCAAATAAAGGTGAAAAACTAGATAGTGGCTATCAAGCTTTAAATTCCTGGTTCAATCAATCTTTCTCTGGTATTTCTGCCACCTACAACCAACGCGATCGCCTCAAATCACTCTTAAACCAACAACTTAAATCTCTACCTGTAATGAGCAACTTCAAAGAAGCTCATAATGGAGTGAATAAATCTTCAACCGACCCCACATCGAATGCAGAGGATGATTCGTCCTCCCTGCAAGCAGTTGACTTTGATGGATTCTTACCCTTGTCTATCCGCTTCAACCCAGCTACATATTACCAAAAACACTCCAAAGTACCAGGAAGCTACGACAACGATTACAAATTCTTCCAACTAGGAGGCGACCAAGATGAAGCATTACAAGCAGTGATGAGTTTTGCTGAGTCTAAAAAAATACAGTTAATTTTTGTTAATATGCCTCTTAGCACAGAATATCTCGACCCAATACGTAAAGATTACGAGCAACAATTTCAACAATATATGTTGCATCTGGCAGAGCGTCCAAACTTTATTTACCGTGACTTGAGCCAGTTGCTACTAACAGCTAATGATTTATTCTCAGACCCTAGTCACCTGAATCGCTATGGTGCTTATGAAGTCTCGAAAAAACTCGCAAATGACCCAATGATTCCTTGGAGTGCGAAGTAGAAAAACGTTAGGAACGTGGTTACTGAGCAAAAAAAAATAATCAAAATTCCTAATTTATGAATTCTTAATTCTAATTGACCGTTGGCTACTGCCCAATCCCCAATCCCCATTTCTCATTGTTGAGCCACTAACAACCAACAACCAACAACTAACTATTCAAATGAACTTTATATCAATTTTATACGGTTTTTTTTTGCTCAGTGTACTAGGAATTTACTGGTCTTTGGCACAGGAAAGTTGGCGTTTGTGGATATTGCTAGCAGCTAGCATTGTATTTTACGCATCTTTGCCGAACCAAGTTCAGTATATTCCGCTACTACTAGCACTGGTTTTCATTAACTTTCGTTTGGGGAAAGCGATCGGTGAAAACACATCACCAGGAGAACATTCTCAAGACTCGAAGATTTCAAACGAAGACTGGCAATATGCCCAAGCTGATTGGAACCGTCGCCGTTTAAAGCTGTTGTGGCTGGGTGTAACTTTAAATGTACTGCTGCTATTAGGCTTTAAATATTTGCAACCTTTCTTCCAGTTTATCTTTCACCAGTCAGTATCACAAGATGGCGGTTTTAAAATAATTGCACCTTTAGGGATTTCATTTTTCACTTTTGAATGTATTGCCTATCTAGTTGATATCTATCGTGGTGCCCCTGCAACTAAAAACTTCATCAAATTTGCGGCATACAAATTATTCTTCGCCAAATTAATTTCCGGCCCGATTACTCGCTTCCACAGCCTAGCGACTCAATTTAGTTTAGTGCGTTATCCAACTCCCGATCTTGCAGCAGAAGGACTCTGGCTAATTGCTAGAGGTGCAGTCAAGAAAGGTATTTTAGCAGACCGCTTGGGGATTTTTGTCGATTTATGTTTTGGGAACCTCCAGCGAGCGGGTAGTGCAGATTTGTGGTTAGCCACATTTGCCTACGGTTTGCAGTTGTATTTAGATTTCAGCGGTTATGTAGACATTGCCCGTGGTAGTGCTTTGTTATTTGGGTTAATTTTGCCTGAGAATTTTGACTTTCCCTACTTCAGCACCAGTATTGCTGACTTTTGGCGACGCTGGCACATGACTCTAGGAGATTGGCTGCGTAACTATCTCTACTTTCCTTTAGGTGGTTCTCGAAATGGTTTAGACCGTACCTGCATTAATCTAATGATTATCATGCTGATTGCAGGTATTTGGCATGGTGCAGCATTGGGCTTTGTCGTTTGGGGAGCATTACATGGTTTAGCTTTGGTAGTTCATCGACTTACTGATGCCATTAGCGATCGCTTTGAAGATTTGGAACATTTCTGGCAAAATCCTCTAGGCATAGCGATCGCTTGGCTGTTCACCCAATTTATGGTCTTCACTTCATGGATCTGGTTTCGGCTACCCAATATCGAAGACTCCACTTGGGTTTTTCAGCATCTTTGGGGACATCCTGCAGATGCACAGTTTAGTAACAAAGTTTATGTCGAAGTATTAAACATGAACCAGTCCCAAATCGCTATCCTCCTAGGCGCTTTGGGAACTTGTATGGCTATAATTTATGCTTTTAACCGTGGGTTGAAATTACAATTCAACTGGCCTGTAAAGCTTTTATTTGTTCCCTTGTGCTTCTACGCTGTTTGGTTACTGGCTCCTGAAGGCAGCTTACCTTATATATATTTTGATTTTTAAGCCCCCTAAATCCACGCCACATGCTACAAGTCGGCAGAGCCAAGAAACGCAGTGGCTCCCCAATTATGTTCAACTTTGAATTATTCTTGTAGAACAAAATTGGGGGCAGGGAGGCTTTCGATTTGCATAATAAGTAAAACTGATGACAGTCATCAGGTTTACAAAAGATAAATACCTATCTTAATTTTTGTAAACAATATACTATTGAATTCATAGACGGAGACCAAGCCGCCTAATTTATACAACAAATCGCAATTATAAAACAATGACAACCACCTTACAACGTCGCGAAAGC